>Ga0187885_10004041_pt1 | contig 12372 bp, 11 predicted proteins | sample June2016WEW_20_1_3_FD_132970 | JGI IMG/M metagenome (GOLD analysis project Ga0187885, IMG submission 132970) | Peatland microbial communities from SPRUCE experiment site at the Marcell Experimental Forest, Minnesota, USA - June2016WEW_20_100 | ecosystem: Environmental > Terrestrial > Soil >... | reverse complement strand
GGCCAGGCGCACGGCCTCGGCCCGGAAGTCCTCGCTGTAGTGACGGTGCTTCCTCCCCATGTGGACTCCTTCCCGCGGACGCTGCCGCGATGTTAGGTGTCCACGAAAGCGGGGTAAGCCCACGGCGCCCCGTGACAGGCTAGGTGTCACAGCGCGCCGCCAGAGTCTGAACCATGGAAACCGCCAGGCTAGTCTCGCTCCCGGCCCCGCTGGCTCGTGCGGCATTGGTCAAAGTCGAACAGGATCGGCTCATCGTCGAGCACCTGGTCCTGGATGACCACGCACTGGCCGCTTTCGTGGCCGATCGTCCGGCGGAGGAGAGAGGCCTCCTGGTCGAGCGGGCGCTGCGGGTCGGCCTGACGGCAATTCAGAGCGTCGGTGTCAGCGTCAACGTGGACGCGGTCCGGGCCGAGTTCCAGGGGCTGCTGCGCCAGACGGAGGCAGCGAACGAGAAGGCGGCCACCGCGCTGGACGGCTTGCTGCGCCAGAACTTCGCGGACGGCGAGGGGCGGCTGCCGCGGACGCTGGAGCGGTTCCTCGGCGACAAGGGCCGGCTGCGGACCTTCGTGGACGAGCTGTTCGACGAGGCGAAGCGCGACAGCGCCATCGGGCGAATGAAGGTGCTGCTCGGCTCGTATTTCGACGGGGACGCGTCGCGCCTCGCCCAGCTCCTGGATCCAACCCGTCTCGGCTCTCCGTTGCACCAGTTCCGCGTCGAGATGTCAGAGGGGTTCGCGAAGCTGAACGAGAGGCTCGCGGCCATCGAGGCGGCGGCGGCCGCCCGTGGTTCCGAGCGAGCGAAGTCGGCGGCCAAGGGTTCGGATTTCGAGGACGTGGTCGAAGCCCTGCTCGGCGATATCAGCCGGGGGTCGGGCGACATCCTGGAACGGACCGGAACGGAAACCGGCGCCGCCATCGGCTCCAAGAAGGGCGACTTCGCCCTGACTCTCAACGCCGAGGCGACCGCAGGGGCGGAGCTGCGTGTCGTCATCGAGTGCAAGGACCGCTACGTGTCCGGCCGCAACATGCGGGACGAGCTGCGCGAGGCCAGGTCGAACCGCGACGCGGCCGTTGCCCTAGTCGTATTCAGCCCTGCCCATGCCCCCGCGGGGATCGCCCCTTTCGACGTTCGAGCCGGCGACGTCTACTGCGTGGTGGACCCGGCCGCGCCGGACCTGGCGACGCTGGAGGCCGCCGTTCGGCTGGCCCGGCTGCTGGCCCTGCATACCTTGCGCGACCGGGATGTCGAAGTGGACGCGGCCGCGATCGCAAAGGCCCTCAACGGCGTGCGCGAGCAGCTGGAGACGTAGCGCTCGCTCAAGCTGACCCTGACTTCGATCGGGACGAGCGCCAGGGACGTGCACGCCGGTTTGGACAGGCTCCGCGACGGCATCATGGCCCGCCTGACGGAAGCCGAGGCGGAACTCCGCCGGAGCTGAGCCTGGGACGCCCGCTGGGACACCTGCACGGCAACATGAACGGCGCCGTTCCTCGCGCTATGCTCGCGCTTCGCGGGCACGCCGAGAGTGCTCGCGGGTGCGAGGTGCAGTCCGATGCCGCGTTCGATGTGGAAAGGGGCCATCCAGTTCGGGCTGGTCACGATCCCCGTCAAGATGTACCTGGCCACGGAGTCCAGGGGCGTCAGCTTCAACATGCTCCATGCCGCGTGCCGCGGCCGGATCCAGATGAAGACCTACTGCCCCACGGACGACGCGATCATCGAGCGCAGCGACACGGTGCGCGGGTACGAAGTCGCGCCGGACCGGTACGTCGTCATCACGGACGAGGACCTTGCGTCGGTCCCGCTCAAGACCGTCCGATCCATCGAGATCGAGCAGTTCGTGCCGGTCGACTCGAGCGGCGAGGCCACGCGCTTCGTGAAGCAGGCCTACTACCTGGAGCCGGAGCCGGTCGCCCGCAAGGCCTTCTTCCTGCTCAGGCAGGTTCTCGCCAGACAGGGCCTGCGGGCCGTATGCAAGATCGTCCTGCGCGATCGCGAGCAGCTCGCCGCCCTCGACCCGTTCGCCAGCACGATCATGCTCTCGACACTTTACTGGCCGGACGAGGTCCGCCCCGTGGCAGACCTGGCCATCCCCGAGGATGACGCCGAGGTCAGGCCGGCCGAGCTGGCGATGGCCGAGCAGCTGGTGGCAATGATGACCGGCGAGTTCGACCCCCAGGCGTATCGCGACGAGTACCGCGAGGCGCTCATGGCGATCATCGAGGCCAGGGCCGCCGGCGAGGCGATCGCCGAACCGGCCGCCGCACCGGCTGCGAAGCTGACGGATCTCGTGGCCGCGCTGGAGGCGAGCGTGGCCGCGGCAAGGGTCGCCCGCCAGGCCGCTGCGCCGGAAACCGTCGCCGCGGCAGCCGCATCGGCGGCGGCCAAGAAGTCGCGCAGGCCCGCCCGGGCCGCCGCTCCGGTGGCCATCCCGGTCATGGCCGAAGAGCCCGAGGCAGAGGCCGTGCCGGCTCGCCGCCGCAAGTCGGCCTGAGGCCGCTCCGGCCGGGTGATGCCGGCGACCGATCGCGCCCGCCCGCCCCCACGCCAGGCCCGTGCCGCCGCTAATCTCTGAGGCATGAGCGGACACCCCTGGCCCCTCTTCGACCTCCGGCTGCGAACCCTGCGCCTGGAGCTGCGCCTGCCGACAGACGACGACCTGCTCGAGTTGATGCGGGTCGCCCGCGAGGGCATCGTCGAAGAGGGCCGCACCTTCTTCGCCGTGCCCTGGCACGAGCTCCCCTCCCCCGCCTTCGAGCGCCAGTTCCTCCAGCACTGGTGGGCTTCGCGCGGCAGCTGGAGCCCGACCAATTGGAGCCTCGGCCTGGCTGTCGTGGCCGGCGGGCAGCCGATCGGGGTCCAGGATCTGATGGCCCGCAGCTTCTCCGTTCGTAGGACGGTGGTGACGGCCAGCTGGATGGGTCGGGCGTATCAGGGCCGCGGCTACGGCACGGAGATGCGTGCCGCCGTTCTGGCCCTCGCCTTCGAAGGGTTGGGCGCGGAAGTGGCGGAGTCGGGCTACCTCGAGGGCAACGCGGCGTCGGCCGGCGTCTCGGCCAAGCTCGGTTACGTCGACAACGGCGAGGAAGTCCGGGCCGTCGGACGCGAGCGCGTCGTTGAACATCGCCTGAAGGTGGGCCGCGACACCTGGCGGCGCGACCTGGTGCCGGTCACGATCGAGGGCCTGGAGCCGTGCCTCAAGCTCTTCGGCATCGGGGAGCTGGATCCGACGGAGTGGGCTGCGTTCTAACCGGGCGGACGCGCGGCGCCCAGCGCGCTCTGGGCCGCGTCTCTAGCGGTCGTCGGCGCGGCGCCCCACGAGCCACCAGGCGCACGGGAAGACCCCGGAGGCAACGGCAAGCTTGACGGCGTCGCCCAGGAGGAACGGCAGCATCCCCTTCTCGATCGCCACCGCCGGCGAGAAGTGTGCGGCGATGGCGAGCCAGGGTACGCCCACCAGATAGAGGGCGATCTCACCGATGACCATCGCCCCGATGGCGCCGGGGATGTGGCGGTCCCAGCCAAGCTCGGCCAGCCTGCCCACGAGGCCGGCCGCCAACACGAAGCCGATCAGGTAGCCGCCCAGGGCGCCCAGGACCAGGCCCCCCTGGCCGAACGAGGCGATGTTCGCCAGGCCATGAGCATGGCCGGCATACACGGGCAGGAACAGCCCGAGGGCCAGGTACAGCACGACCGAGAGCACGCCCCGGCGAAAGCCGAGCGCTCCGCCGACCAGCAGGACGGAGAGCGTCTGGCCCGTGATCGGCACCGGGTTGTCGGGCAGCCACACGGTGACGTTGGCGGTCAGGGCGATGAAGGCCGCTCCAACGCAGACGAGCGCGATGTGGCGCAGACGAGCGCTCATGCGCTCGCCGACGCGAATGGGGACCAGGAAATCGCCGATCGTGATGCCACGCTCGGCGGCGGGAAGGCGGTTCAGCGAATGAGTCGCGAGCATGCGTGACGTTTTCCTGTGGTTGCGAACGCAGCCGTGATCTGGACCCATCCTCCTGGTCCGAGGAACGGAGTGTACCAAACCGCAGCCCGCCAGCCGAGCCGCGCTACACGCCGGAGCGCGCCGCTACTCGTGCTGCAGGGCGTGGACTATCGACTGGCGGCTGGCCACTCCGGCCGGATAGATGGCCGCAGCGACGCTGACGAGTACCCCAAAGACAATCGCCAGCGCGATCGTCGCCCACGGCGGATTGAAGGCCAGGCCGAAGCCTCCGCTCGACAGGGCCACCAGCAAGCCGCCCACGAACAGGCCGACCAGCGCGCCTATCAGCGATCCCACCACGCCCAGGATGCCGGCCTCGATGACAACCATGGCCCAAACCTGTCGCCGGGACATCCCGATCGCTCGAAGCACTCCGATCTCGCGGACGCGCTCGAAGACGCTCATCGAGAGCGTGTTGACCATGCCCAGGCCGGCCACCAGGACGGCGATCAGGGCGAGCGCGTCGAGCAGCGTGAAGACCCGCCCCAGGGCGTCGCCGACCGTGCCCTGGACACGGCCCAGATCGGAGGGCTCGAGCGCGTACTGGAGGGCCGCGGCATCGACCTCGGTCCGTGCCGCCGACTCCCGGCCCGGCTCGTAGCGAACGGCGAAGAAGTCCGCGCCCGAGGCGCCGAAAGGCCCGAGGGCATCGGACCAGCCGACGAGGACCGCCTCCCCGTCATCGCCCGGGATCGAGTGGGCCACTATCCCGACCACCCGAAGCTGCGTCGCATTCGCTCCGGTCACGAAGTCGAGCGTGTCGCCGAGGCGGACGTTGGAGGCGCTCGCTAGCGACTGCGGGACGATCACGGCGCCGCCGGCGTCCAGGGCGGCGAAGGCCGTCGCCGGGTCGCCATCACCGGGACCGAAGACCAGCCGTCCGTCCGTGGCGAAGTCCTTGCCGACGATCGCGGCCGCGTCCTGGCGCACCGTGTTCGGGCCCACGGCCAGGCCCACACCGAAGAGCCCGATCGGCGAAACCGACTTCACCCCGGGAATCGCGGCGATCTGGTCGCGGACGGGATCGGTCGGCGAGATCGGCCGGATGGCGGTCAGGAGCTCGCTGCCGGGAATCGTCTCGGCCAGCCATCTGGCGCCGATCTGGCCGACGTTCAGGGCGGCAGCGCCCAGAGCCACGACCATGGCCAGGCCGATCACCAGCGCTCCCGCGGTCAGAGCCGTGCGGCTCGTGTCGCGGGCCAGAGAGCTGCGGGCAAGCCGTTCCTCGTTACGGAAGACGCGAAATGGGATGCCGACCAGGCGAAGAAGCGGGCCGAGGACACGGGGCATGAGCAGGACCGCGGCCAGCAGCAGGCCGTAGACGGCCAGCGGGCCACCGAGTCCCGAGACATTCGCCAGGAGGCCCCAGGTCTGGGCCGTCGAGCCCGACTCGGCCGACCTGGGCCAGACGACCAGCGCCGCGAGCGCGATGACGGCGAGGACCAGCACCAGCCAGCGCAGTCGCGCCTCGCCGGCCACGGTCCCCGTCGGGCCACGACGGAGGGCCTCGACCGGGGGGATGCGGCCGGCCCGCCAGGCCGGCTCGAGCGCGGCCGCGAGCGTGACCGCGATCCCGATCAGGAGCGCCAGCAGCACGGGACCGGGCGACACGACGGGTGCGCTCAGCACGATGGGACCCGTGGCGCTGACCCAGGAGAGGGTCAGCGCGGCCAGGCCCACTCCGGCCGCGACTCCCACGACCGAGCCGATGGCCCCCAGGACCAGGGCCTGCAACAGGACGAAGCTCATCACCTGGGATCGCGTCGTGCCGGCGGCGCGGAGCAGCCCCACCTCACGGGCCCGCTCCGTGACCGTCATCGCCAGCGTGTTGAAGATCAGGAACGCGCCGGCAAAGAGCACGACGGCAGCCACCAGCAGAAGCGTGCCGCGAAAGTCCGCCGTCTCCGCCCGCAGCGAGTCGGCCGTGTCGGAGGTCTTCGCCAGCACGTACGGCTCGGTCTTGATGATGGCCTCGAGCTGTCCGATGAGCTCGTCCGCCGAGACGCCGGGACGCGCGGTCAGATCCACGCGCGTGACGTCCGTGGTATCGAACAGTGTCTGCGCCGAGATCAACGGCACGATGATCAGGCGCCCCTCGGCGTCGGGCAGCGAGCCGTCCCCGGAGACTATGCCGACGATCGAGAACGTCAGCGGCCCCGAGCTCGCGCTCCCATCGAGCGTGATCGAATCCCCGACCCGCAGGTTCTCCTGGCCCGCCAGCGTCTGGGTGACGAGGGCGCTCAGCGTGTCGGTGGCCGCCAGCAGCCGCCCGCCGGAGAGCGGCAGGTCGTGCACTTGCGGCTCCGCCACCGGGTCCACTCCGAGGACGGTCACGGGCGGCGGAAGCGTGGCCGACGCGGTCTGGTTCGGGCTGACCGCAAGGTAGGTCTTCTGCTCCAGGGAAGGCGCGGCGACGGCCACGCCGGCCGCGCTCTTCACGACCGCCACGGTCGCCGGGCTCAGGCCCCGCTCCTCGAGCGCCTCGACCCGAAGCGCGGCGTGCCCCATCTCGTCGGCGGCGGCCCGATCCACGGCGGCGTCCATCGTCGCGCTCGCGGTCAGCGAGGCGAACAGCACCGCCACTCCCAGCGCCACTCCGGTGATCGTCAGGACGCTGCGCAGCTTCCGTGCCCGCAGGCTGCGCCAGGCCAGTGACGAGAACCGCCGCACGCTTAGAGGCCCAGCTGGGCCAGGCGGGTGATCAGCGGCCCGGGGTCGCTGTCCTTGCGACGCCCCAGCTGTATCTCGTCGCGTATCGTGCCGTCGCCGATCACGAGCACGCGGTCCGCATGGGCGGCGGCACGGGCGTCGTGGGTGACCAGGACGATGGTCTGGCCTCGCTCGTCGCACGAGCGCCACAGTTCGTCGAGGATCTCGCCGCTATTGGCGTAGTCCAGGTTGCCGGTTGGCTCGTCGGCCAGCAGGAGCGCCGGGCTGCTCACGAGGGCCCTGGCCAGCGCCACTCGCTGTTGCTCTCCAGCCGAAAGCTGGTCGGGCCGATTGCGCTCGCAGCCCACGAGATCGACCATCTCGAGGACATCCTTGATCCGGGCCGCCGCATCGCCGCGGCGCGGATCGACGCCGGCGATCGTAAACGGCAGGGCAACGTTCTCGTAGACGTCGAGAAGCGGGATCAGGTTGAAGAACTGGAAGACGAAGCCCGTCTTCTCTCGCCGCAGTCGGGTCGCCTCCCGGTCGCCCAGCTGGCTGACCACCTCGCCGTCGAGTATGACTTCGCCGGCGGTCGGTCGATCGAGGCCGCCCAGCAGCTGCAGGAGCGTGCTCTTGCCGGAGCCGGAGGGTCCCATCAAGGCCACGAACTCGCCCCGGATCACCTTCAGCGAGATGCCTCGCAGGACCGTGACGTCCCGGCCGCCCAGGCGGAAGCTCCGGGTGAGGTTGCGGGCTTCAAGGATCGTGCCGTCATGCCGTGGGCCGGAGGGCGCGGCGCCCGAAGAGCGAGCCTCGGACGGCGGCGGGACGGGCGGCTGGGTCGGCACGGCCGAAGTGTAGTCTCTGGGCGCACCGGCCGCAGTCGGCCGTCGGCCGTCCGCTCAGCCCAGCAGGCCGCCGAACAGCATCCGAAAGAGCGAGTCCAGCGGGCCCTGCGACGGCGCCTCATCGCGAACTCTCAGGCTCAGCGCGGTCTGCTCGGTCGGGCTCGGCTGGCCGCCGGTCGCGGGGTCGTAGGTCGGCGCGCTCGAGGGCGGGGCGGTGGGGCTCGCGGAGGGCGCGAGCGTCGGCGTGGCGTTCGCTTCGGTCGGGGTCGGGGTGTCCGTGGCCACGACCGTCGGCGTGGCGGTGGGCGCGGCGGTCTTCGTCGTCACCGGCGTGGCCCTGGCGACTGGCTTCGCCGTGGCCTTGGGCTTGGGCTTGGCGGTGGTGCACGGCAGCGAGAAGAGCACGACGTAGAGCTTGCGGCCGTCGGCAGCTTTGTAGGCGCCGACGCCCATGCGCTGCCAGGTGCCCAGGATGTTCTCCCGGTGAGACGTGGAACCCATGAAGGCCGCTTCGATGCGGCTGGTGGCAATGTCGTCGCCGTATGTGCTCAGGCCAATGTTCTCGCCCGCGACCTTGAAGCAGTAGCCGTCTCGCTGCATGTAGTAGAAGACCATGTGGTTGTCGGGCGGAATGGTGTGGGAGAAGTAGTCTCGGTCGCCCATGTCCTTGGCCCGCCACTCGGCCATCTTGTGGAGGAACGAGTCATTCACCAGGGGGTTCAGGCCGGCGGACACGCGGTCCTGGTTCGTCAGCGTGAAGAGGAGCTGCTCGTCCGCGGGGCTGAACGCGGATGGGTCCCAGCCGAAGGCCGGCGAGGCCGTGGCCACGATCGTCAGGATCGCAAGCCCGAGGGCGGCGACGCCGATGCGGAGCCTGCGAGTCGGCCCGGGAGCGGCGGAGGACGTCATCTTGCCGAGACCTGGCATGACCATTCCAAGCTGGCTTTCATGCGCGCAACCGTAGAGCGGGCGGTCTGGCTGAACCCCCGCCCTCTGGTCCCGGCGTCCGAGATCAGGTGGTACCACCAGAACCTGCGGACGAATTGGGGGTTGCGCCTGCGCAGTCAAGGGTCTGGCTGCCGCCCTTGTTGACGGCGGTCAACGGCGCTGGGCGCAGCCCGTCGGGCGCAGACCGACGGGCGCGCAGCGGCTATACTCCCCGTCGCCCACCGCGGCGGCCCGAACTGCGCGCCGCCGAGCCCGCAGGGCGCGCACGTGGTGGCCTTAGCTCAATCGGCAGAGCATCGGACTGTGGATCCGAAGGTTGCGGGTTCGACCCCCGCAGGCCACCCCAGTTTCACGCGTGAACGGCGGGCACATACCGGCCGGGAGTGGCCTCCGTTGGCCCACGAATCGGTCCAGTAACCGGTCCAGTAATCGCTCCACCTCGAGTGGCTGCGACCTCAAGGGCGCTACTGACGTCGCAGTCTGCGATATCCAGCCCATGGGGTAGCAGGCTGTTTACCTCCGCACAACTCGAATCGAACCGCCGACTGGTCCCGTCTTGCCCGTCCACCTGGGACGGCTGCGTCTGGGACCTGCCGGTACGTGGGTAATCCACGATTAGCTGGCGGGCCTGCCCAGCATGCTGGCGACGCTCTCAGCCAACCTCGACACCATCTACGGACACATCCGCAACCTGGATGGCTACAGACACAAGCTCGTCGCCCTGACCTTCTACTCGCCCAACTACAGTGACCCCATGGAGACGGCCGTCATCTCGCAGGTGAATCAGGTCGTGGCTGATCGCACTTTGGCCTGGGGCGGGATCGTTGCCGACGGGTTCGGCGCGTTTGCCGCCGCCTCCAGTGCCTATGGCGGGGACATCTGTGCGGCAGGACTGCGCATCGTGGTGTCGTCCTCCCCTCTTACCTGTGACGACCACCCGTCGCCTGCCGGGCGCGATCTGCTGGCGCAGGTCATCGTGAAGGCGCTGCGTCACCACTAGGTCCAGAACGCGCCAACCAGAAGAAGGGGCCAACCGTCGGACCGGCCCCTTCGCTTTCGGCCCGGGTCGCCCGCCGCCGGTGCCCGTCGCGCCGCTTCGGGACCTTCCACGTTGGCTTCAGTGGCGGAAGAAGAAGGGCAGCGATCCCCAGAGCGCCCGGATAATGTCCACGACGGGCGGCTCGGCGGTGTGCGGCACGACCAGGAAGGGGGCTTGCGCCACCACTGCGACAACTCCCGGAGCCACGCCGAAAACGGAAACGACGGCCTGGAGCTCGCGCGGGCCGTACACGTCGTCCCCGAAAACGACCAGGTACTGAGCCACGAAGGTGCCGTCGTCCTGGGCGACTATGGGATTCGGGGGATTGAATTGGACGCCCGTGGACCACTGCAACAGGACCGGCCGCAGGCCGGGGAAGTGACGGCCGGTCACGGTGGTGACGGTTCCCGGCGGTCCCACGGATAGTGACAGCGTGATGGTGGGCGGCTGCAGGATCTCGGCTTGCATTTGACCCGCGGGACTGGAGCGGGCCGGAAGGGGTGCAGCCACCGCGCCGGCGCCGCCCGAGGGCGGGACAGTCGAACCGGCGGCCGCGACGAGAGCCAAGACGCTTGCGGCCGCCAGCCCCAGCCGGTCCCGGCGACCGGCTAAGGGATGGTGAAGCCGGAGTAGAAGACGGAGGGATTGCATGGCAGGGTGGGCGTGCAGTTCGCGGTGAAGGTGAGCGCATCGCCGCTCTTGATCACGATTGGTGTGACGTAGTGGTAGTCGAGGTCGCGGTAGTTCTCGAGTTGGAGATACGCGATGACGAGTCCCTTGCTGAGCTGGAGCGTGGCGGACCCGCTCAGCCCATTCGGGTTCTCGAAGACCAGGTCGGTGATGTAGAGGACTTTCCCCGACGCAACCGGTCCGGTCGTGGACTTCCCGTTGGCGATCAGCCGGCCGTTGAGCGGCGTTCCGGCGAAGGGTGAGAGCGGCGACGAGCTGGGGGTCGGCCCAAGAGTCGGGCCCGGGGTCGGGCCCGGGGTCGAGGTCGAGGTCGAGACAGGTGTCGCGGCCGGAGTGGCGGTCGGAGTGGCGGTCGCGCCGGCCGGGTGAGGCGTGTAGCCGGCATCGGCCAGAGCCTGCTCGGCCGAGGTCTTGATGGCCGGCTGGAGAAGCCCGAACCACAGCAGCGCGGCGATCAGCAGCAGCGCCAGGCAGGCCAGGAGCGCTCTTCCGAGCCAGCCCGGCAGCATGGCTTGCTGGAGCATCGTGCCGTCCAGCGTTATCGGAGCGCCGTCGGCCGTCTCGACCTGGAGCTTGAAGGGCCGGGTCTTGGGCTGGCCTCGCCAGAACCTCTTGCGTGGCGCCACCCTGACGCTGGCGAACGCCGCAGCCCCGGGGCCGACGACAAGCCCCGGAGGCCTGACGCCGATATCGAGCAGCTTGTCCGGGTCGGTGCCCGCCACCGTCGCATTGACGGCGGCGTTGCCCCTGTTGTCGAGCGCCAGACTATGAGTAGCGGCCCGGCTGCCCGTGGACGTGCGCGGCAGGAGCTCTGCGAACGTGTCCGCGAACGCCGCCACCGCGAGGTTGCCTTCCTCCACCGTGCTCCCCGAAGGGTCTTCGTGGGAGGCAGCTCGAATCCCGAAGACGATCGTGCCGGCGGGAACCGAAGCCAGGCGTGGAGGCGCGAAGGTGACGACGGTCTGGCCCTCCGCGCCAGGGAACAGTGAGAGGGTCGGGGGCTGGACGGTTGCCCACGCGGCTGCCTCGCCCAGGATCTCGATGGTGAACTGGTCGACGACGGTACCGGTGTTTCGGATCGTGACCGGCACGGTTGCCGTCGCGCCCGGGACGACCTGGACTACCTCGCTTGGGAGCTTGACGATCGATGCCATGGTGGCTCGAAGTGTCGCGGGTCGCCGATTGGGAGGGAAGGCGCCGAGGGGTGGATCGGGTTGCCCGAAGGGGCAGATCTGAACCGCCGGCCGCGCTCGGTAACTGCACGTTAAGTCCTGGGAATCCGCTCGGTAGCAGAATGCCTCCGCCCCGTTCGAACCGACGGAGGAGAACGGAAGCTCGGGGCAGGAGGAATCGAATGGCGTCCCCGAACAAGATCTTCGTATCGCTGAGTGGGGCGGATCCACTCACCCGGGCGGGCATCGAAGCCAGGCTCGGCCGCAAGTCCGACATCGTCCTCACGACGGGCCCGACGCCGGAGGGTGGCGTCACTCTGATCGCAGCCGACGAAGCGGACGCGGCCACGATCCGCGCCATACGGACCGCCCCGGCGATCGGCCTGCGGCGCGTGGTGCTGCTCGTCGGCCGGGTCGACGACGCCGGCCTGCTGGCCGCGGTGGAGGCGGGGGTAAGCGGCATCGTCCGCCGGAACAGCGACGCAGCCACTCTGGAGCAGGCGATACGCGGTGCGGCGGAGGGGGACGGCACGCTGCCGCCGGACCTGCTGGGCAGGCTTCTGGCCCAGGTCGGTAGGCTGCAGCGGCAGGTGCTCTCGCCCCGCGGGCTGACCCTCGGCGGGCTGACCGAGCGCGAGGTCGCGGTCCTTCGGTTGATCGCGGACGGCCACGACACTGCGGAGGTGGGACGCGAGCTGTATTTCTCCGAGCGGACGGTCAAGAACGTGATCCACGACGTGACCACCCGGTTCGAGCTGCGCAACCGCGCCCATGCGGTCGCCTACGTGATCCGCCAGGGGCTCATCTAGCAGGCCACTGGGCCGCCGGCGGAGACGCGCTGGTTATCCGAATAGCCCACCGAGAGAGCCGGCGAGCCCGCCGAGAGAGCCCAGGAGCCCGGAAGCTCCCTTCGTGAGATCGTCTTCGAGCTCCCCCGGTGACGGAAGGCCGCCCAGGCCGGGGATGCTCGGTAGTCCGCCGCCCAGGCCCGGGATGCTGGGCAGGCTCGGGAGGCCGGGGATGCT
>Ga0187885_10004040_pt1 | contig 12373 bp, 13 predicted proteins | sample June2016WEW_20_1_3_FD_132970 | JGI IMG/M metagenome (GOLD analysis project Ga0187885, IMG submission 132970) | Peatland microbial communities from SPRUCE experiment site at the Marcell Experimental Forest, Minnesota, USA - June2016WEW_20_100 | ecosystem: Environmental > Terrestrial > Soil >... | reverse complement strand
TAGTTGGGGCCGACATGACCCCTCCACCTATATGTCATGCACTCTATGAAGGAGGGACCCTTCCTCTTTCTGGCTCTCTCTATGGCTGCTTGACCTGTTTTGTAAACCTTCAAGACATCATTGCCATCTATCCTGCATGATGGCAACTTGAATGCCTCTGCAATCTTGTAAATTATAGGGTTCGCTAGGCTGTCCTCGACTGGCATGTGCGTTGAAAACAAGTTATTCTCGCAAACAAAGATGACCGGCAGCTTCTTCAAGGATGCAAAATTTAATGCCTCGTAGAATGCTCCCTCGCAGACCGCCCCGTCCCCAAAGAAGGCAACCGAGACACCGTCACCGCCCACAGCTGAGAGCCTAAGCGCTGCACCGACTGCGATCGGTATGGTTCCTGCGACGATTGCAGAGCTTCCAGGAAGCCCCTTTTCCGCAGAAGTGATGTGCATCGATCCCCCCCTTCCTTTGGAGCAGCCCGTGCTCTTACAATATATTTCTGCCATGAGCTTCCGGAGGTCTCCTCCCTTCGCAATGTAGTGCCCATGCGACCGGTGGGTGCTGAAAACATAGTCATCATTGCGTAGAGAGGCACAGATGCCGGTAGCTACTGCCTCCTGACCTGTGTAGAGGTGGCAAGGTGTAGTAATCTCACCTTTGGAAACTAGGTCCGCCACCCTCTCCTCAAAAAGTCTGATCCGCTGCATCGTAACATACAGCTTAATCAGAGTTTCAGCAGAGACATCCAAACGACTAGGAATGGGCGATCGCCTCGTCTCTGCTAGAGGGTGATTCTTGGTTCCATGCCATACTTCTTATACCAGTTGATGAATTCAACCAACCCGTCTTTGAAGACGTACTTCGGTCCCCAGCCGAGGACCTTCATGGCCTTGGAAGCATCGGCAATTAGGTTCTTGATCTCTCCTATGCGCGGATCAACAAAAACCGGCTCCAACTGCCCCTTCTTACCACATAGCTCGATTATCATGCTGGCCAGATTTATTATGCTGATCGCCTTTCCTGTCCCAAAGTTCAAGGGTTCCTTAATTTGCCCCTTATGGTTGAGAACCTTGTCGTAGCCATTGACTGCATCCTCAATGTGAACGTAATCTCTTGCCTGCTTTCCATCCCCGAACACTATTGGTGGGAGATTGCTCAAGACTCGCCTGGTAAAAATCGATATGACCCCGCCATAGCCGAGGTCCCTCTGGCGAGGGCCAAACGTGTTGAAGAACCTTAGGATCGGTATGTCCATACCGTAAGTCTGAGTATATGCATAGCACATCCTATCTGCAGCAATCTTGCTTGCCCCATAGGGGTGGGGTGCGCAGAGAGGGTGCTTCTCGTCTATGGGCACGTATTGTGAGGACCCATAAACCTCGCTCGACGAGGCATAGATCACCCTGTTTATATCATAAAGCCTCGCAGTCTCCAACACGTTTTGCGTGCCCATAACGTTGATGTCATAGGTAAGCTTCGGTTCCACATACGACCTATCCACATGGATCTGAGCTGCGAGGTGGAAAATCACATCCAGATTAGGCGCAACTTTCTCTAGGTCCTGGACGTTCCTAATGTCCCCTTTGATCAGTTTGAAGTTCCTATAGTCCAGAAGGTGCCTGACGTTCAGAAGATTTCCGCTGAGGAAGTTATCAAAGCAGATCACGTTGTGCCCCTTTTTGGTATACTTGTCGCAAAGGTGGCTTCCTATGAACCCTGCGCCGCCCGTGATCAAAATTCTCATGCTTTATCCTCCGATGCAAGATTACTATATATTCTCTCCACCTTTTCCATCTCTTTATAGTAATCGTTTTTCGTTTCAATAACTTTCCTATTCTTTATCCCGAACTCTATCCTCAGGTTCTCATCCTTCAACATGATCAAGACCTTCGCTGCAAGAGATTCAGGATTCTGTTGTGGGATGATGAAGCCGTTCACGCCATCTTCTATCCACTTCCTATTATCACCATTGTCCGTTACCACAACTGGAAGCCCGCAGGCCATTGCCTCGGCAGTGCTTGCAGCAAGCCCCGCATCGGAGAGCGAGGTTGAGACATAAACGTCAGCAGCTGCCAAGTATTCGGGCAAAACCTCTGGGGGCAAGGCACCAGTGAATCTAAAGTGCTTTTCGACTCCCAGTGACATCGCAAGATCCTTCAGTAAGGCATCCTGTGATCCCTTTCCCATAACCAGAAATATCGTTCCCGGGGCTTCCTTTAGTATGAGTGGGGAGGCTCTCACAAGAGTTGCAACATCATAAATAGGCTCTAGGTTCCTGACGCTTATTACTACCTGCGACTCGGAAAGTCCAAGCTCCCTACCCTTCTCACCCTTGGTGACTGGTCGGAACCTCTGGGTATCCACGCCGAAGTATATCATCTGGAGCTTACCCATCTCTAACCCGAAGCCCTTTAGCGGTACCCTGAGATGCTCGCCATCAGAGGTCACGACATCTGCTCTCCTCAAAACGTACCCCGTCAGATACCTCTTTATCCAAGACTCGTGGGGAGCAACTAGGACATCTGAGCCCCAAACTGTTAATATGAATGGATGAAAACCAGAAAAAGCTGCCAACCATCCGTAAAGCGTAAGGTAGTGGGCGTGAACGATGTCGGGAGCCAAATTGCTAATGATGGATCTCGTGTACCTGTAGCCCTTGAAAAGCTTCAGATAGACATTATCAGCCTTAGGTAGCACATGGAGGGTAACTCCCTCCAAGTCCGATGGCTTGTCTGTGATCAGGTGAACCTCGTGACCCTGTTTTGCAAAGTATGCCAACCACCGTTTGGTATGAATACTGCCTCCATCAGCAAGGTATAGGATCTTCACACCATACCAGCCCTTTCTGAAGGGGACACATCTGGGCTCTGCGTTGCCCCCTCTGATCTTGCCACAAGGAACCTATCTTGACAGGGCGCTATCTCTCTAACAATCATTTTTAACGCCCAAACATCTTTGTAAATAAAGATTTATTGCATACAATTAAACCACCAGAACCTTGAACCAACAGCTAACCTATATTGATCTCACCCATTGTAAAAATCTTCTGCTCTATTATTGATGGTGATATCCGCATTATCTCCGGACAGGTTTAAAGAAAAAGGTTGAGCTTTTTAACTTTTTCTTCATCGTCATGGTGCCGTTAAGCATCCTTTCGATCTATACAATAGTGTAAATGGTGGCAATAACGGAAACCTTTTTTATTAATGACAGACTTTTATCGCAAGGATGTTACTGTGTCCAATACAGCTGCTGTCCCGACTAGACCTGGGACAAAAGTTCGTCTACGGTACGCCTCCCTCATAATGTATGCCCTAAACGTTGGAGGGCTATTCTTCAGTTTCTTCTTCATCACTTTGTTGGCTAGGAAGTTGACAGTCCAAGATTATGGAATCTGGGTTATGATAATCAGCTATGTAGGCTACTTCGTTTTGCCGTCGACCATATTTTCCTACTGGCTACCTCGCAATATCAGCAGGGGCAATAATACCGCCAAAACGGGTTTTTATGCCTCAATCATATTTGGGCTTGTCTCATTGCCCTTGTACCTAGTCCTTATTCAGTTCATCTCTCGAGGGCTCAATCAGCCTATATTGCCACTTACCATATCTGCTGTCATACTCTTAATGGACTATCTGAACTCATCCTTTAGCGCGATGGCTTCTGGCTATTCCCCACAAATAAATGGATACAATTCCTTTGCTTTGAAGATAGGACAGGCGATCTCCGGATACTTTTTGATAGGCTTCTTAGCGCTGGGTCTTGTGGGGGCTGTAGTTGCGGTCTTGATAGGTAGATTCTGTGCAAATACCGTAAGCTTAGTAATGAACCGAGCCCTTTTAAAGAATTCCAGCTTCAACTTTTCAATTATTGTCTCTTGGTTAAGGACATCTTGGTTGCCTATACTTGCATCCATAACGAGCCTCCTACTTGCCTTTGACGTTGTTATCGTCAGAATCTTTAGCGGTACCGCGGCTCCAGTGGCTTATTATGGTGTGTCCACAAGCCTCCTGTCGGTAGTCGTTTTCGCGGGGGTAGTCTCAAGCTCATTATATCCAAAGATATTATCCAAAAAGAACCTTGATGACTTACCGGAAGCCATCTGGTTGACCTTCCTGTTAGCTCTCCCTCTTATCTATATAATCGTCATTTACGCAGGCCCTCTTGCAGCTGTTTTTGGCCTACAATATTTGGCCATTGCATGGCCACTACGCGTCTTATGTTTGGCTTCTCTACTGCAGGTAGTTGGGGGTCTTGCGGGGACGTCATACATAGGCCTTGACTGCACAGATGAGGACACTCTGTCTACAAAGACACTGCTGAAGTCTGCTATTTTTAAAAACAGCTTAGTTACCCTCCTCATCAACTCTTTCTATCTCATTGCATTGACCGGGATCTCCTTTCTTGGTCTGGATTTGGAGCTTCTTGTTACGATATGGTGCCTGGCCTTGGCTTCCTCCTATGCACTCAACTTCCTAGTAATAGTCTATCTCATGAAGAGAGACTTTGGTCAGAGGTTCCACTTCCAAAATCTTGCTAGAAATTTTATTATTTTCACTATCCCTGCTATCCCCATGTCCTTGCCATTCTTTATAATAAAAATTCAGGTAGTCCAAGGTATCTACCAGATGCTCCTTAACCTCTTCCCCCCTATAGCGCTCTCTCTTATCATTTACTTTGCATGTTTGTACCTTATAGATCATAAGTTCAGGTCGACTCTTAGGGATATATTCCATAATATTTTGCACTGGAAACAATAGGAAATTCTTCTTGTTACTAAATGATTATCTAAAGTCTCGGCGACCAAATTAAATATTGATATCCTTACCGATTCCTTTCTCTATTGCCGTGGTAACCATAATAATATTTTATTTTTGAAGTGTAAAAAAGCCCTCCATATTATTTATGGACGCGGCATGAAACCTCTACGTCATAACCCTAGCAATAGCCTTTTTTGTTTGTGCATGACGCCCAGGTAATTAAAACAAATATCTAACCCAGAACACTTTTAACAATAACCCGCCTTCTTAACAAATCAGCAAACCAAGCTTTTTTATACGAACTGTTTAACCACCCGACCAGATAAATTATTTTTCTACATAAAAGAGTATAATATAAAGCGTAAAGGAGAGGATAGCCCAACGAACGCTCATATTCCCCAAATCTATACAATTCTCTATCCGAATAAGGTTTAAAATTATGCTCATAACCCTCAATAGGAGAAAACATATACCAATCTACCACACCCACAGCAAAAGCTAATGATAGCATAAAAGTGTCTTCTGCCGGACAATCCCCCCATTTGCCCTTAAACAATTTTAGAAATAACTGCATGTCAATAAGCAAACAATTACCCACACCAACAAAGGGTTTACCCAGAGCTAATAATTTATCAAGAGTATTAGGATATAGTTTAACATCGCCGTCTATTTTTAAGATATGAGAATATTTATCCAAAGAAAATTTTTCCAACGCAATATTAATAGACTTCCCCATCCTAAAACCCAAAGGCAAATTTTGATTCACTTTGACAACAATATTATTCTTAATGTTTATAGGTGCAGCAGAAACAACATAAATATCCTGAGCAACATTCTGTTCTTGCAACATCCTCATATTTTCAGGATCAATATAATCTTTGGTTATAACCAAAGTTAATATCATTTAATCGCTTCCTCCTCCTGTTTAATTGCTTCGGCCTCGGCCCTGCACGTTCAGCTACCCATCTTCTATTTCAGCTGCATCAATAAAAAGGTATTATGTAAGGAATGTAAATCAAAATTCTGATGGGCAATACGGTGAAGAAAAAAAGGGATTAATGATTTTTAAGCCCCTTAATATATTAGGGTAAAAATTCAAAACTCTTGCGAATTAATGAGTAATTAAGAGTGGTATTTCTGTGATGCCCCCATTGGTGACTAAAACTTCGTACATGCCCAAAGTTGTGACCAAAACCAAGTCACCCTCTTCCGTTAAACCCAACAACTATGCTTTTTATTATTTTTTAATGTATATTAATGTCTTAGAACAAATTAATGAGAGATTATGTTGAAAAACGTCTGCTATGCTGATCTGCTCTACCTTTGGAACCAAGGAAAAAAGAACGGTGCTCTCAATAGGTTAGGTTATTTGAAAAGGGGATTATTTAGCGCAGCTCTTGAGTACTGTAAAATGATGGGCAAGATTGCTCATCCAAGGCTCATCGAAGTCATCGAAGGCATAGCTGAATTAATTAGAAATACAGTTGGTCAGAAGATATTTAGAAGAGGAATCAATCGCGCTTCGGCGATGATCCAAAATACTAGATTAATGAAGATCTTTCCCTCCCTAAGCAAATGGATCAAGTCCGATGCGTTCGTATTCTGGCTTGGCACAGATCTGCTCTTCCAAAAAGATTCTTGGATTTGGTTCAGAAGAGAATAAACTTTTATTATGTATCAAGGTTCATATTCTTAGGAATATACATATGATCGTTACTAAGACTCCTTTCCGATTGACTCTTGGAGGCGGCGGAACCGACCTAAAGCCTTACTATTCGAAGTTCGGTGGATTTGTAGTAACAACCGCACTCGATAAACACATGTATATTGTAGTCAAAAACATGTTTGAAGAAAAGATTAGATTAAGTTATTCTCTTACGGAAATCGTCGACTCTTATGATAAAATAAAGCACCCCTTGGTCCGAGAAGCCTTAAAAATGCTCAAGATATCCAGGAGCATAGAAATTGTGTCCATAGCTGATGTGCCATCCAAAACAGGTCTTGGTTCGTCTGGCAGTTTTACCGTAGGACTTCTGCATGCCCTTCATACTTTCAAGCAGGACGTATTCTATCCGCAACAACTTGCTGAAGAGGCTTGCAAGATACAAATGGAGATACTAAAAGAGGCCGAGGGCAAACAGGACCCCTATGTTGCCGCTTTTGGCAGAGTTATTTCCTTGGATATTACTAAAAGCGGAAGGGTAAAAGTTTCTCAAATCAAAATGCAGACCGATGTCTTGAGTGAGCTACAAAACAGCATGCTCTTCTTCTACACGGGAATCCAACGTTCATCTTCCGATGTTCTTTCAAAACAAACAAAGGCCGTAGAGAATGACGAAACAAAAGTCTTGGAGGGAATGCACCATATCAAAGAAATTGGATTCAAGGTGAAGTCTGCTTTAGCAAAAGGCGATATTGAAGAGTTTGGGCGCCTTCAGAACGAACACTGGCTTGCAAAGAAAAACATCAACAATAATGTGTCCAATGGTCAGATTGACAAATGGTATCAGATGGGGCTGGACGCCGGCGCACTGGGTGGCAAGATAATGGGGGCAGGAGGCGGAGGGTTTTTGATGTTCTGCAGCATCGATTCCAGAGACAAAATTAGGAAAGCCATGGCAAAGGAAAGCCTCAAGGAGATCCACTTCAGAATTGGAGAAGACGGCTCAAAAGTTTTAATAAACTTATGATGGTGATTGATATGGACAACACCCAATTCGTTGAGACCTATTTTAACGATATAGAAGTGATACTGAAAAAGATCTCCAAACAGGAAATAACCAAAGCTGTTAACTCATTATATGATGCCTGGAAACAAAATCGGCAGATCTTTTTAATTGGAAATGGAGGCTCCGCTTCTACAGCGACACATTTCGCAAGTGATCTCTCAAAGTTCTGCTCTGTAGAAGGTAAACCTCGATTTCGTGCAATGGCGCTGACTGACAATGCACCTCTTATTAGTGCATTGGTAAATGACGAAGGGTGGAGTAACGTGTACACTTGGCAGCTCCAAAATCTGATGCGCGACGGCGATCTATTGGTTGCCATAAGCGTACATGGTGGTTCTGGCTCAGACAAAGCAGGATTATGGTCGCAAAATCTGCTAAGTGCCGTCAAGTTCGTAAAAGATAGGAAGGGTAAAGTGTTAGGTTTTTCAGGGTTTGATGGTGGTGCTCTGAAGGGAGCTTCTGATGTGTGCATTGTTGTTCCGATAAACTCGACGCCACAGGTTGAAGGCTTTCACTCTGTGTTGACCCATCTCTTGGCTGAAAGACTCCACACATTAATCGCGGAGAGCTAAATAATGACTACACCACTTACAATCATTAATTAATATGACAAAAGCAGTTCTAATGGATCGGGACGGCGTAATAAACGAAATTGTGTGCTTTCCAGAGCTGGGTGTGCTTGATTCGCCATTGAATCCTGAGCAGTTTAATCTTTTGCCGAGAGTTTCCAAAGCAATAAAAATTCTGAATGACTTAAGTTTGAAGGTAATTGTTGTCTCAAATCAGCCTGTCATAGCAAAAGGAAAGACGACTAAGGCTCTTTTTAGAAAGATACGCGTAAAAATGAATAAACAACTGCAATTAAAGGGCGCTTTTATTGATGGTGAGTACTACTGTTTCCACCATCCCCAAGCCAAACTCGAAGAATATCGGGTTTTATGCGACTGTCGTAAACCGGCACCGGGGCTTCTTCTTGAGGCCGCTAAAGATTTCGATCTGAATTTAACCGAATGCTATATGATTGGGGATAGCCTCATTGATGTCGAAGCAGGTAAGAAAGTCGGATGCAAAACAATCTTAATTGGAAAAATGAAATGCGACCTATGTAAGTTAATGGATGAAAATGGATTTATGCCAGATTGGATCGTAAGTGATCTCTATAGTGCGTCAAAAATTATTGCAAAAGAGGAACGAAAAAATGACTGAAATATTTCTTGATACGGCTAATACCGACGAGATAAGGGCAGTGCTTCCATGGGGAATTGCCAGCGGAGTAACTACCAACCAAAAAATATTCTTTACCAGCTGTAAGGGCGTGAACTTCAAGCAAAGAGTCAAAGAGATCCTCTCGCTCGTCGATGGCCCATTAAGCGTGGAGTTGACTACATCATCTGGTTCCGATGAAGAACTTATAAACGAAGCCAAGGAATACGCCAGCTGGGGCGACAACATAGTCATCAAAGTGCCCATGTGGGCTGATGGAAGAGGGCTGAGAATAATAAACCAGCTGCAACGTCTGGGGATTAAAACCAATGCCACATGCCTAATGACCGTAAACCAAGTTCTTCTTGCGAGCAAAGCTGGCGCCACCTACGTCAGTATATTCTTCAATCGTGTGAAGGATTCTGGGGCAGATCCAGTGCAAGTGATTAAGGAGTCGCGTCAAATAATCGACACCTCTGGGTTAAAATCCAAGATAATTGTTGGCAGCATAAGAAAGCCTGAAGACCTATCACAGGCCGCAGTAGCCGGTGCCCACATACTTACAATCCCTCACAAGATCCTAATGCAGATGCCCTACCACGCCAAGACAGAAGAGACCATCAAAGAGTTCGATGAAGCCTGGGCCGAATTCCAAAAATCCCAAGGTTGCTCTGATTGACTTTTTATGATCGCAATAATTCTTGCCGGTGGATATGCAAAGCGCTTATGGCCTCTTACACTGGACAAACCTAAAGCCCTCCTGGATATTGACGGAAGACCAATTATTGACTACATAATGGACAAGATTGCTAAAGAGAAAAGAATAAAGAAAACAATCATCTCAACCAACCTGCGTTTCCAATACCAATTTGAGGATTGGCTCTCAGGAAGCAAATACGAGAACACTGCTTTTATGCCAGACGAGTCAACCTCTCAAGACACTAAGATTGGTGTAGTGAAAGCGCTGGCAAATATTGCATCAACGATTAATGATGATTTTATCGTATTGGCAGCGGATAGCTTATTTAGAGATGATCTGGACAAGCTCATTGAATATTTCTGCTTGAAACATTCACCCGTGGTAGGCTTGTATAATGCTCATTCACTTCAAGAGGTTAAAAGAGGTTCTGAAGTAAACATCGATAACAATGGTAAAATAATTCAATTCGTAGAAAAACCCAAAAACCCAAAATCTAAACTAATAGGTTCTTGCATCTACGTTTTTCCTGCCAATGTTCGGAAATCCCTAATCAATTATGTCGAGAGGGGTTATCCACTGGACGAAGCGGGTAATTTTATTTCATGGCTTTATAAAAAAGAGCCCGTTTATGGTTTCATATTAGAAAGTCATTTGTTAGATATCGGAACAATAGATGCTTACAAAGAGGGGCAAAATTACTTCGAATAAAAGGGATGATGATAGAATGAAAACTGCACTTGTTACTGGGGGAGCAGGCTTCATCGGAAGCCATTTAGTGGATAGGCTTATCAATGATGGATGGCGCGTAAAAGTTATTGACAACATGACATGTGGTCGAACCGACAACCTTGCGCATCATATAAAAAATAAGAACCTCCAATTCGTTCAAGGTGATTTAGCAGATGCAGTCTCGGTATCAAAGATGGTCCAAGATTGCAATACTATCTTCCATCTAGCGGCTCACGCAAATATTCAGAGAAGTATGAAAGACCACAAGGTAGATCTCCAAAATAATCTCATCGGCACAATAAACATCCTTGATGCCATGATTGCAAATAGTGTCAATGACTTGGTCTTCGCATCCACCTCTGCGGTATATGGCGAGGCCACCGTCAAGCCAACGCCAGAGAGCTATGCCCCATTGCAAATATCACTTTATGGGGCATCGAAGCTTGCCTGCGAGGCCTATACTGAGGCGTACACGCAGTTCTCTCCCATAAATTTCTGGGCTTTCCGCTTTTCCAATGTAATTGGCGAGAGATTAAGGAGAAATGTAATATGGGATTTTGTCCACAAGCTAATGGTCAATCCGAAGGAATTAGAGATACTTGGCGATGGCAAACAGAGCAGGGAGTATCTCTATGTTAAGGACTGCGTGGATGCAATAATGCTCGGATATGAGAAAGCCTCAGAGCGCGTCAACATATTTAATCTCGGCCTTGATACTCAGACAACTGTAGATGGGGTGGCAGACATCGTGATCGAGGAGATGAAGCTATCCAACGTCAAGCGGAAGTACACTGGTGGTCCGAGAGGATGGATTGGAGATACCCCTCTCGTGATATTGGATAATACAAAAATAAAGAATACAGGCTGGAAACCAAAATGTGCATCGGAAGAAGCCATCAGACGTACCGTCCGTTGGACTCTAGAAAATAGTTGATAGGCAGAAAGAATAGCTAATAGAAGGTCTTTTATTGCCAATAATGGAGTGAGGGCGAGCATTACGTAAAAAATGGGCCCGGAGGGATTCGAACCCTCGACCAACAGATTATGAGTCTGTCGCTATGGCCGGACTAAGCTACGGGCCCTCGAAGAGAGAAATGGTGATATGTGAAATTTATTCCTTGTGGGTAATATTTGGGCTGAGAAATTCCACATAATTGGCCAGTTCTCCCAGTTTCATCTCATTTAATCGATCCCTAACTGACTTGAGGGTCTCAGCAGAACCATTGAAATCGCTCAAAACCCTCGAAACTCCGCCAACCGCCCCATTGTAATCGTTCGTGCCCAACTGTTTCAATCCCTCGTTATAGCTCGCCTCTAACTTCGTGCTCCATGTCTGCACTGCAACTCTCTTCTCTGCCATTTCTTCAGGTAGTCCCTTTGCGACCGCAGCCAATCCCCCGGAGAGCAATGATACCCCCTTGAGAAGCAACTCTGCAATTAGGTACTCCTTAGTGGCATTTACCTTTCTCATGGATGCTATCTCTTCGTGGTAGGCTGCTATCCTGCCCGCCTTCGCCCCCATGTCTATAAGCTCGGTCGCGCTGAACAAGCTCCTATCGGCCATGTTGAGCAAGCCGGCGACCCGGGCACCCTCTGTAGATGCTTTGATGATCCTCCGCTTCGGGAAGACGCCCTCCTTTTCCTCGGCCAGCAATCCTGCCGCGACCAGCGCATTGACGTGGTTGAGCACCGTGATCGTGCTAAACTTCGTCTTTTGCTGAATCTCGGACATAGTCATTCTGCCTGCCCTATAAACGATGAGCAGAACAGTCGTCGCAACTTCTTTTGGAAGCTTCTCCGCCATAGCAACCCGCCTTTTAGAATCTAAACTATCTAGTATTTAGTTTCTAAAAGCCTTATAAAACTACTTTTTTAATAAACAAAGGCAGGTCAAAAATAACAGTAGTCTAATTGATCTCATGAAAATTAAATGGCGCCTCGGGAAGGACTCGAACCTTCGACCAACGGGTTAACAGCCCGTCGCTCTACCGAGCTGAGCTACCGAGGCTCTATAACTCAGCAATCGGTTTCAGTATTAATCTTTTATGTTTTGCCTATGCGCATAGGAATGGGCTTATCTGCTACTCCATCTCTTCGAGCATCTTCAACTTCTTGGGGAGGTACTTATCGACGATCGCTGTAAGACCGTGGGCGCTGAAGCTCTCAAGCTCTGTTCTCCTCTTGGTCTTCTTGAACTCCTGCAGCTCGCTCTGCCATTCGAAGTCGCGGTAGCGCATGTCGGCCTCGAGGAGCCTTAT
>Ga0187885_10004034_pt1 | contig 12382 bp, 11 predicted proteins | sample June2016WEW_20_1_3_FD_132970 | JGI IMG/M metagenome (GOLD analysis project Ga0187885, IMG submission 132970) | Peatland microbial communities from SPRUCE experiment site at the Marcell Experimental Forest, Minnesota, USA - June2016WEW_20_100 | ecosystem: Environmental > Terrestrial > Soil >... | reverse complement strand
GCAAGCGGATCGGGGCTGTGGAACGCCTGGCTCTGGCGATTCCGACCCGGCAGAACGAGCGCTGGTCGATGGATTTTATTTCCGATGCTCTGAGTGAGGGACGGAAGTTTCGGAGCCTGAACATCGTGGATGATTTCAATCGGGAATGCCTGGCGGCGGAAGTGGACACGTCGATTCCGGGCACTCGGGTCGTACGCGTGCTGGAGCGATTGCGGGAGCGACGAGGGTTACCGCAGATCCTGGTGATGGACAACGGGCCGGAGTTTGCGGGCCAGGCGCTGGATGTGTGGGCCTACGAACAAGGCGTGAAGCTGCACTTCATCGAGCCGGGGAAGCCGGTGCAGAATGCTTTCATCGAGAGCTTCAACGGCAAGATGCGGGACGAGTGTTTGAATGAGCACTGGTTCCTGCGCCTGGGGGAAGCTCGGGAGACGATTGAGGCTTGGAGGAGGGACTACAACGAGGTTCGGCCCCATACTTCGTTGGGGAATCGGACCCCGCAGGAATTCACAGGCGCCGGGGCGGCTCTCCCCCCCGAGCCACCCCGGAGAGAAGAACAAAAGCAAGAAACTACCCTGGAACTCGCATTATGATTGGTACAGAAAACGGGGGCAGGTCACTCCATGCTCTGCACAAGTGGCTAGTTCTCGGGTGATACGTTCCTGTCCATGGTTATTCTCCTTGTCGGGTTGGGTATGGGTTGGAGCGAACCCCCTTGGTTGTCCTAAAAGGGCAAGAAAAGGGCAATGCAAAATGCGCGGACAGATTGTTTGCGGAATTGGTGATGCTAAGTGCTGAACGAAGAGTAGGTTAGTTGGTGGACCTGGGGGGGTTCGAACCCCCGACCCCATGGTTGCAAATCAGATACCACAGGTTATTGAAATAAACAGTTTTCTGTGGATTGCAAGCCATTCTTAATTCAACCCTTGCAAGTCGGCTGTTTAGACCTACTCGATTCTGTTGAGCCGTGGTGCTCTTGCCGTCTACAAAATCATCTACACCGGATTACTTGGCGCGTGTGAGTACGCCTTGGGGACTGAGGATCCTTGACTTCACCTGCTCGGTTGATTCTTTTGAGCCAAGCTCGTAGGCCTTATTCTGTGTTCCTCTCAACGAGGTGCCTCGATCAACCCAGGGGTGATTTATTGCCCAAAATCCCACCTTGGGATAGGATGAATATATTATCCGCCGGGTCCCAACTGTATCTCGCAAATTGATTTTAGTTACTGGTATGATACGAAGCCAGCGGTGAGCTTTTCCAATGCGTTCTCGGAAACTAACAACTACTCCGAAGAAAGTGTCTAACCCTTCCCCTGCAACATCCGAATACCTCACTCGAAAGCAGATCGTTGATGCCAAATTCCGCGCCGCAGGCTGGCGCGTTGTCCCATTCAAGCCGGATCGCCCCCTCAGCGCATATAAGATTTGTGCAATCGAGGAATATCCCACAGGGGCTGGCCCCGCTGATTACGCGCTCTGCATGGACGGTCAGATTCTTGGCGTCGTTGAGGCTAAGAAGCTCACCTTGGGTCCGCAGGAAGTCCTAACCCAGGCCGAGCGCTACTCGCGGGGGCTCGCATCAAGTCCTTTCGACTTCAGCGGTTTTCGTGTGCCGTTTCTCTACTCGACAAACGGCGAAGTCATTTGGCACCACGACATCCGCCATCCCCTCAACCGTTCTCATCAAATTGCCGCATTTCATACTCCTGAGGCGCTGCGCGAATTCCTTGAGCGGGACATTGAAGCAGCAACGGACCAGCTCCTCGCGCGGCCCAATGACCATCCACGCCTTCGTCCGTATCAGCGGGACGCAAACGCCGCAATAGAACAAGCGATCGTAAACCGCAAAAGGCAGATGCTTGTGGCGATGGCAACCGGAACGGGGAAGACCTTCACGATGGTAAACGAGGTCTACCGCCTCATGAAGTCCGGGGTCGCAAAGCGCATCCTTTTCCTCGTGGATCGCCGGGCGCTTGCGGCCCAGGCGGTGCGTGCCTTTGCCTCCTTTGATCCGGAGCCGAACCAGAAGTTCGATAGGATTTACGAGGTCTACAGCCAGCGTTTCCACCGCGAGGACTTCGACGCGGATGAGAAATTCGACCCCAAAGTCCTCCCCAATTCTTACCTTACGAGCCCCAAGGCGGGCCATGCGTTCGTCTACGTCTCGACCATCCAGCGCATGACCATAAACCTCTTCGGCCGCAACACCATATTTAACCTCGGCGACGAGACGATTGACGAGGACGCGGCGCAACTCGATATCCCTATCCATGCCTTCGACCTTGTAATTGCGGACGAATGCCACCGGGGTTACACCGCCTCTGAAGTCGCGATTTGGCGAAAGACTCTTGACCATTTCGACGCGATCAAGATCGGTCTTACAGCCACACCTGCCGCTCATACTACGGGCTACTTCAAGGACGTAGTATTCCGTTATGAATATGAAAGAGCCGTCCGCGAAGGTTTCCTCGTTGATTACGATGTCGTCTCGGTTAACTCAAATGTCCGTATGCAGGGTGTGTTCCTCAAAGAGGGCGAGGAAGTGGGCGTCGTAAATCCCGCCACTGGCGCGAAGCAGCTTGACCTTCTGGAGGACGAGCGACAATTCGACACGACTGAAGTCGAGGAAAAAGTCACCTCCCCTGATTCAAACAAAAAGATCCTAGAGGAGGTAAAGAAATTCGCCGTTGCGCATGAAGAGCATTTCGGGCGCTTCCCGAAGACCCTCATCTTTGCGGTGAACGACTTACCGCATACGTCTCATGCCGACCAATTAGTGGACCTTGCGCGCGACGCGTTTGGGCGTGGGGATTCGTTCATACAAAAGATTACAGGTCGGGTGGACCGCCCGCTCCAGCGGATTCGCGAATTCCGCAATCGGCAATTTCCGGGCGTTGCTGTAACTGTGGACATGCTCTCTACTGGCGTCGATATTCCGGACCTCGAATTCATCGTATTCTTGCGGCCCGTCAAATCCCGCATACTCTTTGAACAGATGCTCGGACGCGGTACCCGGAAAGGCGAGCATTATCCGGACAAATCCCATTTCGTCGTCTTCGACTGCTTCGGCGGCACGCTCCTTGAATACTTCAGGAACGCCACCGACATCACGGCGGAACTGCCTGAGCCGGAGATCCGAACGATTGTGGAGGTCATCGAGGACATTTGGCAGAACCGCGACCGGGACTACAACACCAAGCGGCTCGTCAAACGCCTTCAGCGGATCGACAAGCAAATGTCGGCGGAAGCCCGCGAAATGTTCGCCGCGCATATTCCAGCCGGGGACTTGGCGAACTATGCGAAGTCTCTCCCAGGTGAGCTTCGGAAGGACTTCACGGGCACGATGGGGCTCCTCCGGGATCCGAGGTTCCAAGATCTCCTCATGAACTATCCCCGCGCCCCGCGTACCTTCCTCATCGCCTACGAAACGCAGGACACGGTCACGTCCGAATGGCTCGTGAAGGGTGCCGACGGGCGGGAGTTCAAGCCCGAGGACTACCTCACCGCCTTTGTCCGCTTCGTCCGGGAGAACCCCGAACACATTAAGGCCATCCGCATACTTCTCCAACGGCCAAGAGACTGGAGCATCGCGGCGCTTACGGAACTCCGTCAGAAACTCGCTGCTGCTCCAGGCCGGTTTTCCGTGGGAAACCTTCAGAAGGTCCACGAGCTCCATTACAAGAAGGCACTCGTGGACATCATTTCAATGGTGAAGCACGCTGCCAACGAGCAACAGCCGCTCTACACTGCGGAAGAAAGGGTCAAACTGGCCTTCGCTAAAGTGACCGAGGGAAAGACGTTCACCGCAGAACAGCAGGGGTGGCTTACCTTGATCCAGGCGCATTTGGTGGAAAATCTGACAGTTGAGCGGGAAGACTTCGATACATTGCCGGTGTTCACACTTCGCGGGGGATTGAGCCAGGCAACGCGGGTGTTCGCCGGCCAGTTGGACGGTTTGCTTTACCAGTTTAACGAGGCCATCGCAACATGACTGATATCGTTCAAAAACTTTGGGGTTTTTGCCACACCCTTCGCCACGACGGCATCGACTACGGCGACTACATTGAGCAGCTCACCTACCTCCTCTTTTTGAAAATGGCCGACGAGCGAGGGATTGACTTGAGCCGCACGCGCATCAAGACGGAGAAAGGGAAGGACCTGGAGATCGACTGCTCCTGGCCCGCCCTTGAGGGTAAATCGGGCACGAATCTTACCGAGCACTATGTCGATGTGTTGCGCGCCCTCGGCCAGCAGCGGGGCCTCCTTGGCGACATCTTCACTGAGGCGATGTCCCGCTTCACGAATCCCGTGAGCTTGAAGAAACTCATCGGCCTCATTGACGAGACGGAGTGGACAGCTCTCGATATCGATGTGAAAGCTGCCGCCTTCGAAGGGCTTTTGGAAAAGGCCGCCAGCGAAGGTAAAAAGGGCGCGGGACAATACTTCACGCCGCGCATTCTCATCCAGTCGATCGTTCGTTGCGTGACACCGGACCCACGAGCGCATAAGGAGTTCACCATCTGCGACCCCGCATGCGGTAGCGGCGGCTTTCTCGTCTGCTCTTATGAGTGGTTCATCGGCCAAACGAAAGGTGGCGCCATCGACCGGGAGCTTGCCAAACGTATCAAGCGCAGCACGTACTACGGCCAGGACTTTGTTACCCGACCCCGGCGCCTCGCCCTCATGAATCTCTATCTTCACGGCCTAGAACCGGAGATTAATCGCGGTGATTCGATATATGAAGTGCCCGACAGCCGCCGTTTTGATGTGGTCCTGACAAATCCGCCATTCGGAACGAAAGGCGCAAACCAAGCCCCGGACCGCGATGACTTCACCGTCGAGACGAGCAACAAGCAGTTGAATTTCATCCAGCACGTGATGACGATCCTTAAGCCCGGCGGCCGCGCCGCAGTAGTCGTCCCTGATAACTGCCTATTCGCCGACCAGGCGGGCGAGGTCTTCAAGATCCTCAGCGAGGATTGCAACCTGCACACGGTCTTACGTCTCCCAAACGGCACGTTCTCACCGTATAGCCCCGGCACCAAGACCAACGTGATCTTCTTTACGAAAGGGGTGAAAACGGAAAAAGTGTGGGTCTACGACGCGCGTACCAATGTCCCGCGGATAACCAAGAAAGACCGACCATTGACACCCGATCACTTCAAGGAGTTTGAGCGCTTCTACGGCTCCGACCCCTTCGGTCGCGCAAAGCGTGATCCTTCGCACTCGAAGGAGGACCGCTGGCGCTCCTTCTCGATTGAAGAGGTCAAAGGACGTAACTACAAGATTGACGGCCTCAAGTGGTTGAAAGACGAATCTCTCGACGACGCGGACGAGCTTCCCGAACCGGAGGAGCTTGCCACCGACGCCATCGCCGAGCTTGAGGGTGCCGTGGAAGAGTTAAACGCCGTCATCGCTATGCTGGAGAACGGGAACAGCGCATCTGCCTCTCCCGCAGCGGCAAGAAAGAAATGAGCATTACTGCCCAAAAAGCCGACCCGCAGACAAAAGAAGTAATCGGGGATACTGACCTGCCCGAGGGGTGGAATTTGGCCAGTATCGGTGAATTCCTCACAGTCAATTATGGGAGGGGACTAAAAGAAGCCGATCGTGTACCAGGGGAGACTGCCGTCTTCGGTTCTAACGGGGTAGTCGGCAGGCACAGGGCCGCTCTGACTTGTGGGCCGACGATCATCATCGGCCGGAAAGGGACAATCGGAGCCATCCACTTTTCTCCGCACCCGTGCTGGCCCATTGACACAACATACTTCATCGACGATTTTCGTGGGCTTGATCCAATTTATGTTACACACGCACTACGTAGCCTCAACTTAGGCGAGCATGACACCTCGACAGCAATCCCCGGCCTCAATCGGGATGATCTCTATGCTCAAGAAATTCCACTAGTCCCTCAAGCCGAACAGAAACGGATCGTCGCCAAGATCGAAGAGCTTCTCACCCAAGTTAACACTGCCCGTGCCCGCCTCGCCAAAGTCCCGATAATCCTCAAGCGCTTCCGCCAATCCGTCCTCGCCGCCGCATGTTCCGGCCGAATGACGCAGGAATGGAGAATAGGTCGAAAGTTAGAAGGCGCCGCAGGGAAGTTGCTGGCAGATATCATGTCTAAAAGAAAAGCCCGGATGAAAGAAATTGGACTGGGCGCTTATAAGGAACCCCTCCAACCAGATTCTTCACAAATTCCAGATGTTCCTGAAGAATGGGCCTTAGCCATCATGGATCAACTGACTTGCCTCGTCACAAGTGGCTCAAGGGGATGGGGGAAATGCTACTCCGATTTAGGTCCTCTATTTGTTAGAGCGCAAGACATCAACACCGATAGTCTGATTCTCGGCGGTGTAGCACATGTGCAGCCGCCCAAAAACGCAGAGGGACGCAGGACTCGCGTGAAATACGGAGATCTCTTGGTGACGATTACAGGTGCGAATGTTACCAAGTCGGCTCTTGTTTACATCGATCCAGGGGAAGCTTACGTCAGTCAGCACGTCGCACTTGTCCGCCCCGTTGACCCATCCGTTCGAGAATTCATGTATCTGTGGATCGTCAGCCCACAGCATGGACGTGCGAAACTGCTTGAGGATGCCTACGGCGCGGGAAAGCCTGGATTGAATTTGGACAACATCAAGGAGATGATAGTCGCACTGCCCTCTCTGGAAGAGCAGCATGAAATCGTCCGCCGTGTCGAAGCCCTATTCAAATTGGCCGACGCCATCGAAAAACGGGTCGAGGCAGCAACGAAGCGCGCCGACAAGTTGACCCAGGCGATCCTTGCCAAAGCCTTCCGGGGAGAACTCGTCCCCACCGAGGCCGAGCTCGCCCGCCGCGAGGGCCGCGAATACGAGCCAGCCTCTATTCTCCTTGCTCGCATCCGCTCCGTCCTTGAGCCAAAACAGACCGCAGCATCAACAAATAGAAGGTCCGGGTTCAGAACGAAAACGCACACGTAATCTCTGTGGCCGTCTGCCCTCCACTCAGTTTTCCGCTTGACGCACTCATGTAAGCTGAGTAAGCTTACAAACGATGGAGACCAGGAGAACTTTAGGACAACGACTTCGCGAATTAAGAGAGGCGAAGGATCTCTCCCTCCGAGAACTTGCCAAGAAGCTTGACGTTTCTGCAGCTTTCCTATCGGACGTAGAACTTGGTCGTAGGTTTCCCTCCGCTGATGTGCTAGCCAAGATGGCCAAAATCCTGGAGGTTACAACCGATGAGCTGAAAGCTTTTGACACCCGTCCTCCCGTCGAGGATTTGAAGCGCATCTCTGCATCTAATCCGACTTACGGCTTCGCGCTTCGACAGATGGTCGAAAAAGGAGTGTCGGCTGATGAATTGATGAAATTCGTAAAACAGGTTGAGCAAAAGAAGAAAAAATGAGGACCTATCGCACAACAACCGGGCCTTTCACTGAACGGCCTTACTACAAGGACGAGGAAATTGAAACGATCTGCACAGACGAGCTTCGGGCAGTTGGGCTATTTCCAGCAACCCCCGGACCTGTCAGGATCGACCGCCTTATAGAGAAGCGCTTTGGAGTTACGCCCCGTTACGAGAAGTTGGGCGAAAATATTCTCGGATTCACCGTGTTCGGCGCAGAAGGCGTGCAAGATGTCGTAGTAGCCAAAGCGCTGGATGAGGAAGGTAACAAGACGGCTGACCGGCGGATTCGGACAACCCTTGCCCATGAGGCTGGCCACGGCCTGCTACATACTCACCTCTTCTTCCTCGGCAAAGGATCGCGACCTCTCTTCGGTGATTTCACGAACCCCGACAAACCCAGAGTCCTGTGCAAGGAGGTGCCCGTCGCGCCAGGGTTCAAGAATCCAGGCTACGATGGGCGATGGTGGGAGTTTCAGGCAAACCGCACAATTGGACCGCTGTTGCTGCCTCGGTTGCTTGTCCAAACCGCGCTTGAGCCGCTCCATGTAGCGCGCGGATCGCTCGGAATCAAAGTGCTCGACCCGAGTCGGTACGAGGAAGCGGTCAAAAACTTGGCCGACTTGTTCAATGTGAATCCCATAGTCGCCAGGATTCGTCTCCAAGACTTGTATCTGCCGCAGCGCGAGGAGCGCCAGGTGAGCTTATAAAAATTTTTGTCTTGACTGTACGCCTATTTCAGCTTACACTGTACGATGAGACTGGCCTTTTGGCCATCTCAGAAAGGTCGACCAATTGATTCGCAAAGGAGACTAATTATGCCTCAATTTAATTACATCGTTGACGACGAGCCTCAAGCAACTTCGTCGCACGAACTGAGCGCCAAGCAGATTCTCGAAAACGCAGGGATCGATCCAGCTTCGCATTACCTGGTACAAATCGAGGGCGACCACAGGGTGTCGTACCAGAACGACCCTGACAAGCTGATTCATATGCACGAGCACATGAAGTTCATCTCCGTCTCAACGGGTCCGACGCCAGTATCTTAGGGAGATCCTTATGGCAGGTTCAGATTTCATCGAGCAACTGAAAGCCTTAGGGTACCAAGTCGCAGGGTTAGGAGATGCGAAGGCCTCTTTCCCGTATGAGATTCCGACGGGTAGGTTTGCGGGCCAGAGTATTAAGTTGGGGTTTGTGGTGCCAGGCGATTTCCCAGTTACGCCGCCTTCTGGCCCGCACATCTCACCTCGCTTGTTGCCCATCAATACTCAGCAAGGCCCGCATCCCGCCTGCGGCGTCCATGAAAGCGCCCAATTCGGATCGGATTGGCAGTATTGGAGTCGGCCTATACTTCATTGGAATAATACGAAGAGGACTGCCAAAGATGTTATGGCGCATATTCGCCACCTTTTTGATACGCAATGAAAACAAATACGTACAGTGCGGCATTGCCTGCGACGGTTCATCGTGAGGCCGCCCGACATCTCCTCAGGGCGGATGGTCAAGAAGACCTATGTTTCGCACTCTGGCGTCCCAGCCATGGAGAGAGCCGTATAACTGCGCTGGTGTCTGAGCTAATCCTTCCCCGTGAAGAGGAACGGCAAATTCATGGAAACGCCAGTTTCATGCCTAGTTATTTTGAGCGCGCCGTAGGTGTCGCAGCCGAGGCAAAAGCCGGCTTGGCATTTCTTCACAGCCACCCAGGACCAGGCTGGCAAGGCATGAGTGATGATGATATCGCCGCCGAGCGGGGGCACGCCGCCGCGACCAAAGGTGCAACGGGTCTGGCACTTGTCGGCCTCACGCTCGGAACCGACGGCGCCTGGAGCGCACGTTTTTGGGAGAAAACCGCGCCACGCACTTACGAGCGGCGATGGTGTTCCCATGTTCGTGTGGTGGGTGAGCGGTTGGCAATAACCTATGCCGAGAGACTAATGCCTCGGCCACGGTTGAAGGAAGAACTTAAGCGCACGGTGTCGGCCTGGGGCGAAGACATACAAGCCGATCTGGCCCGGCTGCACACTGGTGTGATTGGCACGGGCAGCGTGGGTTCTATTGTCGCAGAGGCGTTGGCACGCTTCGGCGTCCATCGGGTCACGCTCATTGATTTTGACACCGTTGAGTTTGTGAACCTGGATCGTCTACTCCATGCGACAGCCGTCGATGCCTTACTGTGTCGCGCAAAAGTCAACACCCTGGCCCGCGCCCTGCGAAAGAATGCAACGGCTGATGGATTCCAAGTTGACGAAGTGGAAAAAAGTGTGGGAGAGGAAGGTGGCTTTCGTGCCGCACTTGATTGTGACGTCCTATTTAGTTGTGTCGACCGTCCTTGGGGACGCAGTGTCTTGAATTTTATCGCCTATGCCCATCTCATCCCCGTCATTGATGGCGGCATCCAGGTAGAAGCGAATCGACGAGGCGGGCTCCGGCGGGCTGACTGGAAGGCACATATCGCCTCACCGGAACGCCAATGTCTTGAGTGTCTGGGACAGTATGACCCGGGCCTGGTATCCGCGGAGCGCGAGGGATACTTCGATGATCCGAAATATATCGCAGGACTTCCATTCAATCACCCGATTCGACAGAACGAAAACGTGTTTGCCTTTAGTCTGAGCGCCGCAAGTTTTCAGGTGCTTCAAATGCTCATGATGGTCGTTGCCCCGCTCGGAATCGCGAACGCAGGGGAGCAGATGTACCATTTTGTTCCGGGACTTTTTGATGAGCCGGGATTTCACCAATGTAAAGAAAACTGTTTGTACCCAACCTTCGTCGCGAAGGGTGATCGCACCGGGCTCGTCGTCACAGGCCGTCACGTCCGCGCCGAGCAGGCTCGCGCTTCTCGGAAAGCATCTCGTCAATCCGCGCCTTGGCGCTACCGCTTGGCTGAGGCGCTGACCACGGTAGTAAACCAGCTTGTGCAAAAACCACGAGGCTGAGCACTTCCATTTCCTCTTTGATCATCGTCACGGTCGGTCGAATTCGTTACTCAATTCGAGCGATTCAATATCACAAGGAGGGCGCCATGAATGAATTCGAAGTCACCTGCGTCATTAAGCCGGATCGGTTTAGCCCGCACGAGCACATCACTCACATCGGCAACAACTCGGCTCAGTGGATGATCACTCGCGAAAGTGCCATTGACCGGATAGAATCCCGCAGAGAAGCTTTTTACACTGTGGACAAGCTCTCTGGGAAGCGCGCCTACGTGGGAGTTGTCAGGGAGGCCGGCAAGGCTCCGTACTTGCGGACCCACGCAGACGGCGTTTGGAACGACAATCTGCTAGCCTTATCCGAGTGTCGCAACTGCCGTGCAGTTTAGTTACCGAAGCCTTCGGTCTAGTTAGTGCAGATCCGTCCGCATTTTCCTTTTCGAAATGCGCGACACAATGGGACGGTCTTTTCATTTTCTTGGGTTAGGAATCCGGGCTCGTCACGGCTGGAACATATTAGGTATCCCCAACGGAAGGGGTTTAATCTCATGGAAAACGCCTCCGCTTCTCCCGGGGTCAGACTCGATCATTTGCTTTGGGGCACAGGCGGCCTGCTATTCGGCGCATGGTGGGTCAAGAACCAAGCCAGCGAAGCAAAAAAAAGCAGAGCGGAAAAGGACGATCCCGATGGAGTTGCCACTGTTTGCGAGGAAGTCGCCCCAATCTTGGACGATTGGGAGCCGGAACACTACGATTGTGAAGATGACTACGCAGATGACCTTTATCAGTATCTTTGCGACGAGTATATTGACGACGCCGAGTCTTCTGCTGAAGACATCGATCTGCGCCCAGACACGCCTGTAGGCGCACCGGATATCCTGATCGGTGACCGCCTGGTCCTCGAGCTGAAGCGACATCTCAATAAAGCGGAGCGGGATAGACTTGTCGGTCAGTGCGCAGGCTATTCCCGAGAGTGGGTCACTTGGATAGTGCTCCTTGACTCGCCCGCGCATCGCGTTCGCGAACTAGAAGAGCTTCTTGCCGCCAAGGGGCTAGAGCACATTCTCGTGTTCGCCTTTTCGTGAATAGTGGCCGGTCGACCTCGGTGGTTACCTAATTACGACACCCTAACTCCTGAACAATCGGTAAGGATTAACGTGGATGAATCGAGCAGACTGGACATTGCTTTCGTCTTAGGACGGTAAGCTTTTCGATTTGGCATTTGTCAGTCTCAACCGTGACGTAATTGTGTGTCTTTGTGAAACCACCATCAAACCCTGTAGTCAGACTCGCGAAGACATGTGCAGCCAGCGCCGCAGTCGCAGCTAGGACGGTGAACAAGAGTCCCTCGTGCCGTGGAATCTCGGCGTTCGGAGCCAAGTAGCAGGCTGGGCAGGCCGACCAGTCAGCGCATTCGAGCAACCAATACTTAATGCTTCCTCCCAAGCTCACTCTTCCGTCAGATACCCCCACGTCGATGATTGGCTTGCCACGTTCAACTGCCTTTCGGGCCGCCGCCATGCGAGCCGCAACTGTGTTACCACAAGAAAAGATCCAGTCGGCCCGTGCATATAAGGAATTGACTAAGGCTGACTCATTCCCGGCAACGACCGGCTCGAAAGCAAGATACCTGTTCCGGTGGAAAAACCTCGCTGCGGCAATGACTTTGTCACGACCGACATCCGTTTCATCACCACACACGAATCTCCCCAGATTTTCGATCTCCAGCCGCTGAGGGTCGTTACAAGAGATGGACCCCACCCCAAGCGTACCTAGAAACAAGGCCACCAGGTTGCCGATACCGCCGAGGCCCGAGACATGGACGCGAGTTTTTCTGAGCTTCTGTTGCCCCTTTTTTCCGATCACTGCAACCTGCGACCCGTACCGCTCAAAATAGTCATTCGATGGCATTCCTGACCTACTCCTTTTGGTTAGGGACCTATATACTTAACTACCCCTTCTTCGGAAGACGAGAATTACGCTAGGAAATGGTGCTCCATGTTTTGCTCCCTTAAATCTCAGCCTTCCACGCAGGAAGCGGATCTCCTTCGCCTTCATCG
>Ga0187885_10004023_pt1 | contig 12404 bp, 9 predicted proteins | sample June2016WEW_20_1_3_FD_132970 | JGI IMG/M metagenome (GOLD analysis project Ga0187885, IMG submission 132970) | Peatland microbial communities from SPRUCE experiment site at the Marcell Experimental Forest, Minnesota, USA - June2016WEW_20_100 | ecosystem: Environmental > Terrestrial > Soil >... | reverse complement strand
GTCGGCTGGGAGGCCTTATGGAACCGGCTGAACCGGGCAGACCCGTACGCGGGCCGGCGCGAGATGCTCGATTCGACGCTCCAGATGATCCGCGATCGTCCCTGGACGGGATTCGGCCTCGGCACCTGGTCCACCGCGTACCCCTCATATGCGCGCTACGACGATGGGCTGTTCGCAAATTACGCTCACAATGACTGGGCGCAATGGACCGCCGAAGGCGGCTTACCATTTCTGGCGCTGCTCGTGGGCATCGCCGTCTGGAGCGTGCGGCCGGCGCTTCGCTCCCGCTGGGGAATTGGAGTGATTGCGGTCTTCCTGCATTGTTTTGTGGACTATCCGCTGCAGAAACCCGCGCTCGCCGCGTTCTTCTTCGCTCTGCTGGCAGTGCTGGCGTGCTCCGCGAAGAAACCCAAAAATGAATCTTGACTCTGTAATCGAAACGTATACAATGGCAGCTTAAGTATTCGCTCTGGCAAGACGGAATTGGGTCTTGCAGCGCGGAAGCTGCGGCCGGATTCAAACCCCCTCCCCCGAGATTGGAAACCATGCTCCCGCCCAGTTCGCGTGCTCCCTGGTACGCGCTCACGGTCAGGCCCCGGCACGAGAGGGCAACCGCGCGCAACCTTCGTTTGAAGGGTTTAGAGGAGTTCTCGCCGGTCTACCGCGCCCGCCGGCGGTGGTGCGACCGCATCAAGGAACTCGAAACGGAGTTGTTCCCCGGATACGTGTTCTGCCGCTTCTCCTACGAGCAGCGGCTGCTGGTGCTGAGCACACCGGGGGTGACGTCGATTGTCGGATTTGGAAAGCGCCCGGTTCCGGTGGATGACCGGGAGATCGAAGCCGTTCGGGCCGTGGTGACCTCCGGCTTGCCGATCCAACCCTGGCCATACCTGCGGGCGGGGCAGAAGGTCCGCATCGAACAGGGCTGCCTCGAAGGAGTGGTTGGCATCGTGCTGCGCGACCGAGATGCGTACCGGGTGCTGATCAACGTCGAGATTCTGCAGCGCACCGTGGCCGTCGAAATCGACCGCGCCCTGCTCACGCCCGTCGAGCAGGTCGCCTGATCCCCATCACTCTCCCATGACATTTCTGAAACGCAGAGACCGCACTGTCATTTTCCGCCTCACGCAGGACGAATACGACAACCTGGAGACCGCCTGCCTGCGGCGGGGCGCCCGCACCCTGTCGGATTATGCCCGCTCGGAGCTGCTGCAGGCCGTGGAACGGGATCAATCCGAAGTGATGCAAGAACTCTCGGATCTGCGGTCCCGGCTGGAGCGAATGGAGGGGCTGCTCTCAAGTCTCTTCGGCCGGCGCCGCAACGCCAAGCGAGGTGTGGCATGAGACTCACGTTGTTCCTGCTCGGTTGTGGATTGGCATTCGCGCAAGGCCGGCCGCCGGGGGTGGTGGACGCCAATGTCGCCGGCGTCCCCAACCTGCCGGCGCAGCGGATCGCGGGCAACGATCTGATCGCCGTCTCAGTCTACGACTCGCCGGAGCTGACCCGGACCGTCCGCGTGGGAGCGGACGGCATGATCCGGTTGCCGATGCTGAAGGAGCGCATCCGGGCCGACGGGTTGCTGCCGGGCGCACTGGAGAACGCCATTGCAGAAGCTCTGAACAGCGAGCAGATCCTGGTGGACCCGATCGTGACCGTGACGATCCTGGAGTACCACAGCCGGCCCATCAGCGTGGTCGGCGCGGTGCGTAAGCCGGTGACGTTCCAGGCTGTCGGCAAGGTGACTCTGCTCGACGCCCTCGTCATGGCGGAAGGGCTGACCAGCGACGCAGGACCGGAGCTGCTCCTGATGCGGCCGCAGCCCGCAGATGCGGACGCGCCCGCTCCGCCCGTCGAGCGCATTCCGATCCAGGCGCTGCTCGGTACGGCCGACCCGGAACTCAACGTAACCCTCACGGGCGGAGAGGAAATCCGCATCCCGGAAGCGCGCAAGATCTACGTGGTGGGGAACGTGAAGAAGCCGGGGGCGTTTCCCGTGCGCGACGGTTCGGAGACGACCGTGCTCAAAGTCCTGGCGCTGGCCGAAGGCCTGGTCCCGTTTACGGGCCGCCGCGCCTACATCTTCCGCGCCGGGGCGGATTCGGCCACGCGGCAGGAAATCCCGATCGAGCTGGAGCGGATCCTGGCGCGCAAGTCGGCTGACGTCGCGCTTCAGGCCGACGACGTGCTCTACATTCCGGACAACAAGGGCCGGCGCACGACCGCGGCGATCATCGACCGGCTTTCCGGCTTCGGCGCATCCACTGCCTCCGGGGTGTTGATCTGGCGCCGCTAGGCTCGCAGGAGAAACGGATCACATGATGGACGAAAAGGTTAACGGGAAGCTTCCGGCGATTCCGGCGATTGCGGAAGTTCGCCGTGTGGCCCTCCCCCTGCCGGCGCCGGCGCGCGAGCTGGAGCCCGCGGAGCCCGCGGTGCCGCTGTCGCAGTATCTGTGGATCCTCAAGCGGCATCGCTGGAAGATCCTGGGCGCGGTAGCTGCGTGCGTGATCGGCACCGCCATCGTCTCCGCCCGGCTGACGCCTATCTACGAGGCCACCGCCACCATCGACATCGACCGGCGCATTCCCACTGGAATCCTAGGCCAGGAGGCCGTCCAGTCGGCGATCAACGACGCGGACCAGTTCATGGCCACCCAGGTGAAGCTGATCCAGTCCGATTCCGTGCTTCGCCCGGTGGCCCGCAAGTACAACCTGCGCAGACGCGAGACGGACGCGACGGATTCGGAGCCGGTGAGGACCGCGGTGGCCGAGGAAGCGCCGGTGGTCCTGAAGAAGCTCAAGGTGACGCGGCCTCCGAACACCTACCTGCTGCTGGTGAACTATCGCTCGCCCGACCGCCAGGAGGCCGCGGACGTCGCCAATGCCACCGTGCGGTCTTACCTGGAGCACACCTATAAGATTCGCTATCAGGCCGCCGCCGGCCTGTCCCAGTTCATGGAGCGGCAACTGGAGGAGCTGAGGGCCAAGATGGAGCGGTCGAGCGCCGCGCTGGCCCAGTTCGAGCGGGAACTCAACGTGATCAACCCGGAGGAGAGGACGAACATCGTTTCCGCCCGCCTCCTGCAGTTGAACACGGAATACACCAGCGCCCAGGCCGAGCGGGTGAGGCGGGAGACCGCCTTCAACTCCGTGAGGGACGGCACGCTGGCGGCGGCCCAGGTCTCCAGCCAGGGCGGGGCTCTGGAGAAGCTGACCGAAGCCCTGAATGAGAGCCGGCGGAGGTTCGTGGACGCTAAAACGCACTACGGCGCCAACCACCCCGAGTACCGGAAGGCGCTGGCGCAGGTCACCGAAGTCGAGCGGGCGCTCGAGGACACGAGGGACAGCATCGCGCAGCGCGTGGAGATCGAGTACCACCAGGCGCTGGAGCGCGAGTCCATGCTGCGGACCGCGGTGGCCGAGACCAAGGCGGAATTCGACCGGCTGAATTCCCGTTCGTTCGAATACCAGACCTTGAAGCGGGAGGCGGAGACGGACAAGAAGCTCTACGAGGAGCTGGTGCGGAAAATCAAGGAAGCCGGCATCAACGCGAGTTTCCAGAACAGCTCGATCCGCATCGCCGACCTCGCGCGGCCCCCGCTGAAGCCGGTGTTCCCGGACATGCCGCTGAACCTCACGCTGGCCTTTCTGTTCTCCACGCTCTTCGCATTCGGCGCGGCGGTGCTCAGCGACGTCCTGGACAACACCATTCGCGATCCCGAGCAGGTGCGGCGGACGCTCAAGACCTCAGTGGTGGGCAGCTTGCCGGTCATAAAGAACTGGCGCGGGCAGCTCCGGCCGGTGTCGATCCAGGGCAACGGCAACGGCAACGGCAACGACAACGGCAACGGCACGGGCCTCGTGCCGGTGAATGGCTCGGCCGAGCGGGACCGGACCACCTTCGACGAGGCCATTCGGACGCTTCGGAATTCGATCCTGCTGACGAACTTCGACCGCCGGCTGCGCTCGCTCCTGCTGACCAGCGCCTCTCCCTCCGAAGGCAAATCGACCGTGGCGGTCCACCTGGCGATGGTGCACGCCGAGCAGCGCCGGCGCACGCTGCTGATTGACGGGGATTTGCGCCGCCCCAGCCTCCACAAGTTCTTCGAGGTCCCGAACAACCTGGGCCTTTCGAAAGTGCTGGTCAACGATCTGCCGTGGCGGGAAGCGCTGGTGCAGCCCAAGCCGGGGTTCGAGCTTTACGTGCTGCCGGCCGGGCCGTCCGCGCCGCGCGCCGCCGACCAGATCGGCACGGTCCTGCCCCAGTTGCTCGAGGAGGCGTCGCTCGACTTCGACCTGGTGATCCTCGACGCACCGCCCCTGCTCGGCTTTCCGGAGCCGCTCGAGATGGCGGCGGCCGTGGATGGCGTGATCGTCGTCACGCGCGCCGGCGAGACGAACCGCACCGCGGTGGCTTCAGTCCTGGCGACCTTGGCCGACCTCCGCGCCAGCGTGGTGGGCCTAGTGCTGAACGAGGTCCACAAAGAGATGAGCCACAGCTACTACTACTACGGGTATTACGGGAAGCGGTACAAGTACTACCAGCATTACGGCCGGGAGGAGAAGGGATGAGGTCCGCCAAACGGAATTGGGGGATGAGCTGTTGTTCTGAGATTGGGAAGTAGGCGACCTGCTCTTGATACCCGCTGAGATCAAATCGGGGGATGGCGCTGCCAAGGCCATCACTGGAGTATGGCGTGCGGAGTCTCTGCGCGGCCGCTTCGCCAGAGGCGCTGTGTGGTCCCTCATTGGGGCGGTCATATCGCAGGGCTCGAATTTGGCCGCATCCGTCATCACCGCCCGGCTACTGGGCCGTGAGCAGTTTGGCGAGTACGGCATGATCCAGAGCACCGTGGGCATGCTCGGTGTTTTCGCGGGCCTGGGACTCGGTCTCACAGCGACGAAGTACGTCGCGGAGTTTCGTACCCGCGATCCTGAACGGGCGGGTCGAATCATCGCCCTTGGTTGCGCCGTCGCCATACTGTCTGGGGGGCTGCTCGCCCTCGTCCTGCTCGCCTGCGCGCCCCTGCTCGCCGCAAGAACGCTGAACGCCCCGATGCTGGTCAATGAACTGCGCATCGCCAGTGTCCTGTTGTTTCTCAACGCACTCAATGGGGCCCAGACTGGCGCCCTTTCTGGTTTTGAAGCGTTCCGGACCATTGCCAGGATCAACCTGTCCCGCGGACTCGTAACGTTTCCCATCACAGTGATCTTGGTGCTTCTGTGGCGGCTGCCGGGAGCAATCTGGGCGTTGGCTGTCACCGCAGCCGTCACCTGCTTCTTGAGCCAACTCCGGCTGCGACAGCACTGCGCGGCCCTGGGAATCCGTCCGCGGTTCTCCTCTGCCTGGAGGGAACGGCGGGTCCTTTGGACCTTTTCAACACCAGCATTCCTCAGCGGAGCGATGGTCGGTCCAGTAACCTGGGCGGCGAACGCGATGCTCGTGAATCAACCCGGCGGCTACGCGGAGATGGGCGTGTTCAGCGCCGCAAGCCAGTGGAGAAACGCCATTGGGTTCATACCTGCTGTTCTGGCGCAGTTCGCGCTTCCAATCCTGTCTAACCTCAAGGGGGAGCGAGACGTGTCGCGGTACGGGAGGGCTCTTCGATGGAACCTAATCCTAACGGCTGCGGTCGCGATGGCCGTTGCCGTTCCTGTCGCGGCAGGTGCGCCACAGATCATGGGGCTGTACGGGCGCGGCTTCAAACAAGGCTGGCTCGTGCTGGTTCTCTCAGCCGCCACAGCCGTCATAAGCTGTGTCAATGGTGTCGTGGGAACAGCCATACTCAGCGCCGGATCCGTCTGGGCCGGCTTTGCGTTCAACGGCATGTGGGCCGCAGCGCTCCTTGCCGGTTGTTACTTCTTCGTTCCCACGAGCCTCGCTCTCGGCTTGGCCGGCTCAATGCTCGGCGCGTACATCGCCCATACGGCGTGGCAGGCGGTATACCTTCGCCATCGCCTGTCTCGTTCGTAGGAACCGTGATGGAATCATTGACGACTTTTCCTGCACCAGCAACGCTCCCTAAGCTGCCGCCGTTAGATTTTAGGGTTCCACGTTGGGCGCCGGAGGATCTGGAATCCCGGCCGTGCCCCTTTTGTGGGGCGCAGAGGGGCGCGGTCTTGCGGCGCCCCGATGACCTGCCCGTTGCTTACTGCGGTATCTGTTCCGTTTGGTACGTGGCCTCCGTACCTAGGCCGGAGAAACTGGGCCTGTTTTACCAGGACTATTGGGATGCTTTTCGCCCGGCTCGGCTCGACGCCCGGACCGCAAAGTTCATGATGTGGGCTGCCCGCCGAAACGGTAGCACGGACCTCCGCCTAAACCGTTTGGGCGCGATCCTGGGAACTCTCCGCGCCAAACGTGTCGTGGACATTGGGTGCGGTCTTGGGGGCTTTCTTCTCTCCTTGCAGGCGCATGACGCAGAGGCACTAGGGGTCGAGATCTCGCGGGAAGCACGTGATTTCGTGAGACACCGTCTCGGCCTGCCCGTGTATGAGGACCTCTCGAAGTGCCTGGCGCAGGGCGGCCCCGTCGATGCCATCATGCTCAATGACCTGGTCGAGCACCTCGACGCCCCGGCCGATTTTCTCGGAGCCGCAGTCAAGGCCCTGCGCCCGGGGGGACTGCTTGCCATCTGGACGCCAAACGGGGGAGCCGCCGGAACAGACCTCGCATCTGCTAAGGGGTGGGTAGGCTTCCGCGTAGATCTGGAACATCTCCAATACCTGTCCACGCGAACCATCCTCCTGCTTGCTGAGAAGCTGCGCCTAACCGTGGAGCACCTCGAGAGAACCGGGTTTGCGGGTTTGGCCAGAATTGGCCAGGCACCTAGGCCGCCTTCTTGGCTCAGGACGCGCCTCCAGGAAGTGCGCACTGCTGTCTCGTTGTCCGCGCTCGGGCCAATAGCTAGAGCGCTCCGGGGAGCCGTCATGCATCGGAGCGATACGCAGGAGAGGACCATGGGCACCTACCACCTCTTTGCGGTTCTCAAGAATGGGTAAAGGCACGCCGAACAGCCGTACAGCAGTTCCGACATGGGTTTCCCCAGCCCCGCGCAGTTTGAGGGGGCTTTGCGCCGGCGCTCACGATAAGTTTAGTGGGCAATTCGCTGACCGGGTGGCAACTAGCACGGCTGTACGGGTCGAGTTCACGGTCACAACCCAGAAATGAGGGAACTTGCAGTGGTTTGCCGGGGACGGCTCCAGATGTGGCCGGGATTCTACCTAAACTGTGTCTGGGCCGTCGTGCTGTTAGCCGGCGCGAAAGTGGCGGTCGGACGATTTGGGAGTCTCGGCCTGGGGAGCGCGATGTTTGCCGCGTATGCCGTTCACTCCCTCACCTCGTTTTGGTATGCAAGATCGCCCATGGCTCTTGGACATGATCAGCGATACTCGGAACCATCGGTTTAGCGCGTTCGAGATTCCTTTCTGGGCGACTCTGCTCCTGTTCTCGCTCGTACCATCGCGAGCCGCAGCGGTCTATCGCCTCGGTGATGTCCCAATCGACATTCGTGATGTGGCTCTTTTCCTCGTCGCCGTTTTCTACCTCGTTCCGATCATTCGTCGCGCCCTTTATGGTCCCAAGATCAGAAGCGGGGGGGCTGGCAGCCTCCTGCGCGCATCGTTGCTCTTCGCCGCGTACGCAGCCGTGAGCATCGCCTGGAGCGGGCTGCAAACCGCCGATGCACAATCGATGTGTCTGACTCTGCTTCTATTCGCTTCCAGCGTGCTCATGCCGTATGAGCTCGTCTGCTTGCTGGAGCGTGATGTCCTTGCCGCTGTACTCAGACGCAGCATCTTCGTGTTTGCCGTGGTCTGCGCAATCTACTCCGCTGACTCTTTCTTCCGCCTCGACTTGCGGTCACCCGAGTACATGCGGATTGAGCCCGGTTTCCCCATCCCCAGAGTTGGAGGCCCGCTATTTGGGTCTAGTACCGGTTACTTTTTAATACTGCCGGCGCTGGCGTACGCTTTGGAAGAGGTGTGGCGCCGCGGCGGCCGCCGCACTCTGGGAGTACTCTGCTCCCTGCTGCTCGGCGTCACGCTCTTCGCTTTGGGCTCTCGGGGCTCCGTCGTCCTTTCGCTGATGTTCATCGGGCTCTGTCTCATCTTTCTTCCGAGCATTAGAAGGAAGGTCTTCGCGATCGCTTCCACGCTCGCGGTCGTAACTCTCGCTATCCTTTTGGTGACTCAGAGCGGAGAAGCGAGCCGCATGAGCTCGTTCGACGATGAGGGACGGCTGTCGCTGCACAGCAAATCATGGGACCTGATTACGACGCGCTCGATTTCAGCGAACCTGTTCGGCTCTGGGTACGGCTCGGTCTGGCCCTGGTACCGGCTCGACGACTACGTCAGCCAGAAGAAATTCGAGATGGCTGTAGCCACTCGTGACGATCTGTTGGTCGCCGGAAAGTATCTCTATCATTCGCATTCGGTCCTACTGCTCTTGGGCGTGGAAATCGGGCTCGTGGGAGTGCTGTACTTCGTGCGGATTTGGAAGGCGCTGGCGGCGATTGTCCGGCTGCAGCGGGTCGGAAGAGAGAATCTTGTTTTTGCCTGTGGCCTTCTTGCGTCAGGATGTGCGCTGTACCTGGACCTGTTTCTCTTCTACCACTCTCGTGTCTACGTGATCTGGTGGTTCTGGGTGTTTGCTGCGTTGCGGCTGTCCGAGCAGCCCGATCGCGAGCCCGCCTGTTTCGAGACGGCAAATGCACGTGCAGATCTCAGCGCTCTCAGCCCGGAGGCAGCACGCTGATGGCGCCGGATTGTGCGGGTGGCGAGAGGCGTACGGCGCTAATCCTGACCAGCCAGTTTGCCGATCCAATCACAAAAAGAGTGATAACCGGAGGCAGCGTTCGTATCGTGCGTGATCTCGCCGGCGTCTTGTCGCAGCTCGGCTACGAGGTCCGCATCATACAGAAGGGCAGCTGTGATGAAGACGCGACGATTGCCCCCGGCTTCAACGTGCGCTTTGTCCGCGCTCCCTTCCGCACCTGGAGCGACCTGCTGTTTGCCTGTAAGACTAGGTCGTCAGTGCGTCAAGCGGACCTATGTTGTTATGCAACGCCCGAACTTGGGTTTCCATTCTACAGTTCGAGAGGGTTTGCGGTTCAGCACGGCATTTCGTGGGACAACCCCCAGTGCGGTGCGGGTCGCGCTTTCCTGCTGCGCAGCCTCCAGAAGCTTCGTAATCTGTGGATGTGCAACAGCCTTCGACTGATCATGTGTGTGGACACTAACTACATCAACTACCTGCGCGCGTTCGGTGGGGCTGCTGCCTCTCGCTGCCAGAGGTGCGTATACATACCCAATTATGCCGATCTTGCGAAGATGCCTACAGTGACGGATGAGGACCTGAGCAGGAGGTTCCGCAAGAAGACGTTGCTGTTCTTGCGACGATTCGAGAAACACCGCGGGCCGGATCTGTTCGTAAGCGTCTGCCAGCAACTGAGAACGGACGGTATCACCTTCAGGGCGAAGATGATTGGCGACGGAAGCCAGCGGGAGCACATCAGGGACATGATCGAGGCGCATGGGCTCGGCGGACTGGTGGAAATCAGTCAGTGCGGATTCGATGAGGTGTATGCGTTTGTCGGGGAGGCTTCAATCAGCGTTATACCGAGTGTGTGGTCGGAGGGCACCAGTCTGGCGGCGGTCGAGTCGATCGCGCTTGGTGTTCCGGTCGTGGCGACGGATGTCGGAGGTTTGGGAAATCTGATCGTGCCTGAGTATAACGGCTTTCTTGCACGGCCCAACGCTATAGAGCTGGCCCGGCACGTTGCGAAGCTTTTGACTGATGAGCGGACCTATCTGCGGATGGCTCGGCGGTGCTTGGATATGCGGGACGCGCTTTCGTACGAGCGTTGGCGCACGGCCGTGGTGGAGGCGCTGGAGGGATGCGGACTGATTGGCCCACAATTTCGGGCCGAGGCGCTGGCAGTGGTCAGTGGCGATGGGGATTGCAGCAGGAGCCGATGCGTCCCAGCCTGACGACTGTATGGACCTCATTATCACTGTAGATTGAGGACAATGTGTCTCGGAGTGCACCTGTAACGATTTCCGACGACGTGTGGATCGGCTCTGGCGTTCGGGTTCTTGCTGGTGTGAGCATTGGATCACGGTCAGTCGTGGCCGCTCGGGCGGTGGTGACGAAGGACGTGCTGGCTTGGTGTGTGGTTGAACGTGTTCCGGCACGCGTGCTCAAGCGAATCGGATGAAAGCGGTCTTCGCGCACGATCACAAGCTCATTCGCGCTAAGGATGGGACAAGGGTGTTCTCACATGGCAACCTTCCGTATAGCGTGCTGACTCGTTACCTCAAGCATGTCGACGAGCTCCTAGTTGTGGGTAGGCTTGGCGGATCAGCCGACTGTGAATCCCTCACTGCAGCATCGGGACCAGGTGTCGGCTTTCGTCTCTTGCCTGGCCTCTTGACACCGCGATCGTTCCTGGGAGGGCACCGGAGGATTCATCGCGAGTTGGAGAGTATTGTCAAAGACACCGATGCCGTCGTGGCACGAGTCCCAAGCGTGATGGGACGAATGGCCGCGAAGATCGCTAGGCGGTTGGGAAAGCCCTTCGCCCTGGAGGTTGTAGGCTGCGCGTGGGGTGGCTGGTGGAACCACGGCTCGCTTTCGGGCAAGCTTTATGCTCCGTTGGCATTTCTCGAAACGCGAGAGATCGTCTCACTCTCGGAGCGAACGCTGTACGTAACTGAGCACTTTCTTCAGCGGCGTTACCCTTGCGCGAGCGTGGGCATCGCCTGCTCAGACGTGGAACTTGCGGCTGCGGGCGCAGACGTTATGGAACGCCGCATGCGCCGCTTGAGCGCCGTCCGTCAGGGTCCGTTCCGGCTTGGTCTTATAGGTTCACTTAGTACTGCGACTAAAGGCTTCGCAGTTGTCTTGAAAGCGCTCGCTATGTTGCGGCGGGCCGGTACCCCCGAGTTGGTGCTCGACATCCTTGGGGGTGGCGATGCGACGCAATGGCGCTGCCTTGGCGCCGACCTCGGAGTAAGCCAACAGGTGAGGTTCAGAGGTACTGTACCAAGTGGACAACCGGTATTTGACTGGCTTGATAGTGTGGACCTGTACATTCAGCCTTCGTTTCAAGAGGGGCTGCCTCGATCATTGGTCGAGGCGATGAGCAGAGGGTGCCCCGCATTGGGTTCGACCGCTGGAGGTATCCCCGAATTGCTCGCCGGCGACTGCCTGCACAAGCCCGGGGACGCAAAGACACTGTCACGGCAGATTGAGCATGCTGTCCAGAGCGCCGATTGGCGGGTCGGCCAAGCGGTGCGAAACTTCGAGGTAGCGGAGCGCTACGAGAGAGCTCGATTGGACGCTATTCGAGACGAGTTCTGGGGAGAGTTCTTCTTGAGTGCGAAGGCTGGATGTGGTCGTCCGCTTCAGAAGGGGCAAGAGATGTTGCCCGGCTTGACAAGTCTCACCACGAGCGTGCAATGAGGCGAGATCGCCTGAGGGCAGGAGAAACCGGGCGCGTCCGCATCCTCCGCATCACCACCTCGCCTTTGGCGCTGTGGTCGTTTTTCCGTAACCTGACTCAATTCCTCGCCGAGCACGGGTTCGAGACCGAGGCCATCAGCTCGCCGGGCCAAAAACTGGACCAGTTCCACGGCTGGGCCGGCGTGCCCGTTCATGCGGTCGAAATGAAGCGGCAGATCAGCCCGTTCCGCGACCTGCCCGCACTCTTTCGGTTGTGGCAGCTCATCTGCCGGTACCGGCCGGCCGTTGTCCATGCGCATACTCCGAAGGCCGGGCTGCTGGGCATGATGGCGGCGTGGCTGGCGTTGGTGAAGGTCCGCGTTTACACGATCCATGGATTGCCCCTCATGACCCGTACGGGCTGGCAGTTCCACGTCTTGCGGCTGGCGGAAGCCCTGGCGTGCCGGCTGGCCACCAGCGTGTATTGCGTCAGCCAGTCGGTGCGCCGAGTCGTCGTCGACCTCGGCATCTGTCCCGAAGCGAAAGTCCGAACCCTGGGGTACGGTTCCTGTTCCGGAGTCAATCTCCAGCGCTTCGATCCAGCCGCCTGCGGCCCGGCGGACCGCGCCCGCGTTCGCGCGCAGTACGGCATTCCCGAAGATGCGCTGCTGCTCGGCTTCGTCGGCCGGCTCGTGCGCGACAAGGGCATCCGGGAGCTGGCCGCCGCTTGGCAGCGGCTGCGGACGGAGTTCCCGAACCTGCACCTGCTCTGTTGCGGCGAGTTCGAGGCGCAGGACCCGGTTCCGGCGGAAGTTCGCGAGTGCCTGCAAAACGACCTGCGCGTGCACTTCACGGACGGCTTTGTCGCCGACATGCCCCCGGTCTATGCGGCGCTGGACGTCTGCGTGCTCCCCACCTACCGCGAGGGGCTGCCCACGGTGGCGCTGGAATGCGCCGCCAT
>Ga0187885_10004002_pt1 | contig 12436 bp, 8 predicted proteins | sample June2016WEW_20_1_3_FD_132970 | JGI IMG/M metagenome (GOLD analysis project Ga0187885, IMG submission 132970) | Peatland microbial communities from SPRUCE experiment site at the Marcell Experimental Forest, Minnesota, USA - June2016WEW_20_100 | ecosystem: Environmental > Terrestrial > Soil >... | reverse complement strand
GTCTATGCAGGAGTGGATTATGAGAAAATATTGCGGAAGGCAGAGAAGGAGGCGCAGGTAGTGTTGTGGGATGGAGGCAACAACGACATCCCGTTCTATCAGACCGATCTTAACATTGTTGTTGCCGATCCGCACCGGCCGGGTCACGAGCTGCGCTATTACCCTGGTGAAACAAACCTGCGCATGGCCCAGGTCATCATTGTGAACAAGGTGAATACCGCCAAGCGTGAGGCGATCGACGAGGTGCTCTCTAACATAGCGCGCGTCAATCCGAGCGCCGAGGTCATCCAGGCTGGATCCGTGGTAACGGTAAACGATGAGAAGGCGATACGAGGGAAGAGAGTGCTGGTGGTCGAGGACGGCCCCACGCTTACTCACGGGGAAATGACTTACGGCGCGGGCCACGTCGCCGCCAAGCAGTTTGGCGCCGCCGCCATCGTCGATCCGCGGCCTTATGCGGCGGGCTCCATTCGCGGCGTCTACGAGAAGTACCGTCACCTGACCGACATCCTGCCGGCGATGGGTTACGGCGATCAGCAGATTCGCGATCTGAAGGCGACAATAGAAGCCGTGCCGTGCGATCTGGTCCTTGTCGGAACGCCCTTCGACCTTTCGCGGCTCATCAAAACGAAGCATCCGATGATCCGCGTCAACTACAGCCTGGATCAGGCAGCCACCGACGCGCTTGCGGGCATACTGGACCGGTTTCTGGCGGCCAGGAGCTAGTGGCCCGCAGTCAAGAGCGAAATTTCAGATCGGCGCCGCCCGGCGTGAGTCGCGCGGCGCCTGTCTGTGTATTTGGAGGCATCATGGCGAAAAGAGACTTCATTACCATTCGCAGTTACACGCCTGCGGAAACCAGGAAATTGATCGACGACGCCATCGACATCAAGGCGCATCCGGGCAAATATGCGGAAGCCCTTAAAGGCAAGGCTCTCGGCATGATTTTCGAAAAGCCCTCGTTGAGAACTCGTGTGACTTTTGATGTGGGCATTCATCAGCTCGGCGGATTCGGCATTTATCTTTCTCCGGCGGAGATCAGTCTCGGCAAGCGCGAATCCGTTGCCGATGTGGCGCACAACCTCGAACGCATGGTCCAGGGCATCATGGCGCGGACGTTCAGCCACAAAGTGGTCGAAGAACTGGCTGCTTGCGCGCGTATCCCTGTCATCAACGGCCTGACGGATTACAATCATCCCTGCCAGGCAATTGCCGATTACATGACGTTGCTCGAGGTCCGTGGGGAATTCTCCGGAGCCAAACTTGCGTACGTTGGGGACGGCAACAACGTGGCTGTTTCCTTGATCCATACCGCCGCGCGCCTGGGTGTTCATCTTGCAGTGGCAACGCCGGCCGGCTATGAACCGAATCCGGAAGCGGTCGAGTGGGCGCGCGTGCAAGGCGCGCAAACCGGCTGCCGCATCGATCTCACCCATGACCCGGTGGAGGCGGTGAAGGGGGCAGACGCCATTTATACGGACGTGTGGACCAGCATGGGCCAGGAATCCGAGGCTGCGAAACGGCTTGCTCTCTTTCGTCCCTATCAGGTGAACGAAGCCCTGTTCGCGAAGGCGCGGCCGGATGCTGTGTTTTTGCACTGTCTGCCTGCGCATCGTGGCGAGGAAGTCACCGATGAGGTGGTCGATTCGCCGCGCTCCGTCGTCTTCCAGCAGGCGGAAAACCGGCTGCATTCTCAAAAGGCGATCATGCTGCATCTCATGCGATAGGTGCCGCGTTTGGCAAGATCAGCAGTCATAGTGGAATCCTAGCGACACCGGCGTTCTTATGGGGCGCCATGACAGGAGGCTGTATGCATCCCGAAATGAAAACCAGGGAGTTTATTGAGCTCGAGGATCGTTATGGGGCTCACAACTATCATCCGCTCGATGTCGTGATCCACAGGGCGGAAGGCGCGTGGGTTTACGACGTGGACGGCAGACGCTACCTGGATTGTCTGGCCGCCTATTCCGCGGTAAACCAGGGGCATTGTCATCCGAAAATTCTGGGCGCCCTCGTGGAGCAGGCACATCGAGTCACCTTGACATCCCGCGCATTTCGCAACGACCAACTTCCGCTCCTTTGCAGGGATCTGAACGAGCTGACGGGCATGGATACGGTGCTCCCGATGAACTCGGGCGCGGAGGCGGTCGAGACCGCTATCAAGGCGGCGCGCAAGTGGGGTTACCAGGTGAAGGGCATTCCACCCGAGATGGCCGAGATCATCGCATGCGCCAACAATTTTCACGGACGCACCGTCACCATCGTGAGTTTTTCCACCGATGCGCAATATCGCGATGGATTCGGCCCGTTCACTCCCGGTTTCACCGTGATTCCTTATGATGACGTTGACGCGTTGGGCCATGCGATCACTCCCAACACCTGCGCATTCCTCGTGGAACCGATCCAGGGTGAGGCGGGGATTGTGATGCCGCGCCCGGGCTACCTGGAAAAGTGCGCGGAACTGTGCCGCAAGCACAACGTGCTCTTCGTCCTCGATGAGATTCAGTCCGGCCTGGGGCGCACGGGCAAGCTGTTTGCTTACATGCACGAGAATGTTCAGCCCGACATGCTGATCATCGGCAAAGCGCTTTCGGGCGGCTACTATCCTGCGTCCGCCGTCCTCGCGCGGCGCGAGGTTCTCGGTGTTTTTCATCCCGGCGATCACGGCAGTACCTTTGGAGGCAATCCCCTGGCCTGTGCCGTGGCACGCGCCTCGCTGAAGGTCCTGGTAGAAGAGAAGCTCGTGGAACGCTCGGCGGAACTCGGCAAGTACCTGCTGGGAAAACTGAAGACCCTCAGGGCGCCTCACATCGTCGAAGTGCGCGGGCGCGGGCTATGGATCGGGATTGAATTGACCGGTTCTGCTAGACCTTATTGCGAAAGGCTCAAGGACGAAGGGATACTCTGCAAAGAAACTCACGACCATGTGATCCGCGTGGCGCCTCCCTTGGTCATCACTCGCGACGAAATCGATTGGGCCTTCGACCGGTTCAAAAAAGTCCTGCAGTAGGGACAAGAGCGAGACGTGCGAATCACGCGAACTCAGTTTCATGTCGTTGGTGCGTCTCGTGAACTATCCAAGAATTTAGGGGAGCAGCAGGACCTTTCCAGTTGTCTTGCGCCCCTCCAATGCCCGCTGTGCTTCTGCCGCTTCCCGCAGGGGGAATGTACGTTCGATGCGCAGTTTCAACATTCCTTCATCAATCCACTTAAACAGGTCGCCGGCGCGCCAGGCCAACTCCTCCTCGTTAGCCGAATAATGAGCGAGGCTCGGGCGCGTCACGTAGAGCGATCCGCGGCCGCCGAGAATGTTCAAGTCGAACGGTGGAACCGGTCCGCTTGACTGCCCGAACAGTGCCAGAAGCCCCCTGTGCTTGAGGCAATTCAGGCTTTTCTCGAATGTGGCTCGTCCGACGGAATCGTAAACCACTTCGACCCCCTCGCCTTCTGTGATCCGCTTCACCTCGGCCTCAAAATCATCGCGATCGTAACGAATCACGTGATCGGCGCCGGCAGCACGGGCCAGCACCGCTTTTTCCTCGGTGGACACGGTGCCGATCGTGCGCGCTCCCATCATCTTCGCGATCTGGATCAGGAGCAGGCCGACTCCTCCGGCCGCGGCATGAATCACGGCCGTCTGACCGCTGCGGAGGGGGTGGGTGGAACAAGCAAGATAGTGCGCCGTCATGCCTTGAAGCAGCGCCGCCGCGCCCCTCTGAAAGTCGATGAAATCAGGAAGCCGCACGAGATGACGCGCGGTCACAACTGAGAATTCGCCATACGCGCCCAGGCTCATCGTGTAGGCGACTCGATCCCCCAGCGCCACATTGGTAACGTTTTCGCCGGCGGCGTCCACCACGCCTGCGGCCTCCATGCCCGGAGTGAAGGGACAGGAAACCTTGTACAGGCCCGTCCTGTGATAGATGTCGATAAAATTCACTCCGATCGCGTGTATTTTGACACGCACCTGATCCGGTCCCGGTGCTGGAGTCGGAACCTCTTCATAGACCAGTTTCTCAGGGCCGCCCGTTTCGTGTACTCGGATCGCTTTCATATTTATTTCCTCCGCCGTTTTCCGCGCAAAATTCACCTATAGGATCTTGCCCGAAATTCACCGATTACGCGAATTCTTTCGGCTCTGATATACTGAGACCCCGGAATTCCTTGTCAATGCAAAGTATAAAATCGAGAGGAAATCGCCATGAAATCATGTAGAGCTGTCGCGGTTGTTTCAATATGCGTGCTTCTCTTGTCTGCGGCCGGCCTGGCCCAGCAACGGCATCCGATCACGTTTGACGATCTGGTCTCATTCGGCCGCGTGAGCGACCCGCAGATCTCGCCGGACGGGAAATCCGTCGCGTTCACAATCAACAGGATCGACCTGGCCAAGAACACCGGCAACACCGACATCTGGCTCGTTCCCATGACAGGTGGAACTCCCCGCCAGCTCACGCAGAGCGATAAGCGCGACAACAACCCGCGCTGGTCTCCAGATGGGAAAAAGCTCGCGTTCATCTCGAGTCGCGACGGCAACCCGCAAGTCTGGATCATGGAATTAACCGGGGGTCAGCCACACAAACTCACTTCGATATCGACCGGCGCCGACGGGGTGATCTGGTCTCGTGACGGCAAATATCTGGCGTTTACCTCGGAAGTCTACCCGGATTGTGCCGACGATGCTTGCAACGCCAAGAGGGACCAGGCAGCGGAGGCATCCAAGGTCAAGGCAAAAATCCTCACACGGTTACTGTATCGCCATTGGGTTGACTGGAAAGATGGGAAGCGAACGCATGTTTTTGTCGTTTCCGCGGAAGGAGGAGCGCCTCGCGATCTGACTCCGGGTGACTTTGACGCGCCGCCGTTTTCGCTCGGCGGGCCGACCGATTACGATTTTTCTCCCGACGGGAAGGAGCTGTGCTTTGCCAGGAACACCGATAAAGTGGAAGCAACAAGTACCAACGTCGATTTGTGGACAGTGGCAGTGTCGGGAGGCCAGCCGAAGAAAATCACATCCAACCCTGCGTACGACGGCTCGCCGCTTTACTCACCCGACGGGAAGTACATCGCATACCGCGCGCAGCGGCGACCGGGGTTTGAGGCGGATCGTTTCGAACTCATGCTCTATGATCGAGCAACCGGGAAATCGTGGTCGCTCACCGGCAGTCTCGACCGGGCCGTCGGCGGCATGGCTTGGGCGCCCGACAGCCGTTCGATTTACTTCAGTGCGGAGGACGAGGGTTTTTCCAGCATTTACCGCGTCGGCATTAACACTGGCGCGCCGGTGCGTCTGACCGAGAAGAGCTTCAACGATGGTGTCCAGGTCTCAAGCGATGGCAAGAACCTCGTCTTTACCCGCCAGAGCATCTCTCGTCCGACGGAAATCTATCGCGCGGACACGGAAGGACACGGAGCTCAGGCATTGACTGCTGTAAATGACGCTGCCCTGGCCCGCATCTCCATGGGAACGGTGGAGAGTGCGAACTACAAGGGCGCTGACGGAACAAACATTCAGGCATGGATCGTGAAGCCACCTTCTTTCGATGCGAAGCGCAAGTACCCCGCGGTGTTTTTGATTCATGGCGGACCCCAGGGCGCATGGTCGGACAACTTTTCCTACCGGTGGAATCCGCAGATGTTTGCCAGTCGGGGGTACGTTGTGTTCGCTCCCAATCCGCGCGGCAGCACCGGATTCGGACAACAATTCACGGATGAAATCTCAGGGGATTGGGGCGGCAAAGTTTATCAGGACCTGATGAATGGCGCGGACTATCTCGCGCAATTGCCTTATGTGGATGGTGCTCACATGTCCGCCGCGGGCGCAAGCTATGGCGGTTACATGATCGACTGGCTCGAGGGGCACACCACCCGCTTCCGCTGCCTGGTGAGCCACGATGGCGTCTACGATCTCGCCAGCATGTTCGGCGCGACGGAAGAACTCTGGTTTCCTTTGTGGGAGCTTAAAGGCACTCCCTGGGACAATCCCGCGCTCTATCAGAAATGGTCCCCTTCCAGTTTCGTGAAGAATTTTAAGACTCCCTTGCTTGTTGTCCATGGGGAACTGGATTACCGGGTTCCGGTTGCGCAGGGATTCGAGCTTTACACGGCATTGCAACTCATGAACGTCCCCTCGAAGTTCCTATACTTTCCCGATGAAGGTCACTGGGTATTGAAACCCCAGAACAGCCAGCTCTGGCACAAGACGGTTCTTGATTGGATCGATCAGTGGACGAAATGAGGTTCGGCTGTATGGCTTAAAAGATTTTGGGCCAGAGGGAATCCACGCGTTGGACGGTCTGCGGGTCCGCTTCCGCTAGAGGAGGGTACCAGGGCTTCCGCCTGCAATCGAAGCCTATCGGCGAGGACAGGCACACGTGATAGCGCTTCAGCTCCGGGTTGCAGCCGTAAATGTCTGCCGCAGGCTCGAAACGCGTGAATACGGTCCACAAAAACGACGCCTCGTCGCGCACGCAATCCGTTGCGTCATCAACCAGACACACCATGCGAAAGGGCTTTACTGCCGGCTCCCGGAGCAGTAGCTCCACTGCTTTATCGTTTTCGCGCCACTCAGGACCGTCCACGACCAGCACTCCGGGGGCGAACACCGCCTGGCGGCGAAACAGTAGGTTTTGCAGGTCCGCTGCAGGCTTCTCGATCAGGTCATAACGCTTGTCGCCGAGGCCCATTAGAATAGCCTTGCTGCCCTCATTGATTGTTCTTGTCGAATAGTCCAGCGTGTCCTGCGATACGTTGGAAAAAACGTGGAGGTCCGTGGCGAAGTCCGCGCGCTCGAGGATGTGCATCAGCAAAGGCCGGAACTTTTTCAAGGGAAGGCGCGCGTCCGTGATCATGAGGAACTTTGTCAACGACAGCTGGCCTTCCCCAAGGATTCGCAGAGCCGCCATAAAGGCTTCCTTACGATAGCGCTCGCGCACAACCGCCGCGGCCAACGGATGCATGCCGGCCTCGTCATAGGCCCAAACGCCGACGACACCGTTCATGACCAGCGGGAAAATAGGCGCGAACAAGTCCTGAAGATATTCTCCAATGTAATGATCTTCTTGAGGCGGCCGTCCCACTACCGTGGCTGGGAAAACTGCGTTCTTCCGGTGGTATATGCGATCGACTGCCAGGACAGGGAACTCGTGCATCAGCGAGTAGTACCCGTAATGGTCGCCAAACGGCCCTTCCATCCGGCGCACGGAGGGCGGCACCTTGCCGACAAGCAGGAAATCGGCATCCGCTACAATCGGCAACGGGCTGATGGCCGGGTCGTGAACCATGCCGACGCGACCACCTTGGAGGATCGAAGCGAGGACCAGTTCTGGGACATTCTCGGGAAGCGGTGCGACCGCTGACATGATCAAGGCGGGTGGCCCGCCGAGGAAAAGGTTTACAGGGAGAGCCTCTCCCTGCTTTTCCGCTTCGTGGTAATGAAATCCGCCCCCGCGGTGGATCTGAAAATGCATTCCTGCGGTTCTATCGTCGTAAATCTGATTGCGGTACATCCCCAGGTTGCCTCTACCGGTCACCGGGTCCTCGGTGTAAACGAGCGGCAGGGTCAGGAAAGCGCCGCCGTCACCGGGCCAGCACTTCACCTGAGGCAACGCACGCAGGTTCACGGGATCGATGGCGCATTCCAGAACCGGTCCGGTGCGCTGCCTTCTGGTTCCCATGTGCAAGAAAGTCTTCAGTAGATCACGAAAGCCCCATAGCGTTGAGGGCCGCGGAGGCATGAGCATCGCCGCTGCTTCTGCCATCCTGCGAACGAATGTCTCCGGCGCCGAGCCAAAGGCCAATTCAATGCGCCTGCGCGTGCCGAAAAGATTTGTGACCACCGGGAAACTCGAACCCGCGACCTTCGCGAACAACAGTGCCGGGCCCTGTGCCGCCACGACCCGGCGCTGGATTTCGGCCAATTCAAGATTTGGGTCGATGCTTTCCTCGATGACGCGGAGTTCGCCTTCGCGCTGGAGCGTGTCGAGGAAGCTCTTGAGATTGGGGTGCATCATCGCATCGAACTCCGCGTGCAGGATACACTCGAGGCGGTGCCACAGCAAAGGCTTTCACGAACCGCAAACGGGACACAAAGCCGGGCCGCCGGCCGTCAGTGAGAAAGGGTTGAGGCCGCGGTTTGATCGACCATCCACAGGAGACTTCCCGCAGAAGGCCGGATTCTTCCGGCGGGACAGTCACAGGATGGATCCTCAAGCACTTTCCTCAATGCAGCTGCCTTGGCTTGACCCGAGACAATGAAAATCAGGTGTTTCGCTCCATTCAGGATTCGCGGGGTCATCGAGATCCGCCGATAGGGAGGGCTCGGCGCTCGGCTGGCGACTACCCATCGATCCTCGTCCCAACGAGTGCCGGGAAACAAGGAAGCTGTGTGCCCGTCTTCCCCCATACCCAGAAGGACGAGATCGAAGCGGGGCAGCTCTGTTCCGGGAAAGCTTCTGCGGATTTCAACCTCGTAGAAGCGTGCCGCCTGTTCGCTGTTTTCCAGTTCGCCACGTATTCGGTGAATGTTTTCCGGCGGCACTTCCGCGCGCAAGAGCAGAGTCTCCTGAACCATGCGGAAGTTGCTCTCCGCGCTTGCAGGGGGGACGCACCGTTCATCGCCCCAGAACAACCCGATTTGCCTCCATGCGGGGGATCTATCCCGGGCCGCTAGCGACCGATACACCTCCCTTGGAGTTCCGCCACCGGCAAGTACAAGATTCGCCCTTGACCTCTTGGCCAACGCGCCATCCAGCAACTCGGTGATAGTTCCGGCGGCGGCGAGAAAGAGCGATGCAGCATCCGGATATATCTTGAGAACAGGCTCTCGCATAAAGGCTAGTGGAAACTCTTCTCCAGTGCTGCTGCGGCCGAGGAAGCCCCACGAAATACCGTGTCTTCGCCAGGCAGCGACAGTTCTGCGATCAGCATCTCCGCTTCCCCTTTTGCCGGGAGCGGGACCTCGTGGATCAGGGTCTCCTCTGCGGAAGCCGCGCTCGCGGTCATGCATTCGCTCTCCGGATCGAAGACCACCGAAAAAGACGCACCGCTGCGCGTCGTGAGCGAGACCGCTAGGACCCCGACCCCGGCTGGGCCGGAATCCGCGACCGGCAAGCGTAGCTGCACCTCGCCGCTCGCGTTACGGCGACGCGAGATCCATGTCGTTCCCTCGCGCCCGGCTGAGATTTCGCTCCAGCCCAGGCTGGAAATCAGCCATCCTGCCAGCAGGAGTGCCGGATAGGGAATGCTTTCGCCGGGCGACTCGCTCGCGCGGATTTCCACGATGTCCAATTCCTGAAGCAAACTTCGCGCGGGCCGGCTGTCGAAGAATTGAGCGATGAGGTCACGCCAGGGAGTGAGCCTCTGCCAGCTGAGATCGCGAAGAGCTACTCCCTGAGGAAGGTGCTCCTGCAGCGGAAGCATGGATCGGACCTCGCCGACGTGCCCCAGCGATGTTTGCAGATCCACAATCAACATTCCCGCTGCGCGCGCGAGATCCCTCACCAACTCCCATTCCGTGTCTTTCGCGGAACGCCAGTAGAGAAAAACCGGGAGGTCCGGCATCAAAAACGAAAGCAAAGTATTGGGAAGTCCGCCGGCTGCCTCAGGACTGACGGCCAGCGTGATCACTTCGCTGCAAACCTGCGGGCCTGCCCCTGGTTGCGGGCGGCATTGTACGCGGATCCATGCCTGCATAGGCGTCTGGCCGGTGGTTAAGGCCGGCTGCCGGAAAGCCACCAGTGAACGGCAGGGGTGCCACTCCGCAACGTCGGCCAGAACCGGAGGCAATGTTTCCGCCTCATTCCGGTCTGACACAATGATAATGAGGTTGCACGAGCAGGCTCGAATGGCAGGGATCTCTCCGGCGTGCTCCGGGGTTGCTGTATGGAAGGCGTTCAGTTCGCGCATCATAGCGTCGAGATCGACACCCATGGGCGTGCCGAGATTGGCGATGGTTTCTGATGAATCCATACCCATGGCTCCGCCTTTCGGACTGGCCGTCACAAGAGACGCCAGCGCCGGCGCTCACGATCCAGAAGCCGATCGGCTTCCGGAGGGCCCCAAGATCCGGAAGCGTAGGTCACGATGGAAGCGGCGCCCGGGCCAGACCAGGCGTCGACGAACGGCTGCACCAATGCCCAAGCCGCCTCCACCGAATCGGCGCGATTGAACAGAGTAGGATCCCCCACCATACAGTCGACCAGCAGCCTCTCGTAGGCGCTGGCGAGGTGCATTCCGAAGGTGCTGCCGTACTGAAACTCCATGTTGACTGGCTGGAAATTCATGGACTGTCCCGGTTGCTTGGCAACAAATTTAAGAGCGATTCCTTCGTCAGGCTGAATGCGCAGCGCGAGCACGTTCGAGGCGATTTCCTCGGCCGCGGTTTGCCGGAAGATCTGGTGGGGCGCGCGCCGGAACACGATCGCAATTTCGGTCGCCTGTTTGGCGAGGTTCTTGCCCGTTCTGACGTAAAAGGGAACGCCAGCCCAGCGCCAGTTGTCGATTGTCAAACGAATCGCAGCGTAGGTTTCGGTGCTGGATTGCGGGGATACGTGTTTTTCCTGACGATAGGCAACGGCGGGCTTCCCCGCAATGAATCCGGAACCATACTGACCGCGCACCGCGATCTGCTCCACTGCTTCCGCCGGCGGAGGCGGAATGGAACGCAGCACCTTGACCTTTTCATCCCGCACGGAGTTGGGAGCAAAATCGGCTGGAGGTTCCATGGCGACCAGCGTCAGCAACTGCAAGATGTGGTTCTGAATCATGTCGCGCAAAGCACCCGCTTCTTCGTAATAGGTGCCGCGCGTTCCCACGCCGATGTTCTCCGCCGCCGTGATCTGGACACTGTCGACATACTGCCGGTTCCAAATGGGCTCGAAGATGCCGTTTCCGAAGCGGAGCACGAGCAGGTTTTGAACCGTTTCTTTGCCGAGGTAGTGATCGATGCGATATACCTGATCCTCGTGAAAATGTCCTTCGACAACCTTGTTGAGAGCGCGCGCTGATTCGAGGTCCCGGCCAAACGGCTTCTCGACCACAATGCGCGTCCACCCTGCTGCTTCTGCTCGTTTCCACCCAAGATCCGCGGCTCCGAGATTCTGAATGATGCCGGCGTAGTCGCTGGGAGAAGCGGCCAGGTAGAAGATGCGGTTGCCGGCCGTGCCTCGCTCAAGGTCGTATTCCGACAGCGCCCGTTTAATGCGCTCGTATGTTGCCGGCACCCGATAATCGCCGGAAAGATAGTGGATACCCTGGGAAAAGGTCTCCCACGTGGAGGCTTCCGGCGTTGTCCCTGATTCCACAAGAGATCGACGCAGCCCGTCGCGGTATTTCTCTTCGCCCAGATCGGTGCGCGACAAGGACAGAATGGTGAAACCACCCGGCAGAGACCGCCTCTGGGAAAGCCGATACAGGGCAGGCACCAGTTTGCGTCGCGTGAGATCACCCGAGCCTCCGAATATCACCATGACGCATGGAGCGGGACTACGGCTCATGCGCTGCCCGTGGCGCAGTGGATTTGCATCGTCCTTGATCATGCCTGCCGAACTACTCACATCATAGAGTGTAACGCGGTCTGGGCGCTTGTGCAAAGCCTGACCCTATTTCAGGCAGTGAGGAATTGGCAAATGTTTAGCTGCCGCAAGGAGGATTTGAACTCCTTGAAATAATGAAGAAAGCAGTGATCTTCGGAACCGAGGATTCCTATGATGCAAATTATACTCAGCTAACATGATTGCGCAGAACTTATGAGTCTTGGTTAATTAAGCTGAATTAGTGGGTATGATTTCGATCAGAGCAAACTTGCGCGCAAGTCCGATAATACGGCGTGTGAATCGACTGTCCGCATCATGCTCCTACGCCGGTCATCCGTTCTCCGCATCCATATGTTATTTGTGATTAATATGTGTGCGAAACACATATATTAAATGCATATGATTCGCTTGCCTGCCCATATGCAAGTGACTAAGATCGGTCGGTAAATCTCCGATTTTATGGAGATGTAAGAAGTTAAAAGCGGAACCATTTGTAGTGTTTGTAAGACCAAGACAGGGACGGCGAAGGGTCGCACTCCGGGAGTAAGACGCATACAAGACGTATCGCAAGCGGCTGAGCCTTCCGGTGTCGAAAACCCGTTCCTGACGCAGGCGAGTCTCCCTGGCAACTCTGCTCCGCCGTGGCCGCGGCTTTACACTTGCCGCTGGTCGCGAAGGATGGCTGAAGCAAATCTTCTGAGACCTACTCGATCGCAGAATGATTGTGGGGTCGGGGTCTGGCCGTTCCGGCCTGAGCCCGAGAATTAACTCTTTACACTTCTAAGGAACCCTTATGAAAGAATGTTTCTTTCGGCTAATTCTTGCAGCAATTCTTGTTGCGACAGTCGGCTTGGTCTGCTACGGCCAGGGCGGTGGAGCAGCTTCCTCGCTCTCGGGAACGGTGG
>Ga0187885_10003987_pt1 | contig 12470 bp, 14 predicted proteins | sample June2016WEW_20_1_3_FD_132970 | JGI IMG/M metagenome (GOLD analysis project Ga0187885, IMG submission 132970) | Peatland microbial communities from SPRUCE experiment site at the Marcell Experimental Forest, Minnesota, USA - June2016WEW_20_100 | ecosystem: Environmental > Terrestrial > Soil >... | reverse complement strand
TCGTAGATCTGCGGGAACTCGATGATGGGCTGCTTGAACTGCACGCGCTTCCGGGCGTACTTCAGCGCTTCTTCATAGGCCGCCTGCGCGATGCCGATCGCCTGGCCCGCCACCGCCACCCGCGCGCCGTTCATCAGCGCCATGACGTAGCGAATCAGGCCCAGCCGCCGCTGGCCCACCAGCAGCCCCGGGACCCCGTTGAACTGGAGCTCGCAGGTGGGCGAGCCGTGGATGCCGAGCTTGTTCTCGATGCGGCGGATCACCAGCTCGGGGCACTTCTCGCACACGAACATCGACAGCCCGCGGCCATCCAGGCTGCCTTCCTCCGAGCGCGCCAGCACCAGCGAGACGTCGGCGCAGCCGTTGGTGATGAACCGCTTCACGCCGTAGAGCTTCCAGCCTCCGTCCGGCTGCAACACGGCCTTCAGGCGGACCGCTTGCAGATCCGAGCCCGCGTCCGGCTCGGTCAGGATCATCGCGCCGCTTACCTTGCCCGAGGCGAACTGCGGCAGGTAGCGGTCCTTGAGCGTGTCGTCGGCGAATTCGTAGATCGTCTCGGCGATGTCCTGTAGGCCGAACAGGTTCATCAGGCTGGCGTCGGCCTGCGACACCATCTCGATGGCCATGCTGTAGAGCAGCCCGGGAAAGTTCAACCCGCCGTAGCGCCGCGGCAGCATGCAGCCCATCAGCCCGGCCTGCGCCAGCGTCTTCATGGCGCGCTCGGTGCCCTGGGCGTAGCGCACCTGGCCGTTCTCGAAGTGCGCGCCCTCCCGGTCCACCTCGGCCGCCAGCGGCGCGATCTCCTGGGCAGTTATGGCGCCGGCCATCTCCAGCACCGTCCGGTAACCCGCCAGCGCATCCTCATACGACGCCGGCGCGTCGTCGTACTGCTCGGCTTGCTTATAGCCGTCCTCGAGCGAGGCCGTCACGTCCTGGAGGTCCAGGTGGTTGAAGTGCCACTGAATGTCGGCGTTGTCCGTGAAAAAGTTGTCCACGCTGGTCTCCCTACAATTTGCCCTTGAGCGCCTTGATGATGCGCGGGATCACCTCGCGCACGTCGCCCACGATGCCGTAGTGCGCAATCCCGAAAATCGGCGCGCTCGGGTCGCTGTTGATCGCCAGGATCTTCGCCGAGTCCTCCATGCCGGCGCGGTGCTGCACGGCGCCGGAGATGCCGCAGGCGATATACAGCTTCGGCCGCACAGTGGTGCCGGTCTGGCCCACCTGATGGTCGTGATGGATGAAGCCCGCGTCCACCGCCGCACGCGAGGCGCCCACGGCCGCTCCCAGCACCGCAGCCAGCTCGTGCACCAGGTGGAAAGTGTCCTTCGAGCCCAGGCCGTAGCCGCCCGAGACGATGACGTTGGCGGCCTTCAGATCCACGCGCCGCGGGTGCGTCTGCCGCTCGAGCACCTTCACCGCCTCGGTCTCGCCGTCGAGCTTAACGGGCACCTCGATGAGCACGCCCGTGCGGCCGTCTGCCGGCTCGGGCACGTGCATCACGCCCTCGCGCACGGTGGCCATCTCGGGCAGCACGTCCGGGCTGACGATGGTGGCGATGATGTTGCCGCCCCAGGCCGGGCGGATCTGGAGCAGTTTCTGCTGGTAGAGGCGGCCGCCGGATTCGTAGGTGCCGATCTGGAGGTCGGTGCAATCGGCTGTGAGACCGGTCTTCAACGCCGAGGCGACGCGCGGCGCCAGGTCGCGCCCCGTCGGCGTGGCGCCGTAGAGCACGATCTCCGGCTTCCTCTCCGCCACCAAATCAGTCAGAACCCGCGCGAAGGGCAGCGTGGTGTAGCGCGCCAGGCGCTCGTCCTGGGCCGAGTAGACAATGTCCGCGCCGTGGGCGAACAGCGTGCCCGTGAGCGCCTTGGCGCGATCGCCGAGCACCACCGCGGCCAGCTTGACGCCCAGCGTCCCGGCCAGTTCCCTGCCCTTCCCCAGCAGCTCGAGCGAGACCTCGGCGATCCTGCCTGCGTCCACTTCCGCGAAAACCCAGACCTCGCCGTGCTGCGACATATCAGCCGAACGTCCTCTCTTCGACCAGCTCGTTGACCAGCGCGCGGACCCCATCATCGTCCGCCCGGAACATCTTCAGGTTGAGGCCGGCCAAAACCACGTTCTCGATCTTCTTGACCTTGGTGGGCGAGCCCGAGATGCCGATGCGGGCCAGGTCGGCGCCGATGTCCTCGGCGCCCCAGGTCTCGATGAACAGGCCCCGCGAGCGCAAGCCGGCGACCACCTCATCGACGCTCCGGCCCTGCGCCTTGGCCTCGGCCTCGACTTCGAAGGCCGAACGCGCCCGGCGGTATTTGAGCAGCAGCCGGGCGTTGGGCCAGCGCGGCAGATTCGCCGTCTTGGGCACGGTCATGAGCACCGGCGTGACGGTTTCCACCACCTCGTGCGCGCGGCCCAGGTCGCGGCGGACGCGGAATTTGGCGCCGTCGAACTCCAGCACCTGGCTCGCGTAAGTCACCTGGGCGATGCCCAGTTTCTCGGCCACCTGCGGCCCCACCTGGGCCGTGTCGCCGTCAATGGCCTGGCGGCCGCACAGGACCACGTCGTAGGGCATCAGGTGCGTGGTGATGGCCTGCGCGATGGTGTAGGAGGTGGCCAGCGTGTCGGAGGCCGCGAAGCGGCGGTCGCTGAGCAGAATGACGCGATCGGCGCCCCGGCACAGCGAGTCCTTCAGGATCTCCGCGGCGCGCGGCGGGCCCATGGTGAGGACGATCACCTCGCCGCCGTAGCGTTCCTTCAGCTCCAGCCCCATCTCCAGCGCGTTCACATCCTCGGGGTTGAAAATGGCGGCCAGCGCGCCGCGATTCACGGTGCCGTCCGGCTTCATGACTTCGCCGGTGACGTTCTTGGTGTCCGGCACCTGCTTGACAAGAACAATGACTCTCAAGGGCATGGTCCCTTCACAAACGGATTTACCGCGACCGAAAAGACCCACCGGTGCACCGTCAGCCAGCGGCGCCCTGGGCCAGCACTGCGCCCGGCCCCGCGCCCGCTCTGGCCAACTGGGAAAGAGAGCCTAATTTACCAAGCCGCGGGGACCCAAAGCAACACGACCGACCCCTCCTTCCTCCCGCGCCCCCTTTCATCTGGCTCCCGGCTGCAGCTCGGTTCTGCTTGCGGACGGATTACGGTGCGGCACATTGCAGACACGCTCTCCTTTTTCTCGCTGAAACGTGCTACATTTCAAGGCATTATGGCATCCAGAAGCGTCAACAAGGTCATTCTGATCGGGCACCTGGGCAAGGACGCCGAGACCAAGTTCACGGCTGGCGGCGCCGCCAGAACCACCTTCACCCTGGCCACCAACCGCCGCTGGAAGGACCAGCAGACCGGGGAGTGGAAGGAGGAGACCGACTGGCACAACATCATCGTGTGGCGCCAGGAGAACGTCTCCAATTACTTGACCAAGGGGAAGCAGATCTACGTGGAAGGCCGGCTGCAGACCCGCAACTACGAAGACAAAGACAAGCGGAAGATCTACGTGACCGAGGTCGTCGCCGATGAGATTCTGCTGCTGGGCGGGCGGACCGACGCCGCTGGCGCCGGAGGCGAGCAGCCGTCCGCGGCCTCCGGTCGCGGCCCGCAGCGCGTGCCCGCAGCCGCGGCCCCGGCCGAAGAAGGCCCCGACGTAGAGGCCATCACCGACGACGACGTGCCGTTTTAGCCGCCGGCGCCGGGTCCGTTCCCAAAGCAGGGCGGACGCCCTCGTCCGCGGCCGGCCCCCGGGCCGGCCGCGGCGGGGTCAGGGGACCCCCGCGCGGACCCGGGGGGCCGCGCCGCTCACTTCTTCCACGGGTTTTCGTCGGCGCTCGGGCCGTAAATGGCAGGCACCGGCACGTCCAGCAGGCGCAGATACACCGATAGTTGCCCGCGGTGGTGATAGAGGTGGTTCAGCAGGATGATCCGCAGGCAGGTCATCCGCGGCATCTGCGTCGCCACAACGCCGCCCTTTTTAGCGGTCCAGAGCCTGCCGAGCGATTCGTCATCGAACTGCGCGAGAGTGCGCTTCGCCTCGGCGAGGCTGGTCTCGAACGCCTGCATCAACTCCGCATGGGAGGCCGCCGGCGTGAGTTTGTAGTCCTCGGCGAACTCGAACGTGTCGCAGGAAATCATGCGCGCCAGGTTACCGGGCGCCGTAGCGATGTGCGTAGCCAGCAGGCCGAGCGTCATCGATTTCTCGTGCGGCTTCCAACCCAGCTTGTCCTCGGGCACCCGCTCGAGCACCCGCCGGGTGATGGCCGACTCCTGTTCCAGTTCCTTGAGAATCGCGTCAATCATTGGCATGTGGTTCCTCCAGTGTTCATTCCAGCAGATCGAGGGCCAGCTGCAGCTCATTCCGCGCGTGCTCGTCGCCGAGCCGCGCGGTGAGCTCGATGCCCCGCCGGTAGAAGTCCTTAGCCTCCTCGAGGCGGCCCAGCCGCTCCAGCGCCTGCCCGGCGTGATAGTAAGCGTAGGCGTAGTCGGGCTTGAGATCGAGCAGCGCACGGAACTCGGCGACCGCCTCCTGGAAGCGGCCCGCCTTCGAGAATTCCATCGCCAGGCCGTAACGGGCGAAGCCGTCCGAGGGATTCTGCGCCAGGATCTGCCGAAGGGCTTCCAGCCGTTTCGTCATCGGAGTTGGACCACACCCGCCCGCGTCCCGCTGGCCCAGCGAGAGGACCGCGGCAATCTCTATGCTAATATACTCGCGATGGCGTGCCCCTACTTCTATCCGGTGGAGCGCTTCGCCGTCCACGCCGGCGCTGAGTTTACGCCGTGAAGCCGAGCTTGAATTCCATGCCCGAGGGAAAGCTGCCGCGAGAGAACGCGCCTGCCGAAGGGCGGCCGGTGCGCGAGTCGGCGTCGGAATACTCCGAGATCGCCCTGCCGAACGACGCCAACGTCTATGGCTACCTCCTCGGCGGCCGCGTGATGCACCTGGTGGACATGGCCGGGGCGCTGGCTGCGATGCGTCACACGCGCTGTCCCGTGGTGACGGCCGCGATCGATCACATGAGCTTCCTTCACCCGGTCCACATCGGGCAGCTCATGATCCTGAGATCCTCGGTCAACCGTGTGTTTCGCACTTCTATGGAAGTGGGGGTGAAAGTGCTGGTTGAGGACCTCGTGACCGGCGAGCGCCTGCACACCTCCTCCGCCTACCTGACCTTCGTCGCGTTGGATGCGGAGGGCAAGCGGATCCCCGTCGCGCCCGTGATTCCGGAGAGCGACGAGGAAAAGCGCCGGTACGCGGAAGCAGGGCAGCGCAGGGAACATCGCCTGGCCCTGAAGAACCGGGCGGCCAGGTAGCGGCCAGGCAGCGGCCGGGTAGCCTCAGCCCTCGGCCTTGTACATGTACTTGATGCTGGGCTTGTAGAGCAGCAGGTTGGGCGCGCCCTCGCGGTGGATCTTTAGGCAGGTCCGGTCGTACCACTCGATGGTACCCTCGATCGTCTCGCCGTCCCCGAGGACGAACACCATCGGCGTGCGGGCCTGCATCTGCTTTACGTAGTAGAAGTTCTCCGCGTTGGTCTGCTCCGGGGGAATCATCCTCTTCGGCGCACTGTTGTTGCGCCGGCTGGCGTTCGGCTGCTCCTTAATCTCAATCAGCGCCGGGCGGATCAGCTTGCGGTTGGCGGGCTCCATGGGAGGTCACTCCTTTGTCGACAGACTTTGACAAACACGCACACGGAACTCGAGGTTGGGAGCCGGGCGGTAAGTCAGAACTTATGTTCATGGATAGCACATTGCGGGTGGCCCCGCAAGCCGAAGGCGGTGCGCCGGGGCCGGTCTGGAGACCGGCTGGCGCCGGGTAGGGCGGCTCTCCAGAGCCGCCACCGGGCCTCCAGGCCCGGCTAGGCCGAACCAGAGGGTTCGGCGCGGGTCAGAGGACCCGCCCCACCTACCACGGCTTCGTCCAGCAGAACTCCGCGGCGGCGGCGCCGGCGCGCGCAGGGTCCCAGATGAGCGTCGAGGCGGGCTTGCCCGTCTTCACCCGCAGCGCCGCCTCGTAGACCAGCGGCGGGCCCGGGTAGCAGCGCATGTAGATGGGCCCGTCCACCTTCCGGACCAGCGCCAGCAGCGCCTCGGTCGGCGCCGCTCGCTCCAGGAATTGCCGCCGCTTCTTGGTCCACAGGTAGCCGATGTTCGCCACAAGCACAATCGCCACCACGACCGCAGTCACCGACCTGCGGTGAAGCTGAAGCCGCGCCCGGAAGGCACAGAAGCCGGCGGCGACCAGCCAGGCCAAACCCAGGCTCGCCAGGTACGTCTGGCGGCTCGGCACGCGGTGCATGTAAGTGAGGAAACTGTAGGGCAGCAGTGCGACCGGCATCCAGACCAGCGCGGTCAGCACGAGCTGGCGCTGTAGCCGGGCCCGCAGGATCGCCAGCAGCAACAGGCTCAGCAGGCCCCAGAACCACAGCAGCCGCATATAGCTCACCGGCAGTGTGATCCAGAAGGGCGCGTGGAACGAGAAGCTGCCGTCCGCCAGGCGGAACGAGAACGGCTGCGCCCAGAAGATGAGCCAGACGTCGGCGCCGGCCAGCGCCGCGAAGGGCAGCCAGGCGGCCAGTCGCCGCCGGCCCGTCCCCGAGGCCCAGGCGAGCACCAGCAACAGCGGCGCGAAAATGACCGCCGATTCCTTGGAGGCGAGCGCCAGCACGAACAGGCCCAGCGAGGCCGCATACCAGCGCCATCCGCCGCCCTTTTCGACGAACCATATCCAGCACAGCAGAGCCGCTACGCCGAATAGGAATTGCAGCAACTCGGGCACAGCCGAGTACCACATGATGGCTTCCTGGTGACATTCGCAGACGGCGAAGAACCCGGCCGCAAGGACCGCGACGCGCCCGCCCACGACGCGCCAGGCGCCGAGCGCGTAGACCAGCCACGTGCAGAGGATGTGCAGCGCCAGAGCCGCCATGTAGAACGGCAGCGGAGAGGGGCCAAACAGCCGGTCGAGCGCGCCGGTCAGCAGAAAGAACGTGGAGCGGTAGCGAAACGCGCGGTCGGCGAGCATGTTGTGCCAGCCCGAAGCCGATCCGTAGAGGCGCGCCTGCTCGATGAGCGGATAGTCATCTTGCATGAGCGGCTGCGTGAACACCGGCAGGTAGGCGACAATCGCCAGCGCGGCAAGAAGGCCCAGGACCAGGGCATGCGTCCTCCACATGTGGGGGCTATTCTAGCACCGGCGGCTCGGGTTCCACACTTGTGTCGCGCACACCGCTCAGACCGGACGGAGCTCCACGATCAGCGCGTCCAGGGCGATGTTCTTTTGGATGTTCCGGCGGACGAAGTCGGCCAGCTCGTCGACCTTGCCGACGGCTCGGCGGATCCAGGAATAGTCGACCCGCCGGGCGATGGCGGCGAGGCGCTCGCGGATGTCGGCGTTGCGGATGCCGGAGGCGCCCTGCTCGAGCACCAGCACGTCCTCAAGCAAACCGTAGAGCGTACGCAGCAGGGCCTCGAGCTTCTCCTGCCGGCTCGCCGCCGACTCCGCGCACAGGACCCACTCTTCGAACGGCGAAGCGCCCGAGGCCACCTCGAGCAGAGTCAGCATGACGGCGCGCCGCCGGTCGTAGGCCTCCAGATCGAGCGAGATGGCCACGCCGGGGCTGCCGCGGGCGAGGGCAATCCTGCGCTCGGCGTCCTCGAGCCCGCGGGCGGAGACGAACTCGCGCATCTCCTCGGCGCCGAGCGGCGCCAGGGGCAGCCACACCGCCCGCGAGCGGATGGTCGGCAGCAGGTCGTAGGGGTTGGCCGCAGTGAGGAACAGGATCAGGTGCTCGGGGGGTTCCTCCAGCGTCTTCAGCAACGAGTTGGCGGCCTGCTCGTTGGCCCGGTCGATCTGGTCGATGAGGAAGACGCGGTGCGCGCCCCGGAGCGGCTTGAACTGCGCGCGCTCCTTGAGCAGCCGCATCTGCGGGATGGTGATCTGCCGCAGCGGGCCGTCGGGCGCGAAGGTGACGAAGTCCGGGTGGGAGGCGAACAGCAGCGGGTCCTCGTTGCGCTTGTCAGCCGGCCACTTCTCGCGTTCGGCGATCGAGGCGGCGTTCTCGGGCCGGCTGAGGTCATCCTTCTCGATCTTGCGCGGGTCGCCGAGCAGCCGGGCGGCGAACCGCCGCGCCAGCGTGGCTTTGCCCACGCCCTCGGGGCCGGCTAGCAGGAGGGTTTGAGTGATCCGCTCCGAGGCGATCATCTGCTCGAGCGCTTCCTGAACCGCGCGGTTTCCGAGGAATCCCTCAAACATGGAGTCTGCCGAGCGCGGGTTGGACCGCCTCCCAGACGGCGCGGGCAACGGTCTGGACGTCGGGGTGACCGTCAATGACGCGGAACCGCTTCGGCTCGCGGGCGGCCATGGCGAGGTAGGCCTTGCGCACCTGGTTGTGGAACTCGAGGGCCTGGTCGTCCATCCGCGTCTCCAGGCCGCTGAGCCAGCGGCCTCGCGCCCGCTCCAGGCCGGTCTGGGGATCGATATCGAGGAGCAGTGTGAGGTCCGGCTTCAGGCCGCGGCACACCATGCGGTCCAGCTTCACAACGGCCTCCTGGCCGAGGCCGCGGCCGAAGCCCTGGTAGGCCATGGTCGAATCGGTGAAACGGTCGGTGAGCACCACGGCGCCCCGAGCCAGGCCGGGCCAGATCAGCTCCTCGAGGTTCTGCGCACGCGAGGCGAAGTAGAGCAGCAATTCGGCGACGGACGAGAGCTCCTGGTTGGCCGAATTGAGCAGGATGCGGCGGACCTGATCACCGATAGATGTGCCACCCGGCTCGACGGTCTCAATCACACAGTAGCCCCCGGCGCGCAGCCGCTCGGCCAACAGGCGCATCTGCGTGGTCTTTCCGCAGCCATCGCCGCCCTCGAAGCTCGTGAAGAGGCCGCCGCGGCGGGTTGAACGCTTAGTCGTAGACATAATGCAGCACCCTTTTGAGGTCTTCCCAGGCCTCGCGCTTGGCGTCCTGGTTGTAGGGCCGGAGCAGATAGGAGGGATGATAGGTCGCCATGACCGGAATGCCGCGCCATTCGTACCACTTCCCGCGCAGCTTGGTCACGCCCTCCTTGCGGTTCAGCAGCGCGCGCACCGCGGTGGCGCCGAGCGCGCAGATGGCCCGGGGGCGAATTGCCGCCAGCTGCCGGAACAGGAACTGGCCGCAGATCTCCATCTCGTCCGGCTCCGGGGTGCGGTTCTCCGGCGGCCGGCACTTGACGATGTTGCAGATGTAGACGTCGCCGCGCACCAGCGGTATGCCTTCCTTCTTGGCCGTATTCTCGATCATCTGAGTGAGAAGCTGCCCGGCGCGGCCGACGAAGGGAATCCCCTGGGCGTCTTCATCGGCGCCCGGACCTTCGCCGACGAAGACCAGCCGGGCCTGCGGATTGCCCACACCGAAGACGATGCGGTTGCGGCCCTGGTGGAGGCGGCAGCGCGTGCACTCCCCCAGGTCCTCGCGGATCTGCTCGAGTGTTTCCCCCTCGGGCAGGGCGGCTTCAAACAGCGAGGCGGGCTGAGGCGCGCCCTCCAGCACTATCGCGGCGCCCGCACGGACCGGCGCCGCCGGGCGCGGCGAGGGGCTGCGGCGGTACAGGGTCCGAATGCCGAGATCCTGAAAATACTCGAGGTGGCGGCGCAGCTCGTCGTAGCTCATCGCGTGGCGTGGAGCGCCGCCCGCAGCTTCAGCAGCTCGTCCAGAATCCGGCCGGCAATCTCGCGCTTGGAGGCTCGCGGCAGCTCGATGGCGTCTCCGGCGCGCGGCACCAGCACGACTTCATTCTCCTCGGCGCCGAAGCCCACGCCTTCCCGATCGACGCGGTTACCAACGACCATATCGCAGTTCTTGGCCTCGAGCTTCCGCCGGGCCTCCGCAACCGGGTCCTGAGTCTCGGCCGCGAAACCCACCAGCAGCCGCCCACCCTTGCGCCGGCCGGCCTCGGCCAGGATGTCCGGCGTGGGCTCTAGCTGGAGCGCCAGCGGCGCGCCCGTCTTCTTCCGTTTCCCGGCGGGCGGATTCGGCAAGTAGTAGTCGGCGACGGCGGCGGCCTTGATGATGATGGTCGCCTCCTGAAGCCGCCCCAGCACCGCGTCCCGCATTTCAGCGGCGGTTCGGACGCGCACGATCTCGGCGCCGGCGGGCTCGGGCAGGCTCACCGGCCCGGAAACCAAAATCACGCGCGCGCCGCGGGCCGCGGCGGCCTCAGCCAGTGCGTAGCCCATCTTCCCGCTGGAGCGGTTGGAGAGGTAGCGCACCGCGTCGAGCGGCTCCTGGGTCGGCCCGGCGGTCACCAGAACCACCTCGCCCTCCAGATCGCGCCGCGGGCGCAGCAGGGAGAGGGCGGCGGCGGCGATGCGCTCGGGCTCGGCGAGCCGGCCCGGTCCGGTCATTCCGCACGCCAGCGGCCCCTCGTCGGGGCCGACGATCAGGTGCCCGCGCGCGCGCAGCACGCCCAGGTTGGCCTGCGTGGCCGGGTGCAGCCACATGTTGGTGTTCATCGAGGGCGCCAGCAGAACCGGGCCGGTGAAGGCCAGGTAGAGCGTCGAGAGGAAGTCGTCGGCGAGCCCATGGGCGAACTTCGCCAGCAGGTCGGCGGTGGCGGGCGCGACCACGAGCAGGTCCGCCTCCTGGGCCGTGCGGACGTGCTCGATGGCGCTGGCCAGTGTCTCATCGCCCCCGCCCGTGGGGAACAGCTCGGTGATCACCTTGCGCCCGGTGAGGGCCGCGAAGGTGAGCGGCTTGACGAACTCCTGCGCGGCGCGCGTCATCGCCACCTGGACGGCCGCACCGCCCTCCATCAGCGCGCGGGCCAGCTCCGCGGACTTGTATGCCGCTATGCCGCCGCCGATGCCGAGCACCACGTTCATGGCACTTCTCAGACGGTTGGTTCGGGCTCCGGCTCTTCGGGGACCGGCGGCGCCTCGGCCTGGTCCTCGTACTTCACCAGGCCGCGGCGCACCTCCTCCATCGCCGTCACCGTGGGCTTCCTGGAGGTGGTGGGAAGGACCGGCCGCGCGCCGCCCTGGAGTTGCCGGGCACGCTTGGCGGCCACGATGATGAAGCGGTAGGCGCTCTGTTCCGGGTCGTCCGGAATCGCGGCCAGGTTACTGTTGCGAGGCGTCGCGTCAGACATTGAAAGACCTCATCACTCGAACGTCGCCAGGACGTTCCCGACTTCTTCTTCCATCCTGGCGCGGCGAACACGCTCGGTCTTGAGGATCGAAGCCAGCGTGTCCACGGATTTCTCGATTTCCCGATTGATCAACACGTAATCGTACGCGCTGAAGTTGCGGATCTCCACGGCCGCCCCCTGGAGCCGGCGCTCGATAACCTGTTCGGAATCTTCGGAGCGCGCGCGCAAACGATGCTCGAGCTCGCTGCGCGAGGGGGCGAGCACAAAAACAGCTACAGCATCCGGGACCCTAGCCTTCAATTGTCGCTCACCCTGCACGTCGATGTCGAGCAGCAGGTCCTTGCCTTCGGCCCGCGCCCGCTCCAGGAAACTGCGGTGCGTCCCGTAGTAGTTGCCGAAGACCTCAGCCCACTCCAGGAACTCGTCGCGCGCGATTGCGGCCTCGAATTCCTGGCGCGAGACAAACATGTAGTCCTGGCCCGGGGTTTCATGCCCGCGCGGCGTGCGGGTGGTGTACGAAATGGAAAACAAAAGGTTTGCATCCTGCTCCAGCAGCCGCCGCACCAGCGTGCTTTTGCCCGATCCCGAGGGCGCCGAGAGGACGAATAGGATGCTCATTCCAGGTTCAGTCCTTGTTCGCGGATCTTCTCGATCTCCGCCTTGGCCGCCAGCGCCAGGTAGCTGACTTCCAGGCCCAGCTCGCCCACGCCCGTGGACTTGGAAAGGACGGTGTTGGCCTCGCGTTGCATCTCCTGGAGCAGGAAGTCGAGCTTCTTGCCGACCTCGCCGCCCCCGGCCAGCAGGTCATCAAGGTGTACGGCGTGCACCTTGAGCCGGGTCAGCTCCTCGCTGATGTCCGTGCGCTCGGCCAGGTAGGCGGCTTCCTGGGCCAGCCGCTGCGGGTCCAGGCCGGCCTCGCCGAGCAGCTCGCGCATCCGCTCCGCCAGCCGCGCGTGGAACTCCGTGAGGACGCGGGCGCGCAGTTCCTCCATGCGGTGCGCACTCTGGAGCACGGCCCGGTTGCGCTGGCGCAGGTCGGCGGCGATCTCGGCCCCTTCCCGCGCGCGGAACTCGTCCAGCCGCGAGAGCGCCTCCTCGAGCGCTCCCACCAGCCAGGGCTCCAACTCCGGGTCCGGCTCCGCTTCGGCGGGCTCGAACATGCCCGGGATCTGAAAGGCGAGATTCAAGTCCGGCTCGCCGTGCAGGCCGTGAATGGCGGACACGCGGTGGAAGACGGTGAGATAGGTCTCGACCATCGTCGAGTTGACCGTCGCGGAGGCTCCCTCCCGCGCGCTCATATACGCGATCTGCACCTGCACGTGCCCGCGGAGGACGTGCCGCTTCACCGCCG
>Ga0187885_10003978_pt1 | contig 12486 bp, 10 predicted proteins | sample June2016WEW_20_1_3_FD_132970 | JGI IMG/M metagenome (GOLD analysis project Ga0187885, IMG submission 132970) | Peatland microbial communities from SPRUCE experiment site at the Marcell Experimental Forest, Minnesota, USA - June2016WEW_20_100 | ecosystem: Environmental > Terrestrial > Soil >... | reverse complement strand
GCGCTCCGCGCTGATTGGCTGAGATCCGAGCTGCACCAGGTCGCTGGCGACACGAGCGGTGTTGTGGCGGGCGACGCCGGCTTCTTCCAGATAGTCTCCCAGAACAGGGATCACTCCGAGGGCTTCGATGGCATCGAGGTCGGCGGCGATCTGGCAGGCCCCTTCGAGCGCGTACTTCGCCCTGAGCTCCATGGAAACGGGCGTGCGGTTGATCAAAGCATAGTCGAAGATCTGTTGGCCCGCGTGGCGGTTGAGAGCACGGATGTGATCGGCGGCGGTGAGGCCCAGGCTCTCATTGGCCTGCGTCATCAGGTTGCAAATATAGACCTTGGTCGCGGGCGAGTTGACGATGGCGTCGGCAATACCGTGCACCAGCAAGTTTGGGATGAGGCTAGTGAATAGAGAGCCGGGACCGATACTGATGATGTTGGCGCGGGCGATGGCGTCGAGGGTCTGAGGCAAAGGATTTACATCGGCAGGAACAAGGGAAAGTTCTTGTATGCGAACCTTGCTGGCGGTGATCTTGGTTTCCCCCCGGACGCGGGTACCGTCTTCCATCAAAGCTTCCAGCTCGATGTTCGACGTGGTGGCGGGATGGATGTGGCCGCGGGTGACCAGGATTTCTGAAGAAAGGCGCACGGCTTCGGAGAAGTCATGGGTGATTGAGGTCAGCGCGGCTAGAAACAGATTACCGAAGCTGTGGCCTTCGAGGCCGGAACCCTTGTCGAAGCGATGCTGGAAAAGCTGAGAGAGCAGAGCTTCGTCTTCGCTGAGGGCGACGATGCAATTGCGGATATCGCCCGGAGGAAGCATATTGAGTTCCTTGCGCAGGCGTCCGCTGGAGCCTCCATCGTCGCTGACGGTAACCACGGCACAGAGGTCGAGGATGATTGGCGTATCGGGCCGTGCCGCAGCCATCTCCGCGGGCGTCAGAGCGAAGCGTTTTAGTCCCTTCAGAAGAGTGGAAAGTCCGGTGCCGCCACCAATAGCGACAACGCGGAGGCCACGCTCACGCGTAGCTTTCTCCAAGGTCAAGAGTTCGGTGATTTTGGTCTCCATCGAGTGAGTCTCGATTGCCGGCCTGACTAAAAAGATTCGTCTTCCCGGAAGGAGCCTTCCGGCGAAGAAAGGTCGGCAGCGGGATCCGGGTACAGGAGCTCGGTGAAACGAGGGTCCTCCGCGAGGTTATGGAAATCTGTGTCATTACGCGCCTGGTAGCGCAGGCTGGCGTTCAGGTGAAGAGCCTCGTCCAAATGCTTGAGTGAGTCTTCCACGTGTCCGGTGAGACAATCGAGGGCGGCCAGACCATAGATAACGAAATCAGTCTTGGGCGCCTGCTTGACAAGTTTTTCGATGTGCTCGCGGGCGGTAACGTAATCTCCCACATTCATGAGGGAGACCGCATAGTCGAAATGCTCTTCGACAGTCTTGAACTGCGTAGTGGTCGAGCGCTCGAGATTTTGATTACAGATGCTAAGGTGGATTGCCGCCCGGTCGCTCAACTCCTTGCTGCCCCCGGCGAGAACCTTTTGAAACATCGGCTTGGCTTTGTCGAACTTGTGCTCCTGCAGGGCGCGCAGCCCGGCTTCGTAATTTTGCAGGGCTTGGGAAGCGCGCGGATCGTCCGCGATCGATGATTTCTTTGGATTAGCCTTTTGAGCCATGTGGAGAATTTTTCCTGTGCTCGTCGTAATAGGTACTCCTTAGCATGAACCTCGAACAACTGATACTCAAGTATCACTCAAAGGTCGGGTAGAGAGCAATTCGGTTCGAGGTGCGGCTACCTGGTCGGTAGCGCCGAGTTGAAGAAACAGTGCATATCATGAACCTTCTGACGCCCTGCAAACGGAAACTTTTGCGGCAGGATCGTCGCTAATTCACGGTAGCAGTTGCCTCGAGATCGATCTGCTTCCACTCGCCCTTGATGATGCCGGCGCGAATCTGCGTCGCGGTCTTCCCAGCCTGGTGTTGCTTGTAAGAATAGTAGAGTTCCTTCAAACAGGTGGCGCATCGGGCGCCATGCGTGCTCTCAAAGCAGCTATGCAGGCTATTGTGGCCCATGCGGTCGCAGAAGCAATAGCAGGGTTGCTGGTGGAGGACGGCCGGAATCTTCGATGCCAGCTCGTAGGCGTGAGTCTGGTAAGGATACTGAGCATCCGCTCCCCAAAGTTGATCCTTAGCAAGGACGGGAGGGAGTTTGGTCCCTTTTGGCGGAGGACCGTCGTTGTAAGCGGGAATGCCTGTTCCTTCTTCTGCCTGAGGAGCGGCCCAAAGAGAAGTCATCGTCAAGGTAACCAATAAGAGCAAGGCGAGAGTGATCGCACGGTGCACAGACTTGCGTTGAAGGAATCGGGCTTCTGCCATAGCTGTCTCCTAAGCTTTTTCATTTTAACCTGCTTTTCGAAAGGCGGCGAGAGGCAGCCCAAATGCACGTGATAAAGGAAGCGACCGCCGAGGGGGCATGATCTGTATACAATAGGAAAACGCATGTCACAGCCGCAAAGCACAGAAACGCGAATCCGGACGGACCAGTCCCCTCCGCAGGCAGCAGCGGCCGGAACGCCGGATGCCGGACTTCGCTTGCGTCCAGGCCTGGGAGTATGGCTGCGTGATCTGATCCTTTCGCTGGCGATCTCGGCATTCATCATCGTCTTTATTTATCAGCCAGTGAAAGTTGAGGGCACGAGCATGATGCCATCGCTCGAAGATCAGGAGCGAATCTTCGTCAACAAGTTCGTGTACCGGCTGGAGCCGATTTCGCGCGGGGACATTGTGGTGTTTCGCTATCCGCGCGATCCTTCGAAAAGCTATATCAAGCGCGTGATTGGGGTGGCCGGAGATCGCATCCGCATCGACGGTGGACAGGTGTACGTGAACGGCGAGGCTCTGGATGAGGATTACGTGCCGCCCGCCTATGCCGACTCGCGGTCGTATCCGGAGACGCTTGTGCCACCGAATTGCTATCTCGTGCTCGGAGATCACCGGTCGATGTCGAATGACAGCCGCGATTTCGGGCCCGTGAATCAGAGTTATATCTATGGCAAGGCCGTGTTTGGATACTGGCCGATGGATAAGTTGGGGCGGGTGCGGTAGACCTATTCCATTCCGTTCCTGTTCTAACCGCGTCATCTTAAGCTGCGAGATTTCCACACTCAGGCCGAGTTCCGCGCTTGGCCCTGACGGCAATCCCTGATAAAATTCTGCAAATCCACACAACGGAGCGAGAATGCAGGCTATCCTTGCGCTGGAAGACGGGCGAGTCTTCCGAGGCAAAGGCTACGGCGCCAAAGGCGAATGCTACGGCGAAGTCGTTTTTAATACTTCCATCACCGGCTACCAGGAAATTTTCACTGATCCTTCCTACTCAGGTCAGATTGTCGTCCTGACGAACCCCCAGATAGGCAACTACGGTACCAACCACGAAGACAACGAAGCGACGCGCCCGTGGATCGAGGGGTTGGTCGTGCGCGAGTTCTCGAAAGTAAGTTCGAACTGGCGATCACAGCAGGTAGCCGAGGAGTACCTGGAACAGTTCAAGGTGCCCGTACTCTCGGATATCGACACGCGATCGCTGGTGCGGCACTTACGCGATCACGGCGTGATGCGCGGCGTGATCTCGACCCTCGAGAGCGACGCCGAGAAATTAGTGGCCAAGGCTAACTCGATTCCAAAGATGGACGGCACTGACTTAGCGAAAGAGGTGAGCACGAAGCGGCCGTACGTGTGGGAAGTGGGTGAGCGCTCGCACGAGCCTGTGGCCATGGTGGGTGTCAAAGATGAGGCTGAGCGCTTTCATGTAGTGGCTTATGATTTCGGGATTAAGCAAAACATTCTACGAAAGTTACGCGGCGAAGGCTGCCGGGTGACAGTGGTCCCGGCGCAGACTCTGGCGGAAGATGTGCTGGCGTTGAAGCCCGACGGAGTATTTCTGTCGAACGGTCCGGGAGACCCCGAACCGTGTACGTATGCCGTGGATAGCATTCGGCGGCTTATGGGAAGGATGCCGATCTTTGGCATCTGCCTAGGACACCAACTCGTCGGTATCGCGCTCGGGGGCAAGACCTTCAAGTTGAAATTTGGACACCACGGCGGCAATCATCCGGTGAAGCAGTTGGCCACGGGGAAGATCGAGATTACGGCGCACAATCATAATTTCGCCGTGGATCCGGATTCGCTGCCGGGAGGCGAAGTTGAGCTCACACACATCGACCTGAACGACTCAACTTTGGAAGGTTTGCGGCACCGGAACCTGCCGCTCTTCAGCGTGCAGTATCACCCCGAAGCCGCGCCCGGGCCGCACGACTCGCATTATCTGTTCAAGGAGTTCACGAAAATGATGGAGGAGTGGAAGGGGTGAGCATGGCGGCACGAACACAATTGGCTCCGGTTGCCGTCTATCGCGCCCTCTTCTTTTCCCTTTTTGGCAGTTTAGATCTGTATGCCTGCTCATACTCTTCGAACCCAACAAAAATAGGGCACGATTTCACTGTGGGGGTCTTCAATCAGGGGAATCCAGTGGTTGGTCTCCAGATTGAGTTGAGCACCGATCCCAGATTGGCGAGCCAGGAAAGTCGCACGGTCAAGGTCGTTAAGACCGGTGCGGACGGGCTGGCAGAATTCACGAAGATTCGACGCGGACTCTACTACATCGGTATAAAACACCCGGCTTATCCATATTTAGAAGAACTCCAGGTAATGCGTCATCCTCCGAGAGACAGCTCTAAAACGATCACATTCGAGTGGCCCGGATGGAAGCCCTTATTGACGCAGGCCATCTCAGGGGTGCTTACGGGACGTGCCAGAACCGATCGGGGCCTGGGACCTGATTTGATTAAGCCAGTTTATGGTCAGATCCCGGGAGCGAAACTGACCCTGTCGAAGGCGGTCGGCAGTGAAGTCATCGACTCCCAGACAACTGGAGAAACCGGGACATTCGATTTCAAGCCTGTCCCTTCCGGTTTCTATTTCCTGCGCGTGGAGACAACAGCGGGCGGCGGTGGCGCGCATTGGTTTCCATCCGATGGCTACGTCCCGGTTGTGGTCGATCCGTCCGCGAAGTTTCAAGATCTCAATCTAGCTCTTGACAATGCGATCTGTGGCGAGCTCGGCTGGGGACGACGAGAGGAAATTGAAGCGATAAATGCCCAAACGCACTGATATCTCGAAAATCCTGATTCTAGGCTCCGGGCCCATCATCATTGGGCAATCGGCGGAGTTTGATTACTCCGGCACGCAAGCCTGCAAAGCGCTCAAGTCTGAGGGGTATGAGGTGGTGCTGGCCAACTCCAATCCGGCGACCATCATGACAGACCCGGAGATCGCCGACCGCACCTACATCGAGCCCATGACGCTTGAGTATTTGGAAGAGATCATCCGCATCGAGCGGGAACTGGCGCCGGGCGCTGGTTTTGCCGTGTTGCCGACGGTTGGCGGGCAGACTGCGCTCAACCTGGCGATTGAACTCTCCGACGGTGGCGTTCTTGAAAAATACGACGTGAGCCTGATTGGCGCGAATGTCGCCGCCATCAAGAAGGCCGAGGACCGGCTCTTCTTCAAGGACGCGATGCAGAGGATCGGACTTGACGTGCCCAAGTCGGCCCTTGTGAACAGCACAAAAGACGGTCTGGAATTCGCGGGAAAGATCGGCTTTCCAGTGATCGTACGGCCGTCGTTCACGCTGGGAGGTTCTGGCGGTGGCATCGCCTACAACCGCGAAGAGTTGCTTGAGGTGCTCACGCGTGGCTTGGATATGTCTCCCGTGCACGAGGCGCTCATTGAAGAGTCGGTGCTGGGATGGAAGGAATTTGAACTCGAGGTGATGCGTGACACCAAGGATAACGTCATTGTCATCTGCTCGATCGAGAACTTCGATCCTATGGGTGTGCACACGGGTGACTCAATCACCGTGGCCCCGGCCCAAACGCTGACCGACCGCGAGTACCAGGCCATGCGCGACTCGTCGATTGCGGTGATCCGCGAGATCGGCGTGGATACGGGCGGATCAAACATTCAGTTTGGAGTGAATCCTGAAACCGGGCGCATGGTGGTGATCGAGATGAACCCGCGCGTCTCGCGCTCGTCAGCGCTGGCGTCGAAGGCCACGGGTTTTCCCATTGCGAAGATTGCCGCGAAGCTCGCCGTGGGCTACACGCTGGACGAAATCCCAAACGACATCACGCGCAAGACGCCGGCCTGCTTCGAGCCTACGCTCGACTACGTGGTCGTGAAAATTCCGAAGTGGCAGTTCGAAAAGTTTCCCGGCGCCGACGAGAACCTCGGGGTGCAGATGAAGTCGGTCGGCGAAGTGATGGCAATCGGCCGCACCTTCAAAGAAGCGCTGATGAAGGGCATTCGCTCGCTCGATACCGGAAAGCGCGTGGGAGGCGACAAGATCGAACCCAAGATCTTGACGCAACGGCTGGTAACGCCTCATCCCGAGCGGCTGGCCTACGTGCAATATGCTTTGCGGCAGGGACACACGGTAAAGCAGATTGCGAAGATGACCTCGATGGATCCATGGTTCCTCTACCAGCTCAAGGAAATTAATGACATGCAGCTTGAACTGGAGAAGCACCCAATGGAGTCGATTCCGACCGAGGTGCTGCGCGAGGCTAAACGCATGGGCTTCTCCGACGGGCGGCTTGCGAACGTGTGGCGGCTCGAGGGGCAGGAAAAAGTCCGGCATCTGCGCAAGAAGCATGGCGTATTACCCGTGTACAAGCGCGTGGACACGTGCGCTGCGGAGTTCGAAAGCTTTACGCCATATCTTTATTCGACCTACGAGGACGAAGACGAAGCCGCGCCGACCGCCAAGAAGAAAATTATCATCCTGGGCAGCGGGCCCAACCGTATTGGGCAAGGCATCGAATTCGACTACTGCTGCTGTCACGCTTCCTTTGCACTGCACGAAGACGGTTACGAGACGATCATGATCAACTGCAATCCCGAGACCGTCTCGACCGACTATGACACTAGTGACCGGCTCTACTTTGAGCCGCTGACGTTTGAAGATGTGTGGGCGATTTACCAGCACGAGACGTCCAATGGCGCTCCCTGTGGCGTGATCGTGCAGTTTGGCGGGCAGACCCCGCTGAATCTCGCTCTACCACTCAAAGCTGCGGGGGTGAATATTATCGGCACGTCGCCCGAGTCGATTGATTTGGCCGAAGATCGCAAGCACTTCAACAAGCTGCTGGAAGAACTCAATATTCCGCAAGCCGCGGGAGTGATGGCCACATCGCTTGAAGAAGCCATCGAAGGCGCGAAGCATGTGGGATATCCGGTGGTGGTGCGGCCTTCCTACGTCCTGGGCGGGCGCGCCATGGTAATTGCCTACGACGAGGAATCCGTTGTGCGGTACATGAAGGAGGCAGTCGAGTACTCGCACGATCGTCCGGTGCTGATCGATCACTTTCTCGAGGATGCGATTGAAGTGGATGTGGACGCGCTCTCTGACGGCGAAGATGTGGTGATCGGCGGAATCATGCAGCACATCGAGGAGGCCGGCATTCACTCCGGCGATTCTTCGTGCGTGCTGCCCGCCGTGGATATTCCACAACTGCTCATGGACCGCATGCGCGATTACACGTTCAGGCTGGCGCGAGCGCTGAAGGTGGTGGGGCTGATGAATATTCAGTTCGCCATCCCGCGCGGCAACGGCAGCGGGTCGGGCAATGGCGGAGAGGGCGGAAAGGTTTACGTGCTGGAAGTGAACCCGCGGGCTTCGCGCACAGTTCCATATGTTTCGAAGGCTACTGGAGTGCCGATGGCGAAGATTGCGGCGCGACTGATGACCGGGAGTAAGCTGCGCGAGTTCTTGCCAGAAAACATCGAGCGGCGCGCCGATCTCGATACAGGAAGGTGCTACTACGTGAAATCTCCCGTGTTCCCTTGGAACAAATTTCCCGGCGTCGACACCGTGCTGGGACCGGAGATGAAATCCACTGGCGAAGTGATGGGCGTGGGCGATAGCTTCGGCGAAGCTTTCGGTAAGGCGCAGTTGGCCGCGGGCCAGAAGTTGCCCACGCAGGGCACGGTGTTCATCAGTGTGACCGACCACGACAAGCGTCACGTGGCTGAAGTCGCGCGCAAATTTGTGGATATGGGGTTCAAGCTCGTAGCTACTTCTGGCACAGGCGACGTGATCGAAGCGGCGGGCATGAGAGTCGAGCGCGTGTACAAAGTGAAAGAAGGGCGTCCGAACGTGGTGGACTTTATCAAGGGCCAGCGCATTCATCTCATCGTCAACACGCCCACCGGGCTGGAGCCGTGGTTTGATGAGAAGGCGATCCGCCGCGCCGCTGTGATGGCGCGCATTCCCACCATCACCACGCTTTCGGCAGCAAGGGCCGCGGCGGAAGGAATCGCAGCGCTGCAGCGTGGGGAAGTGAATATACGGGCGCTACAGCAGTTGCACGCGGAGAGAGTAGTCAAGAGCCGGTAAAACGGATCGCCTGACTGCGCATCGCGTGCGATACTGGTTGTGAGGGCCATCATGCTACTTCACGGTATTTTTCCTCCCATCACGACTCCGTTCTATCCCGACGGCAACGTGTACTTCAAAAAGCTCGAAAGTAATGTTGAGCGCTATTCGCGCACGCCCTGCGCTGGAATCGTCGTGCTCGGCTCGACCGGCGAGGCCATTCTGCTTTCCGATCAGGAACGGCGTGACGTGCTGAAATCCGCGCGCGAAGCGGCTGCGCCGAACAAAGTTCTCATCGCGGGGACAGGGATCGAATCGGCGATCGAAACGTTGCGTCTTACCGAGTGCGCTGCCGAGCTGGGCTACGACATTGCCATGGTTCGCACGCCGCATTACTACAAGAAGCAGATGCAGCTAGCCAATATCTTAGCCTTCTACCGAACGGTGGCCGACCGGTCGCCGCTACCTGTGATCATCTACAATTTCCCGCAAGCGACCGGCTACGATATTCCCGCCGAACTCGTGATTGAACTGGCTGATCATCCAAACGTGATTGGCATTAAGGAGTCCAGCGGCGATGTAGAGAAAGTCCGCAAGATGGTGGCGGGTACGCGCCACATACAGCGTAGTGCCACCGTCACCGAGACGTTTGAAGCGGTCACTCCCCGCATGCTCGCCGCTGCGACTGCCGGTTCGGGTGCGGAGGGCGGGGAACTGGTTTCCATCGCAGCATCGACGGGTTCGCCCTCACTGGCGAAACCGTCGTCGTCGGCAATCACGATTGTCGGCAAGATGAAGACTCGCCAGAAGGAAGCGGGATTCCAGGTCATGGTGGGAGCCGCGGACAAACTGCACGCTTCACTGGAAGCCGGAGCGGTGGGAGCGATTCTTGCCTTCGCTTGCCTTGCGCCGACGTCTTGCTACGAAATCTACGCTGCCTGGAAAGAAGGCGACGCCAAGTTGGCACAACTGAAGCAGGAGCGCATCGCTCGCGCCTCGCAACGCGTTGTGGGTGAGTTGGGAATTCCCGGCGTAAAGCACGCCATGGACTTCAACGGCTACTTTGGTGGCCCGGCGCGGCTGCCGCTTCTGCCGCTCACGGGCGACGTGAAAGCTGACGTGGAGCAGATGCTGGCCGATGTAAGGAACTGATTACGGGTCAAGCTGAAGCAGTTCCACAAGCTCTTTTACAGACGATCCTTAATGCTCTCGGCCCTTGTGATCAAGATCACATCTTCGTATACTATATTCGAACGAACGTTCGAATCAGCGGCTCACCTTGAAACCTATGGCAAGTCCGACAGCAACGCGAGTTTCCACGCGACGGCATCGTACCGCGCCTGCGCCGGCTACGCGGTTTGACCGGCGATTGACGGAGATTCTCACGCACGCTACGAACGTCTTCTGCGAGAAAGGATACGAGGGCGCCTCCATGCGCGACCTTTCGCGCGCAAGCGGGATGTCGCTAGCTGGGCTTTATTACTACTTCGAATCCAAGGAACGGCTGCTCTTTCTCATACAAAAGCACACGTTCACTACCATCGTGCAGCGGTTGAAAGCACGGTTGGAAGGTGTGATCGATCCGGAACAGCGAATCCGAATCTTCATTCTGAATCACCTGGAATATTTTCTGGCCAACCCGGAGGCTATGAAGGTGCTCTCACACGAAGCGGAGGCGCTGAACAATGGCTTCGCTTCGGAGGTCGCGGCCATCAAGCGCGAATACTACCGCATCTGCGTAGGCCTGCTTGACGAACTGAAGCGGAACCGGTCTTTGCAATTTTCCACGCGCATCGCGGTGCTGAGCCTGTTCGGCATGATGAATTGGATTTACACATGGCATAACGTGCGAGTCGATGCCGACGCCCAGGAGACTGCCCGCGAGATGGGCGACATCTTTCTCCGCGGAGTGATGATGCCCGCCAAAGGCAGCAAATAACGGCTTGCATTAGGAACCGTGCTATCTAAACCGGGAGCAGATCTCGTTGGATAGCAAGAGATCACCTTAAGAGTACGAAATAATAAGGAGTGACAAACATGGCGACCACGATGCAGCCGACGACCAGCGAAGCCACCAAGCAACTTGTCAACTACCGCACTGACGGCGGCGTAGCGGTGATCGAAATGTGCGATCCGCCCGCCAACACTTACACCTACGAGATGAACCGGCAGCTCGATGAGGCCATTTTGCGAGCCCGAATGGAAAACGACGTTTACGTTATCTTGCTGACCGGAGCTGGCGACAAGTTTTTCTCTGCGGGCGCGAACATTAAGATGCTTTCCAGCGTCGATCCCACTTTTAAATATTACTTCTGTCTGCACGCCAACGAAATGCTGCTGCGCCTGGAGCACACTCCTAAGCTGGTAATTGCAGCAATCAACGGCCACTGCGTGGGCGGCGGGCTCGAGATTGCCATGGCGGCAGACATCCGCATCGCACGCAAGGATGCAGGCAAGATCGGTCTGCCGGAAGTGAACTTGGGCGTGCTCCCCGGTACCGGCGGCACGCAACGCCTCTCGCGGCTGGTGGGCAAGAGCAAGGCCATCGAACTGATGGTCACCGGCAACACTTTCTCGTTTGAAGAAGCGCAAGAACTCGGCATCATCAATGACATCTACGAGCGCGACGGCTTCATGGAAAACATGATGGAGTACGCCAGGCAGTTCTGTCCGCCGAACAAGGCCGCCAAGGCCGTGGGACGGATCAAGCGCGCGGTGCAGACGGGATGGGAGATTCCTATGGAATCGGCGCTCGCCGTGGAGCGCGAGAATCAGCAAATCCTTTTCCAGAGCGAAGATGCGAAGGAAGGTTTGGCTGCGTACGTGGAAAAGCGGCCGGCGGTTTTCAAAGCCAAATAGTCGGAAGATCTAGTCGTCAAATCTCGAGGTTGCTATGCCAGGAAAAGTAGCGAAGATCGGAACGTTTAGTGACTGGATAAGCATGTTCAACGACTGGCGCAAGGATATTGGCGTCAACACGAACGACATTGAAGCTTTCCATTTCGACACGTTGTACGGTGCGATCGATACGGAAGAAATCGAGTTCGGTTCGTACAAGGGCCGGCGCAAGTGGGAAAATCTGCGTCAGATTCCCACGCAGCAAATGCGCGATGCGTTGATGAACATGATCGTTTATCAGGGCGACACCGAGTTCGCCAGCGTCGAGCAGCAGCGAAATCTTCTGGAAAATGCGCCCACTGACTGGGATCGCCGTGCCATTACGCGGGTCATGATTGAAGAAATGCGCCATGGCTGGCAGATGTGCGCTCTGCTGGTGGACCACTTCGGCTATTCGGGGAAAGTCGAGGCGCAGAAAATGCTGGAGCGGCGGGCGTTCGATAATAAGCGGCTGCTGGGCGCTTTCAATGTGGATGTCGATAACTGGATGGACTTCTTTACCTACACCGACTTTGTTGATCGCGACGGAAAGTTCCAGTTGCAGATGCTGAAGTATTCAGCCTTCGCGCCGCTGGGACGGTCGATGTCTTACATGCTGCGCGAAGAGGCTTTCCACATGGGCACGGGCAACGACGGCCTGCGGCGCATCGTGGAAGCGGGAATCGTTCCCGCTTGGCTGATTCAGAAATATCTCAACAAGTGGATCTCCAGTTCTTACGATTTATTCGGCACGGATCATTCTTCGTCCGCGCATTGGGCCTACGTTTGGGGCGTTAAAGGCCGCTACAATGAGCCCAAGAACGATCAGCCTCCGGACCTGGACGATCTGAACGATTACAACCGGAATCTCTATCGCAACGAAGTCGCGGGGCTGATTGAGCGCTTCAATGGCTCTTTGAAGCCAGGCCAGGCAAAACTTTATGCTCCCCACATCAAGTTCAATCGCGAGATTGGACGTTGGAAGGGGCAGAAGTTCCATGCGCAGACCGGCGAGCCGCTTAATGACCGATCCTACGAAGAGCACCTGAAGGAGAACATGCCGTCTCAGGAAGACAAGAAGCTTCTGCTGGAAATCATCGCCAATGAAAAGAAGTGGATTGCCGAGAAAGCCGGCGCCCGCGATCCGCTGGCCAGCATCGGCGAGGTCCGGAAGTCGGCGATCAATC
>Ga0187885_10003964_pt1 | contig 12519 bp, 9 predicted proteins | sample June2016WEW_20_1_3_FD_132970 | JGI IMG/M metagenome (GOLD analysis project Ga0187885, IMG submission 132970) | Peatland microbial communities from SPRUCE experiment site at the Marcell Experimental Forest, Minnesota, USA - June2016WEW_20_100 | ecosystem: Environmental > Terrestrial > Soil >... | reverse complement strand
CGGCAGCGCCACTCTGGGCGATACTTTGCATCCCCGTGTCATCGAATACATCACGCGCAACCAGATCTATCTGCTGATCAAGGACTATCCGCGGCCAGTGTTTATGCGATTGCTGCCGCGGATCGTGATGTATCAGTTCCTGTGGCTGGTGTTTGCGGTGCGCAACGGGACGCCGGGCGTCTACTTCCGTGGATTGATCGCGGGGTTTCGCGGCCATCGCACTATGCGACAGAAGCATCGCGAATTGATGGCCAGGCGGCGAATCAGTGACGACGAGTTTCTGGAACGGCTACGGGACTCGGAGCGGCAGATTTATGAGTGGCATCGGGCGCGGCCGCCGCAAGAACGATCGTCGCTGTTGAAGATTTATTTTCGCCTCTTCGGCAGGCCGTAGCAGACTCTTCCGTCCGTCGAATCTCAGAAGCTCGTTGTGAGGCGCATGGAGAAACTGCGCGAAGGTCCGATGGCGTTGCCTGAAAAAAGCCCGCCGAAGTCGATGACATTCAGCACATTCGTCAGGTTTTGCCCATCGATCTGAAAGCGGACGTCCATCTTGTCGGACTTGTAGACGTCAGCACCGGCCGATGCGCTGATCAGTAGTGAAGGATATATGCGACCGCGGGCGAAATTGATTCTGCTGATGACCTGCGGGCCGTACTCCGCCAGCGCTTGCTGTTCGGTACCCTGAAAATCAAATGGCAGCCCGCTGCCGTATTGGATTCCGCCAGCGACCCAGAAGCGCGGCTTGACCTGATAGACCCAGCGGGTGAACAGCGTGTTGCGCTGGTCCTGCGAGTCAGGAAAATGACCGGTCGTTTGGCTTATCGCCGCCTGCGCGTCCGCGCCGATAAACAGTCCGCCCGATACTGGGAGCCAGGCGTTGCCGACCATGTATGAATAACTGGCGAAGCCGGAAATCTTGTGCCAGGTGGGTACCGTGATTTTTCCTTCCGCGCCATAAATGATGGCCTTCTGGAACGCAATCGGAAAGCTGATGGTTGTGTTATCGATCTGATCGTCATCGGCGTAGTTGGCGACCTCTCGTAAGTAATAGTTAGCGTCTAGACGAAGGTTGTTGCCGAAGGTCTTGGACACGCCAGCTTCGTAGTAGTTGCCTTGAGAAGGCACAACCGGCAAGCGCAGGACATCCGGGTTGATGAATTCAACTTCAAACGAGCTCGCGAGCAGCAGGTTCTCAAACGACGGCGTCTGGAAAACGCGGTCATAGGAGAAGTGCGCGAGCAAGCCGATCGCCGGGAAATAGCGCGAGATCGCCACGCGGGGGTCCACGGCCTGCTTGTTGAGGACCAGTTGATAGTGGTCATAGCGGAGTCCCACGTTAGCCGTCCAGCTGCCCATGCGAATCTGGTCCTGGACGAACGCCGACTGCTCCAGGTCTGGCCGCTGGCCCTGGCTGGGGTAAGCTCCCGGAAAGCTGAAGGTCAGAGCCGTGCCCGGGTCGAACTGCGGAGGGTCGGTGATGATGTAATTGAAATTCTCGTGCAGGAAGGTATTGTCCGACTCGACGCCCATCTTCCATTCATTGCGCCCATGGTCGATGGTCACCACTCCTTCGAAATAACCTTCGTTGAACCAATTGTGCTGAAACAAAATAATAGGGGTGGACAACGCATTGGAGTAGAAGTCATTGCCGTTATTGCGCAGCATGCCGCGAAAATCGCCGACTACATTCGTGGAGAAAATGTGCCGGTAAGAGAGTGCGCCCATGGTTTCGAAATTGTTGGCATTCTGCTGCTGGCAAGGCGGGCCCTCGGTCACGCCCGGGGGATAGCACCAGGTCTGTTGAACGATCTCGTTGGGAAGCTGATACCGCGACAGCTCATACCGGGCGATGAAATTGATCCGGTCATTGGGGGTCAAATCGCGCTGATAATTGACGGAAAAATCGCCGATCGTTCCGGTATTCGTGTAGTTTTCCGGGACTACAGGGTTCAGATAGTGGGCCGTTTCGGCTCCGGAAGCGCTAAACCCCAAAACATTCTTGCCCCACGCGTACTGCATCTGGGCGAACGCGCCAGCCGCGTCGAAGCTGCCGCCAGATAATACAAACTGTCCATGAAGGTCGGGCTGTGGATCACGAAGCGTGTTGACTTCAACCACGCCGCCCATTTTCCGGCCGTACTCGGCGGGGAATCCCGCTGTGTAAATGGTCATCGAATCGACATCGTTGGCGCCGATCTCCGGCCCAAAACTGGGAGAGCGATTGTCGGTCAAGGGAATGCCGTCAACCACAAACTGCGTCTGGTATTCCGAGCCGCGCGGGTGCAATACAGCATTGCCCTCGTACAGCCAGCCCGGCTGAGTGTTCACCAGGTCCTGGATCGAGCGGCCCGGCAGTGACGTGAGTCGGTCCTGAATCGCCGCAGTTCCAATCTCGTTGACCGATCCGGCCTGATCGGGATCCAGCAAAGTTCCTTGCCCCTTTACCGTCACCGATTCTTGCACCGCGGCCACTTTCAGTTTGATCGCATAATCGATAGGGATGGTCGAATGAACGTTGACTGACTCCGAAACCGAAACGAAGCCGGCTTGCTCGATGGTGAGCTGGTAGATTCCGTAGGCAAGGCGCTGCACGCTGAGCGTCCCCTGCTCGCTGGTGGTCAGGGTGTTTTGATACTGATTGGCGCGGCTGACCAGCGTCGCGGTAACCTTGACGCCCGCCCCGCTGGGATCGACCACCTTTAAGCGTAGTTCTCCCGTGTTGCTCTGGGCAAAGAGCGCAGCAGACCACAAGATTACGATGACGAGCTTCTTCATCGTGCGATAGTGACGGCAGGTCTGGTCTCTAAGAGCAGATCGGGCATTGAAGCCATTGTACGGGAGAAGAAAAGATGGCCGTCGCTAGCCGGGCTGTGTCCAAAACGGCGGTGATAGATTTGGAAACACGTCGGCCACAAAAGCCGCTGCGGTTCCATCGGCAACGGCCGAGTGCATCAGAAAGCGGAGCCGGTGAAGACTCCCGCCAAGACTTACACTTGTGCCATCATATCCGTGAGGCGAGTATCGTAGATCTCGGCCGCCAGCCAGCGCACAAACTCATTGTGCGGACCCAGGACAATCTGCTTCGGAGCAACCGGCTTGTCGGCCAGTTCGAAGCCCATGATGATGATTTCTTCGCCCTGCTTGATGAGGTGGGCCGCCGCGCCATTCATGCATATCGCGCCGGAGCGGCGCGGGCCGGGAATTGTGTATGTTTCCAGCCGGGCGCCGCTAGTGTTGCTGACCACCAGCACCCGCTCGCCGGGAAGAAGTCCTACCATCTCCATCAGTTCTTCGTCGATCGTGATGCTGCCCACGTATTCGAGATCGGCTTGGGTAACTGTGGCCTGATGAATCTTGGAACGTAACATCCATCGCATGACTCTCGTGTTCCTCTCCGTGTCCCGCTCTCGCATGGCGGATGCGGGCACTTGCCTATATGTTAGCAGGCGACGCAAGGAACTGGCACCTGCCATTTGGCCGATACTGTCCTAAAGTTGTAGCGGCAAACAGTCAAGTCATTTTCCTCTCTGAAGGCATGGAGGACAGCCGGTCTAGCTCCGCAAGCGGTCGAGTAGGACTCCCTTTGCGTCGATAAGGGAGATATCCAGCGCGGGCACACCTATCGCGTGGGTGGAGCAGCTCAGGCAGGGATCGTAGGCCCGCACCAGCGCCGAAACGCGATTCAGCATTCCCTCTTCCAGCTTGTCGCCGTGGATGAAGTGCTCGGCGACCTGGCGCACGCCGTCGCCGATGGCGCGGTTGTTGTGGCCGGTGGCGACGATGAGGTTCGCCCAGACGATGGCGCCGTGTTCGTCGACCTTGTAGTGATGAATCAAGGTGCCGCGCGGCGCTTCGATCATGCCGACACCCTCCAGCGCGTTGACCCCGGCTTCGGCGCGGACGTGGGTGTCGAGCACGTCTGGCTGTTGCAGCAGAATCTGCATGGCCTCCAGGGCGTACATCACCTCAATGAGCCGTGCGTAGTGATAGAGGAAGGAGCTGTGCGCAATGCGGCCGAAGCGCTGGCGAAATTCCGCGAGCGCGGCATCGGCGCGCGGTGTGCCCATCTTCTCCGCTACGTTGATCCGGGCGAGAGGGCCGACGCGGTAAATCCCTTCAGGCCAGCCCTGCGGCTTATAAAACGGAGCTTTCAGGTAGGAATCGCTAAGGGTGGCTTCACCGATGAAGCGGTGATAGTCCTCTGGCGCAATCCCCTCGTGCACAATACCGGAATCCGGCCAGCGCAAACGAAGCTTGCCATCGTAAAGCTGGATGTTGCCGGCACCATCGACCAGGCCAGCGTACATGGTGGGGGCGGAACCGAAATTGGCAATCTCCTCGGTGAATGAGTCGAGCACACCTTTGAAGATGCCGAGCGTTTTTTCCGTTGTTGCCATCGCCTGAGGAATTGCCGCCAGGAAGCGGTCGCGCGCCTGCGCGGTCATCGGGGACTTCACGCCGCCGGGCACGATCCACGATGGATGGACACGCTCCTCGGCCAGCCCTTCGATCACCAGCAGGCCGAACTTGCGCAGCTCGATGCCGGCGCGCGCCAGCTCAGGATTGGCCTCGATCAGCCCGGCAACGTTGCGAGTGGCAGGATCGTGGTCCATGCCCAGCAGAAGGTCAGGCGCGGAGAGATAGAAGAAGCTGAGCGCATGCGACTGCACCACCTGGGCGCAGTGAATGATTTCGCGCAGCAGTTGCGCGGCAGGCGGAATGCGCACCGCCATGATGGCATCGCAAGCCTTCGACGCGGCCAACTGATGGCTGATGGGACAGATGCCGCAGATGCGCGAAGTAATGCCCGGCATCTCGTAAAACGGCCGGCCTTCGGTGAACTTCTCGAAGCCGCGGACCTGCGTCACCTGAAACTTGGTGTCAGTCACCTTGCCGGCATCGTCGAGCTGAATGGTGATCTTGCCATGGCCTTCGATGCGGCTTACCGGCTCAATCGTGATGCGCTTCATCGCCGCTCCTTCAAGAATCTCTTTCACCACGGAAGCACGGAAGACACGGAATCAGTCTTGATTCTTGGTCTTTTCTTTCTTTTCTTATTTATTTCTTTCTTTTCTTGTCTTTTCTTCTCCGTGATTTCCGTGCTTCCGTGGTGAAACCTCTCTTACCCGAACTTGATCTTCTGGTTCGCCTCGGGCTTGCGGCCCTCCAGCAGGTTATTCAGGAACCCGGCAATCACCTTGTTCTGGGGCGGACAGCCGGGGAGGCAAACGTCAATCTTGACGAAGTCCTGCGCCGGACGCGCCAGCTTCGACAATTGCGGCAACCCATCGTGGGGAATGCAGCCATTCGCATCAGCGCCATCGACGTAGATCCGCTGCAAAAGCTTGTTCACCGGAATCATGTTGCGCAGACCGGCCACGTTGCCGGTGACGGCGCAGTCGCCGAGGGAGACCAGCATCTTGCTGCGCGCCCTGATCTGTTGCAGACGCTCCACGTCTTCCTGCGTGCTGATGGCGCCTTCCACCAGGGTGACGTCTACGTCCTCGGGAAACTCCTGCGCGTCCACCAGCGGGCCGTACACGATGTCCACTTTGCGCACGATGGGAATGAGCGCGCCGTCCAAGTCGAGCAGCGACATGTGGCAGCCCGAGCAGCCATCCAGCCAGACCGTAGCCAGCTTCAGCTTTTTCATATGCGCGCTCCTCTATGACGGGCCAGAGCGGTGATGTGCGCCGTGGAATGCACCATCTCCTCCACCGCCTTGCCCTTTGTAGCCAAAGCGCCGGTCGGGCAGGCTTGCACGCATTTGCCGCAATCGGTGCAGCTAGTGGCCTCGCCCCACTTCTCATTCAGGTCAGACACGATGCGGGCGTGGATGCCGCGCGCCACCATCTCCCACACGTGCGCTCCTTCAATCTCAGCGCAGGTGCGAACGCAGCGCGTACACAGAATGCAGCGGTTGTGGTCGAGCACAAAACGGGGGTGCGACGAATCCACCTGCAAGCGCGGAAAGTTGTAAGCGAAGCGCACGCTGGTAATGCCCATGTTGTAGGCCATGTCCTGTAGCTCGCAGTGGCCGTTGGATACGCAAACCGCGCAGACGTGATTGCGCTCCACCAGCAGCAGCTCGATGGTCATGCGGCGATAGCGCGACAGCCGCGGCGAGTTGGTGACCACCGACATGCCATCTTGTACGGGCGTAGTGCAGGCGGGGAACAGCCGGTCAATGCCGGAGACTTCTACCATGCAGAGACGGCAGGCGCCCACCGGAGTGAGGCCCTCCAGGAAACAGAGTGTCGGAATCGACTTCCCGCTGGCGCGCGCCGCTTCGAGGATGGTCTGGCCCTCGGCGGCGTTCACCAGTTCGCCATCGATACGCAGCGAGATTTTCTTTTGCGGCAAGGTGAGACTCCTTTACCTAACGCGAAACTGCGGCCGTCGCGTCACAGCGCAGGCAACGGCAACACTCGTCGTGGGCCTCTTCCGGCGACAGGCCGATGTCGACTTCCTCGAACGTACTGGCGCGCTCGCGCGCCGGAAGCACCCGCGAGTAATGGCGACGGCTTTCGCTCGGCTGCTTGGGCGGCGTCTGCTCATACTGCATTGGCCGGAAGAGCATCTTCCAGCGCTTGGTATCCATCAGTTGCTGGTCGATGGCCTGCGCTGCCTGTTTGCCTGAGGCCATGGCGTTCGACACATTCGACGCCCCGGTCACCAGGTCGCCGCCGGCGAAGAAGCGCGGCCGGCTGGTCTCCAGGGTGAAGTGATTGACCTGGATGGTGCCGTTCTCTTTGATCTCCAGGCCCGAGGCTTTGGCGAAGTCGAGATCGACGGTTTCGCCCACAGCCAGGATGACCGAGTCGCACTCGAAACGCTGGACCTCGTCGGTCAGGATCGGCTTGCGGCGTCCGGAGCGGTCATACTCACCCAACCGGGTCTTTACCACCTCCAGCGCTCTCACGTTGCCCTTGGCGTCGCCGATGATGCGGTGCGGCGCGGACAGGAAGACGATCTTCGCTCCTTCATCTTCGGCAGCGGCGGTTTCTTCCTCGATGGCGGGCATGTCCTTACGCTCGCGGCGATAGACCACGGTGACGCTCGCTCCCAGGCGCAGCGCGGTCCGCGCCGAATCGATGGCGGCGTTGCCGCCGCCGATGACTACTACCTTGCGGCCCAGCGCTACAGATTCGCCCTTGGCCACCGACTCCAGCAACGGCAGCGCCGGAAACACGCCCTTCAGTTCCGTCCCGGGCAAATACACCCACGACTCCTTCCAGGTGCCGATCGCAAGGCATACCGCGTCGAATTGCTCGTCCAAATCATTCAGCGGAATATCGACGCCGATTCGGGTGTGGAAGACGAACTGGACCCCCAGCCGCTCGATCAGCTCCACTTCGCGGCGCAGCACCGGCTTCGGCAAACGGTATTCCGGCAGCGCGAAGCACAGCATTCCACCAGCAGCGGGCAACGAATCGAACACGGTCACGTCGTGGCCTAGCAGAGCGAGATAAAAGGCAGCGGTCAATCCCGACGGCCCCGCGCCCGCCACTGCGACCTTGCGTCCTGTCGCCTCCAGCTTGCGCGCAAGCACGCGGCCCACCGCGTCCTCGAAGTGGTCGCCCAGGAGGATATAGTCGGCAATGAAGCGATGCACCTCGCGCATGTTGACCGACTCGTCCACCGTCTGCCGGCGGCAGCGCTCGTCACAGGGATGCTGGCACACGCGGCCGGTGGAGCACGGCAGCGGGTTGTCCATGATGATGGACTCGAAGGCTTCCTCCAGCTGTCCTTCCTTGTAGAGCTGAAGGAAGCGCGGGATGTTCATGTGCAGCGGGCAACTGTTCTCGTACGGCGACAGCGCCAGTTCGGTGCAGATGCCGGCAATGCAGCGGTGGGAGACGATGTGGTCCTCGAACTCCTGGCGGAAATGGCGCATCGTCGTCAGCACCGGGTTCGGCGCCGTCTGGCCCAGTCCGCACAGCGAGCAGTCGCGAATGTAGCGGCTGAGCTCGTCCAAGCGCTCGATATGGTCCATGCGTCCGGCGCCGTCGGTAATACGGTTCAGGATGCGCAGGCATTTATTCAGTCCGACGCGGCAGGGAATGCATTTGCCGCACGACTCCGAGTTGGTGAACTCCACGAAGTAGCGGGCGACGTCAACCATGCAGTTGTCTTCGTCCATCACCACCATGCCGCCCGAGCCCATGATGGAGCCCAGTTGCGCCAAGCTTTCGTAGTCGACCGGGGTGTCGAACATCTCGGCGGGAATGCAGCCGCCGGACGGGCCTCCGGTCTGCACCGCTTTGATGGCGCGGCCATCGACTCCGCCTCCGCCGATGTCGTAGAGGAAGGTCTTGATCGGTGTGCCCATCGGCATCTCGACCAGGCCGCTGTCGTGCACCTTGCCGACCAGCGAGAAAACCTTGGTGCCGGAGCTTTTGGCGCTGCCCGTCTCCGTGAACCATGCCGGGCCTTTGGTGATGATGGGCGCGATGTTGTACCAGGTCTCGACGTTGTTGATGTTGCTGGGCTTGCCCCACAGACCTTTCTGCGCAGGAAACGGCGGACGCGGACGCGGCCTTCCGGCTTCGCCTTCCAGCGACGCGATCAGTGCGGTCTCCTCGCCGCAGACAAAGGCTCCCGCGCCTTCCACCAGCTCGATATTGAAGTTGAATCCGCGGCCGAGGATGTTGTTGCCCAGCAGGGCGTAGTCGCGGGCCTGCTCGATGGCGCGATTCAAGCGATGCACGGCGAGGGGATACTCGGCGCGCACATAAATGATTCCCTGGGTCGCGCCCATCACGTAGGCGCCGATAATCATTCCCTCCAGCAGCGCGTGCGGGTCGCTCTCGATCTCGTTGCGGTTCATGTAGGCGCCGGGATCGCCTTCATCGGCATTGCAGATGATGAACTTCTGGTCGGCGACGGCCTTGCGCAGGAACTCCCACTTGTTGCCGGTGAGAAATCCGGCGCCGCCGCGCCCGCGCAGCTTGGAGGCCTTGATCTGCTCGATGACCGTCTCCGGCTTCTCGTCGATCAGCGTCTTGTACAGGGCCTGATATCCGCCGACGGCAATGTATTCCTCGATATCATCCGGGTTGATGAGCCCGCAGTTACGCAGCACGATTTTCTTCTGGCCTTTGAAGAACGGCACCTCATTCCATGCCGGGACTTCGGGGTAGCCGTGGCCATAGCGAATGGTTCCGCTGATGTGGTCCCACTCCTCGATCTTGCAGTACAAAAGCTCGGGGCCGAGCTGGCCGGTGGTGATGTCGTGGACGATGCGGCCGGCATCGTTGGCCTGCACGCGATGCAGAATCAGCAACGGTCCCCCGGGAATGTGCACATTCACCAGCGGCTCCTGGCAGCAGGGCCCGAAGCAGCCAACGTTGGCGAGATACATATTGGTGCCACTGCGCTCCAGCACTTCGACGAAAGCGTGATACAGACCTTCGGCGCCATTGCCGCGGCCGCAGGTGCCCATGCCAATGGCGATCCGCGGGACCGCGGGCACCAGTTTCGCCAGCCCAGCCTCGCGGACTGCGTTAAATACGCCAATGTCCTCAATGCGCGGCATCACTCATTCTCCCGTTCCAGCGAGCGGACTTCGCGCTGCAGGGTCCGTTCGTTCACGTGTCCGCAGATGCGATGGTTGATCTCCACCACTGGAGCCAGCGCGCACTGCCCGAAGCAGGCCACGGTGCGCACGGTAAATCTTTGGTCGGGGGTGGTCAGGGTGAGCTTGTCGGCCTCAGAGCCGTCGTCCCCGTCGTCCATCCCCAGGCCCAGTTCCAGGCGCAGACTCTCCAGCAGGGCGCGCGAGTTGCGGGTGTGGCACGCGGTGCCGCGGCAGATGCAGATAGTGTTGTCGCCCTGCGGATCCAGGTTGAACAGCGCATAGAACGTGGCCACGCTGTACAGCCGGGACAGGGGAATGTCCAGCCGGTCGGCAATGTATTGCAGCGTCTCCGGAGCAAGATATTTGTGGGGGTTGCGTTCCTGCACCGCCTCCAGGATGCCGAGCAATTCGCCGGGCCGTCCGCTCTGCTTGGTTATGACTTGGTCGATGAAGGCCCGTTCGGCGGTATCGAGGGAAATCTGCGCGGTAGCCATGTGTCTGGCGCTCCTTTCTCAGACAGAGACCAGCACTCAGTGGACTTGCAGCGGCGCTCCCGGCTCAAGGGGATCGGGAAGTCAGATCACCTCCCGCAGCGCTGACCAGTCCCTTGCTGACTTAGGATTTCACGGACAATGCCAGCACTACCGTGCGATACATCACGTTGGGACGTGATAGGTGATGCGACAACGGGACAAGTGTCGTTGTGGGAAGAGGATGTGGGTTTGCGGGATCGCGAAAAAAAAACGGAGGCCGAGGGCCGACCTCCGTTGCCAAGAGGAGAGTTCTTGGATCAGGGTTTCGCTGTCATGTACATCATGTCGCCCGGCTTGCCGGTTTCGATCTTGTAATCGGATGGAACCTGGAATAGCGACGCATCCGGTTCCCCCCGAGTGACACTGGTAACCGTGCTGGTCATTGTTCCCATCATGGGATCGTTGTGAGTCATGCTGAGCGGAATCTGGAGATCGCTCGACACCCAACGCTCGGTCACCACCGAAATGGGCTTGGTATTACCGATCTGGCCCGCGGGAATGGTGCGGGTCATGCGTGTACCCGTCGCTGTCAGACCCAGGATCGTCTTCGTACCGAGCTGCTCGGTGGTTACGTTCCCCATGCCAGGCCTCGCAGGCGGTTCTCCGTTAGCGTTCCCGTGTGGCGGCTTAGGCGGATGCAACGGCATCTCATGCGCCGTCTTCTTCTGCGGATTGAGTACGTAGCGCTTGCCGGCAACCGGATCCGAAATCACGATCATGGTTCCCTCGGTGACGCCGGTCGCTGGAGTAGCCAACTTGAATGGCACTTCACGGCGCACGCGGCCCTGCGAGTCTCGGTACTCCGTGCTCTGATTGTCGGTGTGAATGGTGTTGCCATCCGACAGGGTTTGATCGTGGGTCACGCTTACGGTCGCCGTCATGGGTGCGCCGGTGACAACCTTGTGGCTGTCGAGGCCGACTTCCTCATGGAAGAACGCGCCTCCCATGCCGCCGGGGCCCGGCATGCCCATCATTCCCGGCCCGTCGGGCGGCGGTGGAGGCGGCCCAGGGTCGTTTTGCGCGATCGCCAAAACCGACAGGGCGGCCATCAGCAATCCGACGAACAGCCATTTCGAAATAGCGCTAGTTGCTGCAGAATTCATTGCCTTCATACCCTCGTCCTCGCTCGCTGTTGCTTCCTGATTCGAACTTCGATTGCATCAATTCACGATACGGACAGCCCGTACCACTCCGTCGTAGCCGACCACCAGATCGGCAATGGGAGGCTGCGAATTTTGTTCGGCGCCGTTGGCCGGAAGTTCCATGCGCACCACCTGCGAGTCGCTGGAGCAGCTCAGCGGATCGCAGAACATCAGGGCAATATAACCGGCGTCCGCATCGGTCTGCGGTTCTTCCGCGGCAACCGTCTGCACCGTGGCTGTTGCTACGCTGGCCGAATCGCTGCGCTCTACCCGGCTTTGGGCTGCGGCAGCGACGCGCTTATTGGTGACGCTGGAGGCCACGTTCGACGAATCCCCCTGAGCGGCAACAGCCGGCTTCTGCAGAAGCGGCCTGGTGCTGCCGGGTGTGATCCCACTTTGCACCGGGACCGTCCTGGAGCTGTGCTGCAGAAGCCGGATTCCCAGAAACACACTCACGATGATCGCCGCCGCGACGGCAACATATGCGCCAATTTCGAAGAAGTGACTCAGGCGGAACGCAGTGGGAGCGGAGACGCGCGTTACCATCGGCTGCGGAGCGCTTTCAGCCCTGGTTTGGCGGAAGGCCCGCAACAATGTCCGCTCCACCCTGGGGCCGGCCTGCATGGCTGCGGTTTGTGCCTGCAGCGTGTGCAGCGAGGCAGCCACCGTACGCTGGTTCTGCAGCCATCCACCGCAACCTTCGCACTGCTGCGCGTGGGTCAGAATTTGCTCGTCTTGTGCCCGCAACAACTCCCACAAGGTGAGAGAAGCCGCGCTATGTTTGAACTCACGGCATGTCATGATACGCACCTCGCCGCAACCTTCGAGATTCCTGGCGCCACCGCCGCCGAGTGCTGCAACTTCTTGCTGAGCATGTCGTGCGCGCGATGCAGCCGCGAGCGGATGGTGCCGATGGCACAACCGGCGGCTTGCGCCGCATCCGCATAACTCAGTTCCTGTAAGTCGCACAACACAACCACCTCGCGATAATGCTCCGGCAAAGACAGCACGGCTTTCCAAATCGCAGTCGAGGTCTGCTGGCGGGCAATCCCCTCGGTCGGATCGCACTCCACCATCAGCGCCGCCGCTTCATCTTCCACCGGACTGCCCAGCACCTGCTCGGGATAGTTCCGCTCCAGCGCGCGCCGCACGTAATTTCTGGCTACGCCGAACAAGTACGCAGCCAGCGCGCCTCGTTCCGCATCGAAGTCGCGACCCCGCTGCACCAGGAAGAGAAAAACCTCCTGCGTCACCTCTTCGG
>Ga0187885_10003960_pt1 | contig 12533 bp, 9 predicted proteins | sample June2016WEW_20_1_3_FD_132970 | JGI IMG/M metagenome (GOLD analysis project Ga0187885, IMG submission 132970) | Peatland microbial communities from SPRUCE experiment site at the Marcell Experimental Forest, Minnesota, USA - June2016WEW_20_100 | ecosystem: Environmental > Terrestrial > Soil >... | reverse complement strand
CGCAGGCGATGGGAAAGTTGCACAGGCTCACGTCCTGTACGGTAATCCCATTCTGGCGGCGTCGGCCCTGAAGGCGATTCGCAGTTGGATCTATCACCCCCTGGTCACACCCTCCGGGCCCTCCGGCTTCATCACCAGCGTGGAACTGAAGTTCGCCTTGAACATGCACGGATTGGATCTGCCAGCAACCCGGGCAGAAAGCGACCTTAGCCGTCAGATCAAACCGCCCGAAGTCATCGGGCGGCCCGCGGACCCGCCTCCAACCAATGTGATGCATATGCGGCTGCTGCTGAATGACCAGGGCCAAGTGATCGATTCCGAGTCGTCGCCCGGGACCGCAAGTGACCTGGAAGCAGCCCGAAAGACCCTCCAGGGCTGGACCTTCCGCCCCGCGCACTGGGGCAGTCTCCCCATTCCGTGGTACCTCGACGTCGATGTCCCCATCAGCGAGCCCCCAGCGGACCGGCCCGCCGCCGATCCGGGCCTTCGCTGAATTTCGTCCGCCCCTCCAACCTAGCAGGTTGCGGAAAAACTCGCCCCCGACGAGGTAGCGGCGATCCCGATCACGAACACCGGGACAGGTTTTCACATCGCCATATGTCCTGTGTTTTCATCGCCAGCATGGCGACGTCCCGATGAAATCGGGACAGGTTCCGTCGCCGCTACGCGTTTTTCCGCAACCTGCTAAGCCCGCGAGCGTGTTACCCCCACGGCCCTTCGAGGTGGTCCAAGTTGCCACCAATCGACGCCACCGCGCGGTTGAACTGCTCCATGCTATGTGGAGAATGTTCCGGCCCGTGCAACCCTACGACGGCTCCGGGGTCTATCGCTTGCCCCAACCAGGCCCCGCGCAAAGGCCAGTTCTTTCCAGAATGGGGGCGGCGTGAACTCAAAAGATTCCTGCACCTTCAAAAGAGAAAGAACCTCTCGACAAACTAGTGAGAATCTACCCGCTCCCTCCCACGATCATTGGGTTGGAGATGAGGGGGGCGATGTCTCTGGGAGGGGGTACAATTCAAGCATGCCGTCCTGAGTTATGAGGCCTAACAGCGAACCGTCGGGAGAGAGCGCAAGTTCCCTGCTAAAGCGATCAGGGTCCATCTTGATCCGTTGTTTCTTGGCGTCGAGCGTGTACACCCATCGACGGCTCGGAATGTCGTAAACCATGACGCGCATCAACGCGTAGTGGGGGGCTATATCGAGGGCGCTGATTCCACCTTTCGCTTTGAATACCTGAAGAGCCAATCTTCGCCCATCGGCCGAGAAAGCCTCGCGAAAGAGGTCCCCCTTAGGGCACCTCTCCGAAAATAGAAGTTCCCCACTTATGCTAACGAAGTACATCCGTTTTTCTGAAATAGTCGCGTACTCTAAAAAGTCTGAAAAGATTGTATGATCGTCAAGGAACCTTCCGCCACGGCAATACGGCTCAGCGGGAGAGCACAGCCAGTGAAAGGGACCCTCGGGTCTCCCGATCTTGCCGCCCATCTTCAGCGCCAGCCTATCATCCGACAGGCTCGTCAAAAAATCCCACCGTTTCGGTCTCCATTTCTGGATAACTTCCAGGTTCTCCACGTCAACCAATTCAAGCTGCACTCCACGAAGGCTGGAATCAGCTTCCTCTTTCTCAAGTGTTCTCGGCTCGAATTGCAGAAGAAGGTACCTCCCCCCTTGTGAGGACAGGAACTCCCAGGCATCTCTACTCGCCTCGCGGCTAATGGGCAGATCAAGTCCTTTCAAGAGTTCGAGGTCGGGCGAATACAGCATCAATCTGTCAGGAGTGATGACAACGAATCTTCCTCCGAGTGCGGGTACCACGCGTGCCAAGTTGGAGGCAGTAGGCCATTCGCGTGTGGCATCCACGTGACCGGTCTTGGCATTGATAAACAAGGCGTGAAGCCGAAACGGCAGGGAGTCATCCGGCTGGCCGCGTCGCGGGAGTGGGCCAGGCGCCTGCTGCGTCACAAATGTAACCACAACTTGCCTTTCGGTGGGAAAGCAAATCGGACCAGCGCTTGGCGGTCCCCCTCTCAGTTCTCGCGCTGCTGGGTACGCCTCATAACCTAGCGCCCTCACGTCGAGCATCCAAAGCGGTCCATTGGCGAACACCGGCACCGCTTGGCGGGATCCCTTGTCCGGCAGGGTCGGTCGTTTCAGTGCCTCAGTGCCGAGGGATAATTGTCCACACAAAATTCCCACTAAGATAGTCCACGGCAAAGTGCGCCAGCGTCCCACCTGGGAAATTGTACGGGTCCGCCGTGTCACGATGGAACCAATCCCCAGCATGGCTGAAATCAAGTCCATTACTACACCGGTTGTTGGGGCACTTGAACAGCGATGCGAATCCGACCGGATCGAAGAAATGGAAATTCCCCCCATCGAGCGTAATCTCGTCAAACTTCTCTGAGTTCGCATTGATAAAGTTAGTGATCTGATCGTGAGTTGCCCCCCGCCCTTCCAAGCCTTCGATGTTGTATGCGAACTGGGCATTGAGTGCGTCAAGGTAGCCGGGCTGGTTTTCTGGCAGGGAGGGGTCAGCAATCCAGGGAGTAAGCAGGCTCCAGTTTGAGGAATTGGTAGCAGTAGGTGCGAACGTCGCATACGCCATCTGGCCTTGGCGGTTGCTAACCCAGCCTGAGCAGAAGGGTCCGATTCCGGCCGAGCACGCGGCCAGCGACCCGGAGCTAGCCATGCCGTAAACCAAGCCGCAGGGAGCCGGTATCCCGTCGATGCTGCAGGGGTTCGAGCCCCCGCCGCCGAAATATGGATGCTCCCATCCGCTCCAGCCCATATCTATCACGCAGGTCTCGCAAGCCGCGTAGGGGGGCACGACCGGCCCCCAACCCCCCTGCAGATCACGTCCCAGCGGGTCGGTCAACGCCAGAGGATTATTCGTGACATAAGCGTAGCGGTTCCAGGATTGAGGATTGCTGGGGTCGACAGCCCCGAGGCCGGCGGGGTCGGGCGAAACCCAGCGGCCCCAAGTCGGGTGGTATTCGCGGTAGAGGAAATCGTAGAGCGGGTAGGGCCCGGACGAGATCGTGTCCTGGTTCTGGCCCGTGAAATTGCGGTCGGTGGTGCCCACCTCGGCGTAGTTCTCGCCGTAGGGCGCGTAGGCGCCGTCGTAATAAACAGTCCTCGATGGTGTTGAGGCAAGGCGCGAACTCCCCAGCCAGTCTGCGTGTCGGTAATAGCTGAGCGTGGGGCCGTTGGTGTAAACCGCCACGCCCTCGCCGGACAAAGGGGCGAGTCCCTTCGCGAGCGTCTGCCCGTTCATCAGCGCGAGCTTGTTGCCCCCCGGCCCGTACACGATCTGAGTATGACCCCCGCCGCGGCTCTGCTCCACCATGCGCCCGCGGTCGGACGCGCGGGAGGGGAAATTCCTGGAATTCAAGAGAGAATCTACCCGCTTGCGGGAACTAGCATACGTGAACATCGTGGTGTTACGCAGGCTGGCGCAGAGCGAAGCACCGCGTTTTGGGGCGTGGACGGGGTGTCATGCCGTCCCACGTAAATCGCAGAACTGCGTTCTGCGCCAGCCTGCCGCCGAGTAAGGCACAGCGTGCCTCACTCCGCCCTACCCGCTAAGGTGTTTGTTCAGATCTCAGGCAAGGTGCGCTTGTCTGGCGCACCTAGATTCGTGCGCCCGGACGTGCCTGGGCCAGCCCCCCGGCCCAGAATAAACGTTTTGACCGGAAGGACGAGAGCGAGCACCATTAGCAGGAATGCCAGGACGACTTCTAGAAAAGCTCGTGCGATCACGCTATAAGGTCCTGCGTGCAGGCTGTCACGTATCGCGCGTGCGAACGATTGTGGGATAGGGGCCACCCCCTGCCAGGGAATGAAGAGTGGTAACACCACGACCGGGAATGCCCACACCCAAACGATCACAAACATCACAAACCACGTCCAGCGGACTCCTTTAATGTAGCCAGCCCACGTAACAACCAGACCGATTGCAATGATTGCCAGGGAAGCAATGCCGATGGGCGCGTAATAGTTCGGAATCACGACCTGATCTCCTGGTATCGCGGCGTCTGGGTAGAATGCGATGTCCCGGAACCTGCTTTGGTGTGTAACCCGGGCACAATTGATCATTGCCGGCGTCAGCATAAGAAATGCGACAGTAAAAAGGATGCTTGAGACAGCCACAGCGTCGCGACGGATTTTCAACTCCCACCCCCTTCATCGCGAAAGGGCAGAGCCTTGCTGATGCACAGTCGCGACGGCGTCTTAGCGCCGTGCGGCGGCGAAGACCCTTCGCCTCGCTCGGGGCAGGCCCTGCCTCTATAACCGAACCGCCTGCGGCGGAGCCGATCGGTCGCCGGAGCAACCCCCAAGGGCCAGACCGAGACCGCCTTTAAGACAAATCCGAAAATACGTTTTGCTGACTCTAAAGGCCCCGCCCGGTTCGCTCCCTGATTTTTGATATTCATTTCGGTTAAGCCTCCGCTGACGTCAAGTACCACAGGCTGGATTTTCATCCTCGGGAAGCCCCACGTTTACCGAGAACCAATGTTCTGAACGGAAGGGCGAGAGCGAGCACCATGAGGAGCAACGTGAGGACAGCCTCTGCAAATCCTAGTTGGGGCCCGCGGCCCTTTTGCGCAAGTGGGGGCCATTGTGCGATAGGGAGCATGTTCCTCCAATGGAACTCCGCTAATACCAGAACCGGGAATGCCCATCCCCATGCGATCAAAAACATTACGAACCAGGTCCAGCGGACTCCTTTGATGTACCCAGCCCAGGTCACAATCAGACCGATTACAATGATTGCCAAGGAAGCAAAGCCGATGGGCGCGTAATAGTTCGGAATCCCCATTCGACCTGCTACCTCGAAATGTGTTTGGGGCACCGTCCAGGCATTGCCCAACATGGCAGGCATCGGAATGAGGAGCGCTAACGTAAAAAGGATGCTTGAGACAGCCACGGCGTCGCGACGGATTCTCAAGTTCTACCTCCTTTGTTATCCACCATAAGATATCCAATCGCAGGGCTTGGTCAGCCGTTTCGTCTGGTTCTTTTCCTCGGTGACACCGCCATTTAGCGGGGGCGGGGCCTGGGCCGGGGCGTTGGCGAGGGTGGGGGATTTACACGTTTCGGCTTGCGGCCGCAGCAGTTAGCGTACATGAACGTCGCGCTATAATTTGGTATGAGGAGATTGTTGACCAACCCACCTCCCACGCCTCCCTCTTTCTCACACTGCATAGAGGCAACGCCTTGCTTTCCCAGACAACAATTATAGTCGCCCGTACAGGTCCACGCCCACCAAAAGTACGGATGATCGGTGCCTGCGCAGAGATCCCCGCCCGCTGGGTAACCGTAGATCGGCCCAGGCAAATGCGTTCTCTCGGTGCACGTGCCGGTGCCCCCGCCGCTGCTCTCGCCGCCGCACCCGAATGAGATGTTGATGGGGCCGCCGCCCGGCCCGGGGCACTCGGCATGGGTTGTCGCATAATACCAGTCGGTGCAGGGATCGACGCCGGCGAGGGCGCCCGGGCAGCCCATGCACTGGTTGGGAAAGTCTATGGCGTAGTACGGGTCATAGCAGAACGTCGTGCACGTCTGTAGCCCCAAAGGATCGGTGAGGTTGGTGGGGTTGTCAGAAACGTAGCCATACAGGTTTAGCCCCTGCGGGTTCTTGACACAGCCCCGCTCAGGGTCTCGGCTGAACCAGCGGCCGAGGTTGGGGGCGTACTGGCGGAACAGAGTATGATAGTCGGTCGTTTCAGAGTCATACTCCATCCCCGCGAACCTGTAGTTGAGATCCACGGTGTTCGTAACCTGCCGTTCGGTGCCATAGGGGTAGTAGTCGGATTCTTTCTGGATGACGCCCGTGGCGTTGGTCATGGTGCGTAGCGAGCCGAGCTGGTCGGCGAAAATGTAGTACACATTTCCTGAAGAATCTCGCCAGGCGATGCGCTGGCCCGCGAAATAGGAAAACTCCGCCGTGATGTTACCGGACAGGTCCGTCTCGGCCAGCACTTCGCCGCCCGAGCCGTACCAGTACAGCTTTCCGGTCGACTTGTTCACTCTTCTGCCGTCGCCGTCATAGGTGTAGGTCACTCCGCTGACGCTCTTGAGGTGATTTTCCGCGTCCCAGGTATAAGTGTACGTCCCATCCGCCGTCAGGTTGCCCGCCGCGTCGTAAGTGAACCCGCTATTCGTGATACGGTTCTGGGTGTTGACGGACAGGCTCAGGCTAGGCGCCGAACACTTGGCCACGCTGATCGAAGTCAGGTTGGCGTAGCGGTCGTACCCAAAGCTCTGCCCCCAGCAGTTCCCTCCCGAAGTCGCCTGGCTCTGCCCTGTGGCGAGCCGGTTCAAATTGTCGTAGGTAAGTGTCTGTGTGCGCGAGGTGTCGCGATTGTTCGTGACCGTACTGACGTTGCCATTCGCAAAGTAGCTGAACGCCAGGTTCAGCGCCGTGCCGTTCGTCGAAGTGGCGGTGAATGCAGTAGGCAACAAACGACTATTGTAACTTCCGCTCCAGGTGATCCCGCCAAAGCCTCCCGACTGGCCCTCCAGCAGGCTCGCGAGCGCTCCCTGTGGCGCGTAGCTCGCGTTCAGCGCATAGTTGATCGAGTTCCCCGAGTCCACCGCCGAGACCGGCTGCTGCGCCGCATTGTAACTGTACGTGATCACCCGACCGCTCGGGTAGGTGACCGTCGCAACGGAGCCATCCAGATTGTAGGTGTAGGAGGTTGTCTTGGTCACCGTGCCGATGGGCTGCTGCATGCGCCACACTCGCCCCATCGGATCGTAGGCCCACGAGGTGCTGCCAGAAGCATCGGTCATGGAAGTGCGCCGGCCTGTATTGTAGCAGGTCGAAAGGCCCAAGCACGAGGAGCTGTCGTAGCCGTACGTGATGTCGGGGTTGGGTGTGGTGTCCGAGTAATCCACGCTGGTCAGCCGGTTCCCGGCGTCATAGGCGTAAGTGGTGGTAATACTGCGCGCGTCCGTTCTGCGGCAGACCAGTTGCGGATCGTTTGAACAATAGCTCCCGCCCGCGGTGGTGTAGTAGAAGTTCGTCGTGCCGGCTTCAGGTGTGGTCTCGGAGGTCAGACGGCTGAGCGCGTCGTAGCTGTAGGTTCGCGTCTCGGCGCCCTGGTCAACTTCGGTCAGGTTGCCGAGCAGATCGTACTTGTAGCAGGTGTTGACCGTCAAGCTACCGCCCGAGTCCGGCTCATCGACTTCGATGATTCGCCCCAATGCATCGGCCCAGGTTTGGCGCTTCTTGCCGGTCTCATCCACATAGAGCGTGGGGTCGCCCGTGCCGTAGGTTCCGGCGGCGCAAAGCTGCGTGCCGTTGCCACCGTTCGCGGCAACTGCGCTGCCATAGTAAATGTGGGTGGAAGTGCCGTCCTGGTGGGACACGGCACTGGTTCGGCCCAGGGCATCGTAGGTGAACGTGTCCTTGCCGTAGGTCGGGTCGTTTAGGCTCCGATAGGGGTTACTCACCGTGCTGACGCGGCCTACCGAGTTATAGGTCGTGTCCACTTGGGTGGCGCCACTCGGGTCGCTCGCGAGAGAATTCGTGAGCGTGCGACCTAGGCCATCGAGCGTGATCTGGTCGTGTCGCGTGTTGCCTCCGCTGATGGCGGTGTAGACATGACGCACTGTGGCGCTGGTGTAATTGGTCGTAACGGAGCCCCCGTCGGGGTAGCTCGTCTGGGTGACACGAAACAGGCTGTCGTAGGTATAGCTCGTGGTTCGCCCGTTTAGGTCGGTGGTTGAGGCTGCTTTGCCCGCGTTGCAGTTCCAGCTCATCGAGCGAGACATCCCCATTGGCAGGGTGACCGAGGTCGGAAAGGCATTCCCGCAGGTGGAGGTTGCGTCTGGATAGTTGTACGTCGTCGGCGCACCGTTGACGTCGGTCAGGGTCCGCGCCATTCCGGTGTCGAAGTTCGTAGACGTCCGGCTGAGCGACGAACCCCCAGCGGTGTAGGTGACGGTGGTCTTGTTGCCGCGCGAGCCGGTGACGCTGCCATGCTGAGGTGTTCCGGAGGTGGTCACCACCGAGGTCTGGTCGTACCCGACCGTGGTCTGAGCGACGGTCGCACCGCCTGAGTTTTGTATGGTGATGCTGGACGGCATTTGGTAGATGTTGTTGCCCAGGCTGGCATAAGACGTAAGGCGCTTGCGGACAAGCGACAGCCCGTAGGCGTAGTCATCGACTTCGGTCGGCAATCCCTGGCTGTTGTAATACTCATCCGTTTTCGATTGCAGCCCGCTTTGGAGAGTGTTCCGCACCGTGCGGCGCGCGATGGGCAGGGCGATTGTAGTCCCCGTGCAGGGCATGGTCGCGCCGTTATAGCAGGTGTCCACGGTAAGCAGAGTCGTTCCACCGGAGTCCTTCACTTGGCGCTTGGTCTCAAAAATGGTCTGGAAGTTCAGCACGGTCTGGTTGCTTTGCGGGTCCGTGATGGTGGTCGTCCAGGCGGTTCCCGCCTCAGTGTGGGCGTACGTCCAGGTTCCATCAGGGGTCTGTCGAGAGAGAGTCGCCGCGCTCCCGTCTGCGCAGGTAATCCCATTCGAGCCGCCCGAGTAGGTATAGTTAATGGTCCCACCCGTCGGCAGGTTGACGGATTTGAGCCTGCCGGTCACGTCTCCGCTGTAGCCGGGAGTCGCTTCGTAGTCCAACGTGTAGGTCCCTTCCGGAGTGACGATGCTCGTGACCAGGTTTTGCTGGTACGGCCCATACTCGGAAATGCCGCTGCATCCGAAATTCGTCTTCACTGTTTTAGCGGTGAAGTTTACTGTAACAGAAGCCGATCCGCCTGCCGGCGGCGTGTACGCGAATGTCCTCGGACTGGTTGGGGTGCCCGAGCCGGAAACGGTGAGCGTCGGCGTAGATCCACTCATCGTGTCGTAAAGACTCGAAGAAGACACGTTCCACTTGTTTCCGTTGCGATCGGTAAGCCAGCCGATGTTCCAGGTTATCACGTCACCCGCTGGAGAATAGACCGTCGCCGAGGGGCTTGCGGTGAAGTCCATGCGATAGCCCCTACCATCCGTCTGGGAAGCACTATGCTGGTACGTCGAGCCAATTCCGCACGGGTTGTCCGGAACTACTGTGAAGACGGTAATACCGTAAGTGTGTTTGTTACCCCATAGATCGCTGTACGCCCAATTGGAGTAAAGCGTCCACCAGTACCGCTTCCCGTCCAGCGGGCAGAGAGCGGATTGCTGACTGGAAGAGTAGGTGAAAATACCGGTGAGCCCCTGCCTCATATCACTTATGCCTTTCCAGCCCCAATCGGCAATGGCGGTCCAAACCTGCTGTCCACTTAAGCCAACCGGGTACCAAACGGAGTTGTCGTAACCCAACGAATAGGAAAGGGGAATTCCTCGGCCTCCCTTCACGAGCACTGGTATCGACCAACGCGCGTTGAGGTTGGCGTTGTTGATGATGTCCAGACCGCCGCTGAAACTGCCCAAGGGCGGCAAACCCGTGATGACTTGCCCCCGGGCCGCGGTGGACGCGAGAATGAGAGCGGTGAAAAGAAATGCAGATGGGCGGCAAAGGCGCGTCATGACTCACCTCCTGCGCTGGTCTGGATGGCAAACTGTCCCTCTTGCAGGCCAGTGTTGATGGCCGCGCCGCTCAACACGACGTCGAGCAGCAGGCTGCCTTGTAGGAATTTGCGGATGCGGAAGGGCACCCGAATGCCGTTCACGAGCTGGTAGTTGCCGAACTGCACCTCCACCGGGACATCGACGTTGAGGTCGTTGTCGGGATGCGTCTTAAAGTCCACGACGACGGGCAAGTACGACGCGGGGTCCAGATAAAGATCGACCAAGCTCAGGCGCTGGATCTCGGCAGTCATTTGGGGGGTCTGGCCGGGCACGGTACGGAACAGACGCAAGTGGTGAAGCGCGACGCCGTCGCGCGTCTCCAGGCCCACATAGGAGATCGTGACCTGAGGGTCGTTGGCCAGCGCCTGGAGGCTGAGGCCGGGAAAGAACCAGGGGGCATCCGTCCAGCAGTTGTGGGCAGACATGGGATACTGGGTGCCGTCAGGGCCGCTCCAATATCCCGCCACGCCGTTGCGGACTTCCTGGCGCTGACCGCTGCCAAGATTCAGAACGACGCGGCTCTGCTGGCTGCCGCGCGCGACCAGCGTGGCGGTGCCACTTTCTTGGTCGGAGCCGGCGATGTAGGTCGCGCTGCCTTGCAGGGTGATGTCACTGAGGGCCGTCCCACCGGCCAGCGACCGGAGCGCTCGGCTGGCGAGAGCGACCGCATTCGGATCGCTCACTGCAACCGTGGACTGAGCGGCGGCGGGGGCTTGGGCTGGCGCCGCGGCGCCGGAGCGTGCACGTCCTCCTGCACCAGCCCCCGCCGCTCCAAGATGCGATGAACCGTCCGCACCGGGACCACCACCGGCTCTTCCTCCCGCAGGACCACGTGCAGCTTCTTCGCGCCCCAGCCCGTCCGCTCCCGCAGGGCCACCACCCGTTGCTCCTTCCACGCCTCGGTGCGCGTGGGACTATGATGCGGACGCCGACTCCGCTCTCGCTCCGCGCTGATGGCTTCCCACGACCCCAATGCGCTGCTCATGCAGAGGATGGAAGATTCCAGTCTGCGCCAATTGTGGCGGCTGACCAATGTGCTGATCAAGATCAGAAACGGGGCGCTGATCCAAAAAGATGTCAAAAATGCAGGGCGATCCGGCTATGTTCTTGAAAACAAAGGTGAGAGGGAAATGGAAAAGGATCGATCCGGCTATGTTGATGAAAGGAAACAAGTTGCGCGATAATCAGGGCAAAGCCAGAATGTTGTTGAAAGGAAAGGCACTTATCGCGCTATTCTCAGCCAAGCTGCATAAGTTCATGCGCATTCCACTGGTGCGGCGCAGCGATGCGCCGACGAAAAGCCAAGTGGTGGTGTGTGAAGGGCGGGACGGGAGCCTAGTGATCGAATACCGAGGCCGTGCCCTGCGCTGGCAGGAGATCCCGCCGCCCCCCAGGCCGAGTGTCCAGGAGACAACGCCCCCTGGCCACAGCGGAGTCACCCCGGGCCCTCCGGCCCCGCAGCTCGGGAAGCGAAAGCCGGTTGCCGTGTAAGGGCTCGGCAGGGTATCTTGGATTCTTGTTTACTACCCGAGGAGCACACGCAATGGTCGAGGACTTGGCAAGGACACTCCACGTCAGCCATAACGTCTTTTATTCACTTCTGTTCGGAACTTTGATCATCAGCTCCTTGCTACTCGGTTTTGTTCTGAACCGGGTCCTCCACCATTGGACGAGAAAGTTTCGCAACGGCCGGGGCGAACTCCTCTTCTCGTTCCTCGAATCTCTGCCGATTCCTTTACTGGTGCTTTCGGGCCTATACATCGGCCTGGAATCACTCACCCTGCCCAGGCAGTACGAGCGGATTGGTTCCAAGCTAATCCTGGCGGTCGTCCTTTTGGTGATCGCGTACTTTCCCGCCAAGGTTCTGATTCTCGGCTTGCGCCGCATCAGCCAAAAGAACCCCGCCATGGAACGGGTGACGCAGCCCGCCACATTTGTGATCCGTACGGTCTTCGCCCTGCTGGCGATCATCATCTTTCTGGAAAACCTGGGCATTTCCCTGACCGCAATCTGGACCACGCTGGGTGTGGGCAGCGTGGCTGTGGCACTGGCTTTGCAGGAAACCCTGAGCAACTTCTTTTCCGGCCTGTATCTATTGGCCGACGGGCCCGTGAGTCCGGGAGATTACATCAAGCTGGATTCCAACCAGGAAGGGCACGTGCTGCGGATTGGGTGGCGCTCCACGACGCTCCGGACTCTTGGCAACAACTACGTGGTGATTCCGAACTCCTCCCTTGCCAGAGCGGTTATCACTAACTACTCCGTGCCGCAGACTCGCATGGGTTACACCTTGGTGGTCAGTGTGGCTTACGGCACAGATCCCAGCCGGGTTGAGGAGGTCCTGCTCGAGATCGCCCAAGAGGCGATCCAAGATGGCTTGGAGGGGTTGCTCTCTGACCCCGCGCCGAGCGTCCGATTCATTCCGGGATTCGGCGAGTCCTCGCTCGATTTCTCGTTAAACGTGCAGCTCCGCCGGTTCGAGGATCAATACGCGGTCCAAAGCGAGCTGAGGAAGCGAATCGTGAAGAGGTTTCAAGAAAAGGGTATCGAGATTCCTTTCCCCACTCGCACCCTCGTCCTCGACAAATCCGCCAAAGACCTGCTCAGCAGCGCCCCCGGGGGTTAGCGACTCCGGAGATACCGCCCCTACAGGCCCAAAATCCTGGGCCCGGGCGGTCGCCCGAAATCATGATTCCGCAATTCGGGGAAATTCCCGTATGAAGTTGATTGCGTTGACACCTTCTGGGGCGTTCGTTATAGTGGTGCGAGGGCGTTGGAGCACCCCTTCTTCTGGCCCCCGATATTCACGGCGGCCGGGCCCGTACGACTCCTGACTAATGAGGGCTGGGTTCGAAGGCTCATGAATCTCCCCATTTCACTTACCCTGCTCCGGATCTTCTTCGTACCTCTCGTGGTCGTTCTGCTGCTTACCAAGGGCGAGAACATGGACTTGTGGG
>Ga0187885_10003956_pt1 | contig 12539 bp, 6 predicted proteins | sample June2016WEW_20_1_3_FD_132970 | JGI IMG/M metagenome (GOLD analysis project Ga0187885, IMG submission 132970) | Peatland microbial communities from SPRUCE experiment site at the Marcell Experimental Forest, Minnesota, USA - June2016WEW_20_100 | ecosystem: Environmental > Terrestrial > Soil >... | reverse complement strand
GATCTGCATGGGTTTTCAGTAACAAAGACAAATGCAGATCCTTCGTCCCGAAAGAACCGGGACTCAGGATGACAGTGTCGCGATGGTGAATCGAAATGACTTACGCATCGAGTTTCTGCAGAGCGAAGCGGAGGACCCCGGCAGTTCGCGGGGGGTTGGCGAACAGAGTAAACTTCGGGGGTTCTTCGCCTAAAATGCGGGCTCAGAATGACAGCGCAAGCGATGCTGAATTTAAATGACTTATGCGTCGAGTTTCTGCAGAGTCCTTCGCTGTCATCCTGAGCGCAGCGAAGGATCTGGCTCTGCCAGCTCAGGGTAAACTCTGCGAGGGATCTGACGAGATGGACCCCCGCCTGCGCGGGGGTGACGACGCAAGACGTGTGCGCCCGTTTTCTCCGCACCTGTGTGTGTGCCCTGGCCTCGGCGGACAAACGGGTCCGCCCCTACACGTGCCCCCTGGGGTGCCCTGGAACGAAAACCCGGCTGGAGCGTTGAACGCTGAGGCGGTCAGAGGCGTATGTTATTGGCGGGGGGGCGATATTTCAATCCCCGCCCCCGCGCGGGGGTTACGGCGCGGGGTGAGCAGGTGGACGGACGGAGAACATCAGGCCTTCCATGGGGAAGGGCGGCGTCTGGTCGGCGGTGGGATTCTCCTGCTTGATGCGCAGGATTTCCTTCAGCTCCGCGACAGATTTCTCTTTCTCGCCCATCGCCTTGTAGACGCCTGCCAACGTCTGGTGCGCCTCTGCCATCTCAGGCCACAAGCGCAGAGCGGCATTCAGGTGTGCAAGCGCGGAGGGGTAATCCTTGCGCAGATAGTCAATCGTCCCCGCCAGAGACTGCACGTAAACATCGTCCGGAGTCAATCGCAGCGCCTGGGAGATTGCACTCTGCGCTTCTTCGACATTCTCGCGACTGCCGTTCACGATGGCCAACGCCAGGTAGTAGTAGCTGATGCCGTTGTCGGCTCCCAGGGCGATGGCGTTTTCAAGCACTGGCTTGGCCTCCTCGGAACGCAGACGGATGGCCAGGGTGATGCCCTGAACCAGGTAAGGCAGGGACCACTCCGGCCAGCGCGACTGGATTTGCGCGAGGATGCGCAAGGTGTCGTCGTGCTGGCGAATCATTTCATAAGCCATAGCGTGAATCAATTGCAGTTCCGGCGAGTCCGGGATGGCTTGGTTGGCCTGCTTGAGAAACCGGAGCGCCTGCTGATACTGCTTGTGCTTGATCAGGAATATGGCGCCCTGGAAATAAAGATCGGCACGGGTGGGGGCAGCGGCAAAGCCGCGGTTCAGGGCCCGGGCGGCTTCCTCCGGCTGATTGAGGGCGTCCAAGATCTGGGCGCGCAGCAAGAAGTAGTCTCCCTTTTGTTGCGCGAGAGGGGTTTCGTCAAGGACCTGCAATCCCGCCTCCGGGCCGGCGGCGTGGAAGGAGGCAGTCGCCAGATCCAGGCGGACGTCGGCGGCGGCGGGGTTAGCGGCTGAGGCAGGTTCGAGGAATTCTCGCGCGGCCGCATAGAGCTCATAATCGAGAAGGGTTTTTCCGCAACTAGCGAGGAGAGTGGCGTCGGAAGTCAGTTTGCGGGCGGCGCGGAAGGATTCCAGGGCCTCGTCGGTTTTCCCCTCGCGCAGGAGCGCATTACCTAATCGCACGCGCAGGCCGGGGTCCTCGGGCCGGGTGGTGATCGTCCGCCGCAGGTTCGTCATGTACTGGGCGTATTGCTCCTCCGGAGGGAGTTTCAAGAACTGGAACAGCCCGCCGTAGGGCCGCCGGCGCGCCTCTTCCGGCCCCAGGCTCCGGAAGGCCGCGAGGACTTTCTCGGCCTCCTCCTTGCGATTCAGTCGCAGGAGGATGCGGCTGTAATGCGTAAGGACCTTGGCGTCCTTGGGCGCGAGTTCCATGGCGCGCTCGAGAACCTTGGCAGCCTCCTCAAATCGTTCCAGGCGTGTGTAGTCTACCCCCAGTGCGTCAAGGGCGCGGTAGTCATCAGGTTCCTTCGCGACCACGATCTTCAAGTCCTCCACCGATTCCGCTGTCTTGCCCAGTTGGTAGGCGAGCACGGCGCGCGCGTAGCGGGCGGCATTGAACTTGGGGTCGACTGCAAGCGCCCGGTTGAGGTGCTCGAGGGCCTTGTCCGGCTCCCGCACTGTCTCCGCGATGGCGAGCTCGTAAAGCCCGCGGGCATCCTTCGGATATTTCTGGACATACCAGCGGAGGTCCACCAGGGCTTCCTCGAGCTTGGCGGTGCGCGCCAGGCAGAAGCCGCGTTCGCGGCGTGCCACGTCCTCGTGGGGCTTCAGTTTGAGGTATTCATCGATGGCGCTGGCCGCGTCGGCATAGAAGCCGATATCCTCGCTGGCCATTGCCAGGGCATAGAGGATGTCGGTGCGTTCCGGGGCGGCGTTGTGGGCCTGCAAAAGCGGGATGATGGCGTCGTCCGCGTGGCCTTTTGCCGTGTAAAGATTGGCAAGGTTGTAGAGACAGTCCGCGTCGTTGGGCTGGTGTTTCAGGGCAATCGCGTAAACTTCCTGGGCGCGGTCCAAGTGGCCGGCGCGCTGGGCGGCCAGCCCCAGGTTGTAGAGGATGTCGAAATTGGTGGGCGCCATCTCCAGGGCGCGCGCGAAGGATTTCTCCGCCGCGTCAAAGAGCTTCCAATCCGCGTAGATCATGCCTACGGAGAAGGGAAGGCGCGAGTCTTCGCCGCCCTTCCTCTCGACTCCTTCCAGAAGTTCCTGCGCGGCTTGCGCCTGGCCGGTCAGGTGCAGCGCTTGCGCGTGCAGCATGGCAACGGCCGGCGTGGCTTGGTCCTGCGGCGGCAGGCGCTGGAGATACTTCGTGGCCTCAGCGCCCTGTTTTGCCTCGATACTCAGGCGCGCCAGTTGCAGGTTGGCATTGGCATGGCTAGGTTCAGCAGCTACTACTTTGAGAAAAGTGGTGCGTGCCGGCGCGGTCTTACCCTGCGCCAGGTAATGATTTCCAAGGTTGTTGAGCACGGCGGGCGAGCCCGGCGCGAGTGCCAGGGCCTGCTGGTAAGCCTTCTCCGCCTCAGCATAGCGCTTCTGGGCATCCAGGACGATACCCAGCAGGCTAAGCGCCGCGGGGTCGCGAGGCGCTTGCTGCAAAGCCGCTCGCAGAGTCCGTTCGGCCTGGAAGACGTTGCCTTGTTGGAAATCCGCCGCGGCTTGGTGGAGAACGTTATCAGGAACCTCATTCCGCGCGTTCTGTGCGAGTAGCAGCGAAAACGAAAAAAGGAGCTCGAGAAGAATAGCATTGATAAGAGTGCGGTAAGACATAGTCAAAGAATGCGCTGTAGGGGCAGGCCTCGTGCCTGCCCGTCCCAGGGCGCCCACGAGGGGCGCCCCTACGTTTCGTTCCATGGCAGCAAACAGCCGGTTTCATCAACGACTAGGACAGTGTTCTCCGGGTTGTACCTGTCGCACGTCCACCTTAATGGGTTCTGCCGAACGTATTCACGGATCTTCTCTAGCTCGTCCGGGTGCCGAATCACATGGTCGTGATAATTCCGTTGCCAAAAGTGTCTGCGGAATTTCGGCCAACCCAGCTTGTGCACTCCCATTATATACTCATCGGTTGTGAGCGACTTAAACGCACCAACCGCATCCCCAAGTGTAGGGGCAGGCGTCGTGCCTGCCCGTTCCAGGGCACCCACGAGGGGTGCCCCTACGACATGGATGATGCCGTGGAAATGGTTGGGCATGACGACATGCTCGTCCAGTTGCATGGTTGGAAATCGAGTTGGAATTTGTAACCACTCAGTGTCCACCATGCGACCGGCGTCATTGAGATTCATCACTCCTGCATCGACATTACCTAGCAAGCATCGATTATCCTGAACGCATATCGTCACATAGTAGGCGCCCGGTGACGAATAGTCGTGTTCGTCCCAGCGAATCGACCGTCGGTGATGGATATTGGGGTCGTACATCCTGTAGGGGCAGGCGTTGTGCCTGCCCGTCCCAGGGCGACCACAAGGGTCGCCCCTACATTTTGTTCAAGGGCACCCACGAGGGGTGCCCCTACGTCCGTTTTGGGGGCGCCCCCACATCGAAAAAAAGGGAGGGGCGATGGGCCCCTCCCTGGAGACTTGCAAGACGTGCCATCAGTAGGAGCGCATGGCCATGCGCCCCTACCGGATGGCTTTAGAAGTAGATCTTCAGAGCCATCTGAACTTCGCGGGGTGAATTGACTTGGCTCTGGACGTTCCCAAAGCCGCCCGCGTTGAAGGTGCTAGCGATGTTGCCGAATTGCGGGTGGTTGAGCGCGTTAAAGGACTCCACCCGGAATTCCAACTTGGAGCCTTCGCGCATCTTGTTCAACGAGACTTCTTTGAACAAAGAGAGAGCAGCGGTTCTGGTTCCCGGGTAACGACAATTAGGTTCCATACGTGGTGCGTTGCCGACGGTCCACTTCGCAGGCACCCAAAGGGCAGTCGAGGCATTTGCGAAGTAGCCATCCGTGAACCATTTCGACTTGGGGTTGACGATGAGTGGGCCGGTCTGGTTGGGAAGTTGCCCCCCGTAGGTGTCCGGGGACGTCCCGCCGTTGAGGCCGACATGGATGGGCTGGCCGTTGTCAAAGCGCCAGATGCCGTTGGTCTGCCAGCCGCCCAGAATGGCATTCACATAGGGGTTCCAAGTGCTACCCCACTTCCTGCCTTTTCCCACGGGGAGGGTGTAGAGGTAGCCGAATTGGAACACTTGCGGAATATCCCACTCCGAAAGGGCGCGCTCGAGTTTGAGGTTATTGGGGTCTCGCAGTTGGCCGAACCCGCCCAGCCATTCCGTGCTGGTAGAGACCGAGGCGTCGTCGATGGACTTGGAGATGGTGTAGGTGACCAGCATGGCCAGCCCATTCGACATGCGCTTCTCAACCTTTAACTGGTAGGCATTGTAAATGGAGTTCGCCCAGGGGGGATTGGGCTGGCTGACGCCGCTGAACTGCGGGAACGGTAACATGAGGTGGTCAGCCGTAATCTTGGGCCCCGTCATTCCCGAACCCGGAGTGGTGATAATTCCATAGTAGGGGTTGGGAACATACGTGCCCAGCGCGGTTCGCAGGTCGGCGTCAGTGGCTTCATTTTCAATCCACGTGCCGAAGTGCTGCATTCCCCCAGCGGAGTGGTAGTACAGGTGTGTGCCCTTGGTGCCGACGTAGTTCACGTCAAGCAGCCAATTGCCGGAAATTTGGCGTTGGATGCCAAAACTCCATGTCTGCGTATAGGGAGGGATGTTCGCGTTCCGTTCCCCTTCGGTGATTCCGATGCCGAGGTTGGTGAGGTTGCCGAGCGAGGGACCCGTGGGGAGCAAGGGTCCGCCCGGGAAGGGATCGCTCTGGCGCGACCAGGGGGTGACGCCGTCACCGTTCATGGTGGTGTTCCAGTTCGTGATGGACTCGAAGCCCTCGTTGCCAACCGGTCCCGCCCCCGTGGTACCCCATTGGGTGGGGTTATAGAAAAGGCCGTACCCCGTTCGAAGCACCGTGCTGTTGTCGAGCCTGTAAGCAAGGCTCAGGCGCGGCCCGATGTCTTTGTAGTAGGAATCCACGGGGTGACGCTGGTTCTTGCTCAGGAAGACCAAACCGCCTACAGGATGGGTCACGTCCGGGATGGCTCCGAGTTTGGAAGGCCACGTGGCGGCATCCACTGCCGCGGGATGGATGGACAGTGACTGGGTTGGATCGAGCCAGCTTCCGCGGTTGTAACGCTCCGTGCGCGGAATCTCCAGGTCATAACGCAGGCCGGCGTTGACGGTGAGCTTGTCGGTGGCGCGCCAGTTGTCCTGGATGAACCCGCCCCAGCGGTAGTTCTGGGTACTGAATTTGGAAGCGATCTCGTACTCACCCCACTGGTTGGGGCTGGCCGTACCGGTGAGGAAACTGGCCATGGCGTCGCCGCCACTCCAATAGGGGTACTGGGAAGTGCTGTATTGGTCGAAAACCGTCAACCCATCGGTAGGTCCGACTTGGTACCAGTTCATCTGGTTTTCACGCCACTCGCCGCCCGTCTTGATTTCATGCCGGCCCTTCACGTGCGTGAGGGTGGCCAGCAAGTGGTAGACCTGGTTGCCGTTCTTGTAGACCGACCAGGCCTGGGCGCCGAGCGCTTCGCCGGACGCCTGGGCATAACCGCCGTACACGTACACCACGGGCGAACCAACGGTTCCGGAGTCGATCATGTAGGCGGGAAGGCCGAGAGTCTTAATGGGGTCGAAGCTGGGATAGTCCTGCGCAATTCCCTTGGTATCGGAAAGACCACGTGTGAAGCCCAATGACACATTGAAAAGTGTGTTGGGGCTGAAGGTGTGATTCAGACTCAGAGCAACCGACCGTGCGCCGCCCACCCCAGGGCCCTGCGTGCAGGGATCGAGCGCGTTTCCGAAGCAGTTCATCCCATGGTACATACCCTGGGCATAGGAGCCGCGGGCGTTGAACGCGGTCTTTTCGGTGAAGCGTTGGTCGATGCGGACGTCAAACTGGTCGTTGGTGTTGAGGTTGATGCCTGAGGCGGTCCAGTTGTTATAGCGGTCGTAGCTTGCAGTCCCCGGGGTGCCGACGTTGGGTGCGGGGTAATACTGGATCATCTTGGACGACACGGGGTCGATCAGGTTGCCAGCCACCAGAGCGAGTTGGTAGGCCGCGGGCAATTTCGCGGGATTCGCAGGGTTAAGCCCGGGGCTGGTGTATAGGGCGAGGTTGTTGAACGGGATAGGCGTATGCAAGACTCGTCCGGTTCCGGCCTCGTAGGTTCCGGAATAGGGATCCCAGAGCTGGTGGTCACCGTTCGAGCAGAGGCCGTTGGAGTCAAACTTGCCACTGCCCATGTCCGGGGCCGTGCAGATTTCAGTGAAGTCACCTTCCTTTTCGGCGGCGGAAGGAACCCCGGCATTGTGGGTCTGCCCGGAGTGCTCCCGGGTAGCGTCCCAGTCCACGAAGAAGAAGGTCTTGTCCTTCTTGATGGGCCCGCCGAAAGTGAGGCCATATTGGTTGCGCCGCAGGGGAGGAATCTTGCCCCCCGCCTGGTTGCTGAACCAGTTGTTGGCATCCAGCTTGTCGTTGCGGAGGAACTCATAGACGCTGCCGTGGTAAGCGTTGGTTCCCGAGCGGAGCACCATGTTGATGTAAGTGTTGCCCGTGAACCCCTCCTCCGCCGTGTAGTTGTTCTGCATGATCTTGAATTCCTGCACGGCGTCCACGGAAGGCGTGTAGAGAAGGGTGTTGATGGCAGTGTTGGGTTCATAACTGGTGGCAGCGACGCCATCAATCAGGACTTCCGTCACGGCGTTCCGTCCACCATTGGAGGAGAAGTTGTTGCCGCCGTTGGAGGGGCCGAACGTGGCGCCCGGCGCCTGGATGACTCCAGGAGCCATAAAGGCTAGGTCGAAAACGGCGCGACCGACCAGGGGAAGATCGTTAATCATGGCTCGATCCACTTCCTGGCCCGTGACGGCGTCCTGGGTGGAAAGAATCGGCGCGGCGCCGACCACCTCGATGGCCTGAGCCGTCGTTCCGAGTGCCAGGCGGACATCCACGGAAACCCTGGCCCCGACATCCACCGCAATGTTGCCCTGGATGAAGGTCTGGAACCCGTGCGCATCTACGGTGATCTTGTAAATGCTGGGGAGAAGGTTAGTGATCACAAAGCGCCCCACGGCATCCGTTGTCGCAGGGTAGTCGTAGCCCTTGTTCGTATCGGTTAATACAACCTTGGCCGCCGGCACCACGGCTCCGGTCTGGTCAGAGACGACGCCCGTCAATGAGCCGGAGGTAACTTGCGCCCAGGCTGAGATGGGAACACATCCAAAGAGACAAATGACCACGAGTGCTGACCATGCCCAGTTACGAGCGGTTTGGCCAGCCCTCCAAGCGCGCTTCTGCATGTGAGAAACCTCCTAAGGAGGACCCGACGATTGCAAGGAATACGCAGTAATCAGTGACAACAACGGGAAGGGGGTTGTTCGCGGAGCGAAACCCAAAACATTTCAATGAAAGGCTCCCGAACATCGCTCCTTCCATCGGCTGGCGAGGGCTCCAACCGAGCGCAGCCTATTCCTTCATTTGGCACATGTCAAGAGAGAAGAATAGAGAGAAGAATAGACAAAGGCAGGCATGGACCAAGAAACGGACATATTCGCCATATACGTGACCATTGCAACCCAGTTGCAACCGCCCATCCAGCGCACCACCCCTTCCCGGCTGTTCTCTGTGCGGTGAACGATTTTGAAGTGCTATCATGCTGGAGAAAATGCCACTGACGTGAAGAAGCAGTCGGGAGCGTGCTGGTCACGACAAGAAGTAGGCGCGGGTAGTCGACTCGCTCCCTAATCCTGCCGTCAAGGACGGACACCGTGATGAAGAAATCTGCCCGGAGATGGGGTTTTCTCCTCAGCCTGGCCGCTTACACTTTCATGGTCGGTCCATGGCGAGCGGCGAAGGCTGAAGACGTGGCCCGGCAGGGAGCCGCCGAAGAGGCGGAGGTGCAGAGGACGGCCTGGTACAGGGAAGCTAAATTCGGCATGTTCATCCATTGGGGCCCGTACTCGCTCGCCAGCGTGGAAGCTTCGTGGCCCATTATGGAGCCCGAGAGCCAATGGCCCATCAGCGAAGGTGAGTACGTGTCGCTCTTCAAGCGATTCAACCCCGAAAAATATGACCCCAAGGCCTGGGTGGATTTGGCCAGGGAGGCCGGCCAGCGCTACCTGGTGTTCACGACCAAGCATCACGACGGGTTCTGTATGTTCGACTCGGCCCTGACCGACTATAAGGTGACCAACGCGCCTTACGGCAAGGACGCGACGGCCCTGCTCGCGCAGGCAGCCCACGACGCCGGAATGCCTTTGGGCTTCTATTACTCACCTCCCGATATGCATCACTCTGGCTATCGCGATATCTCCAGACCCGTCCGGGACACCTGGCGTGGCGAGCCAACGCGGCCGGGGTGGGCGGGCTACCTCAACTACATGGAAGGTCAACTGCGCGAACTTCTCACGCAATACGGGCCGGTCGCCGTGATCTGGTTCGACGGCCTGGAACACCCGGAAAAGTATGATGGGCAGCGGTTTCTGAAGCTCATCCACGAACTGCAGCCCGCCACTTTGGTGAACAACCGGATTGGCCTGCCCGGTGATTTTGCCACCCCCGAACAAGCTATCCCGGACCGGATTCCAACCAGGAGCGCAGCCCAGGGGTCGGAGGACATCGAGGCGCCCCAGGGGCCAGGTCCGGCGCCGGCTTCCCGCGACTTTCAACTCTGGGAAACCTGTATGACGATTAATAATACCTGGGCGTATAATAAGAACGACCGGCATTTTAAGTCCGTTCAAGAACTCATCCGGGACCTGGTCAATGTGGCAAGCAAGGGAGGGAACTTTTTGCTGGACGTCGGCCCGACTTCGGAAGGGACCATACAGCCGGAATTCGTGGAGCGGCTCCAGGCGATCGGAAAGTGGATGAAGGTCAATGGGGACTCCATCTATGGGACAACCTACGGTCCCTGGCAGAACCTGCGGTTCGGGAAGACTACCGCCAAGGGACATACCGTTTACCTGCACGTGTTCACCTGGCCATCGAAACCACAACTTGATCTGCCCGGGCTGGGCGCTGCCGTCCGGCAGATTACCGTTCTCGCCACCGGACGGAAGGTTCAGTTTCAGCAGGCGAAGGGACGTTTGACCATCGCCGTTCCACCCCGCGCGCCCGACCCCGACGATAGCGTCTTCGAGATCGATACCCGCTAGAACGGGTTTCTCACCACGGGAATTGGAAGGGCGGGGCCTTACAGACTGCGGAAAAACCCTCCAATGCTGTCATCCTGAGTCCTTCGCTGTCATTCTGAGCGAAGCGAAGAATCTCGCTCTGCCCGCTCTGCAGAAACTCGACGCGTAAGCCATTCAGATTCAGCATTGCTTGCGCTGTCATTCTGAGCCCGCATTTTGGGCGAAGAATCCCCGTAGTTTACTCTGTTCGCGAACCCCCCGCGAACTGCCGGGATCCTTCGCTGCGCTCAGGATGACAGCAAGGGGCATTGGTTCTCCTTGTCGAGTCTCTGCCCATCATGGGCAGCCGAAAGGCTGTCAATGCTCAGAATGACACGGCCCAGGCTGGCCTGCCCAAGTTCCGTGCTGTCACCCTGAGTCCGTTCTTTGGACGAAGGGTCCTTTTCATTTACAAATGTGGGGGGGCTTCGCGGAGTTTATCCTGAGTCAAATGAAAAGGATCCTTCGCTGCGCTCAGGATGACAGACGAAGGGCTCAGGATGACAGCAAGGGGCATGGGCACGAAACGGGAGCATTGCAAGCCGGGGCAGGCAGGCGTATATTACGCCTCCTTGGGAAATGGAAATCCCGAGTTCGGTTGTCTCACGGTAAAGGGGCTCGGGACGAACAGAGGGCGGGAGCCGCGATTTCGGCGGGGCTGAACAGGCTGCGGAAAAACCCGTGGGAACTGTCATTCTGAGCGAAGCGAAGAATCTCTGCATTTGTAGAATCAGGCAAATGCGGAGATCCTTCCTTCGTTTCACTCAGGACCGCCTGCGGCTCCTCAGGATGACAGTTTTGGCGGTTCTTCCGCAGCCTGTGAAGCCCTGCCCTTCCGGCCGCCCCCCCCCAAGCGTTCCAGCGTGGTGAGAAATCCGCGCTAACTGTATGCGGAGTCATCCGGATGGCAAAACTCACTGCCCGAGACCGCCTTTTGCGGGCGTTGCATCACCAGCGGCCTGATCACGTTCCGTGTTGTTTTATGAGCTTCACGGCGCTGCGCCGCCGCTGCCAGGAGAACCTCTACGAACTGGTCAAGGCTGAGCGGGCGATGGGCTTGGATTCGTTTCTCTTCATTCCCACACTGCCTCGGCCCGAGCGCCCGGAACATCCGGAGCTGCGGGGCTTGCCGGTGCGCTTCCACCCTGCGGTGGAAACAAAAGAGTCGCGGGAATACGTTCCCGGCCAGCATGCAATCCTGCACAAAGCGTACTCCACGCCTGCGGGCAAGTTGCAGACTAGTGTGCGCGTCTCCGACGACTGGCCGCACGGTGATCACATCCCCTTTGTGGACGATTACCAAGTGCCGCGCGCCCTCAAGCCTCTGTTCACCGGCGAGGCGGGGGAGATCGAAGCCTTGAGTTTCTTGCTGACGCCGCCTCACCCCGATGACATCGCGCAGTATAAGCTGGAAGCCGAGCGCGCCCACATCTTCGCACGGGAACAGGGCGTTCTGCTGGCAGGCGGCTGGGGCGTGGGCGTGGATATGGCGGATTGGTTATGCGGGTTTGAAAACCTGATGCTGCTTGAGCACGACCGGCCCGCCCTCGCCGAGGAGCTTCTGGAACTGATCCACGCTTGGAACCAGCAGCGCATGGCTGTGATGCTTTCGGGAAAAGTGGATCTCTTCATATACCGCGCCTGGTATGAGGGCTGCGATTTCCTGACTCCCCGCTTCTACCATGAAGTCATCCTGCCGCGCCTCAAGAGCGATGCCGCCCTCGCGCATGAGCACGGCGCGCTCTTCGGTTACATCTGCTCCAGCGGTATCATGCCTCTGGTGGACGACTATCTGGAGGCGGGAATTGATGTCCTCATCGGGATCGATCCCATTCAGGGCACCCATACGGACCTGGAATCATTCAAGAAGAAAACCAGCGGGCGCATCTGTTTGTGGGGTGGGGTTTCCGGCGCCGTGACCGTGGAAATGGGCGAAGCGGAAGAAGTCCGCGCCGCCGTGCGAAAGGCTATCGAGACACTCGGTCCGGAGGGCTTCATCCTTTCTCCGGTCGACAATATCACCGTGGATGCGCCCCGGACGTGGCGGAACCTCGAAGTGTTCATCGATGAATGGCAACGCCGGCGAGTGCTGCGATGATGGCCTCCTGCCCGCCCGTCCCGCCTGGCCAGTAGGGGGGAAGCAGGTAGCGCAGAGTCTCTCCCTTTGAGCGGGTAGCGCAGAGTCTCTGCCTTTGAGACTCTGCGGCTTTTCCTCATATTCGCGTGCGGCCATCGGCGGGCAACAACACGCGGTCAATCGCGAGACCGCTCGGGGTCGCCGCCGGGCGTTGGGCGGTCTCCGTGTAATCGTGAACGCTTGACCAAGGCCAGTCTTCAGCGCGTTTGGCAAGCCCCGCTCTGACCGGGTTGAGGTGAATGTATTCGACCTTTTCGCAACATTCCCCTACGGTCCGCAGGGCGCGATCGAAAAACCGCGGTGGCCAGAACAGGCCAGACTCCTTCCGCGTGGCATTGATGCGCAGAGTCGAGGTGACCTTGATCGATTCCATGAGGCGTGAGATGGTCACCGGAAAACGCGGAAACAGGATCGCATGCCAGTGGTCAGGAAGGAAAACCCACGCGGTCAGCAGAAACTGGTGCTTTTCTCGCCGTTCACGCACCACGCGGGCCAAGCACTGGAATTCGGATTCCTCCAGCGCCCCACGACAACGCAGAACCCGGCAGGTGATAAAGAAAAATCGGTCTGACAACACCAGGAGATGCAAACGTGACATGCAGGCGGATTATACGCCTGATTTCACCCGT
>Ga0187885_10003917_pt1 | contig 12615 bp, 10 predicted proteins | sample June2016WEW_20_1_3_FD_132970 | JGI IMG/M metagenome (GOLD analysis project Ga0187885, IMG submission 132970) | Peatland microbial communities from SPRUCE experiment site at the Marcell Experimental Forest, Minnesota, USA - June2016WEW_20_100 | ecosystem: Environmental > Terrestrial > Soil >... | reverse complement strand
CGGAACCTTCTTCGACCGGATTGGCACGACCACCATCATCAACCCGGGATGCGACCACGCGAAGCCCCACTTGGTGTTCATCAACCTCGATAACCTCGCCGAGCTGGAACACTCCATCTACGGTAAGAAAGCCGTCCAATGAAACCGGCCCTGCAAGTTGCGTGCTCCAGACGTTCCCAAAAGGGCGGGGGGGAACTCGTCGCGGCAGCCGGCCAATGCGGCATAAACCCCAATTTGAACTCGCTGAATTCCCTTGACCCACGAAACAACAATGTGGCTAACCACTTGAGAATACATGGACTTAATCCAGCATGCACCATTGGCCTTATAGCTGCTAATCTTCACGGCGGGTGAGGTGTCACTTTCTCAGCCATGACCCAGCAAAAGCTACCCAAGCTCCGGCGGCTTTCCCAGATCCTCTTCTTTGGCCTCTTTCTACTGCATCTGCATGAGACGGAGTTTCGCGGCTCGCTCAAAGCCGTGAGCGGCGACATCCGGCTGCGGATACCTTATCCCAGCATCTTCCTTCAGTCGGACCCGCTGGTGGCCATCCTGGATGTTCTTGCCTCGCACGCGCTTTATCGCGGATTGCTATGGAGCCTGACAATCCTGATCCCCACCCTCTTCTTGGGCCGCTTCTTCTGCGGCTGGGTTTGCCCGCTGGGAACCCTGAATCATTTCTTCAGCAGTTGGAAATCCGAGCGCAAGCGCGGAGCGGAGCGGCTGGAGCGGAACCGCTACAAGAAATGGCAGACCTTGAAGTACTACCTCCTGGTTGCGGGTCTGATCTCGGCGCTCTTCGGCGGGGCCGTGGTGGGAATTCTGGACCCCATCTCGCTCACCGTGCGCTCGCTGGCTATGGCGATGGGTCCCGGTCTGGACTACGCGCTGGGCGCGCTGGTCGGCGCGCTGCGTCACTCGTCCCCCGCGCCCATGGCCATGCGGTCGGTGGGCAGCATAGCGCAGGTCGTCCTGACCGAAACCCTGCTGAGTTTCCGACAGCCGCATTTTCGCCAAGCATTTTTCCTCGGGGCGATTTTCGTTGTGATCCTGGTGCTTAACCTGCGCATCACCCGCTTCTCGTGCCGTGCGCTGTGCCCCTTAGGAGCTCTGCTGGGAATCGTTTCGCGCTGGTCGATCCTGGGCCTCGAAAAGCACCCCAGCCACTGCGACGACTGCAACCGCTGCCTGCTGCACTGCCAGGGGGGCGACGATCCGATCCCTAACGCGAAGTGGCGCAAGGCGGAATGCCACCTCTGCTTCAACTGCGTCGGAGATTGTCCGGAGAGTGGAATCCGTTTCAAGTTCTTTCCGGTGACCCCTACGACCACCGATGGCCCCAACCTGCAGCGGCGGCGCACGCTCGCGGGAGTTGCCGCGGGCGCAGCGCTGTTGCCGGTGCTGCGCAGTAGTCCGGGATTCGCGGTGGCGAACGATCCGCGCCTGATCCGGCCGCCCGGGTCTCTCGAAGAGGGTAGTTTCCTGGCGCGTTGCATTCGCTGCGGCCAGTGCATGAAGGTGTGTCCCAACAACGCCCTGCAGCCGGCGTTGCTGGAAGCGGGCCTGGAGGGCCTGTGGACGCCCGTACTCGCGCCGCGCATCGGCTACTGCGAACCCAGTTGCGTGCTGTGCGGACAGGTGTGCCCTACAGGCGCCATCTGGGAGATCACGCAAGCGGAGAAAGCCTGGCTCCCGGCCAGCGCCGCCAAGGATTCGAAACCCATCCGGCTGGGCACGGCGTTCTACGATCGCGGGCACTGCCTGCCCTGGGCGATGGCCACGGAATGCATCGTGTGCGAAGAATGGTGCCCCACGTCTCCCAAGGCCATCTACCTTCACCCGGCAGAAGTGACGGACGCCGCCGGGAACTCAAAGCACATCCGGCAGCCTTATGTCGATCCCGACCGCTGCGTGGGATGCGGAGCGTGCGAGTTCGCCTGCCCGGTCAGGGACCACCCGGCTGTCTACGTCACCAGCATCGGGGAGAGCCGATCGAAATCGAACCAGATTCTGCTGAACCCCCAAACAGGAGGGTCACCCACATGAGAACCTTCACCCTCACCATGATTCTTGCCCTCGCCGCTCTCCTGGCAGGTTGCCGGTCTAAGACACCTTCCGGCGCGGCCGATTTCTTTCCGGAAAGCAACTCAGTCCAGGGTTGGGTGAAATCCAGCGAGACACGCACCTTTGAAGCCAGTCACCTGTGGGAATACATCGACGGAGACGCTGACAGGTACATTCAAGCGGGCGTCGTGAAGACGCTCACCGGCGACTATCGGTTCAACAACAAAGTCGATGCCACCGCTGACGTCTACGTGATGACCAAGCCTGAAGGCGCCAAGAAAATTTACGATTCCGAATCGGCCGCAGAAAGTCAGCCAGTTGACATCGGCGAGGCCGGTCGGCTCTCCAAGGGCAGTCTGACCTTTCACCAGGGACCGTATTTCGTTCGGGTCGTTGCCTACGAAGATTCGGCCGAAGTTGGGAAGGCGTTGACCGAGCTGGCGCGCGCGGTCAGCAGCAGGCTGAGCAAGAGTGGTGCGGGCAAGTAGATCCCCACGCAAAGGAGGCCTCATGGCCAGCAGAAGCCGAATGGGTCGTCGCGAGTTCATCGTCACCTCCGCCGGAGCACTGGCGGCGGGGCTGGGCAGCGCCTCCGGGCGCGTGCCCGCGAGCGAAATCGAAGAAGCTGCCGCCAAGGTCGGGCGCCTGCCCAACGCGCTTTGGACCGCTCCGGCCGCAAGGTCAGCGTGCTGATCGGCGCGGCGACGTGGGCTCCAGAAGCCGTGGAGGCCGGCATCTTGTGCGGGATCAATTACTGGCACAAAAGCGATGAGTGGGACGGCCGGTCAGTCCCGCCGGCGATTTTGAAGAATCGCGAAGCCCATTACTGCGAGGTTTGCGTCGACCGCGTGCGCGGCAATCACGAAACCGGAGTGATCGATGAGCAGGCCCACTACGAATTCGTCAAGCACGCCCTCGAGCGCACCGGCCTCCGCTACTTCGACGATATGATGTTCCACTTCGGCTATCACCGCACGGCGGAGCTGAAGAGCAACCCGGCGTTCCTTCGCACCTTCGAGCGGTTGAAAAAGGAAGGCCTGGTGCGCCACTTGTGCCTCTCGCAGCATAGCTACAACGGCAACGGCCGGGTGCCTGATGGAGAAGATCGGGCCACGATCCTGACCGCCGTCGTCGCAGACGGCGTGTACGAGCACGCCCAGTTTGCCTTTACCTTCGGCGAGGAGGAAGCCCTCAACAAGTTCGTCGGCCTCGCCAAGAGCAAAGGGTTCGGAACCACCGCGATGAAAACCACGGGAGGCGCGGCGCGCATGCAGGCCGACCGCGAATTCATGAGCAAATTCCCGTCGGGCACGACGCCCCACAACGCCCTGGCCCGCTGGCTGACTACGCGCACCGACCTCAGCGCCGCGGTGATTCAGATCAATAACCTCGAGCAGTTCGTTGACACCTACTCGGGAGCCGGCAAGCCACTGCGAGCGGCGGACGCTCGGGCAATTGAAGTGATGACGGCTTACGCCAATCGCGAAGTCTGCCGGCTGTGCAACGAGTGCATGAGCCATTGCGGGCAAGGCGTAGCCATCGCCGACATCCTGCGCTACGAGCGCTACGCCACCGATTACGGCGAACGGGAGCGCGCGCGCCGGCTCTATGCGCAGCTCGATAAACGCGCCGACGCCTGCCTGGTGTGCGGCTCCTGCCTGCCGCATTGCCCACAGGGATTGAACGTTCCGGCCAAGCTCGCCGACGCCCATCGCCTGCTGAGTTAGACACCTGCCGCGATTTTGGGTTGAGGCATAGCGGGGCGGGCAGCGGCTAGCGCGGAGTTGTTCTTGAACTCCGCGGCTCGTATACTCGGGAACCGTCGAAGAGCCGCAGAGTTACAGATCAACGCTGCGCTACGCTGGCTTCGTCGCCGCCACCTGTCACCCTGAGTCCGCCGCGGCGGACGAAGGGTCTGCAGTTGCTTTCTTCGCGCAGGCCGTACAACCAATCGTACTCCCCGAGCGGGGCACTGGCCCCAACCTCTCAAGTCGCACAGCGGGTGGCCACGGTGTCGCCGCGGCAGAGAATGCGCCCATCCCGGAGGCGTAAATTCATCACGCCATTGCGTGATGAGCGCTTTGGGCGCTTATCGCTTGGGTGGCTCCCCAGGGAAGGGAGGCGGAGAACCCATAGGGGAAGGGGCCGCCTCTTCGTGCCGCTTGCGTATCTGCGCACCCAAAATTGCCTCGGCAACATCCAATGCCGTGGGCGACGCGAGGCTGGACAAGGGTACAGCTCGTGCCTGGAAATCCACGTCCTTTCTCCTGCTCGCTTCGGCGCGCACGAGTTCGAGGATCTCCGCGACCATGTCCTCGACGGGCCGCTTTGCCTGCACGCCTTGAGGCGCCGGGGGCAGCCCCTTGAGCGCCTTCTCGACGTGCGGCCACATGGCGTCAAACAGGTCGTCCAGGTCTGCCGCCGGTACGGGCTCCTCGCCCACTGCTTTGTTGACGGCGTGTACCAGCTTTCGGGTCTCCTCCCTTTCTGCGCGCGTGGCCTGAAACTGTCCGAGGGGAGGCTTGATGTCCTGCGGCCGGAGGCCACCGATCAGGTAGGTGCATAGGCGAGTCTTGTCGTCGATGGTCTTGGACAGGGCGCCCGCCTCGAACAGAAGCCACGGGACGTTCAGGCTCTCCGGCGTAAGGCAGATGATGCCTACCTTCTTGTCCTCAAGTGCGCGTGCAAGTTCCTCAAATCCTCGCGCGCCCTTGTCGATATCCGTGTCCGACATCCACGGCTTGGCGGCCTGCACGATTTTCGGCAGCCAGCCCCTCAAGGTTTCCGCTACGCGAAGGCTTCGGTCTCCCGACCAACTAATGAATACGTTAGCGCCCTTTGCCATCGTTCCTCCTCCCTCGCGAACGCCTCCGCCGTGACGGAGTCCGGCAATCGACGGGGTGCGCCTTCATCCGAGGTTGACTCGTACCGGCCAAATAGATCGACACAGCGCGACCACGACTCCCGCGGGACGGCGTAGGACACGCTACGTCTAACAACGTCAGCCATCAGCTGCGCGGTCCGCCGCGTCCGCTGCATGGCCCTGCCAAACGGCGCCTACCTGCCTCCTACGGCATCCGGCCGGTTGTGATAGTAGTTCCAGAATGTTTCCGTGAGCATCGTGTCATTTGTCTGGAGACGCACCACGGAACCCGTCAGTCTCTCTTTGAGTCTTAGGTAATCCGGCTTCGGCTGTTCCAGTTCATACTCCATCTTGTTCTCGAAGATACGGTAAAGCAACTCGGAGACTTCGGCCAGTTCGTCCGTAACCACGGCACCCACAGCTACTCCCGTGTCGAACTCAATCAACCGGGCAAGAGGGTGAATGTCTCTGTAGAATCGGTGCCTGCGCTCCGAGTCGCAGTAAAATATCACAGGCTTACCTAGGCTCAAGGCCATGGCGGCCTCAACGTCTTTGCCGTAGCTCTCCTGTTCGCCCGCGCAGTAGACGAGCACCTTCGCGCACTTTACCATCAAGCACTCGATAAGGCCCTTGTCTTCGTGCCCAGCCGCAGCACTAAGCGTAGGGTCGAAGTACCGCAGTTGAAGAGATTTGAGCCTCTCATCCGAGAAGATTTTCTCGCATGCGTTCGCCATTTCTCGAAAATCCCGCCGGTTCCTCATGCTAGTGGCAACATACACGTCGAGATCACCAACCATGGAGAGATAGAAACGTGTGTTTTTCAACGCCGAGTCCCGAGCCTTGAAGAACTTGGCAGCCGCGGCATCATACTTCGTCTCGATATCAGCCTCCGACTCGATGGGCTCCTCCAGGACATCATCCGCAGAGAAGAGAAGCTCCTGCTGCCGTTCGGCGTACTTGTCCTTCACCAGATTTCCTTCAAGAAGGCGGCGAATGGTAATTCGCCCTCCGCCAGCGCTCTGGTGCGCGCGCAACGCCTCCAGAAGCGCATTCTTGAGCGCGCCCGCTGACTTAGGATGGTCACCATAAGACTTACAGGCCATCTCGGAGATCAGATAGCGATCATCCTTGGCGATAGGGGTGAGTGGCAGTGCCGGACCTCGCTCCTTTATGAGTTGGGTGTCAAAGCGCCGTGAGCCAAACAAAGCGGCCAAATCTTGGCGGGTCAACGAACGGAGTTTTCTGTAGGCCGTACGGACGTTGCCGAACCATAACAGACCATCCGTGAAAAGGCGGTATAGCCCCCACTTGAGATGATCGAGCGATGTTATTGCTGCCGATTGCAGCCAGGCCGCCTGGAAGCTGGGAAGGGTCTTGACGTCGTAGGGGTATTCCGCTGGGGCGGTAAGCCAATAGTAGCGGAAGAAGTCATCGGACACAGGAGCTTCATGGCCAAAGGCAAGGAGTTGGTTCAGCTGGACCTTCGTGAGCGGCTCTGCTTCGATGCGACCGAGGCGCGCGAACACCTCAGCGTCGGTGCTCTCAGTCAGCCAGCTGCCAATGCCCCCGTTTCGGAGCGAGAACAAGCTCAGCTCTTGAAGTATCTCATGCTTGTCCATTGGTCACCTTGTACTCAGCCCGCCGGCAGGTTGGTGCCGTCATTAGGCCGAACGTCTGCTACTCCTCATCGAGCAGCTCAATCTCGGATACCAGGAGCCGACTCTTCCCTCGCTTCTGCCGTAAGGGGCCCGTCACGAGCACGTGCCGGTTGACCATTGGGCCGACGACATCGTCGAGCATGTCAGGCACAGTGTTGCACTTTATATGGCCCCCGTCCTCCAGTGCGAGTTCTAGCCAGTTCCTATCCAGGTGAAGCGCTCGCAGCGTGCCGCGATAACTCTTGCGCTCCTCCGAAGGCAATTCCTGTTTCGGGATTACCTCTCGAATCCTTGGCGGCAAGGCATCAGTAAGGTAGACAGATTGCAGCCGATCGTTCTTGGTCCGGTATATCCCGACCTCACGCAATCGTTTGCCACCTGGAACAATATTCCGTGTCAGCTGAAGGAGTGCTTTTCGATAGTCTGACTGAGGGACCAAGTCCTCCAGGTCCTTGGAGGTGCCTGCAGTGAGGCATTCAAGGAAGTTGAAAAGCCGATCCGATAGCTCAGCGGGTTGGACCCTCGGGGGCTCGAAGAGACGCGGCTGGACCGGCTCCGTGAGCCTGATCTCCAATTTGTAGCTGCCGACGGCCGCCTCGGTGGCGCGCGCTTGGACTAGGTTCTGCAGATCCTTGGGCGGGAGGCCACGGTGACGCAGTGGATAGCTGCCCACCCATTCCGCCATGCGGTATAGCAAACTGCGAAACGCGGTGGCTTTCTCAAGAATCAGATCTAGCGGACCGGTGCCCGCGCCAATCTCGCCTCCTCGAAGGGAAACGGTTATGTTCTCTCCCGTATAGCGGCGGGCCAGAGTGTTCATCAGTAGGCGCTCATCGGAAACGACGTGTAGGAGTTCCCGAAGCTGTGTGTCCGCCCACCCCTCGAACTCACCAGGCGCGAGATATCTGAAAATAGCCCTCTCGGCTTCGTCTAGTCGGGCACCCTTATACAGAAGGGAAGCGACACTGACGGCAAGAACACTTCGGGTTCTGATTCTATCTGTTGGCACTGCTGCCAGGGCTGCCGCTTCGTGTTCTGCAGCCTCCGCGAATAGGTTCTGTGCCTCCTGTGTGCGGCCCCCCGCTAAGGAGGCCGCGGCGCGAGCGGAGAGCTCTTGAGCGGTGGTGTGCCGGTCATTCACTTGTGGAACCCCCAACCAGACTCACCAGAACCGCCGCCTGACGAAATCCCACGACGCTGGCGTATGCTGGTAGAAAGGAATCGCCTCTGGCTGCCTGATCTTCTTTGCTCTTTAGCCTTCTGCGGACGTCCGATGGACCGCCTTCGTCAACTCCAGACACCTCGAGTCGGAAGGCTTCCTCCAGGTCATGGCATCCTGGTTTGCCAACGTAGTAGTCGGCGCCCGTCCGAGTGTCGGCTCGCGACAAGGCAACCATTCCCAGCTCATGCTCGACGACAGCAAGCGAAACGACGTAGGCGCCGTCGCGGGTCGCATCATCGCGATTCCTCCAGCTGCGTCTAGCCGTTTCGTCTGGCGCCGACCACTTCAGGGACCTGACCAATTCCACGCCAACGCACGTCACCTGAAGCGACGTGCGAGGGGGTTCATGGTGCCTTGCGAAGCATACCTCAGCCGCCTCGGAGAAGGCTTGACAGACTGCGGCCGATACGCCGGGATGCCGAGGCGCCTTGATGGATCGGAGCTCGGGAAGTTCTTGGTCGGTTGTCACTCTGCTCGGCTCCTCCGTTTCAGTCTTACTCTTGTTTAGACCGACCCGCCTAAACCGCCAAGGCGGGCAGACTAGGACCCGACACCCCCACGATTGCGGGATGGTTAAGTTTTCATTATAACGCCACTTATCGTCTATCCTGCAAGTTGCCTCATCGTCTCAGGCAGCCCGGCGGCCTCGCCCAATCCTCCGCGTCTCGCCGGACACGGGCAGCACGCGGTCCATTTCCGGGCTACCGGTAGCCCGCAAGTGGCGCACCCCACATGCCACCTACCACCTACCGCCTGTGGCGATGTAAAAACCTGTCCCGATGTTCGCGATCGGGATCGCCGCTGCACACTTTTTTTCCTACCGGTAGCCTAAATCCTGCATTGAGGCCTTGACATTACACCTGCGATTAATGCTAGCCTAGGATGCAGGGAGCGGTGTGTTTGTGAGGTCGCACGCAGCACCGGCACGAGAAACGCCGCCCGGGCACGTGGATTCCCGCTTTCGCGGGAATGACATGGCCAAACTTCCGGGGCGAGCGGCGCTCGCCCCTGGCGGCCGAACGCCGTTCGGCCCTACAACCGCGATTCGTGAGGTCCCGATGTCCCTGGTAAAAAGGCCCCGAATGACGGAGAAGAAACTGGCCGCGGTTCGGCGGAACGCGCGGCGGTAGGCGATCAGGCACTGTGCGATTCGGGGTTAGGGACTGGGCATTTGGGGCCCCAACCCCTAATCCCAGATCCTGAATCCCGATTTCATTGTCGGAGGGCGAGGCTCACGCCGCGCTGATGACGCCCCGGGACGAAAACGCCTTGCTCATGGAGAGAATACAAGATTCCAACTTTCGGCAAGTCTGGCGGGTCACCAACCTGCTCCTGAAGATCAAACGCCAAGCGCGGGAGGAATAGAAAACCCCTCACGATCCTTGAATGTTAATGAAAACACAGTAGGTTAACTGAGAATCAGGCGAATTGTGATGGCCGTAGCGAAGAACCAAGTACTTGAAAATAGGTCGGTTAGAAAACATTCTCCTAGGCTAGGCTTGAAAAAGAAAAAAGGATGTTAAAACGCAGGTATAACCTTGAATGTTGCTGAAAATAAATGAGATACAAAATTGACCTGGCGCAAATTCACTCCGAACCTTGAATGTTATTGAAAGAAAAGAGATTTATCGCGCTGCTCTCGTCGAAAAACCCTGGAATTCTCCATCCTGCGGAGCGGCAGAGCGAGATCCTTTTCTCGCAAGGTGGGACGCCTCAGGTCCGATTTCAGGACTCTGATGGGGTCCATCGGACTCCAGCCATCGGAGATGACAGCGAAGCGGGCAATGTCGGAGGGGACAAAAACGGGCGGAGCTGGCGGACAATCCCCCCGCGTGACACACTTCCCCGTATCGGTTATCGACAGTGCCCGGTCAGAAGATGAATCAATTTGCGGCCTCAGAGGGTTTTCATTGGCCCGATCACCCGATCGCGTGAATTGACTTATCGCAGTCGGTCGGCTACGCTGGCCTTCTGGGCCAATCTTGTGAGAACACGACGGCTGCAATGACGAGGGCAGCCGTCTAAGGGTCTGAAGAGAACATGAAGAGGGTTTATCTCGACAACAACGCCACGACCCCGTTGGCGCCGGAAGTGTTCGAGGCCATGCGGCCATATTGGCTCGAGGACTACGGCAACGCCTCGTCGATTCACTGGTTCGGGCAGCGCGCCAAGGCAGCCATGGAGAGGGCACGCGAGCAGGTAGCGCGATTGCTCGAGGCGCGAGCGAGCGAGATCGCTTTCACGAGCGGTGGGACGGAGTCTGACAACGCGGCCATTTTCGGCATCGTCGAGGCGGCGCGTGGCGAGCGGAAGCACGTGGTAACTACGACCATCGAGCACCACGCCGTGCTCAACACCGTTCAGGCGCTCGAGAAGCGCGGCGTGAGCGTGACTTACGTGCGCGTGGGTGCGAGCGGCGTCGTAGACCCGCAAGATGTGGCGAGCGCTCTGCGCCCGGAGACCGTGCTGATCAGCGTGATGCACGCCAACAACGAACTGGGGACGATTCAGCCCCTCGAGGAGATCGGCCGCATCGCACGCGAGCGCGACATCTACTTTCATACGGACGCGGTGCAGACCGTAGGTAAGCTTCCCGTGGATGTCGACAAACTCGGCGTGGATCTGCTCGCACTTTCCGCCCACAAGCTGTACGGCCCGAAAGGCGTGGGCGCCCTGTACGTCCGCAGAGGCACCATCCTGCGGCCGCTCATGCACGGCGGCCATCACGAGCGCGACCGCCGACCGGGCACGGAGAACGTGGCGGGAATCGTAGGGCTGGGCGCCGCGGCGGAACTGGCGCTCGCTCACCTGCCCGAAGAGGCTGACCGGGTGGCGGCGTTGCGCGACCGCCTGGAAGCGGGAACCCTGGAGCGCGTGCCGCGGGTGGCTGTGAACGGTGAACGCACGCGGCGGCTGCCCACCACCACGAACCTGGCGTTTGACTACATCGAGGGCGAAGGGTTTGTGATCGCCATGGACTTGCGCGGCATCGCCTGCTCGACCGGCGCGGCGTGCTCCTCAGGCTCGCTGGAACCCTCGCACGTGCTCTCGGCCATCGGACTCAAGCCCGAGCAGGCGCGCGCCAGCATCCGCTTCAGCCTGGGCCGCTTTAACACCGCTGAAGACATCGACACTACGCTTGAAATCCTTCCCGCCGTGGTGGAACAACTACGCTCGGTCTCGCCGCGCTACAAAAGCGGGGTTCGGGGTTAGGGGTTAGGGATTCGGGAATTGGGATTGGAAGTTATTGACTGGTATTCTGACGAGTCTGTAATCATGCCGAAACGTAAACTCCGAACCCCGAGTCCCGAAACCCGATCTTGAAATGACCATAGCCGTGGCCATGAGTGGCGGGGTCGATAGCTCGACGGCCGCTGCTCTGCTTGCCGAAAACAATTCGTGCATCCCGACCGGCTCTCCCCCGGCAGTGGTGGGGCTGACCATGCAGCTCTGGAATCAGCGCCGCCTGCCGCAATTGCTCGGCTTGGAAGCAGGCGAAGGCGGCCACGCGAGCGGACGCTGCTGCTCCCTCGACGACGTGTACGACGCGCGCGCGGTGGCGAATTTCCTGGGCATTCCTTATTACGTCATTAACCTGGAGAAGCAGTTTGAAGCAACCGTGGTCCAGCCTTTCGTCGAGCACTACCTGGCCGGGGAAACGCCTATCCCCTGTAGCCTGTGTAATTCCGAGATCAAGTTTGCGCAGTTCATCGACACCGCGCTCCAGATCGGCGCGGACCGCATCGCCACAGGACACTACGCGCGCATCCATCACGACGAGCGGACCGGCCGCTACCAGCTTCTGCGCGGCGTCGATCGCTCGAAGGACCAAGCTTACTTCCTCTTCGGATTGACGCAGGAACAACTGGGGGGCGCCGTATTTCCGCTGGGCGGAATGACCAAACAGCAGGTGCGCGCCATCGCCCGCACCCGGCGCTTGCCTGTCGCCGAGAAGCCCGAAAGCCAGGAAATTTGTTTTGTGCCCACGGGAAGCTATCGCGAGTTCATTGACGCCTACCTGGCCGAGCAGCATCGCCAACCGGAACCGCAGCCGGGCGAGGTGGTCTCGACCGACGGGAGCGTGCTGGGCGAGCATCAGGGCCTGCACAATTTCACCGTGGGCCAGCGGAAGGGATTGGGTGTGGCCGTTGGCGCGCCGCTCTACGTGATCGAGCTCGACGCGGCGAAGAATCGCGTGGTGGTGGGCCAGGACCGCGACCTTTTCCGCAGCCGCTTCCTGGTGCGTGATGTGAACTGGATTCGACCACTCGCGGCAGGCGACGCAGTTGAGGCGCACGTGAAGATTCGCCACAACCACCCCGGCGCCGCGGCGCGGGTGGAGGCGTACCAGGGTTCCGTAGCCCGGGTGAAATTTCTCGAACCGCAGCGCGCCATCACTCCGGGCCAGGCAGCCGTGTTCTACGCCGACGACGAGGTTTTGGGCGGCGGCTGGATTTCGCAGGTATCTTGAGTGGGATCGCTATTTGCTCGCTGCTGCCTGCCCGCGGTAAGACGGCGCGGATTCCATCCCGACCTCCCCCCGCAACTGCAGATACTTCCAGGTGGCAGGCGCGAGGCGCCGCGCGGACGACTCGCGACGCAGCGCGGCTTTGAGTTGGACCACGTCTGCAGGACGGTCCACATCTCCGCAAGGTTCAAGGACTGAACACGAGTAGCCGCGCCGCAGGAGATTTGAGAGCGTGTCACGGAAAGCGTGCGCGGTGCTCCAGCCAACGCCCTGAAACAAACCCGCATCGAGACGGCGCAAGCCGATCAGGTAATAGCCGCCATCGCGGCACGGACCGAGG
>Ga0187885_10003911_pt1 | contig 12626 bp, 13 predicted proteins | sample June2016WEW_20_1_3_FD_132970 | JGI IMG/M metagenome (GOLD analysis project Ga0187885, IMG submission 132970) | Peatland microbial communities from SPRUCE experiment site at the Marcell Experimental Forest, Minnesota, USA - June2016WEW_20_100 | ecosystem: Environmental > Terrestrial > Soil >... | reverse complement strand
TGATCCTCTGACCGCCTCGCTCCGGACGATGGCTGCAACACGGGTGCGTTTGAGGTCCAACGCGGGCCGTGTCTTCGTCTGGGGAGAGCAACCGGCCACGCCGACGTTCGTGCTTGCCGAGGCGGAGGAGAAAGCGGAAACACCGTACCGGCTTCTCCGCATCGTATGACTCGGCGGCCCCGGCTTCGGCCCTGATACCATGCGTTTCGGCAGCTAAGATCCGCCGGGAGTGAGTAGGACAGAAACTCGAACGAGCCAGGCGCGGCGCGATTCGGGGTCACAGAGGGGATGTTCCGGCATGGGCTTCCTTTGGGGTGCGTCTTGGACGGCGACCTGATTGGCGGTTTCTTTGAGGTCTCCATCGATTCGTGGATGGAGGCACGTGGCCGACAAGAGGCAACCCTTTCCGGGCGGCCCCCGCGAGGAAGTGGAGAAGCCCGAACCGGGTCAACGATGTGCGACTAACCGTGACCCGATTGTTCGCGCGATCTCCTTTCCCAGCGGGATTTTGGCGTTTCTAACTCGGGAGAGGTCCCCCGACCATCAACGAATTCTTTCACAGTGCCAAATCGGACGAATTCCACGGCTAGTACGTAGATAGAAGTAGACCGTCGACCTAAGGTCGACGTACTCCGACTGGCCGAGCGACGGAGTCTCGCACCGGGAGCAAGACCTTGAGCATTCCCCCAGTCCCTACTGGAGCGACCGCTATAGTGGTCGCCGGCGACACGCATGCTCGGTTCGTGTTGCGAAGCCTTCTCCAGCTCCATCGTTTGCAGGTAGTTGGCGAGGCGGAAGGAGCGACTCAAGCCCTTGAGCTGTTGCGTGACCACCGGCCGTGGCTCATGGTCACGGACGTGGACCTGACCGAGGGAAGTCCCTCGACGTTGATTGCGGACGCACGGGCAATCCTGCCGCAGTTGAGAGTAATCCTCATCGCGCCCGCTTTGCGCACCCAGGCTTCTACGCCGGATCCGGCGGCCCGGCCGGACGTCGAGCTGATCCGGCCGTTCCCCTTACGGCAGTTCGGCGAGGCCGTGCTATCCGGTGAGTTGGGCACTCGAGCCACATCGGCCTAGAGCGCCGACTCCGGAAGAAACATAGGCCCCTTGGGAACCGTGAAGCCTACTTGCCCAGCACCGTGACCAGCGTCTTGGCGACCTCACGATGAGGTTCGTGAAGGTCGATGACCATCGCTTTCGAAGATGGTGCGTCGAGCACGTCGAGAATCTCGAGCGATTCGCGACAGAAGGCGCGGATACATTTCTCCGAGCAGAAGATTCCTCCGCGGAACACGTACTCCAGGGACGCGGGTACTGTAGTGATGACGAAGACCGCGCCGCCGGCGGGGATGCGAACCCCGCAGCACCGGCACTGCACGGAAAGGGAGGTTTCGGACTTCAAAATGGGAGGTTCACTGAGGGAGTGCGGGCGGGCCGAGCCGCCATCAAAATTCACGGGAGCAGTACCTCTCGCTAAGAGGGAACGCCAATCTCCTATTTCAACTCCACAAGGTTCGCACGGAGGAGAGAATGCCGTACCCTGGTGGACGCCGTAAACGGACCCCTTGTCAATGATTCGTTGATTCCGAAGTGGCTCGCGCAGCGTGCGAGAGAAGCGTTCTTAGTGGGGATGAGCCCCGGTGAGTGCAAACGCGATTGCACATACTCTGTACTGGCTCTGCCATGGTGAACGATGGACCTAGCGATTCGCCGCAACGACGGGGAATCTCTACGACGTGACCTGCTTTCCGCGATCCGGGCAGAAGAAAACAGGGAGGTAGCTACTGCATGCGTAGGAGAGAGTAGCGACCTTCTCGGTTCATCCACCGCAGCATGTACCCGGGCGTCTCGGGGCGAGCGCCGAAGATAAGCGTGCGCCCTAACCGGTGCTGAAACTTGAGATGGGTCTTCATCGAGAGAATGGAAGCTTGGATAAGGGGGTCTCCGGTCCGCCCGAAACCGAGACCATGGAACCTTGGCAATTGCATATAGGTCGCAAGCGTGAACGGGATCAACTCGGGTCGAACGCGCATGCCACTCACCGAAGCCACGGCGTTGAGGCCGTCGAGGGACAGCACGAACAGGGAGGGTCGGTCGGACCGCCCCTGTTGTAGGAACTGGTAGGCGTCTGACAGCGATGGGGGCACCGGAGCCGCAGTCGCCGCATGAAGGTCTTCGCCCTCCCCGGCCTCCATCCGAACCGGAAGTACGACTCCCTTCAAGTCCCCGAGCGCGGGGTCGGGCCCGCTAGCAGAGAGGATCCGGAAGCGGTCATTAACCGAGTCCCGGGGAACGAACCGTACGAGCTCACCGCAGACAAAGGAGGGTGAGATCTGCGGAGACGGTATCCACATGACCCTACCCCCCGACAGGAGGGCGTGTGCGGCGACGGGCAAGGCGATGACATCCATGTACTCTTGCGAAAGTGCTGGGGGCATCTCGAAAGCCGTGATCGAGTGGTCGCGGAGGCGTCCGAAGGCCTGGGCGAAGTCTACAGAACCCGGCCATTGGGTTCCTTCGATGGGTTCGGGATCTGGGGCCGGTGGTCCGATGCGAGGGAAGAAGGCCGCCGCCGTCCGGGGAGGACAGTTGAACTCGCCGTTAGTAAGAGTGAAGCCGAAACGTGATTCGCCAAGCGACATCCATCTCAGGTTAGGAATCGAGGCCACGCGGATCCGGCATCCGTCCTGGTCTTCCCAGCCGAGTTCGACCACGCCGTCCGCGAGCGATTGGAGTTCGGGGTCGAGTGGGGACGGCGCGCAGAAGATCACGTTTAGCCGCAGCGTGCTGAGTAGATTGCGAAGCATACGGGTGGTCGCGACGAACTCGACGACCCCTCCCTGTCCGGGGTGGATGTCAAACGTCGTCTCAATGTGTCGGTCCCAAGCGTCCACGAACATGAACGCTCGCCCTTGGGCCGTCAAGCGCTCGAGTGCGGCAAGGACCGGAGGGGGTGCTAAGTCATCGAGCGCTTGAGTTGCGGAAGGGGAGAAGGCTAACGAAAACGACGGTGCCGCTCCGCCCGAAGATGTTTCCGAGTGAATCGATCCTTCCGGATCTATCATAAGGAGCGAAACAACAGGATTCGGGCCCACGGAGAGGGCGGGATCTGTGGTGACCATGAGATTGCGTCTGTAGGCCATGAGGATCCATGGGCCGTTGAGGCGGCGCCGTAGGGCCGTGAGGAGGCTTGTTTTTCCAATTCCGGGGGGACCTGCGACCAAGAGCAGATGGGGAGACGGGGTCGAAAGAAAGGCTGTGAGGTGGGCCAACAAATCCATCTCACTCGCGGATTGGCCACCACCAATGGATTCCTCCACCGGTTGTGGTTGCGTCATCTGCGATTGCCTCCAGCCGAAGGACGACCGAGTAGATGCATATCGCGTGTACCTATAGCAGCGTCAGGAATCCCTAGAGCGTGATCTCCTGAGGGGGCACCGGTTCGGTCCCAGAATCAATTGCTCCGGATAGCTCTCCCCTCTGAAAACGATTGCCCCCCGAGGGGACCTTCGGACTGCCCGACCCGTGGCCAGACCTAGGTCACCCGGCAGCGCGTGAAAGCCGAGTTGCGTGATTTCCCCCACGGCCAGCGGGACGCCTGACGTAGAGGCCCGCAACTGATCAGGATTCTCTCACTCAGGCAGGCATGAAGAAGGGAGCGTGCGAAACGATCCCTGTCGGCCATTCGGCCTCTTCGGGGCGATGTCGGGCGGGTGGCGTGCCAAGCCGGGGTCCCCGCCCCGACCATCCAGCGGATCCACAGGCACATCTCCATCGACCAGACCCTGCGCTACGTTGGGGTGGACCACGGGAAGATGACCGAAGGATTCGCAGTTTTCGACACCCATATCCTGGCGGGTATGAACCCCCCATTCTCGGATCCCCAACGGCAAACGGCATTTTGAGAATGGACGATTCTACTGACGTGAAGTGGGCCCGGCCGGATTTGAACCGGCGACCTTCCGGTTATCAGCCCGCACGTCAGGGAATCTGCCGTTGGGAAGGGCAGTACCCGATTTGGGACCCGGATAACCCCCCTTCAGACGCCCTGGACCGCTCGTTCACCTGGCTCGTCGAGTCCGCGTACTCCGAGGTCGCTCGGTCCTCCATCGAAAACGACCTGGACCAGCTAGGCTAACCCCTTCCGCCCCGGGGCAACCCGGGGCGCCTCTTTCTTTCGCCCGGTCGGAGTGCCCGGCGCAGGGCCGGATGGGCTTGCGGATTGGCTCGAATCGTGTGGAGCCCGTTTAGTCGAGGAACGGTCCCGGCTTGGTCGATCACTCTCATTCGATTCGTTCAGAACCGGCGTGCATAGACGTCTGCGAGGAACTTCGATTTCAGACGATACTGTCGTCCCCTCATTTCCCCACGAGTCTCGAGAAGACCCGCTCGGACCAGCTCTGTTAGCGAACTCCAAAGTGCGGGCGGGCTGTACCTCTTTGGGTTAGGGTAGTCCCCCCGGCTGAACCACCCGCCATCACCAGCCAGCACCCAGCGGAGAATTGTCTTCGTGCTCTCCCTAGAAAAGCGAGACACCAAGGGCCCTAGGTTCGCTTGCTTCGCTGCGACCTGGTAGGCGGCTTGCGCTTCGGTAGCGTAGTACCTTGTCCAGAGTGAGTAGTTCTCACCAGAGTTAGTCGACCCGAGGAAGTCGTAATAATGCTCGCTAGTACGGAAGAACCTGGTATCGAGAGGAATCAAAGGGGCTCGCCGAAGGCCGAGATCGGTCAGTACGGCGATGTTTAGCAATCGCCCAATCCTGCCGTTCCCATCCATGAATGGGTGGATTGCCTCAAACTCAGCGAAAAAAACGGAGGCGATGACGGGAGGGAGATGAGAGAATCGACTCTCTCGATACCATTGGAACAACGAATCCAGCTCTCCTGTGGTACGCTCGGGAGGAGTTGGGGTGAACCGGACCGAGTTCGACCCGGTATTGACGATGAAGTTCTGCTCGGGTTTCAGCACCCCGACCCACTCCGGCCGGATGACGTCTGTGAAGAGTGTTCGGTGGAGGGAACAGAGCCCGTCGATGCTGAGTTTGGGAATGTCCCCGGATGCCAATCCCGTGTAGGCCTCCGCCAGCCGCACCACTCCCAGTTCGGAAGGTGAGGCAGGTTTTCGACCTTCAAGCAGCTCTCGGGCTCGGTTGAGTTCGACCGTCTCGCCCTCGAGTCGGAAACTGCTGACGGCATTTCTGACCCTTGCCATTCCGAGAAGAATCTCGTGGATCTTAGGAGATAGGAGTCGAGTCTCCAAGATTCCATCTAATCGGAGACACTCGATGGCGGGTTTGCCTGTGTCCTCGCTGACTTGGATTCTCGGCCGGAACCCTCCGGTTGTATCAGCCTTCATCAGCGGCACAGTCACTTATCATGAATTAGATGTATTTACGATTATCATTACCGAACTAATCAATGGAGGGTGTCATCGATTTCTGGCCGAAGTCGGACACGGGGCGATTTGAATCGTATAAGGTTTGGAACCAAGGCTATTTTGACACTTTCGTCCAATCTGGGATCCGGACGACCCGCTCCAGATGCCCTCGAACGCTCGTTCGCTTGGCTCGCCGAGTCGCGTACTCCGAGGTCGCTCGGTCCTCCACCGGCAAGGAGCTAACCTATTCCCCGGGGCGCACGCCCCGGGAGCCACCAGGTACCCCCTTTTATCCATCTACAACGTCCGCTTCGGTATGCCAGGAAAGTATCGTGTGACCTACAAGCTCGCCGACCCCGACCTGAAAGACATCCGGTTCATCGCGGTTGTCGAAAATCCGACAGCCCTCGAACCCGAAATCTTCTATCGTCAGGGCATCAAAACGGACACCAATTGGACCGGCCGCACGGTCCTTTTAATCGAACGGGTCGAGTAATCCGTTCTCCCCCGGGGCCGAAAGGCCCCGGTCCCCAACAGTACCCGTTTTTGCGACTATTGGGGCCTGGTTCATAGCAAGCCCCTATCCGAGACCGTCCCGGTAATCATACTGAGGTGATTCAGGGTGGCGAAACTCCTGATGGTACTGGCGGCCGTCGCAGTCGTCGTCGTGCTGGCGGTTCTGATCTGCTACTTTGGAGTGGCCCGGTGCGACATCGTTTGCCTGCCCTGACGTCTTACGGCCCCGGGGGCGACTCGGGGCGCCTCTTTCTTTCGCCCGGTGCTCATACCCGGCCCGCAGTAGATGGATGCCGCCATAGCTCAGTCGGTGGCTTTACCTCAGGAGCCGGCCCCGGAATGGCTCCGTCGTTCGTTTCGAGCCTTCGCCGAACGCCTTCGCGACTATCCCCTCTCTCGTTCCTCCAACGAGTCGGATTGGTAGCTAGGCTGTCAACCCCTTCCGCCCCGGGGCAACCCGGGGCGTCTCTTTCTTCCAAACGATACTCGGTTCGAGCCCAGGGGGACCCTCGCCGCCCTAGCGCCTGCAACGGAGACTGAGCAATTCCGTAGCCGTTGATTTTGAGGAGCGCTTAATCGCCCCTTTCTGCTTAACCTCCATGGAGTCGTCGGAGCAACGGACCCGCCTATGGCCGCGAAGGAGGTAGCATTCACCTGCCCTCGCTGCGGTGCGCCATCGCCAATTCCTTCGGAGGACGGGTTCGTCACCTGTGGCTACTGTGGTGTTCGCACAAAGGTCTCAAGCTTAGTCCCACCCCCACGCGGGCCCACCCCCCCGCTGGAGTCCTTCCCGCCACTGGAGCCGCCTCCCCAGTCGACCGGGGACGACCTCCGAAGAGGTAGCCTGTCCTACATTGTTGGAGTAGTGATTGCGATCGTATTGATCGCAATAGTGATTGCTGCGTTTGCCACCTCGCAACCTCAGTCGATTTCGGGCGGCTCTTCCGTCGCACACTGTTCGGTCGCCATCAATGCATCCGCCACCTCAGGGCCTGCTCCGTTTACCGCGACCTTCACTGCCGAGGTAACTGCACCACCTGGAGATTACGCAAGCGAGCCGATGTGGCAGTTTGGCCCGTTCCCCCCGGGCTTTGATCTCAACTTCACGTATGGGTCTAATGTCACCCATACGTGGAACACCAACGGTTCCTATGGGGTCCACGTGTCAGTACCCGACAGCAGCGGACAGGGATGCTTCGCATCCATGAGCGTTAACGTGACCTGAGCTGGAACCCTGGCTGAACCGCAGGTCTTCCCAGATCGCCTGCGGACTCCCCCTCCAAGGCGGAAGAATCTCCCATAGGGGCCCTTCCTGACAACGCTTGGTTATAGTGGTCTGCGGGGCGTGTCTGGCCGATACCCTATCAACCGAAAGGGCCGGGATGTTCTTCCTGTTATCGATGCTCTCATGGAATTGGGCTGCCCATCAGATATCGGTCGGTGGCTTTACCTCAGGAGCCGGCCCCGGAATGGCTCCGTCGTTCGTTTCCAGCCTTCGCCGAGCGCATCCGCGACCATCCGCTCTCTCGTTCCTCCAACGAATCGGATAGGTAGCTAGGCTAGACTAACCCCTTCCGCCCCGGGGCAACCCGGGCCGCCTCTTTCTTTCAAGCGGTGCGAGTAATTGGGTTCACTAGACGCACCTCCCTCGCGCATCGTTCATTCCTCGTCGAGAGCCCGAATGACCTATCTAACCGCGGATGCATGCAGAGTAAGAGATGGAACTTCGCGATCGATACGGCTGGGACCTCGACCCCGCTGACTCGAAGGGTGTGGTCAGAGGCCGGACAAAGCTAGGCCAGCTGACGATCTGGCTCATTCCGGCTGAACCCCTCCGCGCCGTTGTGGATGAGGAGCTCGGGAAGGGGCTGTCGCATCCGGGGCTCTACGTCCTCCTGGACGACGAGACCGACCATGCTTACGTGGGGGAAAGTTCGAATCTGAAAACCCGGCTTGGACAGCATCTCGATCACCCGCCGAAGGAACTAGGGCGGTTCGATCGGGCGTTGCTTCTCAACGACGGACGCGCTGCGGTTCACTCTAGGTTCAACGACTCGACGTTGCGAGAGGCCTTGGAGCAAGCAACCATCAAGTTGTTTCTAGAAGGCGGATCTCACACTCTCGTAAACCAGCAAAAGCGAATGCCCGAGCTTTCGGTCACACAGCAGACCTTGTTCGAGAGTCTTCGGGATGAACTCGGCCACGTCCTCTACGAACTTGAGCTAATCACAGACCGCCCCAGACCGGCAATCGACTCGGCACCGATCCGACCGCAAGACGCTGCGTCTCGGTTCCCGGCGACACCAATCACCGACATCAAGGGATACGAGGGGAACTTCGGGGGGCAGACGGTCTACTTCCGGAAGGGAAGCGAAAAGGCGCAAGGAATGCAGGTGACCATCCGAGTCGGGGAGCCTTTCGGGAAAGCAGTGGTCCGCGGTGAAGGGTTCCTATGCATCAATCGCGGCAGATGCTTCTTGATTCCTACCTCGACTGTCAAGGCTTGGCTGGGTGCGAAGCTCGAGCAGCAGACTGTGGATATCTTTCTCGACATCGAAAATGAATGTCTCAAGACGGCGGGGTTGCCGTCGCTGTCCGTAGATCAGTTCGGTGGATCGAAGGCCTCTAAGACCTGACTGCTTCGAATGGCACGCGGCGGGTAGTACGGACCTGGCTTTCGCAATGTAGCAATGGATTCCCGCAATAGGAAGCCGCGGCGCTGACCCGAGCGACGGGTTCTCGCGACGTCAAATCCTTCGACAATGAATCCAAGCCGAGCCGCAAGCCGGGCGAAGATCATGTCGCCGGGCACGTACGTGCCAGCCATTAGCGAGTCGCCGTTGACTACGACGAATCTGCCCCCCGGCCTCAAAGAGTTGTAGACGTTCTCAATCACCGGAACCAAATCGTCGAAGTACTTTGTTACGATAGCTCCCATGTCATCCCTTCGATAGGAGCCCTTCGCCAGAACGTTCTGTTGAATCGTCTTCGAAACCGAAGTCAACCAACTGTCCGAAAGCACGTACTGAGACGGTTGGTGGTCGGCCGCAGTGCTCCTCGGGATATTGTCGCAAGCCACCATGGAGGCGCGCAGTTCTGCCAGTCGGTCGTACGAGTCGATGTAGTCCATCCAGGCAAGGTCGATCTTGTAGTTCATCACGTAATCCATGCCGTTGACATACGGCGGACTCGTGATTGCCAAGTCGACTGAAGCTTCCGGCAACCTGACGAGGGCAGCATTTCCGAGCTGAATCTCGAGCTTGGGGCCCCATCCTGCTCGGCGGGACTGTAGCGAAGTAAGATCTCCCGCGATTCGATGGACACCCTCTAGGAACAGGTGGATCGGGGTGTCTGAGGATAGCCCGAGTTTCTTCGTGTACCCCAGACACGGAGCTCGTTTCAGATTGCTTGAATCGATGAGGATACCCGCGAAGGCGAGCTTCAAGAGTGACTTGGTCGGCCCCTCTTTGACAGCCCAAATGTTCTGTTTCAGGCGGAGCAGCGTACGCAGGATGTCTGGAGAGAACTGCCGGTCGGTTTCCTTGAGGAATGGTTTCGATAGGGTCGGCGGGGACCTATCCACGGTTACTTTCTGAGCAGCTCGCAGGAGTTTTTCCGGATTGACGTCCCACTCGCCCTTCGCCTGTGCGACGAAGGCAGCGATCGGCATCATGTCGATGCCGATGCCCTTGGAGCCGATCAAGCGAGCAGCGACCGGCACGGTCCCGCTCCCGCAGAAGGGGTCCAGAACGGTTGAATCGGGACCGACTCCGAATCTGTGGCAGGTCTCAGTGACGAACCCGGCCGAAAACCCTTGAACATAGGGCCACCAGCGGTGGACTGGACGCTTTTCGTTCGGGTTGAACTGAATCTCACCGGAGCGGGCGCCGATCCTTATCCCGAACTCCTTTTGGAAATTGCGGTCATACCAGTCGGAGCCTCGGAAAGCCTCGTGGCTGGGCCCGACTGTGGCGAAACGTTCGAGGACCCAGAGGCCCCGGCCGATTCGGTGAATCTCCTTCTCTGCTGAGAGCGCGTCCAACCGGTGCGTGACCTTTTCGATTGGGAGGTTCGTGACAGCGGAGAGCTGCTTGGCAGTGATGCCCGTTATGCCGGACTTACCGATGGCTCCGACAACCGGATCGAGGTCAAGTTCGGAGGCCGCGGCGGGAGAACTCATTCTTGAGGCTCAATTTGCTCCAGCCTATAAAAGCCGAGTTCAGAGGTACCGGAACGGTGGGGGGTGTGACGAAGTAGCCGGCCATGACGCCGGGTCTCGGCTGGCGGGTCATTTCTGACCGTTTCGTCTCCTCTCCCCCGCAGAGTATAAGTCCGGGGTGACATCACTGCTTGGAGAGTGACACATGAGCGCGTCCTCGAAGATAGAGTGGACGGACGCGACATGGAATCCGGTCACAGGCTGCACCAAGATCAGCGAGGGATGCGAGAACTGCTACGCTTTCACGTTCGCGGAGAGATTCCGCGGTGTTAGCGGGCACCCCTACGAAAGAGGATTCGACGTCCAAGTACGACCCGAGCGGATCGAACTTCCAATTCGATGGGATGATTCGCGTATGATTTTCGTGAACTCAATGAGCGATCTGTTTCATGAGAAAGTCCCGGACGACTTCATCGCCCGTGTGTTCTCCACGATGAACCGGGCGAGACAACACACTTTTCAGGTTCTTACGAAACGCGCCAAGCGCTTAGTTGACATCGGCCCAAGCCTGACTTGGACACCCAATATTTGGCAGGGGGTCAGTGTAGAGAACGCGTCCTATCGTTGGCGAATCAATGCGCTTCGGAAGGTCCCAGCGAGCACCAAGTTCCTATCGATTGAACCCCTGATTGGACCGGTTGGAGATCTCGATCTCACTGATATCCAGTGGGTGATCGTTGGCGGCGAGAGTGGTCCTAACGCTCGACCTATGAACGTCGACTGGGCAACTTCAGTACGCGACCAGTGCAGGAGAGCGAAGGTCCCATTCTTCTTCAAGCAGTTCGGAACCCTCAAGTCGAATCCAAATCCGTCCGATCCCACCGCGAAAGAGAACGGCGGCGTGTCGAAGGGCGGAGCAACCCTCAGGGGTCGCCTCTGGCGGCAGCTTCCTGTTCGTGCAGGAACGACCGTCCTGACTTAGTTCGGTTACAGTTCCTTCTGGCGTCCCTTCAGGATGTCGATGGCTTGAGCCGCTTGGCTCGCCGTTACTCCCTGCAATCGATTTGCCAAGTCTTCGTAGCCCCGCCAGTATGGAGAACCTCTGGACGTTCGGCGAGTGCGAATCAGCAAGTGGTAGAGCGCGCGACCTTCAACATCCTTGATTGCGGAAGCGGCGCCCAGAGGCTTAGCAAGGTCGGATTCGAGATTCCTTTCGTAGAGCGGTAGGACGGTCGTTTCCTGACCGAGCCCGGCGAGGAGCTCCGAAAGCCGTTGTCCGGTGAACTGTTCGAGCCGACTCGTCCCCCGGCCATCCATTTGTGCAACCGCTAGAATTCGGTCCACTCCGTCTGTAAAGTTGATGAAAAGATCGGAAGCCGGGCATGCGTTGACAATCTCCTGAAGTGTATCCCAGTGGACTTCAGTCCCCTCTGGATCAACACAGACGAATGCCAAGTCGTTCGGGCGGAGCAGCCGGGCTATCTCGCCCTTTAAGTGGTTGCAGTTACCACGGAGAAGGATCGGTCTCGGGACCCGATCCCTCGGAATGCGGGAAATCCGCTGACGGAGGACCTCGAATCGCCCCTCTGCCTGCTCTACGAGAATCACTTCGTCGAATGGGATTTTGGCGTGGGCAGCCAGAATCGGGGAACCTGCTAGCCAATCGCCTTTGTCGGTGCGAGTCACGCCGCAGCCCGCAAAGAGGTCGATATAGACCGATCTTCCGTACTTTCTCCCGTCTTTCGATTGTCCGCCAGCGATCGGTGTGAAGACATCGAGAGCGTGATTCAGGGCGGCTAGCTTCAGCGCGGTGTGGATGCCGTATTCGTGAAACACGTCTGGAGAGGCCTGCGATGCGTCGTCGCCCCAGTCAAGGATTTTGACAAGCTGTCCCTTGAGCCAATCAAAATCCGATACCCTGCGATGGGGCGCTTTGGCGGTTGGTCCAGTCCCCAACGCTGACCTCGTGCCAAAGGAAGGCCCGGCGGACTCTTCAATTATTGCTCGAAATGCCCGACGGATCTCGGACGGCGTCCTGGCACCAGGTCGGCGCGAGCATCGCACATGTTCGATGTCCCGTGCATCGCCCGTCCCTGCCTTCGCGAGGGACGTGCGATGCAACACAGCATCTCATACCAAACGCCAGAGCGACCAGCGCCGACCGAACACGCCCCCACCCGCCTCCGCACCGTCTCGGGAAACCGATTCCCGCGCAAGTGCGCCTGCGGATGCGGCTTCCAGATTCCGCGGGATCCCGAAGTCCGCTACGTGGTCGATTTCGGCGCGCAACGACCCTACCCCGCCTACCTCCGCGAGCATTCCACTGACTACGGGAGCTACCACGGCCAGCCGCGTACCCCCGAGAACGTCGATCCGCTCCCCGGTTTCGTCCGCGGGAGCGACCTGCCGCGACCCGTTCGTTCCCGCCCGCGCGAGGGATCGCAAGGTGGTGCGTCTGTCGAAATGACGAGGGTCGTGCGCGGTGAGCCGCACAGCGAATGAACGTTATACTCACTCCGGTTAATCTTCAGGACTGGATTGTCATGTCCTCCCCTGAATCCGGTCGACGAGCC
>Ga0187885_10003902_pt1 | contig 12639 bp, 10 predicted proteins | sample June2016WEW_20_1_3_FD_132970 | JGI IMG/M metagenome (GOLD analysis project Ga0187885, IMG submission 132970) | Peatland microbial communities from SPRUCE experiment site at the Marcell Experimental Forest, Minnesota, USA - June2016WEW_20_100 | ecosystem: Environmental > Terrestrial > Soil >... | reverse complement strand
GAACGCCGCGAAGCGACGGTGCCGAGGACTCGCGAGAGGGCAATGATCAGGCAGCCAGCTCGTACTCGTGGATGAGCCCGCCGATGAGGTCGCGGCGGTGGACCGTGCCGGCGCTGCTGGCCGCCCGTGGCGGACGCGGCGGCGTGAGGTCGAGACCTCGATGCGGTCGGCCTCGGTTGTAGTGCGCGACGTACTCGCCAAGGATCATCTCGAGGTGACGTCAGGAGAACACGCTTTAGGGGAGCGCACCGGGGCGAGGATCGTCTCGGCGCCGATGAGCAGGCGCAAAAGGATGAAGGGCGCGAAGGCGGCGACGACGAGGATGGTCAGCGCCTCCATCAGCGCGCCCACCGCGGTCGAGAAGCTCGCGGAGCTGCCGAGGCCCGACAGCATCGCCGAGCCCGTCGCGAAGGCGAGGGCGATGACCACCTTGGAGAGGATGAGGGCGAGTCCCCCCTCGACGTAGCGACGTCGCAGACCGCGCACGGACGGGTGGACCGAGGCGGCGAAGATGAGCGGTCCCGCCATCACCGCGACGTAGATGAGCGCGCTGCGACAGAGCAGCTCCGCCCAGACGCAGAGCGCGGCGATGACGATGAGCGCCCCGGTGGCGAGCCCGACGATCCCGGTCGCGCCGATCGCGCCGGACATCGCGACGGCGACGAAGGCCGAGAGCGTCCCCGTCGCGCCCCGGGCGATCGAGGCTGCGACCTCGTCGCTCGCCGAGACGAGGGCGGCGGTGACGGTGACGAGGAGCGTCATCTCGAGCACCGCGACGGGGAGGCGGAGCGCCGCCCGAGCGAGGAGGGAGTGGTCCGCCGAGAGGAGCGCCGTGATGATCGCCAGCATGAAGGCGAGCGCCATCACCGAGGCCGAGACGGCGAGGACGCGTTCGAAGACCGCCTGGCCGGAGGAGGACCACCACCCGCCGGAGAAGACCGGGTCGCTCGTCGTCTTCACGAAGCCCAAGAGCGCCGTGACGAGCGAGCTCGCCCCGGTGCCGAAGAGCGAGAGCAGCGCCGAGAAAAAGGCGTCGGCGATGTCCTTGGCGAGCGTCAGCGGATTGAGACTGATCCCCAGAAACGCGAGAACCCGCATCAGTGGATCGCCGTCAGGGCGTTGACGAGCGTTGGCGTCAGCCCGAGGCCGAGCGCGCCGACGAGGCCGAGGAGGGCGACGGCCTTGCCGTGGTTGGCACCCTGGTAGCTCTGCTGGGAGTGCGAGAGGCCCATCTTGGCGAAGCCATACATCGCGGTCGCGGCACAGGCCATCGCGCCGGCGTAGAGGGTCCAGTTCAGAAGGTCCTGGAGTCCGTCGGCTCCCGGCGGTGCCTCAGCGGTCACCGAGACGTCGGCGAACGCGGTCGTTGGGAGGGCGAGAACGAGCGTCGAGACGAGGAGGAGTGTTGAACTCGCGGCACCGGCGAGCCGAAGAAGCCTTGTCCGCGAGCTCCGTTGTTCTCCGGGTCCTCGCGTGTTGTCATCGCGTCCGTCGGGGTCGGGTCGGTGCATCGGGGGCCTCCTTGGTCGTGCTCCCCGGGGGAGCGGTCGACCGTCATCGTGCAAAACGACCCTCGATGTCAGCCTCGATTTCGCCTCGATTTAGCCTCAATCTTGTGGATCAGCCTCGATTTCGCCTCGATCTCGCCTCGATCCCGGTCGGCGCGCCGCGAGGTCGCGTCTGGAGCCCGCTGCGCCACGGGTTTCGACTTGGCAGAAACCGCACTCGTCGAGATACGCGGCGGACCGACTCGAGTCGCGGCTCCCGAGACCAATCGAGCAACGAACGATCCCTGACAGAGGCACAGAAGTTCCTCGACGATCCATGTTCGGAGCGGCGGTCTCCGGCTTGAAAGAAGCAGTCTTTAGGTGGGGGATGGGCTCGGTTCTGACCAAGCGCACCTCGTGGCGGTCGCGGAGGCCAATGCCTTGGAGCGGTCGATGGTGGCGGAAGACGCGTTACCGGGTTGCTCAGATGGACGAGGTGCTACGTGGCTAGGCGGCCATTGCTCCGAGGGGACCTGAGCTGGCCTGGTCGGGCGGAAGAGCCTTGGTCAGGCGTTTGGTGACGCGGTTCCACGCCTCCAACCGGCGATTCGCGACCGTGGCATATCGGCACCTTGGGGCGAGGCTGGACGACCGGTCGACCGCGAGTGGGAGGACGTTCAACGAACCGCCGAACCTTTGCGCCGCGCCGAGTCTTGTTGTTAGCGGTCGCAGGCGCTTTTCTGTGCCCGTAATCCGTCCTCGAACCGCATGAAGCGGTCAAGGGTCAGGCCCGTTCCGCAACACGCTGACCTGTCCGAGACCGCCCAAAACCCCTTGCTTGGTGGCCCGTGCTTAGCTAGACAGTGCTTACACTCCATCACTCCATGATGGCACTAGGAGCGTCTGTTGTGACAACCCGTGGATCCGCAGCACAATATGCATTCGAGCCCATTGTCGATGAGGCGATTGTAGAAAGCTCCTTGACGTCTGATGAGCGCGACGTTGTTGCCCAGGCTCTTAAGGCGCGCATGCAGGTCAATTTTGAGCGTCACCCAACGCGCGAAATTGATGTTGAAGCCCTCAGATCTGCTATTTCAGAATCGGTGAGCACATTATCCCAACGACCTACCGAATCCCAAGGACCTCTCGAGGATCAAGGCCATATTCTGTACGACGTGGGCACAGAGAGGCGTCCTCATTTGCGTATACAGAAGGGCCCTCATTCCGAAGCATTGACTGAAGCGCACGTGAACTCCCTTCTCGATTCGCTATGTGAGCATGTGCACTTTCCCTGGCCACTGTGTAAAGCCGATGACTAGTATTAGCGATCGACCTGAGCAGGCCCTAGAGGCAGCTCGGGATGTGGTTAAGCAGCTTGTTACGATTGACGCTGCATTGCTGACATTTGGAATAGCCTTCGTTCAGAACATCTCCAAAGGCAGCGGCCCGACTGGTTGGACTGAACTCTCTATAGTGGCGCTGCTCGCAAGTCTATCCTTCGGAGTCCTCACTCTGTTTCAGATTGTTGCCCAAACACATAAAGAAACTGGCACGATAAACGCAGGGTTCCTCCGATTCGATCTTTCGATCAGTCTGCTGATGTTTGTCGCGGCTGTTGCCTTCCTGAGCGTCTATGTGATTCAGGCACCGGTGCTGTAGCTCTCAACCGTAAAGATCGTTCGGCTGACGAAATGCCACGACCGCCGTGCCCTCGCGGCCAAGACGGTTTGGGTCACTCACGTGACAATTCAATCCTCCTGTCGTCGCGCGGGCTCGAGCACTCCCCTCATCAGAGGCGAGCCGAGCGACGGCCCAGCACTCAAACCCGTGTCCCAGAACAATGACAATGCCCCTGGGGGTCACCGCCATCTAGCGCGGCGCCCCAGAACGCCGGAACAGGGCGTCACACAGATCGGCGGCACACGCGCCTTGACGCGGCATCACCTCGATTTCGCCGCGATCTTCGACACTGAGATCCGTGTTGTGGTCGGCCGGGGCACGACGGGGCCCTGAGGATGCCGTTTGTTCCTCCCCTCCAAATGCACCGCGCCGATGGCTGGCAGCTCAGACAGACGCACCGAACCGAATAGCTCTCTTGAGGACCGGGATACCGAGTGAGCGGAGACGTGCCTCGACCTCGGAGAGTTCTTCGGCGTCGGGGTCGAGCAGGCGACCCTTCTCGAGCGCCCACGCCGCGAGTTCAGTGGAGCAGTCCTGGTCGAGGGCGAGGGTCGCAAGGTTCTTTGCGGCAGCAGCGACTTCGCGGGCGACGTGCGCGAGCGTCCCTTCGGTGTCGAGCCAGGTGAAGCGGTTCGACGCGGCGGCGGGTACGCCGCGCACGAGCTCCAATGCAGCGACGAGTGCCTCACGACGTTCGTCGTCACCTGCGGCGGCAGTGTTGACGAGCTCTTGAAACCGCAGCCAGTCGCAGCTGACGTCGTCGGCGAGCCTGTACGGCTGGCTCCCGTTCGCCGAGGTGAGCCGGTCGGGTCCGAGGACCTTGCGCGCGGCACCGGCGACGGCCCAGATCGTCGAGGCCGCCTGGGATCCCGGACTGCGCGGGGTGCCGAGCGCGTCGCGGAGCCGCGCCGCGGTGGCGCGGTGCCGGTGGGTGGCGAGATAGGCGACGAGCTCGACGGCGGCGGCCGAGGCGTCGCCCGTGACCGCGCCGACGAGGTCGGGGAGCTCCCGCAGGATGCGAACCTCCACGGCGCCGGCGGCGACGAGCGACAATCCGGAAGATTCCTCGTCGGCCAGTCTCGCTGCGATCCTCGCTCGATTCGTCGGTCGTCCGCTGGTCCTGGCAGTCCCGGTCGTCCGGGCGAGACGGAGGCCGTAGGGCTCGAGGACGACCGCATCCCCGTCGTCGACCTGGACGAGGTCGGCCCCGACCGCTGGCCTTCGGTGCGGCGGGGAGGCGGGGTCGTCGCGGAAGTACGTGCCGTCGGGATCGCTCCCGATCGCCACGAGACGGCCATCCCCACCGTCGCCGTGCGCGGCGGCCTCGAGGTCGTCGAGCGTGATCGAAGGGTCCAGCCTGAGCGCGGCTCCGTCCTCGAGCGGCTCGAAGCCGGGAGGAACGTCCGGACAAGGTGCGGTAAGGAGCATCTCCACGCCGGACGTGCCGACTCGCAGAAGGCTGATCTCGGGCCCATCGGCGACGGCTTCCGCCGCGAACCGCGTCAGCGCGGCCTCGGCCCAGTGGGCGCGCTCCGCGCACTCGATCGCACGTCCTGGTGCGAGCGGCCGGACGACCCGAGTGGCAGCGGGGGCTGCCGCCCGTCGGTGTCCGGCGACGAACGTCAAAAGAGCCATCGCACCATCGAGCGCGAGGAGGCCGATCCCGAGGTCGTGAAGGTAGCGCTCGATCGAGGGTTTGCTGTCCTCCGCGAATAGAGCCGCGATCCAGAAGAACTGGACGATGGCGACGATGCGAATTCGCACGTTGCACGCGCCGACGAATCGTCGGAGGGACTCGATGGCGCGCGGTTCGTCGGCCTCGCGGTTGGTTTTCACTCCGGCTGACGCCTCTGCCCGCATACCAGCGAGCGTTACGGCCCCGGCGACCGTTCGACCTCCCGTTGCGGGCTCGGTTCCGTTCAATCCCGGTGGAGGAGTCCGTGGCCGATCTGGTCGAGCCGATCCCGTCTCGGCGATGGTGAGCGGACCCGCCGCTCCCGTCGTCGAACGGCGGTCCCCTTCGAGGCGGCACGTCGCCGTCGGCCGTTCGGACGCTCGTCCCCTCCCCATCCGGCGTCAAGGGCCGCTCCGGGGCGCCGGCTCGCCCGGTGCCTGCGGACGGCTCGCCTGCTCGCCTCGCCGGTCGGCCTCCGCTCCTCGCTCGGCTGTGCCGTCCCTGGACGCCGGCGGGTCCCCGGGGACGGCTCCCTCCCCGGCCGGCGGCAGCGTGCCGCCGAGACCGAAGGAGGACCGATGAGCGACGAGATCTCCACCGCCCGCATCTCCCGCCGAACCTGGGACGGGCTCGACCTTGCCCGCCGACGCGGCGCACCCTGGGACCAAACCTGCCGGGTCGGGCGGGAGACGGACCGGGGCCTCGTCTTCGTCGACTGCCGCGTCGTCGAGGAGTACCCGCTCTTCTCCTGCGGCGAGGTCGTCCTCACGAGGCACGCCGCGACGCGCCTCGAGGCCGCGGGCCTCATCCCGGTCCGGGCCTACGCGCAACTTCTCGCGCGCCACCTCGGCGGCGACTGGGGCATCCTGTCCTTGGAGGACCACGAGGAGAACGACTTGGCTCTCGAGCGCGGGTATCGACTCTTCTCGGCTTACCAGCTCTACGACGAGCGCTACTGGGTGATCACCGAGGCCGATCGCTCGGTGACGACGCTTCTCCTGCCCGAGGACTACTGATTCTTTCCCGGCGCGTCGCCAGCCGGGACGGCGCGCCGGGGCTCGGCCGTCGGCGCCTCGCCAGCGCCGTGGGGATCGCGTTCGGTCGCGGATCCCCGAGGCTCTTCGACCCGTTCGGTTGGAGAATCGCTCTGTGGTCTCTCATCCGTCGGGACTACTGCCAGTGGCTCGCCAGGGCCCGCAACCACCACGACTCGGGGACCGCGACCGTGGCGAGGGGCAGTAGCCCGCCCGCTCCGCCGGCCGCGAGCGCTTCCGGGACGGCCTCGTGGAAGAGTGGGAACGCGCCGACGATCGCCGAACAGCTCCGGCATCCGTTGCTCAGGTACGCCTCGCCGACCGTCTTTGAATAGCGGCGCCGGACCGCGCCGACGCCGCAATTAACGCGCGCCTGGTCGGGAAGGATTCGATCGGCGAGGCGTAGCGCGTAGTCGCAGTCGCAGAGAACGAGGTTCTCGCCGCAGATGTCGCCGTCGGGTTCCATCATCCCGACGAGCGCGATGCCGGTTGTCTGGCAGCGCCAGCACTCCCACGGCAGGCCAAGGAGCGCGATCTCCACCGGAGGTCCGATACGCGGCCCGAGACCGACAAGCGAGGAGGGCAGCCATTTCTCGAAGCGCTCGAGGCTGTCGCTGCTCGTGTACCAGCTGCGGGCCCGGGCGTCCCAGACGGCACCGAGCGCTTTCACCTCGTCCTTCTCCTCGAACGGGACGTCGAGGGAGACCCAGCGGGGAATGGTGCCCGGCGGCGCGTCGGGTGGACGTTGCAGCGAGCGACGTTCGAAGAGTTTCACAATCTGAAGCTTTAGCAGCAGACTCTCTCGTTGTGCGCTACGAACGCGCGGCGGCATTCCGACTCCTGCTGTCTAGTCAGAGGGTCGTTGGCGCCAAGCCATCTCCTTGTCAGATATCACGCTGGAAGGCTACAAACGCCTAGTCAACCGCGAGAAGCGGGGGCCGATGCATATAGTTCGCGCTATGCCATCTGAACCGCCCGCGTCGCCCGATTGGTGCGTGATCTGCGGGAAGCCGAGTACGCACACGGCCTTCCCATCCCGCCCCATCTTGACGCGACAAGTATCGAAGGACGACGGCACTGCGACGCTGGAGAACGAGAAGCTACCTCCGTATCTTCTCTGCGACGAGCACTTCCGGGAAATGACTAAGTATCCCCGCGGCGGTTTTTTCGGTTGGTGTGACGACCCCTCCTGTCGCCGATGGGGGAGGGTTGGCGACCCGTCGCCATGCGGAGCGCCGTTCTTGGAGTTACCGAGCGGTTTGCCCGGATAGTGTCCTCTGGCCCGAAGTTAGGCGGGTCGCTCTTCGGGTACTGGGCGGGCCACTGCCCGGTCGCGAGTGCGTGGAACAAGAGTAAACCTGATACCGGAGCTACGCGTACGCGAAGGACTCGTCTTAGACCGACTGGCGACGGGTCAGCCGACAGCAAGACGCCAAGCCGCCAGGGAACTCCGTCGTAATCTGTGCAAAGTCGCGAGCGGGCCGTTCATCGTAGGAACGCCGCAGACGACGGCCGGACCCGGCGCAACGAAATCGGGAGGAGCGTGCGCAGCGAATCCAGAGGACGTTGCGCCGGAGCCCGGAGTCGGCGGTGTCAGCATAGAAGCGAGGCGACCATCATGGGAAAGATCGAGCCGACCGCTGGGCTCGAGTACGGGCCGGGAGTCGTCGGCAAGTACCGGTTCCGCGTTCGTGAACAGCATGTCGCTGATCACTACTGCGAGCTGATACGCACGGCTTCGCCCGGCGCGATCAAGCTTGATCTCGTGTTGCGCGGCTTGGCGCTATTGCCCCAGCACGCGGGGCGCAGGCGCACCGGCCTTGTCCTGCCCCGTATTACGTACGAGCAGCTGCACGATCTCTGTCGCGTGCCTTCGCGCTTTCTTACTGTCGTACCAGAGGACGAGTTTGCCGATCCCATAGTGCTCGCCAAAAAAAGAAAGTGGGTCGGCGAGCAGCTCCGGCGACTCGAGGATCTGAAATTAGTTCACCGCATAGAGAGACCCGGCAAGCGGCCAGCCATCGTTGTTCTCCGTGACGACGGATCCGGTGCGGAATTCGATGATCCTGACGGCGGTCGAGGCAACTCGTATGTCACGGTCTTCGGTGCATTGATTGCTTCGGGCTGGCTTCGCCTTTGGAAAACGCCGGAGATCGCCGCCTATTTTGCCGCCATGATTGCTGACCGGTATGCGCGTAATCGGCAACCGCGTGCTGGAGCCCCGATAGGTGGAGCGACTTGGTACCAGCCGCTGGCATGGTTCGAGGACTCAGGTGGACAAAGGCCCGCTGGCCACGTTCGGACGCCATTTTCAACTCGAACCTTGGAAAGAGGTTTCGCGAGCCTTGCTGAAAGCGAGCTTGTAAGGATCACCCGGACTACTAGGCATCCTTACGGGGGCCGACGGTTCGCACATCCCCGATCCGTCTACGAAAACCGGTTTCACACCATCGAAGAAACGGTGGCGAAGTTGCCAGAAAAAGAGCTGGGTCGCGTTGTTTCGTCGACGGAGACTGACTGACAAGTCCGACAGCGATGGACAATCACCCGTCCAGCCTGTTCCAGCAAGATCCACTCAGCCTTTCTCCCTCGATTCACGCCCCCGTGTCGCAACATTTCGCTTAATGCGCTTCGTTCAGAACGCCCTCGCTGCCGTCAATGTTGGATTCGCCGCCGTGTACGAGCCCCAGCCAGACACCCTTGGAGGTTCCCCTGCGGGGAACCTCCGGTTCTTGGCGCACGTCGTGCGCAGTTGTCGGGTTGTCGGGAGGTCGACCGGTACAGCGACTTCGTACTCTCCTGTCGATGATCCTCTCGGTCACCGTCCTTGGCAACAAAGACGGCATGTCGCCGGCGCTCGTCGGGAAGAAGGTCGTCGAGTATCTCGAGGGCGGGCGGACGGTCGCCGCGCCGGGCCGACGTCCCGGAAGTCTCGTCGAGCTCCCCTCGCCCCAGGGCGGGACCGTCGCCTACTACGCCGACTCGGCGGGGCTCCGACCGGGACGGTGGGCCCTCGGAAGACAAGGCGATGTGGATCCTGCTGAACTCGCAGTCCTCCTCGCCGGTTACGACCCAGAGACCCTTGCGCCGCTCATCTCGGCGCAGGGTTCCGCCGGGAGAGCCGCGCGCGCCCGCATCAGCGCGCTCGCGGTCGACCCCGAATCGCGCGTCTACACCGCGACGCAGGCGGCGCAGGCCCTCGGCGTCTCTGTCTCCTACCTCCGTCGGATGCTCCGTCAAGAGGTCAAGACCGGCGGCGAGGCAGCAGCGGGGGTCACGCGCGCCGCGAACGGCACCTGGCAGGTCGACCGGGAGGCGCTCGTTCGTCTCGCTTCCCTCCGCAACGGGGCGCGCATCGTCGCCGGCTACGATCTCACCTTCTCGCCGCCGAAGTCCGTCAGCGTCGTCTGGGCGGGAGGCGGCGACGCGACGAGGGCGGCGGTTCTCGACAGCCTCGACGCCTCGGTTACTGCCGGGCTGCGCTATCTCGACCGTCACGCCTTCTTCGTCCAGGTGCGGAAGCACCCCGAGAAGGCCTCCGGCGTGATCGCCGCCGACTACCTGCACACGACGTCGCGCGCCCTCGATCCCCAACTGCACCACCACGTCGTTGTCGCCAACATCGGCACAGGGCCCGACTGGATCGCCCGCGCCCTTGACGCCCGGATGGTCTTCTACGAGGCCAAGACGGCGAGCTACGTCGCGGCGGCGGAGCTGCGCCACCAACTCACCGCGCGCCTCGGTGTCACGTGGACCGAGGTGCACAACGGGATCGCAGAGGTCGCGGGGGTGCCCGAGGCCGCGCTCGCGTCGATGAGCTCGCGCGCGAAGGACATCGCGGCGGCGACCGGGGAGCTCGACTACTCCTCGGCGAAGGCCCGCCAGGTCGCGGCGTGGGACACCCGGGCCGCGAAGGACCACGGCGTCGACCTCGATGCGCTCTACCGCTCCTGGGACGAGCGGCTCACCGTCGCTGGCTACGACGGCTCGATCCGCGCGCGCGTCCTCCGGCGCGTCGACGCTCCCGAGCTCTTCGCCGACGACGTCCGCCAGCGCATCTTCGATCGGCTCGTCCGCGCCGACGGGATCACCGAGCACGAGGCGGTGATCGACCGCCGCACCGTCGTGCAGCGGCTGGCGGAGATCGCCGGCGACCGGCTCTCGGGCGACGCGATCGACGAGCTCGCCGACGTCTTCCTCGCACGCCCCGAGATCGTCGGTCTCGCGGCATCGAAGGAGCGCTCGTCGCGCGGCATCATCCGCCGGAGAGACGGTCGCGTCGTCACGCTTCCGGGACGCGCGCTCTACTCGACCGAGGCGATGCTCGCCCTCGAGTGCCGCGCCCTCGCTGCCTACGACCGCGGCCGCGAGGCAAACGTCGCGGTCGTGACCGCAGAGACCCTCCAAGGCACGCTCGCCGAGGAGCGGTTCGCCCGGTTATCACCAGAGCAGCGCAGGTTCGTCGTCTCGCTCACGACCTCGGGGATGCGCATCCAGGCCGGCCTCGGCGCGGCCGGCACCGGCAAGACGACCGCGCTCGAAGCGGCAGTCGCGGCCTGGGAGTCCGCCGGTTACCGGGTCGTCGGCGCCGCCGTCGGCGGTACCCAGGCGGTCGTGCTGGGCGAGGAGACCGGGATCGAGGGAAGGACGGTGGCCTCCGTTCTCGCCCGCTACTTCGACCACGGGGATACCGCGAGCGTCGATTCACGCACCGTGCTCCTCGTCGACGAGGCGTCACTCCTCTCGACGCGTGACTTTGCCGCGCTGGCGAGAGCCGCGGAGGAGAGCGGCGCCGCGCTACGGCTCGTCGGCGATCCGGCACAGCACTCGGCCGTGCGTGCCGGCGGCGTCTTCCGCCACCTCGTCGCGAGCCACTCGGACGAGGTTCCCGCGCTCACCCACCTCTACCGCCAGCAAGGACCGGAGATGGCCGAGGTCCGCCTCGCCAACGCCGCGTACCGGGAGGGCAGGTTCGCCGAGGCCCTGGAGCGCTTGGCGCGCGACGGACGGATCACCGAGGCGCAGTCGGCCGACGAGGCCTACGACCTCCTTGTTGCCGCTTGGTACCAGGAGCGTACGCGGCGGATCTGCGAGCCCGCGCGCCGACCTTCGGCGATGACCGCCGAACACCACTTCGAACGGCGCGAACTGAACGAGCGGGCGCGGGCGCTCCTCGTCGCCGACGGGACGCTCACGGGACCCGAGCTTTTTGTTTCAGGGCTCAGCTTCCGCCGTGGCGACGAGGTGATCACCCGGGTCGCCGACCGCTCGCTTCGCGAGCAGGGCGCTCCCCGCGACGCCTACGTCCGCAACGGGTCGCTCGGAACGGTCGCCGAGGTGCGCGAGGACGGGCTCGTCGTCGACTTCGAGCGGTGGGGGAGGGTCACCGTGCCTCTCGGCTACCTCGAGCACCAGGTCTCGCCCGGGATCAAAGGCGGACTGCAACATGCCTACGCCTTGACGACCCACGCTGCCCAGGGCGCGACGTTCGCGGTCGCGACGCCCCTTCTCACCGACGCGTCGAAGCCGGAGGGGGTCTACGTCGGGATCACCCGCGGTCAGTTCGACCTCCGGGCGGTGGCGATCAGACGGCGGGAACTCTCCGGAGAAGCAAACGAACACGCTCTGCCGACGCTCGAGGACGAGACGAGCTCGCTCCGCGCGCTGGAGGTCCGACTCGAGAGCGGCGCACCGGAACGACTCGCGAGCGAGCTGCGGCGGATCGAGCCCGCCACGTGCAAACTTGTGACCAGTGCTGAGAAGAACGTTGAGCGACGCGAGGAGTTCCCGTTCGTCGCGCTCTGTGACGAGGAGGTCGTCGAGGCGGCGCAGCGCACCGCGAGCGAGCTTCATTCCGCGCGCGCCGACATCGCGCGGCTGAGGACCGACATGCGTCGTCGCGAGGCGCTGATCGAGACGGGTCGCTTGGCCGGGCGATCGCCGAGCGCGCTGGAGCGGGGGAACGCGTTCGCCGCCGGGCGGATCCGTGAACTCACCAAGTTCCTCGAGGAGATTGAGCCACGCGTTGACGCGCTTGAAGACGAGCTCGTTCGGCGGGGGATCGACCTTGACTCCGTCCACGAACCTCGCCGACAGGTGGCGCGTGCCGAGAATTCGTACGAACCGGAATCGTGCGGGCCTACGGCGGAGCCTTCCGAGGCAGTGATGCGGCCGTAGAAACTGTGAAGTGGGGCAACGAGGCACTCTCCGATATCACCAAGAAATGCGCGTCGAAAGCCCGATAGCAAGGAATATGTACCCTACGACAACCCCGACCGACTTGAGCTCGAAGAAGAGGTCCGCAGGCCAGTTGATGAAAGACGGAGTACCGACGTCCTCATCGGGACCCGCCCCCTTCCGTTCCTTCCGATTCGTGAACACGCCCCACATCGCAGTCGCGACGAGGTACTGGAGGAAATCAAGCACCAACGCGATGGTTAAACACAAGCCCGCGTCGAAGAAGCGCTGCGAAATTGCGATGCTCCCCTTCGCCGACACGATGCCGCCGCTGAAGACCCAAATCACGGCGATGCCTGCGAACGCTAACTTGCGGCCAACATCGCTCGCTCGCCCGCTGAGGTCCTTGTAGGCGTCGATTGCTTCGCGGAGCGTCATGATGCGCGCGGCCCCGTGCTAATAGTCCGTCTCTTCGCAGGTCGCCTGCGGGCCGGAGCCTTCTTCGCAGGAGCCTTGCGGGCTGGTCGCTTCTTGGCGGGAGCCTTCTTCACCACTTTATTGGCACCGACTTTCTTGGCGCCCCTTT
>Ga0187885_10003892_pt1 | contig 12662 bp, 9 predicted proteins | sample June2016WEW_20_1_3_FD_132970 | JGI IMG/M metagenome (GOLD analysis project Ga0187885, IMG submission 132970) | Peatland microbial communities from SPRUCE experiment site at the Marcell Experimental Forest, Minnesota, USA - June2016WEW_20_100 | ecosystem: Environmental > Terrestrial > Soil >... | reverse complement strand
TCCGCGCTTGGCCAGGCCGCCCGTCTTGCCGCCGTTCAGCACCATCGCACCCAACGCCCCGTCGCTCGGCAGGTAGGGCCGCGCCGCGTCCAGCACCTCCTCCACCGGCGGCTCCTCGTAGCCGATGAAGTCCTCCCGGAAGGGCTCGGTCAGCACGTGCTCGTCGCGCCTCAGCACCTTCTTGCGAATCCAGGCCTTGAGCGCCTCGAAGGAGAACTGCCGCCCCACCAGGTGCAGGTTGCGGAACTGCTCGGTGATCGTGTACCAGACCCACTCCGTGATGTCGGAGATCCAGGCCTCGGCGCCGTACTCCTCCAGTTGCCGCACCAGGTTCTCGTTCGAGAAACAGTGCAAGCGGCAGAAGATCTCGCCGACGATGCCGATGAGCGGCGTCGAGCGGTCGCGGTGCACGGGCAAGGCGCGGAAACGGTTGCGGCAGCGCACCAGCGCGTCGCGGATGGCCTTGAGCTGCGCGGGGGGGGCGAGCGGCGCGGTCTCGATGGTCTTGCACAGGTCGTCTAGGCATTCCTCGTAGACGACCTCGGCGCTGCCCTTCCGGGTCTCGTACGGCCGGTACTGTAAGAGCACCTTCTGGAGGATGTCGGCGGCCAGCAGCGCGCGCCAGCCGGTACGCACGAACTCGCGCGCGTACGGCCCGAAGTCGGCGTAGCCGTCGCTGCTCGTAGGCGAGATGACGCCGGTGCGGGGATAGCCGTTATTCGCCAGTACGTGGCGCAGGTAGGGGGCGTACTGGCCGAAGCGGCACGGTCCCCCCGCCGTGGGCATGAACAGCACCACCTCGGCCGGGTCGATCTCGGGCTGCTCGAGCAGCTTCATGAAGTCGCCCACGGTGACCTTGGCGGGGTAGCATTCGTCGCCGGAGGTATACCGCGCCCCCAGCTCCCGCGTGCGATGGTCCGAGGGCGGCGTGATGTCGGCATCCAGACCCAGGGCGCGGAACGCCGCGGCAAAGGTGCGGCCGCTGCCGTAAGCCATCGGCGGGATGAAGATCCGCTTGCCCTTCAGTGGACTGGACTGGCAGCCATCGCCGCTTCCGGCTTGTAGCATCGCAGGATTCCTTTGCTGTCCAGGTAGGCCTCGCAGCGGGTCATGTATCCGGCGTCGTTGCCGTGGCCGTCGAACTGGAGCACCAGCAGCGGCGCGCCCGCGGCCTCGCGGGTGAAGTGCTTGATATAGGAGTCGGGCCCGCACTTGAAGTTCGAGATGTAGACCAGGTGCAGGTTCGGCCGCCCGCTCACCAGCCGCGCCGCGCTGAGGATCTTCCGCCCCGAGATCCAGTACATGTTGGGGTGCAGGTCGCCGATCGGCTCCTGCCCGGTCACCAGGAAATCGAACGGCAGGACGTTGGCCCCGTAGCGATGGCGCAGCTTGCGCGGCACGTCGCAGTTGATGTTGCGGTCGTAGATGTTGTAGCCGCGGCCCACCAGCACCAGGCCGGGTTCCCCGGTGCTATCGAGCACCTCCAGCGCCTTCCGGCCGGCCTCCAGCAGCCCCTGCTGGAAGTCGCGCTGCGCGGCGTAGGCCGCGTCCACGGCGCGCTCGTTGGCGCGCCGGCTCACGCCCAGCCGCCGCATGGCCGCGTACAGGCCGTTCTTGATTTGTTCGCGCCCGAGTTGGAAGTGGAGCTGCGGAATCAGGAACATGTGCCGGTGGGCTTCCAACCGCGGCGCCGCGCGCAGTACGAAAGGCAGCGTCTGGTTCCACGGGCAGAAGTGCGCCGTCGAGGAGAAGCTCTCATCGGTCTCGGCGTCCAGCACGTTTGGCAGCAGGATGTAATCCACGCCCATCTGGATCAGCGCGCCGACGTGCCCGTGCGCCACCTGAATCGGGTAGCAGGGCTGCGCCAGCGCCATCTCCAGCCCCTCGGCGGCGATGCTCGGGTCCGTGAGCGGCGAGACCGCCGCCTGGATGCCGAGTTCGGTGAAGTAGCGCAGCCAGAACGGCAGGTGATCGAAGATCGACATGGCGCGCGGCAGGCCGACGCAGAGCTGGCCGGGGATCCGTTCGAGCTTGCCGCCCAGCGGGTGGCCGGCCAGCGACTCCAGCAGCCGCTCGCGGAACGCGAACAGGTCCTCGATCACCGGCTTGCGTCCCGTGGGCGAGGGCTTGCGGAACTTGTCCGAGCACTTGTCGCCCCAGTGGCTCTTGTGGCCTTCGATGGTGAATTCCTTGATGTCGCAGAGGTTCGAGCAGGCCTTGCAGACGAAGTCGCGGCTGGTCATGTGGAGCCGGGAGAGATCGTAGCCGCGGAAGCGCGAGGGGCCGTGCGTAGCTTCCTGCCACTGCCGCGCAATCAGCGCCATGCCGATAGCGCCCACCACGCCGTTGTGCGGCGGCACCGTGATCTTCTTGCCCAGCAGGCCGGCGAAGGCCGCCGCCACCGAGTCGTTGTACGCCGTGCCGCCCTGGAAGTAGATCACCCGGCCGATCTTCCGGCCCCGGACCACGCGGTTCAGGTAGTTGAGCGCGATCGAGTAGGCCAGGCCGCCAACCAGGTTCGGCACCGATTCGCCCTTGTGCAGCCAGCCCGTCACGTCGCGCTCCATGAAGACCGTGCAGCGCTCGCCCAGCCGGGTGGGCGCCGGGGCCGCCAGCGCCAGGTTGGCGAATTCGCCCTTGATCGAGATGCCGAGCTTCTCGGCCTGCTCCTCCAGGAACGAGCCGGTGCCCGCGGCGCAGGCCTCGTTCATGGCGAAGTCCACCACCACGCCGTTCTCGATCGAAATGAACTTGGAATCCTGCCCGCCGATCTCGAAAATAGTGTCCACGGGCTCGCCGCCCAGCGTGCCGGAGACGTGCAGCGCTCCGGTCTTGTGCGCAGTGATCTCGTCGTTCACCACGTCGGCGCCGACCAGCTCGGCGATCAGCTCGCGCCCCGAGCCGGTGGTTCCCACGCCGCGGACCACCAGCCGCGGGCCCCAGACCCGCTCCAGCTCGCTCAGGCCCTGCTGGACCGCCTCGATGGGCCGGCCGGCCGTGCGCAGGTAGATGTCGTGAATCACGGCGCCGTTCTCGTCCATGGCGACGACGTTGGTGGAGACCGAGCCGATGTCGATGCCCAAGTAGGCCGGGATCGGCGCGTCGCCTGGCGGCGGCACGTATGGCTGGACGCGGTGGCGCAGCAGGACGACGTTCTCCATCGACAGCGGCCGCGCATCGCAGACGCGCTCTTCGGCCTCGTGCTGGCTGAGCCGGTGGATCTCGCGGAAGGAGCGCTTTTTGCGCTCCTCGGCCTCCAGCATCGCCGTGCCGATGGCGCCGCACCAGGCATACAGCTCCGGCACCACCAGCTCGTCCTCGGCCAGGCCGAAGGCTTCCCGCAGCGCGCGCGTGACGCCGGAGTTCTGCGACACCGCGCCGATCAGCGCCACGGGCTTCGTCACCGGGCGGCCCTTGATGATGCTCGCCTTGAAGTTGCGCGCCACCGCGTCGCACAGGCCGCGGAGGATCTCGGCCGGCGTGTAGCCCTTCTGCTGCGCGTGGATCATGTCGCTCTTGGCGAACACCGAGCAGCGGCCGGCCACCCGCGCCGCGCAGCCCGCCGTGTCGACCACCGCGCCCATCTCCTCGACCGAGTAGCCCATCCTCAGCGCCTGCTGGTCCAGAAACGAGCCCGTGCCGGCGGCGCACTCCCCGCTGCGGTCGTAATCCACGATCGCCGGCCGCTCCATGTCGGGCTGCTTCTCCAGGCGGATGTACTTCGCGCTTTCTCCCCCCAGCTCGAACACCGTGCGGACGTGCGGGTAGAACCCGGCCACCATCCGCGCGATGGCCTTGAACTCGTTCTCGAAGTAAATGCCCAGGATCTTGGCGATGGTGCGGCTGCCCGAGCCGGTGACGCGGATGCCCTCGATGCGCTCCTCGGGCACGGCATCGTAGAACTCCTGCAACAGGTCGAAGGTGGACTGAATGGGGCTGCCCGCGATGCGCCGGTACTCGGAGAGGACCAGCGGCGAGCGCTTGCCGCCGGGCGCCTCCCAGCTCGCCAGCCGGAACGCGCGGTTTTTCGCGCAGAGCGACTCCAGGATCGCCCGGTCCTCCGGCTTGCCAAGCGCAGCCAGCTTGAGACTGATCGCGCCGATGTCGAGACCGATATTGACACCCATGGAACGAAGGCCTTCAGCCATCAGCCGCCGGCCTGGACTGCCGGCGCCCCAGGGCTGATTCGAGCTTATCCATCATAGCGGAAATGCCGCCTTTTGATGCGCTTCAGGCCCGAAACGGCGCTTTTTGGGGTCAAAAAAGCCGCGCCGGGGGTTGAATGGCGCCCGCGGGGGCCTCACTCGGCCAGCCGCGGCTTGAGGGCGCCGAAGAACTCCCGGCCGACCGCGCTATCGCCGCCCATGCCAAGCTCCCAGGCCGGGCGCGCCTGGACCTCGACGAATCCGGCGCGCGCCAGGCCCCCGGTGACCTCCTCCCGCTCGTAGCATCTCTCCAGCACCACCACGTCGGAGCGCCGCCAGACGCCCTCCTCCAGCCGAAACAGCGTCACGTCGGCGCGGCCGGTCTTGGCGGCGGGATCGTAGCTGGTGCGCGTGACGCCGACCGTATCCTCCTCGACCGTGGCATAGTGCCAGTGCCAGTTCGTCGCGAACGCCTCCTCCATGTTCAGATCGAAAAAGAACAGCCCGCCGGGAACCAGCGCGCGGAACACGTTGGCGAAGACGGCTTCGAGCTCCTCCAGACTGAGGATGTGGTTCAGGCTGTCGTAGGTGCTCAGGACGGCGTCGAAGCGAGCCTCGCAGGCGAAGCTGCGGGCATCCTCCAGCAGGAACTCGGTCCGGGGAACTCGCTGGCGCGCGTACCGAAGCATCTCCGGCGAGCCGTCCAGCCCGGTCACCTGGTAGCCGTGCGCCAGCAGCTCGCGGCTCAGGTCGCCGGACCCGCAGCACAGGTCCAGGACCCGTGCCGCCGCCCTCAGGCGCGGGAACACGTGGTTCTCGAGCAGACCCCGCGCCTGCGCGTGGAAGTCCTGCCCCCAGCCGCGGGCATAGAACCAGGCGAACTGATCGTAGACTTCGTAGCGTGGCGCCGCCTGCATGTGCTTCTCCACCATTATGCTGGGTCGCCGCGAGCCGGGAGCGTTCAATTGACGAGCCCCCTGGCCACGCGGCAGTTTTTGCCGGTCGCGCCCGGGGGCCGAGTGCAGTATTTACCTTAGCGGCGCCGCGGCGTTCCCCTAACCCGTTGTGGCCAAAGGACCGGGGTAGCCCTGCAAATTGGCCACCAACATGCATGATTTCCCGCGGGAGGGTAGTTCATGACCACTGCACGACTGTTGATGGGAGCCAGCGGGCTCCTGATTGTTGCCCTCGCCACTCCGGGTTGCGCCACGAAGAAGTACGTCCTCCAGCAGACTGGAGTCGTGGACGCGCGGGTGAGCGAAGTATCCAAGAAGCAAACCGAGGCTCTGGCGAACCTGGAGCGCAAAGAAGGAACGGACATATCGCGGGTCGAAGAGCGGGCGATGACCGCCGAGACCAGGGCCAACGAGGCCGCCCGCGCCGCCCAGCAGGCTGACCAGCACGCGGGCGAGGCCGGCACAGCCGCTCGCGGCGCCGCCGATGCGGCGCAGCAGGCCCAGACCCACGTCGGCCAGGTTCAGAAGGAGATGGAAAGCGCGGTCGAGAACATCGATAACTATCAGTTGTCTTCATCGAACGAGATACTGTTCGGTACTAACAGAGCCACGTTGACCGCTGAGGACAAGACGAAGCTCGAGCAGATTGCCCAGCAGGTCCAGGGACTGAAGCGCTACGCGCTGGAAATCCAGGGCTTCACCGATCACACGGGTCCGGCGGACTACAACCTGGGGCTCAGCACCCGCCGCGCCGACGTTGTGATGCGGTATCTGGTGGATCACGGCGTTCCTCTGCGCCGGGTCCATGTGATCGGCCTCGGGCCGGCGCCGAAGACTGAGGGCGCGACCACCCGGGCAACGCGCAAGCAGATGCGCCGCGTGAACGTGAATATCTACGTGCCTGCGGCGGTCGCGCAGCAGTAGCCCGCCCGGTTGCCGCTGCGATAAGTCCTCCGCTCTCGGGTACGCCTGCCGGCGCACTCGAGAGCGGTTCCAAGGTGGCACGCGCCGCAGGGCGGCGGGCGTGCCTCCCTCCAAGAAGAGATCGCTTGTGGTGTGTGCGGGCCGGGCCATAAGCCGGCGCGGCCTCCACTGCGTGGCGCGAACTTTCAGTTTGCAGCGTCGGCTTCAGCCGACGTCTGGCACAATGTCTTCCGGCATGTCCCCTCACTCGCCGTGCGTCGCCAGGAGTGGCGACGCGGCAGGCATGAGTGCCCGCGCTACGGCGAGCGCCGGTGGTACCCGCCGCGTGGATGCCGCATTCCGGCGCACAGCCCCCGTCGTCCGAGTTCGTGCCCGCGGCGCGTTCTGACGGACGGGCTGGGGCCGGGCATGCCCGGCCCGAACTGTTTCTATTGCACGCTGCGGAGCAGATCCTCGGCCAGCACGCTGGCGCGCTCGGAGAGGTTCCGGGCGCGGAACAGGTCGGTCTTGCGGGCGTCGTCAGCCTGCTGGATGAAGGCGCGGATGCGTTCCAGGTAGGTCCTTTGCTCGTCGTTCAGCCGCCGGTTCTGCAAAGCCTCCAGGGTTTTCCGCGCGCGGCCCAGGTTGCGGTCGATAGCTTCCAGGTAGGTTTGGCGCTGCTCGGGCGTGAGAATCTGTTCGAGTGGTGGGACCGATGCCTCGGGCACGGGCGCCACGCGGGGCTCGTGGACGGGAGGAGGGGGGCGGCGGCGGGGCCGCCTGGGAGGCGGGGGCACCTCAGTGGTGCTCGGGACGGGCGCCGGCTGCGTCAGGTCGGGTGGCTGCGGCGCCACTTCCGGAGGCGCCGGCAGAGCCGCCGGCTGTGGGGGCCGTGGTGCGGGGGCGGTTGGCGTGGGCCGGGGCGCCGGCGGCGGCGCCTTGGCGCTGCGCCGGCACGACGGGGCCGTTACGGCCAGCGTCAGCGCGGCGACGGCGGCTAGCAGCCTGATCTTCATTGCGCTTGGGTTCGAGCCTCCCTCAGCCGCCCGGGGCCGCCTCGCCGGCCCCCGAGCGCGGGTCGCGGGACGGTTCCCGGTGGAGGGCCGGGATGCGCAGCCGAAACGTCGTCCCTGCTCCCGGCTCGCTCGTGAAGTCGATGGTACCATTGTGCAGTTGGACCACGCGGAAGGTCACCGCCAGGCCGATCCCCGAGCCCTTCCCTTTAGTGCTGAAGTACAGGTTGAAGATCTTCTCGCGGATCTCCGGGGGGATCCCGCCGCCCTCGTCGGAGACGTTCACGCAGCACTCCTCGCCCTCGCGGCGCAACTGGATGTTCAGCCGGCCGCCGCTCTTCATCGCCTCCACCCCGTTGACCACTACATTCAGGAGCGCCTGCTGCAACAGGTCGCGGTCGCCGTGGACGTGGATCTCCGGCGGGTCCGCGTCCAGCTCGAGGCGAACATTCTGCCGGCCGGCTGAGGGGCCCACCAGCGAGGCCACATCTCGAGCCAGGGCGACCATCTCCAGGTCGCGCATCTTCACCTCGACGGGCCGGGTGAAGTCCAGAAAGGTCTTCACCACGCGGTCCAGCCGCAGGATCTCCCGGGCGATGGTCTCGATCTCGGCGCCGACGTAGTCGTTCTGGCCGGCGAGCTTCGAGCGCAGGACCTCCAGGTGCACCGTGATGGCTTGCAGCGGGTTCTTGATCTCGTGGGCCACCCCGCCGGTGAGCCGGCTGATCGCCGCCAGCCGTGCCGAGACGTCGAGCTCGGACCGGATCTGGCGCCGCGTCTCGGCGTCCCGCAGCGTGATCAGCGTGCCGATGCGCTGGCGATCGGGGAAGGACTCCAGCATCTCGACGCTGACCAGCACGCGGCCCTGAGGGGCGCCCTCGCGCTCCAGCGCCAGCGGGAAGTCCTTGATGGGCTGGCGCAGCTCGATCGAGTTCCGCACCGCCGCGCCCAGCGCCGCCGCCGGCGGGAACAGCTCCGTCAGCGACCGGCCCATCATCTCCCAGCGGCCGCGGCCCAGGAGGCGCTCGGCCGCGCGGCCGGCCATCACCAGCCGGTCGTCGCGGTCGAACAGGAGCACGACCTCCTCGAGCCGCTCCAGCAACTGCTCGACGTTGCCGCGCAACTGCATGGCGTCCTGCCGCGCGCCGTGGTACTGCTGGCCCAGTAGGGTCAGCTTCGACTGCACGGCGGCGAACTCCTTGGCCGCGCCGTCGGGGAGCCGGGCCTGCTGGCCGAAGTCGCCGCGGCTGATGCGATCGATGGCCTGGCTGATGTCGTTCAGCGGCCGCAGCACCAGGTTCGAGACCGCCACGGCCAGCAGCATCGACAGCAGCAGCGCGCCCAGGAAGATGAGCGCAATGCTCCGCAGCTCCGGCGCCACGATCTGGCGCAGCAGCACCGAGGAGAGCACCACCCGGATATGGAAAACGGGCCGGGACTGGCCCTGGGGGCCGATTGGCACCGTGACTTCGTAGTCGCGCCGCTGGGAGAAGACCTCGGCCAGTTTGCCCCAGGGGCTCTTCCTGGCCCACTGCTCGAAGTCGGGCAGCCGGGGCGCCTGCCCGCCGGCGCGGTAGGGAAGCGAGTCGGCGACGATGCGCCCCGAGGCGTCCGTCAGCGCGATCTCGATGACCCCCTTCGAATTGGAGACGGTGTTCTCGAGAAAGACCCCCAGCTCGCGGTCGGCTCCGAGCAGGCCGGACCAGAGCTGCGCGGGGTCCTCGGCCCGGCGCTCGGGCGGCAGGCTCATGACCAGCTCGCGGAGCCGCTGGGCGATGAAGCCGTTGACGTCGTGCGCCGCCATCTGCGCCCGTTGGAGCACGTCCTCGAAGCCGCTTGCGCCCAGCATGTAGAGATGCAGCAGCGAGAGCGCGCTCACCACCGCAATCATGAGCAGGGTGACGAACAGCCGCAGGCGGGCCTTCAACGACATGTCGCCGGCGCGCACCACCGCGCGGCGGGCCAAACCCGCGACCTTCTTGAGCGCCCCTCTCATCGGCCGGCCTCCGCCCCCGGGCGTCGCATATTACTGCCCCGCGGCGCTCTCGGCATCCGCGGCGCCGTACTCCTTTAGCTTGTTGTGCAGCGTTTTGAGGCTGATTCCCAGGATCTCGGCCGCGCGCGTCTTGTTGTTCCCGGTGTGCACGAGCGTCCGCTGGATGAGGATCTTCTCGGCCTCGTCGACGGTGGCGCCGACGCGCAGGCGCACCGTGGCGGGGTCGGCCTCCTCCGCGGGCGTGCCAGCGGCGCCGCCGCCGTGGAAGCTCGCCGGCAGGTGGAGCGGCCGGATGGTGCCTTGGCCGCTGAGAATCACCGCGCGCTCCAGCGCGTTGCGCAGCTCGCGCACGTTGCCGGGCCAGGCGTGGCGGCGGAACTGTTCCATGACCTCCGGCGCGATATCGGCCGCCCGCGTGCCGTGCTTGCGGTTGAGATCGCCCAGCAGCGCCTCGCAAAGCAGCGGCAGGTCGTCGAGCCGCTGGCGCAGCGGCGGCAGGTTGATGTGGAAGACGTTGAGGCGGTAGTAGAGGTCCTCGCGCAGCTCGTTCTTCCGCAGCGCCTCCTCCAGCGGCCGGTTGGTGGAGGCGATGACGCGCACGTCCACGAGGATCTCCCCCCGGCCGCCCAGCCGGCGCACGCGCGAATCCTCGAGCACCCGCAGCAGCTTGGCCTGGGTGGCTAGCGGCATGTCGCCGATCTCGTCCAGCAGCAGCGTGCCGTTCTGCGCCAGCTCGAAGCAGCCGGCGCGGCGCTCCAGTGCGCCCGTGAAAGCGCCCTTCTCGTGGCCGAACATCTCGCTCTCGATGAGCGTCTCCGGCAGGGCGGCGCAGTTGATGGCGACGAACGGCCCGCCCGAGCGGGGACTGAGGTTGTGAATGGCGCGGGCGGCCAGCTCCTTGCCGGTGCCGCTCTCCCCCGTGATGAGCACCGCCGCCTTGCTCGGCGCCACTTGCCGGATGAGCGAGAAGAGCTCCTGCATCGGGGCGGAGCGGCCCGTCAGCTCGGCCAGCACGCCCTGGTAGCTCAGCTCGCGCTTGAGGCGCTCGGCCTCCTCGGCCAGGCGCTGCTGCGAGGCGGCGCGCTCCAGCAGCACGCGCAGCGCGCGCGGCTGGATGGGCTTCTCCAGGAACCAGAACGCGCCCAGGTCGTGCATGGTGGCGATGGCCGTCTCGATGTTGCCGAACGCCGTGATCACGATGGCCGGAGGGCCGCCGCCCTGCGCCGCCAGCCGCCGCAGCAGCTCGAAGCCGTCCATGCGCGGCATCATCAGGTCCGTCACCAGCACGTGCGCGGGGAAGGTGGCGAGCTTCTCGAGCGCTTCCTGGCCGTCGGCGGCCGTCTCGGCCGTGAACCCCCAGGCAGCCACCATGCTCGCGAGGCCTGCGCGCTGCGCCTCCTCGTCATCGACGATCAGCACCCGGGTCGCATTGCCAGGCATATCCTTCATTCTCCGCCATCCCGCCCGGCGGGGTGGGGAAGGCGGAGCGGGCGGCAGTAATGCCGCCGTTGCGGGTCATGGACCGTAATCCGTCGGTAAGTCGGCGCGGCGGTTGTCGTAGCGCGCGCTCTCCAGCGTGCCGCGTCGGCACTCGTGCCGACGCACTGCGAGGGCGGGGACAGGTCCGGGAAGCGTCGCGCCAGACGTCGGCTGAAGCCGACGCTGCAAACTGAAGTTCGCGCCACAACGTGGAGGCCGCGCCGGCTTGCGGACGGATTACAGCCGTCCCGCGTCCAAGTAAGGAGATCTGTGATAAAGTAAGGAGGAGAACGCAAATGCAGCGCCGCGCCAGAATCACCAGCAAGGGCCAGATTACGGTTCCTCACGAGATTCGCCGCGTGCTAGGCGTGAAACCGGGCGATAGTCTCCTGTTCGAGGCTGACGAAGAGGGCGCGCTGGTGCGGCCGCTCCGGGCCAAGAACGCGTTTGCGAAGTACCGCGGCATCGGAAACCCCGGCCTGCGCTCCGGCCGGGAAGCGGTCGTGGGGTGGGTGCGTCAGTTGCGGGGGCGATGACCACGGCGATCGACAGCAACGTCATCATCGCGCTCTGGGACAAGGACCCGGCGCTGAGCCAGGCCGCGCAAGCCGCACTCGAAGCCGCACAGAGCCGGGGTCCCCTCGTGATTGCCGCCCCTGTCTATGCGGAGCTGATGGCGGCCCCGGGCAGAGACGAGACTTTCCTCGACGCCTTCCTCACAGATACCGGCGTCACGGTGGAGTGGGAACTGGGGCCGGTGACGTGGCGCCTGGCCGGCCGCGCGTTTCAGGCGTACGCGGCGCGGCGGCGAAAGCACCCTGAGGCCGGCCCGCGGTGCATCCTGGCGGATTTCCTTATCGGCGCGCACGCCCTGCGAGCAGGCTATCGCCTCCTGACACTGGATGCCCGGATCTACCGCTCGGCGTTCCCTAGCCTGACTCTCATCGCGATCTGATTCCCAGACCCGATGTCTCACCAGCAATCTGCTGCGGTGCGCGAAGGCCGGCGCCCGCAGGCGTACTTGAACGGTAGGTAGTGGGTCAGTTTCCGATTTGCCGACTATGCGGCCATGTGGATGTTGACGCCCATCGGTGTTGGTGCTACTCCAATGGGGCGTCAGCCAGCAGGGTCATCTGCTCGCGATCAGGCGTTTCCAGGCAGCAGTCTCACTCGTTGAACACTCTGTCGTGCTCTCGCGTCCATAGGCCCGGCTAAAGTGTTCCCGTAACCGCTCATCGGTCTCCAGCTCACGCCGGAATTCGTCGATTCTTGCGCAGAGGCGTTCCCCGAGGGGCCGAGGACTAATAAATAGACCAGTCCCGCGATTAGCTGAATGTATGCCCACGACTTGCTCGAGCGTCCAGCCAAAGTATATCTGGATACTCTGTCCGTCTACGTGCAAGTGCTTGGTGTCGAATTTGTGGGTCAGGCCGTTACGCAGCGCTTCATACAGCGGTTTCGCGAGTGCCTTCCAGTCATTATCCGGCAGCAGTTCGGCGAACACATCATGAGGGCGCTTCCGATCTCCCCGCCCCTCGGCCAGGACTTCGCACCCAATCAAGACAAGGAGGGCAACGGTATAGTTCACCGTCTGATCCTGCCCACACAATGCGGAGATATCATTCTGGATGTAGCCTAGCGATTCATCAAATTCTTTTTTGATGTCTGCGAACGAAATACCCGCCATTGTCTACAGCATACCAGAAAGATCCTAGTATCCGTTGCAGGCCGTGCTGGTTGAGCAACGCGGTCCCGCTGAGAAGGGACTCTGCACGGTACTTCCGGCCACTTGGACGCATAACGCCCAACGCGGAAACTGACCCACTAGCGAATAGCCTGTGGCCCCTGGTCACGCCCTGGGGGGCGTGGAAGACTGCACCGGGACCTTGTTGGCGAATCGCTTCACGAAGTTGGTGTCGAAGTTGCCGGAGAGGAAGTCGGGGTCGGAAAGGATGCGCTGGTGCAGCGGGATGGAGGTGTAGATCCCCTCCACGACGAACATCTCCAGGGCGCGCTTCATGCGCGCGATGGACTCGGCCCGGTCGTCGCCGTAAGTGATGAGCTTGGCCACCAGCGAGTCGTAGTAGGGCGGGATGACGCAGTCGGTGTAAGCGGCCGTGTCCACCCTCACGCCGACGCCGCCCGGCAGGTTCAGCCCGGTGATGCGGCC
>Ga0187885_10003884_pt1 | contig 12689 bp, 11 predicted proteins | sample June2016WEW_20_1_3_FD_132970 | JGI IMG/M metagenome (GOLD analysis project Ga0187885, IMG submission 132970) | Peatland microbial communities from SPRUCE experiment site at the Marcell Experimental Forest, Minnesota, USA - June2016WEW_20_100 | ecosystem: Environmental > Terrestrial > Soil >... | reverse complement strand
GTCCCTTCGGTTTTGAAACGCCCACTCAAGTTTGGGAGGGGACAGGAGGTTCACGTTGCGAACCTAAATACTCCCACAATTCGCATTTGAAGGGAAGCCTGAACTTCGCAACAGTACGATGCATGGACAGTACACTGGAAGCCTTGGGAGATGACGGCTCACTTACTTTCCTCACAGCGCCCACGAAGCGTTCGTCGTAGAGGCCGGCTTCAGCCGGGCACTCTCTTCGCCAATCCACGAAAGCATTCTCCTCACTGAACGGCTCATTTCTTCAACCGATAAGTGACCGTCTGGTGCAACTGTGGGCCGCGGTCTTCCACGACGAGCGACTCTGACTCTATGCTCTCCAGCGACTGACTAAGGCTTGCGAGGTTCTCGGAAAAGAACGATGGCGTACGCCCCTCCTCGCCCGCCATGCCTCGGTACTGTTGTAGCAGCGGCATTTCAATCAGCCGCATCATCTTCACGATGTTGTGGCGCTCGGCAGAATGGCGAAAGCCCGCGGCGTAAACCACGTTCGGACCCGCCTCCGGCCCCTGAGAATTCGCCGTAGGGCCGAGCGGCGCTCGGCCCAGGAGTGATTTCAGCGTTTCGCCGGAGCTTGCCAGCAGGAGAATCGGTCCCTTGGTGGCGACGGCGAGTGGAGCCAATCCATCGAGTTGATAGTAATCAGCATTGCCCTCGTGCCTCGCCACCCAGCTCACGCCGATTTGTGAAGTTGTCCAAAGACCCATGATCGCCGCGCGAAGGGCATTCGGGTGATGCAGAGGAATTCCGGGATAGGTCGTTCTCTTGGAATTGGCGTAGAACCGCTGCGAGTGACAAATTGTCCGACTCTTGAACAGGCCACAATTCTCCGCAGTCGCGGCGCCGATTTAGGACCCCTTCCGGGCGGCATGGCGAGGCGTTCAGCGTACGGCAAGTAGCGTAGGCTATCATATTTCTGGCCGCGTGTCAAGGGCTGAAATCGAAGATTCAGGAGCCGGGAGTGGGAAGGCGGTAAGCGACAGGCAGTAAGGGGTGGGCAGTTGGCAGTCGGGAATGGCGAGGAGGAGTAAGGCAATTCACCATTCGCCATTCACCGCCCAGACTTGCGCAGCCCTTGCAGGCTGCTCTTTAATGAGTTGTCGTCAGCAATGCCTAACCCTTGCGCTTTGGGAGGGCTGTGGCTGGGATGGGCTTCGTGATCTACCTCGACCATAACGCGACCACGCCCATACTGCCGGAGGTGCTGGAGGCGATGATGCCGTACCTCACGACCGAATGGGGCAATCCGTCGAGCGCCTACAAGTTCGGGTCAAAGCTGAAGTCGGTTATCCAGACGGGGCGCGAGCAGGTGGCGGAATTGATCGGCGCGCACGCGATGGATGTTATCTTCACATCGTGCGCAACGGAGGCATTGAAGTCTACAGTCGACAGTTAAGAGTCAAGGCGTTCTCAATTCTTACTGTGGACTGTCAACTGTGGACTGTGAACTCCTCGCCCCGCGGCACATCGTCACATCTCAGGTCGAACATTCCTCGGTGCTAAGTTATTGCGTGGCGCTGGAAAAGCAAAGCCAGGATTCACCACAGAGCACACCGAGGTCACAGAAAACTGCCCGCCAATCTGCCTCCGTGTTCTCCGTGCCCTCTGTGGTGAATGGCTCTTCGTACGGCTACCGCGTCACCTACCTGCCTGTTGACAGTGACGCCTTGCCGGAACTCCCAGACCTCGCAAAAACCATTCCAGATTGGTAAACTCGTTCCATGGGACGCTCGACAGTTCACTACGCAGACAGCGAGACGAACAACATTCTGAAGAGGCTCCACAATAAGCTTCGCCCCGCCGGCACCCCGGTTCAGCGCGTCGAATACATCATCGAGTTGCTGTTGCTCCGCATCTTCGAGGTCAAGCTGACCCAAGACCCAGAGTTTGCCCAACTCCGAGCGGCTTTCAAAGGCGACAACGAAAACCTTCTCTTCAATTCCTTAATCGGTATTGCCAATGACCAAATTCTCCCAACGCTCAACCAGAGGCTCTTTCCTTTCTACTCTCACATCTTGAATGAGGCGCGCAAGGTGTGGACAGGGAATCTCTCGACCAAAGTTCAGGACCAGCTCGTCCTTATCGAGGAAGTCTTTAGTAACTCGAATTTTTCCAACAACGTGACCAGCGGGAACATGGCTGAGATCATCGGTCTCGTCGCCGATCTGGACAAAGACCGCCTGCTCAAAACGGACTTGCTCGGGGACGCGATAGAGTCGGCGCTGTCCGAAACCGGCGGCACCAAGGACATCGGACTGCACCGCACGCCCGACCACATTCGCCAATTCATGGTTGGTCTTGTTGCACCGACATTCGCCGACCAGATATTCGACCCGACTGTCGGCACGGGCGGGTTCATGTTCGACAGCTTTGAGTATGTGATGCAGGGTGTCAGTCAGGACGGCCAATGGCCCGGCCCCAAGTCGCATACCGAACTCGCTGCATGGTTCAAAGACTGGTTCGCCAAACATCCTGTCCCGATGCCGTCGGTCGAGGCTGCCACCGACTTTTACCGCAACGGCGTTGGCGGCATCGAATACCTCGGCATGGTGCGGAAGATGGCCGCGATCAACTTCTATGTGCGCGGCCTCAATCCCGGCAATATTCAGCAGGGAGACTCGCTGGAAAAGTTCGGTACGGAAATTCTGCCCAAAAGCAAAACCGCCATTATCGCAAATCCGCCCTTCGGCGCGGAGCGAGACAAGGAGTCCTATCCCAACGTCTGGAGCGAGTATCCTACAGAGAGCGAGACTACCATCCTCTTCGTGAAGCTGATGCTGGAGGCGCTTAAGCCCGGCGGGCGCTGCGCCGTAATCGTCTCCGAAGGCTTCCTCACTTGGGATCAAAACAGCGCCCGCGCCCTGCGTCGCGCATTGCTCGACGAGTGCGATCTCAAGGCCGTCATTAGCCTCCCGCAAGGCGTCTTCGTAAGCAAGGGCGGACAAGGGCCGAAGACTTCCATCCTCTACTTCGTTAAGGGCGGGCGCGCCCGCAACGTTTGGTTTTACAAGGTAACGAACGATGGTTACACGATGGGCACAAACCGTAAGGTCGCGCCCGGATGCCAACTTGTCGAGGCGCTCAACCTGTTCCACCGGTACGTGCGAGAAGGTAAGGAGCCACCCGAAGCACGCCACTCCTTCTGCATTCCCGCCGACTGGATCAAGGTCCTTGACCCGCGCGTGAAGGACAAAATCCGCGACGAGACGCGAGCAGAGATGAGCGCCAGGGCAGCGGAAGAAAAAACCAAGCTCGCCGAAAAGATGGACGCGCAAGTTGCCGCAAAGAAACTCACAACCGCTGAGTGCAAAGACCGCCTCGCGCAACATGACGAACTGTGGCGCAGCAAGACGGAGAACACGATCGCTCAGAAAATTGAACGCGCCCATCTTTACTCATTCAACCTGGCGAACTACCGCAGCAGTCTCACGGAGGCGCAGCTTACGGCGTGGAAAGACGTCGCCGCGACCTACCTTCGCAAGAACGACCAGTGTAGAACCCTTGAGGGCGAATATCGCGCCATCTCCGCCGCCGCACCTGACGAGCTCGACGAACTGCTTTCCGGCCTCGACCCGCGCCACGCCCTTGAACTGGACATTGCCCGCCAATTCTTGACTGGAATCTCACCCGCGCTTTCCACCAACCATCCGCACTTGGAGACGTTGCAGGACATAATCGCGTCGCAACAGAAAACACCGAGGGTCCAGATAAAGAATTTGCTCGAGCCCATGTCGCGCCCGGTTTTGTTCGAGGAAGGCCGCACATATAGGCGCGTGACCGTGAAGCTCCATGGAAAGGGTGTTTTGCTTCGGGATAGGGTTGCGACGGATGAGCTGCAAGGCGACAACTGGTTTCAGGTAAAGGAAGGTGACCTCATCTTCTCCAAGATAGATGCTCGCAACGGGGCGTTCGGCTTGATTCCCGAAGCGCTCGATGGAGGCATCGTCACAAACGAGTTTCCGACATTCACCGTTAACAATTCGGAGTTCCTCCCCGCATTACTCGAGGCTTTACTGACGAGTTCGCAGTTCTATGGACAAATCGAGACAAAGGTTTCAGGTGCAACCGGGCGACGACGCTTCGAGCCCGAGGACCTGTTGGAAATGGAACTACCATTGCCGCGATTTGAAGATCAAGCTTCCATCGCGGCTAAGATTGAAAGCAATGCCCGAATTGTCAGGGCTGCGGAAGCTGTGTTGTCGGAATGGCGGCCAAACGAAGAGATTTTCGTCGGTGGGACGAAGACCGTGCTCAGTGAGATCTCCGATATTACACGAGGAAAGTTTTCCCATCGCCCACGAAATGACCCGGCGTTTTACGACGGGGACTATCCGTTTATCCAAATTAACGACATCACCGCGACGCGGAAAATCATAACGCAATACAGCCAAACTCTCAACGCGAGAGGTTTAGCGGTAAGCAAACTATTCCGAAAGGGCACACTCGTGCTCAGCATTGCATCCTCGATTGGCCAAGTCGGCATTCTCGGATTCGATTCGTGTTTCCCAGACAGCCTTGTCGCCATCACTCCAAAGGATGAAAACGCAGTTTCAACCGAGTATTTGTTTTGGTATTTGAGAACGTTTCAGCATCGCGTCGCAGCGATGTCTGATGTCGCGCTGCAGGCGAACATCAACATAGAGAAACTGGAAAACTTCCCTATTGAAATTCATAATCCGCAACGCGCTTGTGATATTGTTTCCACACTTAATGCGCAACTGGCAGCCGTCGATGCCGTCGGGCGGCTTCGCGTGGATTCGGAATCGGTGATTGAAAACATCCTCAACCGCATCTGGCAGAACTAACTATGCCCACCCGCACCAGGACCGGCATTTTCGACAACGAAGCCTCGGCAGTAGACCTAAAAGTCTATGACTCTCTCAAGGATTTGAAATGGACGCTGGGCGATACGCTGCTTTATCAGCCTAGTTACGCCCTCACCGAGGAGGAACAGCGCGACTTTCCTGGCAGCAAATCCATCAAGCCAGACTTCGTGCTCCAGGATTTGCAGGGATTCCCGCTGGCGGTCATCGAGGACAAACTCGACGATCCGGAGAAGGCGTTGCCGAAGTTGCGGCTTAAATACAGCCGGTTGCTCAAGCCGCGCTTCCTTTACGCCTGTTCGGCAAATGGCGCGGACGGATTGAAGACACTTTTCTTCGACATGGCCTGGCGCGGCACTGACGCGGCAGAGTTCAGGCGCGTAGACGGCTTCATGGCATTGGAAGAAATGAAGCTGAAAATCGAGCAAGACCGCCAGCGGCAGCAGGACCAGACCATTACGGTTGATACCAGACTGGCTGGCGGCTTCGATCCAGCAGTCGGCAAAGAGCGTTACTACCAGCTTGAGTGTATCCGGGTGTTGCTTGACCGCTTTCGCGGCGGAAAAATGAAGATGCTAGTCCACATGGCAACGGGCCTCGGCAAGACGCGCACGGCAGTAGCCTTTGCGAAAGCGTTGCTCGATTATGCGCTGGCCAAGAGGGTGCTCTTTGTCGTCGACCGGCGCACGCTCGCGCGGCAAGCCATCAACAAGGGATTCCGATTGCTAACCCCTACTTACAACAGCCATTGGATCACGTCGGCGAGCTGGCGGGCGCACAAAAACAAGAACGTTCACGCGGTTGTCATCGATACACTCGAACTGCTTTACGATAAGATTCCCAGTAACTTCTATGACCTGCTCATCGTGGACGAGTGCCACCGCTCCATCACGACAAATCGGAATCTGATTTTCGACCATTTTGTTTGTCCGCGTGTCGGGCTCACCGCCACGCCAAGGATTGCCGTGCCCGCCGCCGGCAGGGAGGTAGATCCCGAAGACCTCGCCATCAACGACACCTATCGCCTCTTCGGCTGCGAATCCGGCGAAGCGGATTACACTTTTGACCTTAAACGCGGCATTGAAGAAGGTTTCCTCGCACCTTACCGCAAAGAGGAACATATCACCGCGCTGACTAGGGAGGCGATGGAGAAGGGCGTCCTTTACGATCATCTGCTCGACCCGGAAACGCGCCAACGCATCCAGTTGCCGCAAGAGGAGCAAATAGAGCTGGAGCGGTTGAACAAACGCATCCTGAGCGAGGAACAGGCGAAGCGCTGGGCGGAAATCATCCGCGAGAAAACCGAATACGGCGAGAAGGTGCTCCTGTTCGCCGCCAGCCAAGGACACGCGTTGATGCTAGTGAAGGAATTGAATATAGCTTTCAACGACAAGGGCGAGAGCCCGCGTTACGCAGAGGCAATCATCTCCGAGAACGAGGAGATCAATGAGACGCTGAAGGAGTGGTTTGAGCGGCCCTACTCAAACCCGCGCGTGGTTGTGTCCGTGGACATCATGAGCACCGGCGTGGACATTCCGTGTTTGCGCTACATTGCTTTTGGGGCGCTGACCAAGTCCGTCCACAAATACCTTCAAATGCTCGGTCGCGGCACGCGCCTCGACCCGAAGACAGGCAAATTCAGTTTCACGATTCTCGACTTCGTAAAGCTCTGTGAGCGGATGCAAGACAACGGTAGGGGAACACCGAGAAGGAATACGAAGGTGGTCACAGGCAGCGGCGAAGGAGCCGGTGGGGGTGGTAGTGATGGCGGGATCGCTGTTGATGGCATCCTTGACAATCCTGATCCGGCGAATCTGATCCAGCGTGCCATCGTAGCCGATGGAAATGTAAAGATCATAGATAACATTCCGGTCGCCGTGGCCCGTGAGCTATTCGAGCATGGCGTGAAGTCGACCCAAGACCCCCTCATTGCCGAACTGAAACGCAAGGCATGGGAGAACAAAGACTACGAACCCACTGAAGAAGAGCTGGCTGCCATCAAGGCATGGGCTGCCTCGCCCGACATAATCCTGAACGAGGAACAGCTTCAACACATTTACGAATTCCCCGCCGGCTCGGTGTGGGATTTCTTCCTTGATGTGCTGGACGTGAAGAAGATTCCAACCACACGCGAACGAATCGAAGCCGGATTCGAGAGCTACTTGCAACTTTATAATTTCACTCCCCAACAGGCGGACACGCTCCGCAAGATCAAAGACACGTTCGTCGCAAACCTCTCCTCAAAAGGTCGTGTGGATCTTGACGCCATTTTTGCCAACCCCATCTACGCCCGATTGATCGGCAGCTTCGAACAGGTCAACCAGCGATTCGATGGGAATCTGAAAGGTGTCGTTGCCGACATGCAGAAGTCGTTCCATGTGGCTGCGTAATCCTACTTCATCCAAAGGTCACGCTTTCCGCATTGCCGTAAGATAGGACAACTGACGCAGCAATTTGATAAAGCGTGCCCTGCTCAGAGCTCTTTCGACCGTGGGCTCCTGGGGTTTCCGACATGAAGAACCAATGGTCAATTCACAAGACGAATTGACCCTGGGCCGCTCTCGCGCGGTCAATCCGCAACTTCGAGAGTTTCGCAAGCCAGTAGCTGGCTCGGGTGATCGCGACCACAGCGTCTTGATGGTGCGAGCGACAGTCGGTTGTTTTGGAGTGCGGCGGCTTGCCGCCGCTTTTCTGTGAGCCAGCTTGCTGGCCGGGAGCTGCGCCCGGAGCCGAGATGACCGCGAGCAAGCTCGCGGGGGTAAAGCGGCAGCAAGCTGCCGCACTCCAAAAGGTCGCATAGTAGGAGGAGCAAGGGCGGCTTGTAAGTCGTGGGATCGCCTCGGGCACGGTCAACGCGCAACTTGGAGAATTCCGCGAGCCAGTAGCTGGCTCGGGTGATGGTGACCATTGGTCTTTGATGATGCGAGCGACTGTCCGTTGTTTTGGAGTGCGGCGGCTTGCCGCCGCTTTTCTATGAGCCAGCTTGCTGGCTGGGAGCTGCGCCCGGAGCCGAGATGACCGCGAGCAAGCTCGCGGGGGTAAAGCGGCAGCAAGCTGCCGCACTCCAAAAGGTCGCATAGTAGGAGGAGCAAGGGCGGCTTGTAAGGCGTGGGATCGCCTCGGGCACGGTCAACGCACAACTTGGAGAATTCCGCGAGCCAATAATCAGCTCGATTCATGTGATGTAGGGCCGAACGGCGTTCGGCCATGGGGCGAGCGCCGCCCGCCCCTACCCCCTTTGCGTACTCCTATGGCCAACCGGGCCGAGCGCCGCGCGGCCCTACGCTGGGCCGAGCGCCGTTCGGCCCTACGCGTCGTCACGGTTCCACGGCCACTCGTCTTCGACATCGGGGCCTGCCTCAGGATTCTCGCGATCCAGTTTCCAGCGCGCCGGGTTCGAGAGAATGTAATCGCGGATTCTTAATAGCTCAGCCTCGTCGCGAATGATGTGTTCGAAATAATCCTCTTGCCATACGGTAGCGTGTGGCTTCTTCCAGAGCTTTCGAATCCGGCTGGTAACCGCAGACTTGAATCCTGACGCCCAAGACGCCAACGAATGCGGACGCATCGTTGGGATTGGATTTGTAGGGCCGAACGGCGTTCGGCCCAATTTGGGGGACCGCATAGCATTCGGCTTAGGCCGAGCGCCATACGTGGCGGGCCGAGCGCCGCTCGGCCCTACGGGCGCCACAATCCACAAGATTCCGTGAAGATGATTGGGCATGACAGTGAATGTATCCAGCTCAAGCTCCCGTCGGATACGGGCGGATTCGAACCACTGCGCTCGCACAATCTCGCCGCACTCATTTTCCTGCATCTGGTCATCAACGACCCGGCCAAACACACACTCTTTCCTGAACGCGCAGAGCGTGACGTAATAGGCGCCCGGCAAAGAGTAGTCGTAATCGCGTAATCGGATGGAACGACGGTGATGAGCCCTGGCGTCGTATTTCATGGTACAGCCGAATCCGTCAGCCGACGGATTCGGCCCTCGGGCGAGCGCAGCATGGTGGGGGCGAGCGCCGCTCGCCCCTACATTGTACGCTGCCCCAATTCCAGATCGTCCTTGAGGATATTGAGCAAGTCGTCGGGGAGGCCGTGGGCGCGGTGGCTCTCGCTGTACTCCTCGACTTTGGCGACCATGCGGCGCAACGTTTCGGGGTTGACGCCTTTTTCGCGGGCCACATCTTCCTCCAGCTCGCGCAGCCGATTCAGTCCACTCAGGTCGGTGTTCATGATTAGGCCTCGTTCCTTGTTGACGATGCGGGCCACCCCACGCCCGTCGTCGGGGTCGCGCGACGCTTTCCAGATGGCCAATCCGGCGAACGCCAGCAGGATGCACAGGGCAAGACCTATAAGGAGAGGCCACTTCGCTTTGGGGAGTCGCATGGCCATTTCACACATTATAAATCACAATATTGACTCGAACACGACCATGAGCGCGGCGGGGTTTTGGTGTCACTTGGGATGGGATGGCTTTCGAAACCGCGGTCATTCCCGCAAAGCAGAAGTTCTTTCCTTTCTTTGCGTCTTTGCGAGAAATGCTTTTGTTCTTCCAAGGATTATTTCACAGCTTCTCAGGAGGGATAGAAGGTGGTCCGCTGGCTTTCCACGACGTCGGCGGGCAAATCCTTTGCTTTCGCCGGATGGCGCAGACATGCGGAAGTCATGCATGGATGCGCCACCCGCCAGATTTAGTTCACCTGTGTCGAGTGTGCTGCCTCCACCGGCGATGGTGTCACTCCCTGTTTCAACATCCCCAAATGTTGCATCAGTGCTGCCGTCCGCTTGGCCGCATCGCGGAAGTGCACTTGACAGTTCTCCATCCGAGTCTCAACCCAATCGAAGTCGCCGCCGGAATAGAAAAGCGAACATTCGCGCAAGATGCAGTTGACGAAGAATGTTTCTTCGAGAATAAAAGTTTCCTTCTCTAATATCTGACCTACCAGCTTTTTCATTTTGCTCCTATGATTACAGTGGTGATTTCGGCATGAGCCGCTTTCCGCCTGTCATCCTCAAGGCGACGACTGTGCGCCCCACGTCAGGCAGAACGCGCACGTTGTAGCGCCAGTCAAACTCTCTCAAATACTGCCCGAAACACTTGCGGCTCCAATGGCGCTAGACCCCAAAGTGGCCGCGCTTCACTATAGCAAAATAACTTTCGCCGCTGTTAGTCGAAATGAGAACTCCGTTCTCTCTGCTGGCGTATTCGCCAGCGGAGTGATTCACCTGATCGCCGGGTGGCGCAGACATGCTGTGGTTTGTATGTCTGCGAGGCTCTTTTCTCCCCTTCGATCAAGCGCGGTCTGACTTTGTCCGCGTGATCTGAGTTATAGCTGCTCGTTTGGGGGCGTTGTTTGTGATAATCTACCGTTTATGAGGTGGGTTCCTATAGTGCTTCTTGCAATTCCGTTGGTAACGATTGCCATTCCAAGGACAGGGGCGGAGACTGCGCTAGAGATGCGTCGCGCTCAACTGAGTGCGGCGCTCGAGCAAGAGTGGGAATATCAGCTTCGAGCTCACCCTGAGATGGCGACCTATATCGGCGACAACCGTTTCAACGACAGGGTGAGTGATCATTCGGCCAAATTCTTCGCCGAGGACCTGGAGCATGCGAAACAGACGCTGCGGAGCATCGACGCTATCGATACCACCGGTTTCCCAGAGCAAGAACAGTTGAATAAGATTCTCCTTGTACGCAGCTTGCGCGAGCATATCGAATCATCCCGATTCAAAGACTGGGAAATGCCTGTCGACCAGATGAACGGAATCCATCTGAGCTATGCAGCTCTGCCCTCCACAACGCCCTTTCGCTCGGTGAAGGATTATGAAGACTATCTCTCGCGCCTGCACCAGCTCCCGCATATCTTCGAACAGATCGTAGCGAATATGCAGCTCGGCCTGCGTGACGGCCTGGTTCCACCGCGATATCTGCTGGAGAAGGTCGCCCTCCAAGCACAGGATATCGCTGACAAGTCTCCGCACGACAGCCCATTCACACAGCCTGTGTCTAAGTTCCCCGCGGGCATTTCGGAGGCTGATCAGAAGCGCCTGCACGATGCCGCCCTCGCCGCGGTGAAGAATGAAGTGGCGCCTGCGTACGCGAATTTTGCCGCCTTTGTACGCACCCAATACGCTCCTAAGGGAGGCGCGGAAGTTGGCATTTGGGCATTGCCGGAGGGTGACGCCCGTTATCGGTTCGACATCCGGGAAATGACCACGACTGATTTAGGCCCGGAAGTCATCCACGAGCTGGGGCTCAAACAAGTGGCTGAAATCGAGACCGAGATGCTCAAGATTGCTCAGCAGCAGGGCTTCAGCGACTTGGCGAGTTTTAACCAGCACATCCGGAACGATCGTCATCTCTATGCGAGCTCCGGCCAGCAACTTCTCGGTCTGTACCAACATTACACCGACCAGATGTATGCCAAGCTTCCGCAACTTTTCTCCCGGTTGCCGAAGAACAAACTGGAAGTAATTCCCATGGAGGCCTTTCGCGCTCCCGATGCCGTCCCTGCCGATTACTCACCCGGCGCCGGCGACGGTTCGCGCCCTGGCCGCATCAACGTCAATGAATATAATCCCCAGCATCGGCTCCTGCTCAACGCGGAAGCGATTGCCTATCATGAGGGCATACCTGGCCATCATCTGCAGTTCTCCATCGCGCAGGAACTGCCCACCCTCCCGCCTTTCCGCAAATTTGCTTCCTACAATGCGTATTCCGAAGGTTGGGCGTTTTACGCAGAGCGATTGGGCAAAGAAGCCGGTTTCTACCAAGATCCCTATAGCGAATATGGACGGTTGGAGAATGAGATGTGGCGTTCTGTTCGCCTGGTTGTGGATACAGGTGTGCACTACAAGCACTGGTCGCGCCTGCAAATGGTGGACTTCTTCCGCCAGCACACCGCCATGGATGAACCCAATATCCAAACCGAAGTGGACCGCTACATCGCGTGGCCCGGGCAGGCGCTGGCTTACAAACTCGGTCAAATGAAAATTGTCGAGCTGCGCCAACGCGCCCGGGACGCGCTCGGCGACAAATTCGATATTCGCGCCTTTCACGATGCCGTGCTCGCGGACGGACCGCTCCCCCTCGAGGTGCTCGAAACAAGAATCAATGAGTGGATTGACTCACAGAAATCAGTCCAATCGTCCGCAAGATAGCGGAGGGGGCAGAGTTTCGTTTCCCAGAAACTCCGCGGCTTCTCCCTCTTTGTGCGCCGCGTCCGATGATCACGCCTGACTTCCCGGAGAAACCAGACCCGAGGTCAGCACCGGCTGCGTATGTTTATTATTATGTAAGCGTGGACTAAAATCGGAACCGCGGAGTTTGAACGGCACAAACTCCGCGCCGCTGCTGGCGATGGATGAGCATGAGGCGTCCCATCACCGGCAGGTTGTCGGCGCGCACCCAAATCACGCTGCCATCGCTGGCGCTGGCCGGGACCGTGTTGCCTCTGAGGTCAGGCTGCTGGGCGTCGCGCAGCTTGCGGAGGTCAATGACCCGCGTTTCGTGGGGATTGAGCTGCAGGCAATGTAGCGCAGACCTCCGCTTTTGGGGTCTGCGGCTCTCCCTTGAGAAGAACCGCGGACCTGAACGACGCAGGTCCGCGCTACACACTCTCGTTGGTGAGAAACAGAATCGATTCCGTGTCATTATCCAAATGCCAGGGATTGGCGCCCGAGGCGGTAGCGCAGGGTCCCTGCTTTTTGGGACTCTACCTGCTACCAACTGGCGTCGACGGTCGCATTCCCAGAGGCACCTCGACCGTGTTCGAGGTCAGGCAGGGGTGGGGTGCCAGGGTGAGCCGAAGCTGGGGCGGAACTGCTTCGGCCAGG
>Ga0187885_10003877_pt1 | contig 12713 bp, 13 predicted proteins | sample June2016WEW_20_1_3_FD_132970 | JGI IMG/M metagenome (GOLD analysis project Ga0187885, IMG submission 132970) | Peatland microbial communities from SPRUCE experiment site at the Marcell Experimental Forest, Minnesota, USA - June2016WEW_20_100 | ecosystem: Environmental > Terrestrial > Soil >... | reverse complement strand
TATCCAACGTGATCATCTCGGCGAAAACCGGGATGACCATAAACTACGCGAAGGGAATCAGGTTCATAGCATCGAAGATCAACGTCGAAGAGGGCAAACCGTTGACGACCTACAAGGCTGAGGTCAAAGGTTTGGAATGATCCCGACCTGACTTTAGATTTGTCTGCTTAACCCGTCCAGAAGAGAAGCTGAACGATAAGAAGGAACCCGGCTTATCTCACACAGAGACTAAGAGGACGGGACTTATTGAATCCAGTTTGTCCCGTGCTATTCAGATGTGTTTGCTGTCGTCGGCGTCTTTGGTGGTGTACCCGGATTCCTGACGGGCGAGGTTGACGCTGTGTTTTTTCGTGTAGGCTTGGTAGAAGTCCTCAGGCGTCATTTCCAGCGTCTGGGCTAGCGAGATTAGGAAGTGCAGTAGGTCCACGACTTCGACCCGTGCATTTTGTTTGTCGAACTTCTGGTACTTGGCCCACCATTTCCACGGAACGCTGTCGGTGAGTTCGGCGATCTCCTGCGACATCGCGCGGCAGTAATTCAAGACCCACTGTTGGCGTTGTTCGTCGGTCATGTTAGCCGTGTCCACGCCGATGCGGCGGTTGAGGGTTTGTTGGAGGCTGAAAATCTCATCGAGTTTGTCGGGCCTGCTCATAATGTTTGGATTATTGGGGATAGTATCCCAGAAATCACGTCTTTTTGTTTGATAGCCGCCGCGTTCGGCCTTGACCGCACGGGCTAGCTTGCCGATAGTGTGGACATAGAGCAGACAAAACCGGTAGAGCAGGGAACGCACAAATTATGGAGAACGTTGTCATTATAGGATCGGGCTGCGCCGGCTGGACTGCCGCCTTGTACGCCGCGCGGGCCAATCTAAACCCGCTATTACTGACCGGCGCACAGCCCGGCGGATTGCTCACCACCACGAGTATCGTGGAAAACTATCCCGGTTTCCCTGATGGGATTGATGGCACTGATTTAATGATGCGGATGCAGAAACAAGCCGAACGATTTGGTTCACGGACACAGTACGGAGTGAACATCACCCGGGTGGACTTCTCCGCGCGCCCGTTCAAACTTTGGGCTGACGATGAACTGATCGAGACGCATGCGGTCATCATAGCCGTGGGCGCGTCGCATCGGCATATCGGATTGAAGAGCGAGGAACTGCTGGAACGAAAAGGTGTGACCTACTGCGCCACCTGCGATGGCGCCTTGCCGATGTTCAGGAACCAGCCATTGGTAGTTGTCGGTGGTGGCGATTCCGCCTGCGAAGAGGCGCTTTATCTAACACATTTTGGATCAACGGTTTATCTTGTTCACCGACGCGACCAACTCCGGGCCTCAAAAATCATGGCCGGGCGCGTCCTCAGCAACACGAAGATTCAACCTGTCTGGGACTCCGTGGTGGATGACATTCTCGACGTGAAGCAGGACAAAGTTATCGGTGTGAAACTTCGCAACGTCAAGACTGGCGCGATCACAGAGTTGGCTTGCGCGGGTGTTTTTGTTGCTATTGGCCACATTCCGAGCACTGATTTGTTCAAAGGCCAGATTGAGATGGATGCCGACGGCTATATCACCTGCAAGAAGGGGACTTACACCAGCGTGCCCGGCGTGTTTGCCTCAGGCGACTGCGTGGATCGCACTTACCGACAGGCCATTACCGCCGCCGGCACTGGCTGTGCCGCGGCCATAGATGCCGAACGTTATCTTGTACACTGAACCGGCGGCCGTTCCCTAAAATACCATTCCCACCATGTGGCCCTTTGTCGCTTGACGGAGTCGGCGGCGCGTAAGTAAGATGCACCGCGTTTTCGAGGTTTGGTTGTTTCTCAAAGGGGGTGAACCTTATGGCGGAAGCCTATTGCGTGAAATGCAAGGCGAAGAAGGAAATGTCAAATGCGCAGGAAGTGACGATGAAGAACGGTCGTCCCGCGATGCAGGGTGTGTGCCCGTCGTGTGGAACAAAGCTGTTTAGAATTATGGGCGGCAAGAAGTAGTGAATACAGTGAACTTGATCCCCTCGCCGGCCCACGGGCCGGCGAGGGTGGTTTTTCTCAATTGACGGCGGAGCCGAAACTATGAGCAACGGCAAAGACGAATTGGCGTACGTCCTGATCAATCCGTACACGATCTACAAGTCGCGTACGGGCGGCGTAATTGCGCGGTTGTTCACGCGTACAGCGTTGGATTTGGTCGCGGCGCGGATGTTCGCGCCGAGCCGCGCACTGGTCGAAGAGTATGCCGCCACCATCGTCTCTGATCGGGATCCGCAAGACTGCAAGATTCAGGAACTGATACGCCAGTACTTGCTCGATAATTACTCGCCAGACCCAAAGACCGGTTTGCGGCGACGCGTGATGATGTTGGTGTTCCGCGGCGAGGATGCGGTGAAAAAAGTGCGGCAGGTTGTTGGCAATATTAGTCCTTCGAAGGCCACCTCCGGTGAAACCATCCGCGACACCTATGGCGATTACATTGTTGGCCCTGATGGTCAAGTCCGATATTTCGAGCCGGCTGTGCTCGCACCGCCGACATCCGAGGAAGCGGAAAAGAAGCTGAAGATTTGGGCAAAATATTCTGACACGGACGGTGGATTCCTCGACAACGTCGTCCAATATCCGAAAGGCGCAAACGTCGAGCAAACCCTGGTGTTGCTCAAGCCTGATAACTTCCGTTTCCCGAGCGCGCGGCCGGGCAACATTGTTGACATGTTTTCACGGACAGGACTGTGCATCATCGCGATCAATGTGCACCGCATGGACGTTACTGAGGCGTGTGAATTCTACGGCCCTGTACGCGACGTGCTGCGTGATAAAATGCGCGCCACCTCCGGCCAGCGGGCGCGAACTGTCATCGAGAAGGAATTCGGGTTCGCCTTGGACGCCGATACCGAGAAATCGCTCGGCAACCTCATGGGACCGCTGGTCGCCGAACAACAGTTCAATGAGATTGTGAAGTTTATGACGGGTCGCAGTCAGGACAAGTGCAAACCGGGCCAGGAGGCGGCGTGCGGCTTGGAGAAGATCGTCGCACTGGTTTATCAAGGCGTCGATGCGATAAAAAAGATTCGGGCCGTGCTCGGTCCGACCGATCCGCGCAAGGCCCCGCCGGGTACCATCCGCCGCGAACTCGGCCAAGATATCATGGTCAACGCCGCGCACGCCAGCGATTCACCGGAGAACGCGAAACGCGAAATGGGCATTATCAAGATCCGTGAGAACAGCCTCAAACCGCTCATCGAGAAATTCTACAACTGCAAACTCTGAACTGGGAGAATCGCAAGGATCGCATGGCAATCCAACTCGCACAACACGCCACCACGCTCACACCATCGTTGACCCTGGCCATTGACGCGAAAGCCAAGAAGTTGAAGGCCGAGGGAGTTGACGTGTGTGGTTTTGGCGCTGGTGAACCTGATTTCGACACCCCGCAACACATCAAAGATGCCGCGATCAAGGCGCTCGCCGAAGGATTCACCAAGTATACGCCGTCATCGGGAATACCAGAGTTGCGAACGGCCATCGCCGAGAAACTCAAGGCCGACAACGACCTCGATTACCTGCCATCGCAGATCATCGTCAACTGCGGAGCGAAACATTCCTGCTACAACGCCATCCTAGCCATTTGCCAGGCGGGCGACGAAGTCATCATCCCTGCGCCGTACTGGCTGAGTTATCCTGAAATGGTCAAACTCTCCGACGCCACGCCGGTCATCATCCCGACCAGTGAAGCAAATGGGTTTAAGCTTACGCCGGAGCAGTTCCGCGATGCGATGACGCCTCGCACGAAACTCATCATTCTCAATTCGCCAAATAATCCGACCGGCTCGATGTACAGCCGCGATGAATTGCGGGCGCTGGCCGAGATTGCGCTCGAAGAGGACATCCTGATGTTGTCGGACGAGATCTACGAAAAAATCACCTACGAAAACACCGAGCACGTCAGCCTCGCCGCGCTCAGCCCGGAGATTTACGACCTGACGATCACCGTCAACGGGTTCAGCAAGGCTTACGCGATGACGGGTTGGCGGCTGGGGTACGTTGCCGCACCCAAAGCTATCGCGGCCGCGATCGACTCGATCCAATCGCACTCGACCTCCAACCCGACCAGCTTCGCCCAAAAAGGAGCATTGGCGGCCTTGAAAGGCGATCAATCGTTTATCGCTGAGATGGTGCGGGCGTTTGCTGAGCGGCGCACGTACATGTATGACCATCTGACGAAGATACCGGGCATCACGTGTGTACTGCCGATGGGCGCGTTCTACATGCTGCCGAATATCTCCAGCTTTGGCCTGACCAGTACCGATTTCTGTTCCAAGTTGCTTGAGCAGCAGAAGGTAGCCGCAGTGCCCGGCATTGCCTTCGGCACCGATGCGCATATGCGGCTCAGTTACGCCTGCTCAATGGAGAACATTCAGAAGGGCATCGACCGTATCGAAGCCTTCTGCGCGTCGCTCAAGTAACGCGGACTTCTCGCCCGTATTGCACATATGAAAATCGCTCTCATCGGCCTGCCCCAAGTTGGCAAGAAAACCGTATTCTCGTTGTTGACGGGGATTGCTTACGACCAGTTACTGGCCCGTGGCGGCGAATACCATGTTGGCACGGTCAAGGTCGCAGACCCGCGCGTGGACAAACTTTCGGCGATGTACAACCCGAAAAAGACCAAGCACGCCGAGATTGAATGCATGCTGGCGCCAGCTACGCCCCACGAGCCGAAACCGCGCGAGCAATGGCTGAATAAACTCAAGGACATGGATGCCTTCTGCCACGTCGTTCGCGCGTTCGAGGATCCGGCCGTTTTCCACGCCAAAGGTTCCATGGATGCCCTGCGCGACATCGATGAGATGAATCTCGAACTGACCATCAGCGATCTCGCCCTCATCGAACTCCGCCTCAACCGCATTGCACAGGACCAGAAACGCAAGTTCGAACAGGAACGCGCTGACGAAGCCGCATTGCTGGAAAAACTGAAGCCGCATCTCGAAGCCGGCAAACCGTTTCGCGACTACCCATGGCATGATGGTGAGGAGAAGAAACTCCGTTCGCTTCAGTTCCTGACGATGAAAGGGCTGGTGACCGCGTTGAACCTGGGCGAATCCAACTTTCCCAACCTGACGTTGGTTGAATCCGCAAGGGCCAAACTCGCCGGACCACGTTCTGAGGTGGCCCAGCTCTGCGCCAAAATTGAGATGGAAGTCGCGCAAATTGAGAATCCCACGGAACGCATTGAATTTCTGAAGGCGCTCGGGGTGGGGGAACCGGCCATCCACGTTCTTACCCGCCTCCTCTACAAAGCACTCGGTTACATCTCGTTTTTCACCGTCGGCGAAGACGAGGTGCGCGCCTGGACGATCCGACGCGGTGCGACCGCTGTGGACGCCGCGCACGCCATCCATTCCGATCTGGCCCACGGCTTCATCCGCGCCGAGGTAATGAAGTACGACGAGTTGATCGCCGCCGCCGAGTCGTCTAGAGGGTCAGGCTCCAGCCCGACCGCCTTGGGCCATCATGCCGAGGTGAAACTCAAGGAAACCGGCAAACTGCTTGTCAAAGGCAAGGACTACATCGTCGAAGATGGCGACATCGTAAATATCCGCCACAGCGGTTAGCTTGCGACTGCCGCTTCATCCGCTATGATGCATAATAGTCGGCATGTGTAAACGAGTTGTGAGCTATCTCATCGCCATTCTCATCGCGTATGCCTTGCTTTGCCTCTGGCTCCGTTGGCGGGAGCCGTCGATGATTTACTTTCCTGATCGGCAGTTGGGGGCCACGCCCGATGCCGCTGGCCTGTCATACGGAGACGTCTTTCTCACAACCGCTGATGGCGTGCGCATCCACGGCTGGTTTTTGTCCGCGCCCCACGCTATTCCCCCGTCTCCCTTCACTCTTCTTTTTTTTCACGGCAACGCCGGCAATATTTCGCACCGGCTAGACAAGCTTGTCATGTTTCATGGACTGGGCGCGAATGTCCTGATTATTGATTATCGTGGTTATGGCCGTAGCGAAGGGAAACCGAACGAGGAGGGGATCTATCTCGACGCCCAAGCTGCTTACGAATATCTAACCCAGCCGCAAACCTTGCCTGTCCGCCGTAGCTTTAGCGAAGGTGGAAGCCTTGGCGAAGGCGGAAACCGCGAGCCAAGAACAATCGTCGTTTACGGCGAATCCCTCGGCACAGCCGTAGCTGTTGATCTCGCGTCGAAACATCCCATAGGTGGTGTCGTTCTCGAAGAACCGTTCACATCCATCGGCGACGTCGGCCAGAAGATGTTTCCATTCCTGCCCGTGCGCTTGCTGGTGCGTAACAAATACGATTCACTCAGTAAGATTGCACGGATTAATGCGCCGCTGCTTATCCTTCACAGCCGCGATGACGAAGTGTTTCCCTTCTGTCATGCCGAGCGACTGTTCGCCGCCGCTCACGAACCAAAACAACTCGTCAAACTCCACGGCAGCCACAACGACGCCTTCGCCGTCAGCGCCGACACGTATCGTTCCGCCCTGAGAGAATTCCTTGATGGGCTAGCGAAACTTGACGGAGCTGAGGGTAATCCCTAGTATCACTGCGCACCGAGGAAACTACATGGCCGAGATTCAACCTTTTCAGGGCGTTCTGTACGACACGCAACGGGTCAAGCCCGCCGACGTGTTGACGCAACCTTACGACAAGATCACTGCGGAGATGAGGGATCGATATCTCCAGCAGTCGCCCTACAACCTGGTCCGCATCGAGCTGGGCAAGGAGGAACCCGGCGACAACGATTCAGTCAACCGCTACACGCGCGCCAGAGACCTTTATCAAGCTTGGCACCGTGACGGAGTGTTGCGACGTTCACCAAAGCCGGCGCTTTACTTCCTCGAACAAACCTTCGTGCCGCCGGGCGGAACGCAACCGCTGACGCGCCGCGGCCTGATTGCACGTGTCCGACTGCACCGCTGGGACGAAGACATCGTTCTGCCGCATGAACATACGTTGTCGAAGCCGAAGGTGGATCGTTTGGCGTTGTTGCGCGCTGTTGGTTCACAGCAAGGCCAGATATTCATGCTCTACCCGAAGACAGGAGTGTCACTCAACGAACTTTTCGCCAAGGCCGGGCGAAACGCCCGTCCTACTATCGGATGCACGGACGACTACAATGTTGTAAACAAACTTTGGGAGATCACTGACTCTGCAGCGATTAAAACGGCCCAAGAGGCGTTGCGTGATCTCAAGTTCTACATCGCTGACGGCCATCACCGTTATGAAACAGCGTTGGCGTTCCGCGACGAATGTCGCGCCGTCAACAAAGACCCAAACGCGCCGCACGAATTTGTCATGGCCACGCTGGTGGACATGAACGATCCCGGCCTGGTCATCCTGCCAACCCACCGCACCGTGACCAACCTCAGCGGATTCGAGCGCCACAAGTTTGCTGCGCGGTTGGCTTCGCGTTTCGCAATCAAACCGCAACCGTCTGCCGATGCGATGCTCGCCGTCGTGCGCGCAGGCGGACATCGGCTCGGGATGTTCGACGGTGAGCAGTTCGCCGTGCTGCGACCGAAGAATCCCGCGACGCTGCGACCGTTGTTTGCCGACAAGCCTCCATTGTGGGACACGCTGGATGTGGGGATTCTGCACGTGACCGTTTTAGAAGCGTTACTGGGCATTGACGAAGCTCGCTTGCGTGAGGAGGCCAACATCGCTTATTGGCGAGAGCCAGGCAAGGCACTTGATCAGGTTCGCACGGGCGCGGCGCAACTGGCATTTTTTCTGCCGGCGACACCCGTGACGGATGTGAAAGCGATCGCGGATGCTCATTCGCGCATGCCGCAAAAAAGCACGGATTTTTATCCGAAGCTCTTGTCCGGGATGGTGATCTACGAGGTTTTACCCCGATAAAATCGGGAGGCGGTAAGGAGTGCCGCGCCTACGATTGCTCTGCGCCGAACAGCTTATCCACGTCCATACCCAGCTTCTGCATGCGGTAACGAAGCGCGTGACGACTGATACCGAGTGCAGCGGCGGTGTCATTAATCCGCCCGCGATACCGCTGCAATGCGCGCTCGATCTGTTGCCGCTCGAAATTCACCAATGACTCCTCCAAATTGCGCCCCGGCGGCGCTTCCTCAGTTCCCGCCGGAAGTTGTTCCGCCAATGCGCTCGGCAGACTTTGCGGACGGATCTGCCCGGTGGTCTCGACGATGGCTGCGCGTTCGATGGCGTTACGCAGTTCACGGACGTTGCCAGGCCAATCGTAGGTTTGCATCAGCGCATCGGCGGCCTCCGTGAAGCCAGCGAGATGTTTACCCATTGCCTCGTTGAACTGCTGGAGAAAATACGCGGCCAGCAATGTGATGTCTTCACGCCGCTCCCGCAATGGCGGGAATGCGATCTGCACGACGTTGAGCCGATGGTAAAGGTCTTGTCGTAAACGGCCTGCCGCCAACGCCGCGACGACATCGGTGTTGGTCGCCGCGATGACTCTAACGTCAACACTCACACGTTCATTGCCGCCAACGCGCTCGAAACGTTTCTCCTCCAATACCCGCAGCAACTTTGCCTGCAACGCCCCACTCATCTCACCGATCTCATCAAGAAATAGTGTTCCGCCGCTGGCCTCTTCGAACCTCCCGATCCGTTGTTTCACCGCGCCCGTAAACGCGCCTTTCTCGTGTCCGAACAACTCGCTTTCCAGCAGGTTTTCGGGAATCGCCGCGCAATTGATGCTTATAAACGGTTTACCGGCGCGACGGCTGTGCACGTGCAACGCGCTGGCGGCCATTTCCTTGCCCGTGCCGCTCTCGCCGAGTAGCAACACCGTTGCGTCCGTCGGCGCCGCCACGCGTATCAACTCGCGGATCTCCGCCAGGCGCGGACTGCGCCCCAGAAGATCGTCCACCTGGTAGCGCGGCCCAGTTACCAGCAACCGCTTTAGGCGGTAGTTCTCCTCCTGTAGCAGTTCGCGGCACACCGCGTTGTCAATCACATGCAGCAATTCTTCCGGATCGAACGGTTTGGAAAGGTAATCCACCGCACCGTTCTTTATGGCTTGCACCGCCAGTTTCGGCGTGGCGTAGCCGGTGACCATGATGAACGGGATTTGTGGGTAGCGCTGCCGCACCTCCGCCAGCAGTTTGAATCCATCCATCTCTGGCATCCGCGCGTCGGACACAATGACCTGCACGGGGTGCGTGGCCAGCTGTTCCAGCGCCGCCTTCCCGGAATGCGCCAGCAGCGGCACGTAACCGTCCGACTTCAAAATGGATTCCATGGTGGCGAGCATGTTTCGCTCGTCATCCACAACCAATACAGTCGTCTGTGCCATTGTTTATCTTGGTTGTCTGGTTCGCACCGGCAAGGTGAGCGTAAACACACTCCCTTTGCCCAGCTCCGATCTCGCCACCACCGTACCACCGTAAGTTTCGGCCACATTCTTTACAATCGCAAGCCCCAAACCGGTGCCGCCTGGTTTCGTGGTTGTGAACGCGTCAAAAATCCGCGACAGCACATCGGGTGCAATCCCGCGCCCGGTGTCGGCGATCTGCACTTCAATTTGTCCGCCGACGACGTACCGGCTTTGCACGGTCAACGTCCCGCCCGCCGGCATGGCCTCAACCGCGTTTTTCAGCACGTTGAGGAAACATTCCTCCAGTTGCGGGCGTTGTACCACCAACGGCGGCAAATACTTGGCCAGATGTGTCACAACCCGCACCTTGGACTCCAACATTGGTGGCAATACCTGCCGCAACGCGTTCTCCAACACCTTGTTGATATCGACGCTTTCTAGACGGCCCTCGTTGAGCCGTGCGTAGTCCATCAACTCCGTCACGATTCGGTCCGCCCGCGCCACTTCATCGCGGATGACTTGCACTGTCTCGCGCGGTGGAGACTTGCCATTCTCAACCTCCCGTTGCAGCAGAAATACCGCGTTGTTGATGATCCCAAGTGGATTCTTCAACTGATGCGCCATCTCCGCTGACAATCGCGCCGTTGCCGCTATCTTCTCGGTGCGCAACTGAAACTCCCGTTGCCGCGCTTCACGGAGATGCCTGCGATCGATGAGCGCGTACGCACCCCAACAGCACAATCCGACGAGCACCAAAATCGTCAGCCGCATCCAGTATAGTTGGTCGCCGAAGAACAACAGCGTGTCTTCGCTGAGCATCACCGTCAGTGTATAGAAAACACACAAGGAGAGGTTCAGTAGCGTTTGCGGCCAGAACGTCGGAAAATTAACCGCGCCACGAATCATCAGCCCGATGTACAACCAATACAAAACGCTCTGCACCCCCCCGGTGAAATACACCAAACTGCTGAGAAACAGGCCGTCCAGCATCGCCAGAAACCACGCGCTGGACCACAGTAGTCCCTGCCTCAACCATCCAAATCGGGCCGAAAGCAACAGTCCCCAAAAGAAAACGTTTCCAACTATACACACCTTTAATAGTGTGTAGTACAGATGCGTTGCCTCCGTGGTCACGTTCAGATCGGTCTCCCAGCCACTGAGAATCAGGCGACAAAAGTAATTCGCCACGAAGATCGCCACCACTTTGATCGGCAGCATGATGTTGGTCTCGACAAACATCAGCCGCTGCATTTGCTGTTCGCGATACTCATCCGTCAGCTGTGTCTTAAACCAATTTTTCATGTCCGTAACTTCAGCACTCGCTCAATAATCGCCACCGCCGCGTCTCGTTTCCGGAGTGTTGGCAACTGCTCGATGTGGCCGTCGGCAAACAACAGCGTTACTGCGTTTGTTTCCGCCTCGAACGCGCTCGTCGTGTTAGCCACGATCAGGTCAAGGTTCTTCCGCTGTAGTTTCGCGCGCGCATTGACCAACAAATCGTCTGTCTCTGCCGCGAACCCAACCAGCGTCTGCGACCGCTTTTGTTTTCCCAACTCGGCGAGAATGTCCACAGTAGGTTCCAACTCCAACACGCCATTGAACGCGTCCTTCTTGATTTTGAAATCCGCTGTACGCTTTGGGCGGAAGTCGCACACTGCCGCCGCCATCATGATGACATCACAACGGTCCAAGCGTGGTAGCACTGCGTCGGCCATCTCCTGTGTAGTCATCACGCGCACACATTCTACGCCGGCGGGCGGAGTCAGCGCCGTCGGCCCGCTCACCAACACCACGTGCGGTGATACAGCCCGTGCCGCCTCGGCTAGTGCATAGCCCATCTTGCCGGACGAACGATTGGAGATATACCGGATCGGATCCAGAAACTCACGCGTTGGCCCCGCGGTAATGAGGAATCTAAGTGATTCAGAACTACGCATCTGCCACATGTTTGTGGGAGCGACATCCCCGTGGTATTCCCGCGCCCGCGAGACAACAACGTCGCTCCCATGATTTGTTAGACGAGCATCTTTTGTATCTTTTCCACGATCTTATCCACATCCCATAACCGTCCGATCCCCTCGTAGCCGCAGGCCAGCAACCCTTTTCCGGGGCCGATGAACTGGATGCCGCGCTTCCGGAGAATCTTCACGTTTTCCTGTGTAGCGGGATGCAGCCACATTTTGGCGTTCATCGCGGGAGCAATCAGCACTTTTGCTTCTGGACGCAGCGCCAACGCCATCGTCGTAAGCGCGTCATCCGCGATTCCGTGAGCCAACTTGGCAATTACGTTCGCCGTCGCGGGGGCTACGACAAACAGGTCAACTGCATCGGCCAGCGCGATATGCGTCGGTCGCCATTCGCCTTCGCCTTCCGCAAACATGTCCAACGTGACTGGATGTTGTGACAACGTCCGCAGGGTCAGCGGTGTAATGAATTGCGTGGCATCCTTCGTCATCACGCAAACCACCTTGTGACCGAGCTGTTTCAATTTGCTGGCTATGTCGGCGGCTTTGTACGCCGCAATTGAGCCAGTTACGCCTAGAATGACATTCCGTTCTGTTGCCATGGTTTTCCGTCCTTCGGCACTCGCGCTGTTTTGCATTTCTCTGCGATCAGGATCGCCTTGGCGTAGGCGAAGTCTTCGTCGATGTGACCGGTGACAATGGCGTAATCGTACTCACGCCAATGCGCCATCTCCTGCGCGGCCACCGCCAGCCGTTTGCGAATGGCTTCGTCGCTGTCCGTACCTCGTTTCCGCAAGCGCTGCTCCAGCAACTCAAGCGTCGGCGGCACCAGAAAGATTGTGACCAGCGCGTGTGGATATGCAAACCCTTGCCCCGAAAGCTTTCGTGGCGAGCCGCGCACACACCGCATCACCTGCGCCGCACCTTGCACCTCGATCGTCAGCAACACGTCCTGGCCTGTTGCAAGTCGTTCCTCCATTGACCGCCGCGGCGTGCCATAATAATGGCCGTTGTACTTGGCGTGCTCCAGAAAATCGCCCGCCGCAATCCGCCGTTCAAACTCTTCGACGCTCACAAAAAAGTACTCCCGCCCGTGCTTCTCCCCCGGCCGCGGCGGGCGCGTCGTACAGGATACAGACTGAACAATGTTGGGCGACCAACTCAGCAACCGTTGGCAGAGTGAACTCTTTCCACCACCCGATGGCGAGGACACCACGATAATCAAACCCGTTCGTGCTGACGCTGCGTCATTCAATGTTTTGCACCTGTTCGCGGATCTTCTCCAATTCCGCCTTCATTTTCACGACTTGCTGCGAAACCTCTGCTGCGTTCGCCTTTGAGCCGACGGTATTGATCTCGCGGTTCATCTCTTGCGCAAGGAAATCGAGCGTGCGTCCAACTGGTCCATCAGCTTG
>Ga0187885_10003869_pt1 | contig 12726 bp, 15 predicted proteins | sample June2016WEW_20_1_3_FD_132970 | JGI IMG/M metagenome (GOLD analysis project Ga0187885, IMG submission 132970) | Peatland microbial communities from SPRUCE experiment site at the Marcell Experimental Forest, Minnesota, USA - June2016WEW_20_100 | ecosystem: Environmental > Terrestrial > Soil >... | reverse complement strand
ATAGAGGAGCTGAGCCTTATGGCAAAGCTTCGATTCGCCAAGTCCATTTCACCTCTACCTAAGGCAGTCGCGGCCGATGTCGAGCGTTTGAACTCGTTGCGAAATGGACTCGCACACGCCTTCTTCCCGGAGAATTTGAAGAAGTCTCGACCGGAATGGAAAGGAAAGAACATCTTCACGCTTGAGGGACTGCGTTTGTTTATGGCCGACATGGACAAGATTGGGGATTACTTTCTTGACGTCCCCCAGGACGCGGGGGCCCACCTTTGAGCAAGCAGACCTCCGTCGTTCTGCGCGCGCTGGAGCAGGCACACTGTCCTACACTGTCCTGTGTCCCCCGCGGGTGTCATTGGACGACCGGCGTTGCCGGTTGCGCCTAGGCCAGGAGCCGCAGAATCTCGGGTGTTGCCGGCCCAGGCGGCGCCTGGTCGTTCGCCTTTCCCTCCAACTTGTTGGCGGCGCTTGCAGCCTTCTCCTGGATGCGGCGCGTCAGTTCGTTCTGACGCTCGGGAGCTACGAACGTGTGCTCGCTCGTCATCTCTAGGCCGCTCTGGCCGGCGATCTTCAAGGCCCCGATCGCGCTCCCGCCGACCTCCTGCCGCCACGTGATGTTCGCGCCGTCCAGAGAGTCAGGCCCGATGCCCCCGGACGTCCACTCCCTCACCGTCCGCCGCCTGTTCCAGCGCCTTCCAGAGCAATCCCCGGCTGCCGGATCCTACCGATGAGTTCCCTCGGTTATCACCCGGAGAAATCTCAACTTCGCTGGCGCGATCTCTGTTTATCCGCAGCCCGGCGCTCTCTGAAGCACTCCGGGTTGTCGGACTTGCTGCAGTACCTCTTGCCCCTCTTGCCTTCGACGATGCGGTGACACCGCCCGCAGGAGTTGAATCTCGCCCCCTCCTCCAGTCGATCAAGCAGCAGCGCCCAAAAGAGACCCAACGGTCCCCACGCACGTCGGATTGGCACGGGCTCCGCCATTGCACGCGAGAACCCGTCGTCCTTGGAGAGCTCGGCCAAACTCCTGGCCTCTACCCCGAAATTCTCCGCGCCGAAGAGAACCGCATCCTCTTTGCCCTCCGCGTAAGTGGGCCAGAACCAGGACCACAGGCGGCTCGTATGTCCATCGAAAACGTAGGCACCTGCTGTCTCCCGGGCACGCGTCATTGCCCCGAGAACGTCTTGGCTGCTCTGTTTCGCGATGGCCCTCATTAGAGGTAACCCCGCGAGCACATCGGCACCGTCCCCAACAGGCACTAAAGATCGGAACGGATCGGGCCACCGGGCAGCAACCCACAGGCTCAGTCGACCACCCTTTTGACCCACCGCCATGGGGAGGCCGTCCGAGACAATTGGATCAAAGGGGCCATAGAGTCCTTCGGACTCGGCGTCAGCAGAAACTACTTCGTAGTGGACTGAGTCTGGCGGCCACTGGCAGCGAAATTCACCTTCCGAGCCGTCCGTCAAAGTGAGTGGCAATGAGCCAAACGGCCTGCACTTCACTTCCCGGCGCCCGTAGACGACCTTCGTACCACAAATCTCGGGCACATCAGTGAGGATAAGGCTGTTGGGAGGAGTGATGAATTCCACCTTTCGGCAATTCAGCCAGGCATCGAGCAGCCCGTCGACGCGTCCGCCGGGAAAATCGATTCCAGAACCTGTCCCGACAACGTATCCATTCGATCCCACATGATGAACATCAACCCTCTCGAAGTGTTCAGACGGCACCGCAACGAAACGTCTAAAGGAATCCTCCTGCCAACGAACGGTCTTTTCTAATTCCGGCAGCAGCCAGACAGTCAGTTCACCTCTCCATGCATGAACGGCACGTTCGAGGTCACGCCTGTCCTCCGGGCTGCAGAGTGTACTGCGGAGCACCGGGAGCCAGATTTGAAGCGGTTTCATTCTCGGGATCCGGTCACACGAAATGTCACACGATTAGTTTAGAGGATTCGGGTCTTAGAATGCCAATTGGAGCGGTTGAGTGCGCGGAATGCTTGCCACAGCGAATGAGATTCAGAAGTTGCTTAGGCTCGGTTCACCGGCTCGCGTCTACGAGCTTGCGCGTCGCGGTCTTCTGCCCGGCGTGGTTCGTCTCGGCCGACAAGTACGCTTCGACCCGAAGAAAGTCCGCGAGTTCGTTGATCGAGGTGGTCAGTCTCTGCCGGGTGGCTGGCGGCGAGAGGAACGTCCCAAATCATTTGTCAGTGACGAGCAAACGGAGCCAGGTCGGTGAAACCGCCGCCAGCCCCTTCCACGAGACAGTTGCTTGCCACGGAACGCCTTTTCGTGGGCGCCATGCAAAGGCTCGGGTTCGGCCGGTTTGAGTCCTTGCAGATCCGGGGTGGCGAGCTCGTCCTCGATCCGTGGCCTACCACGATACAGGCTGTAAAGTTCGGAACGAACGAGTCCGACACGAGAGAACTGCCGGCGGACTTCGGACTCAAGCGCCAGGTTGTGGAGCTTTTCGAATATGTCCGCTCCGTTGGCTCCGGCGAGATTCGCTGCCTGGCGGTGCGGCACGGTCTCCCGTTCTCGATGGAAGTCGCGCACCGGCCCGGCACTGACGGAGGGTGGCCCCATGCTTGAGGCCGCCTTCCAGCAGGCATACCCGATGGCGCTGCGTGCGGCCCGGGTCCGGTCCGCCGCCGCTGTCGCGACCGCAGGTCTGCCGGTCGACGAGCGGGAAGACCTCGAGCAGGAAGCCTTGATGGGCGTCTGGCGGGCGTTGCCGCGCTACGACCCTTCTCGCGCCTCCTTGCGGACGTTCATCGAGCGAGTGATCGCGAACCGATTCGCCTCGCTCCTACGGGCACGCCGCCGGCAACCCAAGGTCGAATCGCTCGAAGGCCAATACCTGGGGACCCGCGACGGAATTCCGATGGTGGAGTTTCGCAACGATCTCCAACGCGTCGTGGACTCCCTCCCTGAACGTGATCGGCGTCTGATTCCGTGCCTGATGGAATACAACCCCACTGAGGCGAGCCGCAGTCTAGGTATCGCGCGCTCCACCGTCTATGAGCGCATCCGGCGCATCAGGATGGCTTTCGTGGGCGCGGGTCTGAGCCCGCAGAAGGCCCGCAGACCGTGAGAAGCGGCGAGTTGAGCGGAGATCAGCAGTTTCCGGCGGAACTGGTCCGACGGAACCAGTGGTGCCTATGGAGCATCGAGACGGACAGGCATGGCCGCCCGACGAAGGTGCCGTCCAGGCCGGACGGCCGGAAGGCGGCGAGCAACGATCCGAGGACGTGGAGTGCCTTCTCGGCCGTATCTAGGGCGCTGCTGTTGAATCGCGACGGCTACAGCGGCGTCGGCTACTTCTTTGCGCCCGATGACCCAGTCTGCGGCGTTGATCTCGACGTCAGCCTGGACGCCGACGGCAACCCACAACCGTGGGCTACAGAGATCACAGCTCGATTCAGCAACACCTACCGGTCGCGCTCGGTGTCCGGCTACGGCCTCCATATCCTGTGCCACGCAAGGCTGCCGGGCAAGGGACGCAATTACAACGTGCCAAACGGCCCGACCGATCCCACCGGCAAACGGGCGCAAATCGGCCTTTTTGATCGGGGCAGGTTCTTCGCGCTCACGGGGGATGTGTACCAGCAGTCCCCGTTGGAGCTCGCCGACCACCAGGCGACAGTTGAGTGGCTGCAGGGCCTGATGCAGCAGCGATCTTTGGAAAAGCCGACCCAACCCGAGATGTCCGAACACGGACTAACCGACGCGCAGATTCTGGAACGCGCACGCCGCGCGAGGAACGGCGCGAAGTTCGCAAGACTCTGGGCTGGGGAGTGGGAAGGTGCTTACGGGTCGCAGTCGGAGGCAGATCTCGCGCTATGTTGCCTGCTGGCCTTCTGGTGTGGTCCAAACCCATCCCGGATTGATGCACTGTTCCAGCAAAGCGCCCTCGCCCGCGAAAAGTGGCTGGAGCGGGAAGACTACCGGCAGAGCACAATCAGTTCCGCAATCCAGCGGACGAGAGAGTTCTACTCCCCCAAGAAGCGGCGGTCACCGCCGGCCCCGCGGCCGGTCCCTGGGGTCACCCAACGGGTAGACTCCCTGCCCGAGATCTGGGTCGGAGCCAGGCAACTGCCGACGATGACGACTGATGCCCTTGCTGCGCTCCAAGGGGCCAATGCACCACCGGAACTCTTCGCGCGGGGCGGCCGAATGGTGGCGGTGGTGCGAGATGAGCGGAACCGCCATGTAATCCAGGAGGTCTCCGAATCCGCTCTCCGTGGCCGTATGGCCAGGACCGGCTTCTACTTCAAGTTGGACAGGGATGGAGAGCGCATCGAATGTGCGCCACCCCTCGACACGGTCAAAGACATGCTGGCCCTCCAGCCGCAGGAATGGAAATTCCCACCCTTGGACGCTCTCGCCGAAGCGCCTTTCCTGCGCCCCGATGGCACGATCTGTGATCGCCCCGGATACGATCCGAGAACTTGTCTTTTCTACGCAACGGCGCCGAGCCTGTGCTTGACGGAGATCCCCGAGGCGCCAATGCGCGACCATGTTAACGTCGCCCTGGACCTGCTGGAGTCGGCCATTGGCGAGTTCCCCTTCGTCGACGACGCCAGCAAGGCCAACGCTTTCGCCTCGATGTTGACGCCGTTGGTGCGGCCAGCGATCGATTGTCCGACCCCGTTGGCGCTCTATGACGCACCACAGGCGGGCACGGGGAAGACGCTCTTGGCAGAGGTGGTCGCCATCATCGCGACCGGTCGCGCGGCCGAAACATTCTCCGCACCGACCGACCCGGAAGAGTGGCGCAAGAAGATCACGACGGTCGTGTCCGCGGGTACCAACGTCGTGGTGATCGACAACATCATCCGTCGCCTCGACTCCGATTCGCTGTGCATGGCGATCACCGCAACCACGATTGCCGACCGGTTGTTCCGGACCTTCGAACGGATCGTGCTTCCGGTGAAGTGCGCCTGGATCGCCACTGGAAACAACATCCAGCTCGGCGGCGACATGCCGCGGCGCTGTTACTGGATACGGCTCGACGCGAAGCAGTCGCAACCGTTCCGGCGGACGGGCTTCCGGCACCCGAACCTTCGGGCCTGGGCGATGGAGCATCGTGGCGAGTTGATCGCGGCCCTTCTGACCATCGCGCGGTACTGGTATGTCCAAGGTCGGCCCGAGCCCAAGACAGCAAGGCCGCTGGGCAGTTTCGAGTCGTGGTGCAACACGGTCGGAGGGATGCTCGCGCTTGCGGGCGTGGAGGGGTTCCTCGGCAACGCGGACGCCATGTTCGAGCAGGCGGATTCGGAGGCCGTGCAATGGGAGTCTTTCCTGCTGACGCTGGCCGACTTGTTCGACGGTGAGCCGTTCCGAGTCACCGACGTCGTTGAGAGGCTGGAGGCGAGGGCCCTGGCGATCCCCAACGCGGGCGAATCCAAACGCTTGCGCGAAGCGCTGCCTGACTTCCTTGCGGAGGCTGCCGACCGAACCGGGGGGTTCTTCCAACGCCGCCTCGGAAAGTGCTTCGCCGAGCGTGTCGGCCGGCGCTTCGGCGAGAGTCAGGTTTTCCTGGAGCGAGCGGACGAGGACAGGAAGGCCAAGGTTCAGCGGTGGAGGGTACTGAAGCCGTGACTCTATGGGGCACAGAACTGTTCATGGAGGTTGATCTCGATATGGCGGTTAATCCAGATGCCGCGACATGTGGGCGCCGGGATGATACAATATCCGTTTACCCCATGCCGTCTCGCACGACAGCGCAGCTGAAGCCCGCGAACATCGGGTTCTTCACAATCGGGTACCAGTCTCACTCTCTTGAGTCGCTCATCCAGTCTCTCAATGCACACGGAGTAGAGATCTTGATGGATGTCCGGCGAAATCCGGTCAGTCGTAAGGCCGGGTTTTCAAAGGGCCAACTTCAGAATGCTGTGGTCGAAGCTGGAATCGAGTACCGCCACAACCCCGATCTCGGCACGCCTCTCCGTATTCGAAGGATGTACCACAATTCCGGAGACCTTCCTGGCGTCCTGGCCGCGTACGAGAAGCACATCTCCGCAGATCCAGAACCGCTCAAATTGCTGGCCCAGATCGCCGCGGTGAAAACAGTGTGTCTCCTCTGTCTTGAGAAGGACCATAAAATGTGTCATCGTGGCGTGATCGCACGAAAGCTTTGCGAGATCACCAAATGGAAACCGATTCATCTGACGTAGCCTGGCGAGAACAGAAAGCTCTGATCATTGGGCGGGCCTATCCAGAGCCAAGCAAGAAATACATCGAGACCGTTTGCACCGGCGCAATAACAGAGGACGGCCAACTTCTGCGCCTCTACCCGATCTCATGGAGATACCTCGATGAAAACCAACAGTATCGGTTGTGGACTTGGGCGAAGTTCGATATCCGCAGGAGTTGCGACGACAAACGCAAGGAAAGTTATCGCGTTCGCGAAGAGACGATAACCGTTCTGTCGTATGTCGAGTCTCCGGCCGAGCGCTTCTCGCTCTTACAGAGAGGAATCTTCCCGGACCGCGAAACCCTGGAGCGTCAGTACCGCGAGGACTGGACGAGTATCGGCCTCGTCGAAATTGAAATGGTCGATTTTCGAACCACAAAGCCAAGGACCGACTGGGCTCAGGCGAAGCCCTATATCAAGCAGTCCCATTTGTACGTCGATGTCAAGCCTTTGGAGCAGTCTCCGATCGACCTGAAGCTCAGGTTTCGCTGCAAGAACAACCCCAGTTGCAGGACGCATTTCTGCAGGTTGATTGGATGGGAGTACATGGAGGCATTCCGGAATTTCAGAATCACATACGGCTCAGACTTGGAAGGGATTGCGAAGATCAAGGAAGCGATCGTAAGCAGGTTTTCGGATTCCGGCACTTCCGCATTCGCTCTGCTTGGAACCCATTCTCGATATCCGGTGTGGATGGTCGGCCAGTTGTACTTCTTCAAGAAGGATTTGCCGCCAATGCTGTTCTAATCGGACGTGGCAAGCGCCACGCACGTGAAACGACGTTCTGGAACGTGGAAGGCGACCGGCAAGGAGCGTTCACACCCATGGATTGAGATAGAACGTCTCGAACATGAGTTGAACAGCGTCTTGGGCCTCCTTTTCAAGTGAGCGCCTATCATTCCATTGGATATCAACCGTGACTGCTGGCTCGTCAGGGCTCACGTGGACAAGAGCATTCCTGCGCTTCCGGAGTTCTTGAAAACGCGCGTCAAGCCCCACCGCCGTCATTAGTTCTTTCGCGTTGCCAGTGAATCCAGGCGCCGCGTCCTCGCGGAGTTGCGCGTCTATGGCCGCCGCAGCGAGCACGACCACCGCTAACCACGCTCCGGCGCAAAAGGCGGCCTGCACGTCTGCGCTCAGGGCGGCTGCTTGTTCGCTGATTGAATAGCCGCCCAATGCTGCCGGCGGTTCAGCCAACTCTTCAACCCAGCGTCGCCGTTCATCCCAAAGCTGCCTGGACGGATATTCCAAGTGGTGCATTGACATCGATCATAAATCCTTCGGGGGCCTCGTAGCGGGCTACTTCTGCCAAAAAGGGCGTCTGGAGTACCGCGAAAAGAACGCCGGGCGGGGTTACTGACCCCGCCGCTGGAGCCTAACCCCGCCGCTGACCCCGCCGCTCAACTCCTTATGGCACAATGGGTTGGCGACTTTGGCGGGGTTAGCGGGGTTAGATTTGCACTATCCGCGCGTGCGCGCTCGTACGTACGCGCGTGAGAGCCTGGCGTCAAACCGGAACTAACCCCGCCAACCCCGCTAACCCCGCCAGTCCTGGCGAGCCGGACACTTTCGCTCTGGCCTGCGTATATAGTGGCAAAGCCGTTCTGCAGGCCAGCGCCAAGCGCACCCTCCGAAGGCCAGCCCCTTATGCCGAATCATCCGCATTGAGGTAATGCGGAGCCGTTCTGGGCTGCGGGCAATCTTCAATCGCTGTGCATGGGATGCCAACAGGAAGACAGCCAGCGAGGACGGCAGGAGGGGGAATGCCCGAGCGTAGTTCCGCGTCTGCGCGGAGAGGGACCGGTACGCCGGTCCAAGAGCTGGGGCGATTTACGGGTGACCACGCGCCGGGGATCGCGTTAGCGCCCGCACATTTTGGGACTGGGGGTTTATGGGTTGAAAGCAAAGGCTTTAGGCAAGAACGGTGAGCGCAAGTCGGCAGGGCGGGCCTCGGATGCCAGCAGCGTACCAGCGCTGCGCCAGCAGCCTGTGCGAGCGTGGCAGAGCCGGATAATCGGGCACGGCGAAGAGGCGGCGGATCAACTTCTAGCTAATCCCGGCAATTGGAGGGTCCATCCGCGCGAGCAACAGAAGGCACTGGAGGGCGTGCTCGACCAGGTCGGGTGGGTTCAGGACGTAATCATCAACCAGCGGACGGGGCATGTGGTTGATGGGCACCTGCGCGTATCGCTAGCGATCTCGAAAGGCGAGCGCGTGCCGGTCGTCTACGTGGACCTATCCGAGGAGGAAGAGAAGCTGATCCTGGCTACGATTGATCCGCTATCCGCAATGGCCGGGACGGACAAAGAGGTGCTGGCAGCGCTGATCGGGGAGTTGCCCAGAGTGGATTCGGAAGACCTCCAAGTTCTCGTGGATCAGCTTGGGGCGAAGGCGGGCGTGTTCAAGCAAGGGCTGACGCCCGACGATGAAGCCCCAGAACCTCCAGCCAATCCGGTCACGGTGCTGGGTGATCTATGGCTGCTGGGGTCACACCGCGTGCTGTGCGGAGACGCGACCAGCCCCGAGGCGGTGGCCCGGCTACTGGGCGAGCACAAGCCGCTCCTGATGGTTACCGACCCGCCCTACGGTATCGAGCTCGATTCCGAATGGCGCGATAGAGCCGGGCTCAACAGTTGCGGGCCCGCAGAAACCAGTTACATGAAGCACCGGACCGAGGGCCACACCGAAACGACCATCTCCGGAGACACGCGTGCCGACTGGTCCGAGGCCTTCGAACTGGTGCCGAGTCTGCAGATCGCCTACGTCTGGCACGCATCCGTTTTCACGCGGGAAGTACTGAACGGCCTTCTGCGGATCGGCTTTCTGTATCCCCAGCAGATCATCTGGAACAAAGGCCGGACGGTGCTCACGCGTACGCACTACTGGTATCAACATGAGCCGTGCTGGTACGTGCGAAAGAAGAACGCCCCCTGGTTCGGGATAGCTGGCGAGAACTCGACGATCTGGGATTCGCCGTCGCCGAAGTTCATCATGGGCGGCTCGGACGAAGTGAAATTCGACCACCCGACGCAGAAACCGGTCGAGTTGATGCGGCGCCCGATCCTGAACCACACCAAGCGTGGCGAGTTGATCTATGACCCATTCCTCGGAAGCGGAACGACCCTCGTCGCAGCCGAGATCACCGAGCGCGTCTGCTGCGGCCTCGAGTTGGATCCGAAGTACATGGACGTCATCATTCACCGCTGGCAGGAGCTCACTGGGAAGATCGCCACACTGGAAGGCGATGGTCGCACCTTTGACGAAATCGCAACAAAGCGAACTGGCATGGTGCCTGCGGGAAGAACGGCGGGCAGCGAAGTTGCTGAGGCAGTCGCCCCATGACTTCCAACTACACCTGTGGATTCAGGATCTCGTCAAGGAGCAGGTTCTGATTCTCAATGAAGCCCGCAACCGCAAGCCTGAGGTTTGAGGAGCACTGATGGGTCTACGCGGAAAACCGCCGAAGCCGACCGTCATCGAGATTGCCGAGGGGCGTCCGGGCCATCGGCCCCTCCCTCGTGGCGAGCCGAAGCCGGCACCGATCACGCCCGAGGAGGCCATGACGCCGCCGGAGCATCTCACGGAGGGCGGCAAGCACTGGTGGCTGTACTATGCGCCGCTGCTGCTGGGCCTCAAGGTGCTCACGGAGGCGGATCTGATCGCGCTGGAGGGCTTGGCCACGGCGACGGCCGAACGCATTGAGCAGGAGGTGAAGTTAGCGACCGCCGGGCCGCTCTACAAAACAGGGACCGGATACATCATCATCAGTCCCCTCTTCAGCGTTGTGGACCGTTTGCGGGATCGGGAACTGAAATTGCTGCGAGAGTTCGGCATGACTCCAGCCTCGCGGACCCGCGTGCAAACGACGGGGCAGCAAGAGAAGACAGATCCGATTGAGAGCGCGATGTGTGGGTAACCAGCGGAAGGTCTTGGACGAGTGCGCCTGGTGTCACACGCCGACCTGGTGCTTCCCGATGTCCAAGGGGCCGATGTGCGGCTCCTGTCACGTTCAGAGGTTCTTCGAGCGCGTACTGTATGCGCCGTCCGGCTGGCATCTGTACGACTGGCAGAAGCAGGTATTGCGCGGGATCTATGGCCCGGTGTCACCGAAGGATGGTCGGCGGCTTGTGGAGCAAGCGTACGCCAGCATGGCTAAGAAGCAGGGGAAAACTTTCTTGGTCGCTGGTTGCCCGATTTACCACCTCAGGTTTCCCGATGAGGACCGCACAGTCAAAGTGTTCGGCGCTGCTGCAGCCAAGGACCAAGCCGCATTGATCTTCGACACCGCCGCCATGATGATTAACCAGAGTTCGGACCTTCGGCACGACTTCAGGGTCCTGGATGGCACCAAGCGCATCTTGCGGCGAGACGGGCGCGGGTTGTACCGGGTGATCTCGGCAGAGGGCGACGTTCAGGACGGTATTGAACCTGACCTGGCGATCAAGGATGAGTACCACCGCTGGAAGACGGCGAGTGCCAAGACGCTGGATCAGGTGATGACCAAGGGGATGCTTTCACGGCCTAACGCCCTGGAGATCATCGTTTCCACGGTCGGGGTTGAGCATGAATCCCCGATGTGGTACGCCATGCACGAGAAGGCGAAGCGCTACGTGAATGGAACCGCGCGGCCCGAGAACTTCTACGCTGCGATCTGGGCTGCAGATGAGAAGCGGTACAGGGAAGATCCGGAGTATTGGAAGTCGCGCGAGGCTCGCGTCGCGGCGAATCCGAGCCATGAGGACCGTGGCGGGTTCATGCTCGACTCCAAACTCGTCACCGAGTTGGAGAAAGCTATCGAAAACCCGGCGGACAAGCTTGAGTATGTGCGCTACTGCTTGAACATCGGTCTAGCAACAGGTGGCGTTCCAGTAATCGATATGGACGATTGGCAGGACGATCAATCGGGCGTGGATCTGCGGACGTGGCCCACCTATGATGTGGAACTCCTCATCAGCAAATGGGGGCTGGCTGAGCAGACCTGCTACGCCGGGGTGGATGCCTCCTGGACAAGCGATCTGACAGCCCTGCAATTGATCTTCCCGCCGTTCTCTCGTGTTGAGGCTTGGACCTTTCTGGGTTTTGCCTGGTTGCCGAAAGAGCGAATCCCTGAAATCGAGCGGCGCGTGAGAGAACCGCTTACATCATGGGTGAGTCGGGGCTTCCTTGGGGCGACGGAGGGCGATGCAGTGGATCTCGAAGCCGTCATGCAGAAGCTCCGGTGGGCGAGGGAGATGTTCGATCTCCAGGAAGTCGGGTACGACCGCTGCAACTTCCGCCATCAGGCCATCAACCTGGAGGCTGAGGGCTTCAAATGCCCCGAGGTTCGCCAGGGATACATGAGCCTGAACGAGGCGACGAAGTGGCTCATGGGCGCGTACACGGCTCGCCAGATCAGACATGGGAACCACCCCGTCACGAACTGGTGCGCCTCATGTTTGTCCCTCATGCAGGACAACAAAGACCTTGTGCAGCCCCGCAAGCCGCAGCGCCTCAAGTCCACCCACCGCATAGACATGATCTCGGCGGCGGTCACGGGCCTGTCACGGGCCTTGCTTGCCGAGGGGACTTCCGAGGTCCGCGTGAGGATGGTCGGCTGACACTTCTCCGGAGGGTGATTCAACCGCTACGCAAGGCAATAGTATTCACTTTCGACCTGGACGCTTAGGAAGAGAAGGCCACCGAACTCAGGCGGGAGTTGGTGGGTTGCCAGGAACGCGTGGTTTGGCACCCGTCGCTGTCCATCCCGGCAAGAGGATTCGACTTCACGGATGCCGCGATCGCCCGGGTTAAGACGACTATCCAGATCTGGGATGGCTACGGCGCAAACTCCGACCGCCGTTGGCTGGAGCCGCTGCTCACATTCTGGCTCGAATCGGAGCCTCGACCATGAGTTTGACCGATTCGGACCAAAACGCTGGCATCGACCCCAACCTCGATAAGGTCCGCGTGATGGCTGGCTAGCGCTTCGAGGTGCTCTCCCGGCCTTGCGCCGGCCACACGGATCTTTAGGGCCTCTGCCTGGCCCTGGCCGACTGGTCGGCGGAACTGCGGCTGCTCCAATAAGAAAGCCGCCGAGGTTGAACCACGGCGGCGGGAGGGGAGGAACGTGGCCCGCGTCAGGCTTTGATCGAGTAGGTCCGCTCCCCGTTCTCCCTCTTGGTGGATTCGACGGCCAGCCCCATTTTCTTGCGGAGGGCGCCGCTGATAAAGCCCCGGACGCTGTGGGCCTGCCAGCCGGTCGCTTTCATGATCTCCTCGAGGGTGGCGCCGTTCTTCCGGCGCAACAGGGCGAGGACTTCGGCCTTCTTGCTGCCTTCACGGGCGGCGGGCTTCTTCTGAGCTTTGGCCTTCTTCGCGCCCTTGGCGCGCCTGGCGGCCCTCTTGGCCGGGGTGGCCCGTTTGCTCGAGGCGGCGGCCTCCGTCGCGTCAGGGGCGCCGTCGTGCGCACCGGGGGCCAATTTCTGCGCCGCCTGCCAAATGCGCCTCACCGCCTTGCCGCGGTTCTCGAACTTGGCGACCGGCTTCAAGTCCGT
>Ga0187885_10003867_pt1 | contig 12728 bp, 13 predicted proteins | sample June2016WEW_20_1_3_FD_132970 | JGI IMG/M metagenome (GOLD analysis project Ga0187885, IMG submission 132970) | Peatland microbial communities from SPRUCE experiment site at the Marcell Experimental Forest, Minnesota, USA - June2016WEW_20_100 | ecosystem: Environmental > Terrestrial > Soil >... | reverse complement strand
GACGGCGCTCAGCGATGGGTTCGCCAGCGTGGCCCGCGGCAAGGGGTGGCCGGTCGCGGCCAAGTCCGTGGGGCCCTACTCGGTCACGGAGATCGACGACACGGCCACCGATGCGGCCGGCGGCCTGGGAACGGCGTACGTCTTCGCCAAAGGGGACGTCCTCTTCATCATCGTGACTGACGACCCCTCGCTACTGCTGGAGGCCCTGATCAAGCTGCCCTGAGCATCGGTCGGCTCGAGCCGGGCCGTACAATCGGCCCGATATGATTCGGCAGCTTCATCGACCCGTTCGCGAGGCCTGGATCGTGGCCGCTCTGCGCACCCCGTTCGGGCGATACGGCGGGGCCCTGGCGTCGATCCGCCCCGACGATCTTGCGGCCGTGGTGATCCGAGCCGTGGTCGAACGCTCCGGCATCGAACCGGCGGCGATCGACGACGTGATCCTGGGCTGCGCCAACCAGGCGGGCGAGGACAACCGCAACGTCGCCCGAATGGCTGCGCTGGTCGCCGGCCTGCCGGTCGAAGTCGCCGGCCTGACGGTCAATCGACTGTGCGGGAGCGGGCTCCAGGCGGTCAATTCGGCCGCTCACGCCATTGCCGTCGGCGACGGCGACGTCTTCATCGCGGGCGGAGTGGAATCGATGTCCCGCGCCCCGTATGCCATGCTCAAGCCGGAGGCCGCCTACGAGCGCGGCGCGCGCGAGCTCGTCGACACGACCCTGGGCTGGCGCTTCGTCAACCCGGCCCTGGCCGAGATGCACCACCCCTATTCCATGGGCGAAACCGGCGAGAACGTGGCCGAACGCCTGGGCGTCAGCCGTGAAGAGCAGGACGCCTTTGCCCTGGCCAGCCAGCGCAAGGCGGCCGCGGCGATCGCCGAGGGGCGTTACAAGGAGCAGATCGTGCCGGTCACGGTTCACCCGAAGAAGGGCGAGCCGATCGTCGTGGACCGTGACGAGCATCCCCGCGAGACATCGATGGAGGCGCTGGCGAAGCTGCGCCCCGCTTTCCGAGAAGGCGGGACGGTGACGGCCGGCAACTCCAGCGGGATCAACGACGGGGCCGCGGCCGCGCTGGTCGTCGAAGCGGGCAGGGCAAGGCAGATGGGTCTGCGACCGATGGCCCGGATCGTGGCCACGGCGGTGGCGGGCGTCGATCCGGCGGTCATGGGCCTCGGCCCGATCCCGGCCACTCGCAAGGCCCTGGACCGGGCGGGGATCGGCATCGCCGACCTGGACCTCGTGGAGCTGAACGAGGCCTTCGCCAGCCAGGCAGTGGCGTGCATCCGCGAATTGGGCCTCGATCCGGCCAGGGTGAACGTGGACGGCGGCGCCATCGCGATCGGGCATCCGCTCGGCGCCAGCGGCGGCCGGCTCATCGCCACCCTCGTCCACGCCCTGCGGCGCACGGGCGGCCGGTACGGGCTGGCGTCGATGTGCATCGGCGTGGGCCAGGGGATCGCGACCATCGTCGAGCGAATCGACGAGTAGCCGGGCGGAGTAGTCGAATGACCGGCACGCCGGCCGGAGCCGAAGCGGCGAGCCGCGCCACCGCAGCCGGACCCTTCGACGGCCCGGCGATCGAGACCCATGAGCTGCGCAAGCAGTTCGGCCGCATCGTGGCCCTGGCGGGCCTGACGATGACGGTACGCCGGGGCGAGGTCTTCGGCTTTCTGGGGCCGAACGGAGCCGGCAAGACGACCGCGGTCAAGCTGCTGCTGGGCCTGTCGCGACCGACCGGGGGGGAGGGGCGGGTTCTCGGTTCGCCGATGGGCGACGTGGCCACGCGGCGCCGAATCGGGTATCTCCCCGAGCTGTTCCGATACCAGAGCTGGATGACGGCGCGCGAAGTCCTGGCCCTGCACTGCGAGCTGGCACGCCTGGACCGCGTGTCCTGGCACGGCGAGATTGTCGCCGCGCTCGCGCTCGTCGGTCTGGCCGACCGGTCGAACGACCGCGTGGAGACCTTCTCCAAGGGGATGCAGCAGCGCCTCGGCCTGGCGGTCGCGCTTCTCGGCCGGCCGGAGCTGGTGGTCCTGGACGAGCCGACGTCCGCGCTCGACCCGGTGGGCCGCCAGGACGTGCGCGAGATCATCGGCTCGCTGCGCTCGCGCAGCGTAACCGTGTTTCTCAACTCCCATCTGCTCACGGAAGTGGAGCGGGTCTGCGACCGCGTGGCCATCGTGGATCGCGGCCGCGTCGTGGCGGAGCTGGGCATGGCGGAGCTGCTGGACGAGGGCGGTGTTCGTGTCCGCGTGAGCGGCCTGACCGGCGCCGCGTCGATCGCCGGACGCTTCGGCCCGACCCGCGTCGAGGGAGAGTGGCTGGCCGTGGACTCGATCACCGACCAGCGGGTGCCCGCGCTGGTGTCCGAGCTGGTGGCGCATGGCGGTTTCGTCCACGCCGTCGTCCCGGCGCGCCGGACGCTCGAGGAGCGGTTCCTCTCGCTCCTGGGCGCGGCGCCGGATGTCGCCCCGGATGTCACGCCGGATGTCGCCCCGGACGGCGGGCCGGGCGGGGAGGCGGGGGTGGCCGTCGGGCGTTCCTCCGATCCGGGGGCACGTCCGTGAACGGCGGGGCGGTCTTCGTCATCGCCCGCCTGACGCTGCGCGAGGCCTTCCGGAGGCGCCTGCTGTGGGCCCTGGTCGGGCTGACGGTGCTGCTCGTGGCCGCCACCGGCTGGCTCTTCGGCAAGGCAGCCGAGCTGACGCCGCTCGAGGGTGGGGCTCAGCAGCTCGTCCTGTCGCAGTTGCTGGTGATGATCGCGTTCATGTTCAGCTTTGTGCTGACGATGACGGCAGCGTTCGCCGCCGCGCCGGCTATCGGACCCGAGATAGAGAACGGGCTGCTGCTGGCCGTGCTGGCGCGGCCGGTCCGTCGCTCGGACGTCCTGCTCGGCCGTTGGGTCGGGCTGGCGATCGTGCTCGTCGGGTACTCCCTGGCCGCGGGCTACCTCGAGCTCGCCGTCGTGGCCCTGATGTCCGGCTACCTGCCCGTCGACCCGATGGTTGCGCCGCTCTACCTCGCCGCCGAGGCCCTCGTGCTTCTGACGCTGGCCCTGGTCTTCAGCACGCGGATCGCGCCGGTAGCCTCCGGCTCGATCGCCGTCGTGGGTTTCGGGCTGGCGTGGATGGGCGGCATCGCGGGCGGCATCGGGGATTACCTCGACAACGATTCGCTGCGGACCGCCGGCACGATCGCCCATCTGATCCTGCCCAGCGACACTCTCTGGCGGGGGGCGATGTTCGCGCTCGAGCCGCCGCCGGACGTGCTGGCGGCCGCTGGGGCGCAGGCCCGCATCTTCACTGTCAGCCCCTTCTTCGCGGGAACTCCGCCGCCGCTCACCTGGCTGGCCTGGTGCGCCGCCTGGATCGTCGCCGCGCTCGTCATCGGCAACTTGTTGCTCCGCCGCCGCGAGCTGTGAGCGGCCGGACCGGGGGCGGCCTCGGACGAAAGGGCCGTGCTGCCTCGGTCGAATCGGGAGCCACGAGCGAGCCTGCGCGGGAATCCTCTCGCTTACGGTAGGCTTTACGCGTGGCAAGACAGAGGCCGAAGCCGGCCACCGCACAGAGCAACGTGGCCGGCAGCGCCGTCTCGCAAACAGCCGACCGGCGCGAGCCCGACGCCCCGAGGAAACGCGTCGTGGTAGTTATGCCCGCCTACAACGCCGCAAAGACCCTCGAGCGGACGTATCGCGACATTCCTCATTCGATTGTCGACAAGATCATCCTGGTCGACGATGTTTCCGAGGACGACACGGTCGCGATCGCGCGCCAGCTCGGCCTGGACGTCATCATCCACCGCCAGAACCTGGGCTACGGGGGCAACCAGAAGACCTGCTACGACGCTGCCCTGGCCGCCGGGGCCGAAGCCGTCGTCATGCTCCACCCCGACTATCAGTACGACGCCACGCGCATCCCGGCGCTCGTCCAGCCGATCCTCGACGGCGAGAAGGACCTGATGCTGGGCAGCCGCTTCCTGGGCGATCCGCTGGCGGGCGGCATGCCGCGCTGGAAGTACGTCAGCAACCGCTTCCTGACGATCCTCGAGAACCTGGCCTTCGGCCTCCATATCTCGGAATACCACACCGGCTTTCGCGCCTACAGCCGCAACCTGCTCGAGTCGATCCCCTACCGGCTCAACAGCGACGACTTCGTGTTCGACCAGGAGCTGGTCGCGCAGGCGGTCGCATGCCACATGCGGGTCGGTGAGATCGCGGTGCCGACGCGCTATTTCGAGGAGGCCAGCTCGGTCAACTTCCGTCGAAGCGTGGTCTACGGGCTCGCCACCCTGAAGGTCATCCTGCGCTTCATGCTGCACCGTCTGCGCGTGCGCCGCAGTCGCAAGCTCGCCAATCGAAGCCAGCCGACGCGGTGAGAGTGGTGCGGGCGGTCCGCTCCAGCTGCCGGGTTCGAACGGCTGGCCGGGCGTGACGCGACGCCTGACGACCGGGTTTGCCCGGGGCGGAATCGGGGTCCTGATCTCGCTGGCCTGCGTGTACCTCGTTCTGCGCGGCGTCGACCTCCAGCGCACCGCGGACCTGCTCGGCGGCGCCCGGCCGGCCTGGCTGCTCATCGCCGTGGCGGCCGTGATCGGCGACCTATTCTTCCGGGCACTGCGCTGGCAGGCCCTGATGCGGCCCATCCATCGCGTGCCGTTGCGCCGCCTCGGCGCCTACATGCTCGTCGGCTACCTCGCCAACAACGTGCTGCCCGCCCGTCTCGGCGAGCTGGTGCGAAGCCACTACCTGGGCGATCGCGAGGGGATCAGCCGGAGCGCGACCCTCGGCACCGTGGTGGTGGAGCGCGTGGTCGACACGGTGGTCCTGGTCGGGATCGGCGCTGCGGCAATCCTGATCCTCAACGTTCGGGGCGTCGTGGTGAGCGCGATACTCGTCGGCGTGGCGATCGCGGGCCTGCTGTGCGTCGCGCTGGCCGTCGCGCTGGCGGCGCACCGGCTGCCCGGGGCCGGCAAGGTGGCGGCTCGCCTGGAGCGCTGGCCCAGGGCCGTGGGCGTGGCCACTCGGCTGCGGGACGGCCTGCGGGTGGCGGCCATCCCCAGAACGCTCGCCGCGGCCGCGATCCTGAGCGTTGTCGCGTGGAGTTGCACCGTAATCGCGGTCCTGGCCGTGGGCCAGTCGCTCGGCATCCAGCTGACCGTCGGCGAGGGGGCCCTGCTGGCCGCCGGCACGAACCTGGCGACGGCGATCCCGTCCGGTCCGGGCTACCTGGGAACGTTCGAGTACGCGGGCCAGAGCATCGCCCTGGCTTTCGGGTTGGGCGCCTCGGAGGGGCTGGCCCTGGCGCTGCTGATCCACGTCCTGACGCTCGCGGTCAGCTCGCTTGGCGGCGCGGCCGCTCTCGTTCGACTCGGCTGGTCGCGCAACGGACGCCCGACCGCCCAGAGGGTAGCGCCGCCTCCGGACCGCTGAACCGCACGGCCCGTTTGGACGCAACGAGGTTCCGGGGCAGGCGCCGGCCGTTTCGTGCCGTGGCGCGCGCAATGGGCGTGACGGAAGCGTGCCGGCAGGCTATGGTGCTGTCGCAATGACGATGGATCGTGACTCCACGCTCGGCGACGACAGCCGCTGGCTCGAACAGGCCGGCCGGATCCTCGCCAACCTCGGCTTCGAGCTGGTCGAGGCCGACCGACTCGCGGGCAGCGGTACGAGCCGCCTGCTGGTGGCCCTCCGACCGACCCCGACGCTGCGACACTTCGATCCGGAGACGATCGATTGCTGGACTTGCGAGGCGGGCCGCGGCAAGGCGAGCCGGCTCGAGCTCGAGTCGCATTACCCGATCTCGTCGGACTACTCCTGGGGCCTGATCTCGCTCACCGACCGTCTCGGCGTCAGCAACCAATTCCTGAGCTTCGGCGGCGCGCTGCGGGCTCAGATGACGCCGGACGCTACGGTCCTGGTGGACTTCAGCTCGCACGCGCCGATCCTGCGCGGCAGCGGTCACAGTCAGGGTGTAGACCCGCTGGCGGCGGAGGTAGGCGCCTTCTTCGCCCGGATCAAGGTGCCGATCGATTTCGTGCCCGGCGCGGAGGCGCTGGTGGCGAAGGCGGCGCCGCGGACCCTCTACTGTGCCTTCATTCAGCACGTCCGCGAGAAGCTTGCCGCCGCGCGGACCCTGCGCGAATCGAACCGCTGGCTGGCCGACTGGAGTTCGCACGAGGCGCAGCGCATGGAGTCTCTGGCGCCGGAGCACTGGCGGGCCGGCGCAGATCTGCGCCGCCAGCTCGGAGCGATCGAGGCCATCGGCCGGGAGTAGGCGCGGGAGCCCGCCGGTCAGTGCGACGGCGCCCTTCCGGGCGCCGTCGTCGCGTACCTGCGAGAACCCCCGCTGCCGCGGAGGCGCCGGGTCAGGAGGGGCTGGCCGTTGGCGCCGCGGTGGCGGTTGGCCCCGCGCTCGACGTTGGCGCCGCGCTCGACGTTGGCGCCGCGCTCGACGAAGCTGCGGGCGAAGCGGACGGGCTCGGCGAGGCGGGATTGAGCACGGCGTTGATGGCGGCGGCGATGTCCTCGTAGGTGGGCACGGCGTTCGCGCCGGCGGCGGCCACGACGAGCTTGCCGTTAATGTAGATGGACGGAGTGCCCTGGTTGTCAGACGGAGCCGCTGCCTGCTCCGCCGCTACCTCGGACAGATGTGTCCCGTTCCTGACGCATGGCTCGAAGGTGGACATGTTCAGGCCCGCGTCCTGCCCTATCTCCACCAGCCGGTTCAGCGTGAAGGCCCCCGGCGACTCGTCAGGTGACTGGTTGGCGTACAGCCAGTCGTGATAGAGCCAGAACTTGCCCTGGTCGGCGGCGCACAGCGCCGCGTTGGCCGCGTCGCGGGACTCGGTGACCCCCGGCTGGTTGGCGTCGATCGTGATCAGATCGTGGAATACGAACTTGGCCTTGCCGGTCTCGACGAAGTTGGTCACGACCTGAGGCTCGACGTTCATCGTGAAGTCGAAACAGGCCGTGCACCGGAAGTCGCCCCACATGTCGATGGTGACCTTGGCGTCGGCGTTGCCCAGCGTTCGCCCTTCGGAGGGGATGCTGGCGGGCGTTACGACGCGGGGCGCAATCGGACTCTCGAGCGCGACGCCGCTGCCAGATTTGCTGGTAAGCAGGTATGCGCCGCCGATGACCGCGGCACCCACCACGAGCGCGATCACGGTCCAGAGCGCTATCGAGCGCAGGCCGCCGCCGGAGGCTCCGGAAGTCGCCGCCCGGGCCAGCCTGCGGTTGGCCTCTCGATTGGCCAGGCGCTGCTGACGGGCGGAGCGTCGGCTCGTCGGCGGAGCGCTCTTGCCCGCGGGAGTCGGGTGACTGTTCGGACGGCTCTGAGTCATCGCTGCATTCCCTCTTGAGTAGTGGCTGACGACTGCCTGTCAGGCCGGCTCATCGATCGAAACCGCGCCGGGTTTCGGCGTCCGAACGTAGACCCACAGGGCGATGATGAAGCGCAGGACGAGCGAGATCCCGTAGGACTCGCACCAGATGCAGACGGCGTGGATGAGAAAGATCTGCGCGAACTGGAACCAGCCCTCGAACAGCACGCCGACGAGCGACAGACCGTAGTGAGCCAGCAGGATCGTGTAGTTGTTGGAGCGCCACCAGTAGATTGCCAGGCAGAAGAGGGTGATCGAGAGGACCACGCCATAGACGGCCACCGGGACACCGAAGAAGGGACGCGAATACTGGCTGTTCGCGACCGTCTGGCAGCCGCCCAGGACCCCGATCCTGGGGCACACCACCTGGCCACCCGGAGTGAGCTCTTCGTACGACAGGTACGAAGCGATGCCGAGCCCGATCAGATCCAGGGTCGCCAGAATGAGCGCTGGGTGGATGTGCCGTATCTGGCTCCAGACGCCGGCGAGTCCGGAGGGCCGGTCGGCCCGCGATGTGTCGGTCATACTCCTGCCTTGCGTTTTCGCAGTCGGGCAGCTACGCCCGGCCCGAACGTCCGCATATGGTACCCGACTCGTGCCGGCCCCTCGCCCCGAGTCGGTTCGTCGCGCGCTCCGGGCACGTGCGGCTGGTTTCCGAGGCCCGGCTGGCCCTATCGCGTCGCCAGGAAGTCTTCGAGCTCCACGGCCGTCGGCATTCCCTCGCGGGCCCCGACATGCGTGGTGGCAAGGGCGCCCGCGGCGACGGCCCGCTTGACCGCTTCGGCGAGGGGCCTGCCCTCCGCGATCGCCGCCGCCAGCGCCCCGTTGAAGGCATCGCCGGCGCCGGTAGAGTCCAGAGTGGAGACGCGCTCGGCGGGCACCTCCCAGATCCTGGCGCCATCACTCCCGCCGCTCGTGGCGACGGCCGCGGCCGGCTCGGCGGCCTGATCCTGGCGGGCCTCGTTGCCGGGAGAGGCGGGCGCGCGGTCCAGGCCGGGGCCGACCCGCTCCAGCACCAGGACGCCGGCCGAGCCGAGGGTCACGATGACCGCCCTGCGGACGCCGGGACCCTCGGGCCCGGGGTCGAGAAGCAGCCGAGCCCGAGCCGGGACCTCCTGGCTGGCATCGGTCCGGCGGCCGGTTCGGCGGGCTTCGGTCGCGAGGAGCATCGAGAGCTCGTTGCGGTTGGGAGTGATGATGTCGGCGAGGGCGAAGATGGAGCGGTCGATCCCCGTTGCCGGGGCCGGGTTGAGGACGGTCGTGGCTCCGGCGGCACGGGCGCAGGTGAGCGCTTCGCGGACCACGTGGAGCGGCACTTCGTTGCAGACCAGCACGACGTCACCGGTCAGCGGCCCCAGCCGGGCCAGGCACTCGCGGACATAGCCCGCCTCGATGGCTCCGTTGGCGCCCGGGATGACCGCGATCTGGTTCTCGCCGCTCGCGTCGACCAGGATCAGGGCGACTCCGGTGGCCTGACCCGGCAGCGAGGCGACCATCGAGACGTCCACTCGCTCGGTCGCCAGGGCTCGCCGGGCCTCGCTCTCGAAGGTGTCGTCGCCGACCGCACCGATGAAGAGCGTGGGGCGCCGCAGCCGCGCCGCGGCCACGGCCTGGTTGCCGCCCTTGCCGCCGTGGTGGCGGTCGTAGCTTCCACCAGTGACAGTCTCGCCCGGGTGGGGCAGGTGGGGGACGCGCGCGACAAGGTCGATGTTGACCGAGCCGACCACGATCACGCGGCCGCTCATAGCGTCGTGCCTCCGCTCTCCGCGTTCCGGCGCCGGCCACGCCGGCCTGGGGCGCCTGCCGCGCCACGTCGCGCCGGCAGCGACTGATTGTGCGCCACACGGGATGCCTCCGGCACGGCGTTCTCGCCCGGCCGCCGCACCCAGCGCCTGCTCTCTAGAGCTCCTGCCTTCGGAACACCAGCCAGGTGACGCCGAAGAGCGCCGGGACGAGGGCGATGTTGAAGAGGATCGGGCCCAGGATGAAGCCCGGGTCCTTGCCCAGGACCAAGTCCGAGGCCGGGCTGCCCAGGGAGGAAGGCATGTAGGGCCCGATGACGGGCAGGGTCCCGATGATGCCCAGCACCAGCAGCGCCACCAGGCCGATGCCGGCGGCCGCTATCGCCGAGCGAGTCAGCGTGCTGCCCAGCAACGTGATCGCGGCGAAGATGACGAGCATCCACCACAGCAGCAGCGCCATGGCCGTGTAGCCGTCGAGCGGGAAGGCCTCGGGGTAGAGCAGCGCGGTGTAGACGTAGGCCAGGCCGCAGCCGAGGATCACGGCCACTGCCAGGTTGATGGCGATCGCGACCAGCTTGGCGGCAAGGAAGGCGGCCCTCGAGGCGGGCTTGGTCATGATCATGCCGGCGGTGCCGCGTTCCTTCTCCCAGGCCACCGAGCCCATCGCCAGCAGCAGGGCGCAGATGATGCCGAACTGAGAGAGGTTCTTGAGGATCTGAGTCGAAGCGCCGAGCAGGGACGGCGGCGGAACCGCGAAGGTCATGCCGCCGCTCTCGCTGCCGATGGCGTCGAAGAGGTCCTTCATGTAGCGATCGGTCAGCGGGCCAAGGACTCCGAACAGGACGAAGACCGCCGCGACCGCGACCATTCGGCCCGTGCGGATCTGCTCGCGCAGCTCCTTGAGCAGCAGGACGCGGAAGCCCATCATCGTCGGCCCCTCCCGTCCAGGCCCGTGACCGGGATTACGACCGGCGGCGCGATCGACGGGCCGCTCTCGGCGACCAGGCGCAGGAAGACGTCCTCCAGGCTCGGCCGTGCCCGCTCGTAGCGGACCAGGTTCACCCCGCTGGAGACGATGAGCGGCAGGATGGCCGGACCGGCGACCTTCGGATCGTTGACGAAGACCCGGACGGTGTCGGGTGTCGTGCGAACCTCGTGCGCCCAGGCCTGACCGCGGATGGCGCCGGCCAGCCGTTCGATCGAGCCAGGCTGCTGGGGTTCGGGTTCGAGCTCGTAGATCGGCTGGGCGTAGCGATCGAGCAGCTCGTCGATCGGTCCTTCGACGACCAGGTGCCCTAGGTTGAGGATCGCGATGCGATCGCAGACGCGCTCGACGTCGTTGAGGATGTGCGTGCTCATGAAGACCGTGGCCGTGCCGCGCAGGCGCGAGATGATCCCCAGCACGTCACGCCGGCCCTCCGGATCGAGCGAGCTGACCGGCTCGTCCAGGAACAGGACCCGTGGCTGGTTGATGAGCGCCTGACCGATGCCGAGGCGCTGGCGCATGCCGCCGGAGTAGCCGCCGATCCGTCGCTGTGCGGCCTCGGTCAGGCCCACGATCTCCAACACCTCGCCGACGCGCTGCCGCAGCGCCGCCCCGCGGAGCCCGTGCAGCTGGCCGACCATGTTCAACAGCTCGCGGCCGCGCATCCAGCCGTAGAAGCGCGGGTCCTGGTCGAGATAGCCGATGTTGCGTGCCAGCTCGCCGCTCGTGCCGCCGATCCGCACGCCGGCCACCGTGCCCGTGCCCTCGGTCGCGCTGGCGAGCCCGGTCAGCAGGCGCAGCGTCGTGGTCTTGCCCGCGCCGTTGGGGCCCAGGAAGCCGAAGATGCTGCCGCTGGGGACGGTCAGGTTCAGATGGTCCAGGGCGACGATGCCGTCGTAGCGCTTCGTCAGGTCGGCCGCGGAGATGGCCGCGTCGGACGTCGTAGCGAGACCGGGCCACGTGGCGAGGATGCGGGCGATCGACTCCGTGGGAGCCGAGCTCACGCCGCCGGTCTCGGTGCCGCGCGATTCGTCCCTGCCGACGAAGAAGTAGATCAACGGCCCGATGATGCTGACGAAGGCGATGACGAGGGCCCAGATGATCTTGTCGTCCCGAACCCGGCGATCCTCCTGAAACAGGTCGTACAGCGCGTACAGCATCAGGCCGACCTGGATGATCAGGAACGGCAGCAACACCAGGGCGATGGTCGCGGCGTCCATTGCGATCAGTTTCGCACGGGGACGGCGCCGCTCGCTGGCCCGCCCGCCGGGTTCGGTGTCAGGCGCCGAAGGGTCGGTGGATCGTGGAGAGGTCCGGCAGCGGTAGATCGGGCCGGACGCCGGCCACCCAGTCGCGCAGCGCGCGAACGCTGGTTTCGAACGCGATCTCGCGCCAGGGGATGGCCTCGGGGGTGAAGGGCCGGATCTCGAGCGCCTCGCGGGTGATCGTGGGCGCGCCGCCGACGATCCGAGCCTCGTAGGCGACGACGGCCACCGCCGCCTGAACGCGCGAGTAGAGGCCGACTATCGCACCCGGTTCGACTCGCAGGCCGGTTTCTTCCAGGGTCTCGCGGATGGCCGCGTCGCGGACGGTCTCGTCGATCTCGAGGAAGCCACCGGGCTGGGCCCACTGGCCCAGGCCGGGGGCGATTCCGCGCTTGATCAGGATCACCTCCCCGCGATCGGTGATGGGGAGCGTGGTCACGACCAGGCGCGGGTTGACGTAGCACACGAAGCCGCAGTTGGGGCAGGCCAGGCGTGAGCGCTCCTCGTCCTCGACAGGGCCGAAGGCCAGCACGCCGCCGCAGCGGGAGCAGAACCGGAACGTCGGCTCGAGCCAGTCCGGGATGCCGCCGGGACCGAATCGGGCCTCGCTCATCGTGGGACCTCGCTCATCCGCCGGGCCTGGAGGGCCGCCGCCGGCCCGCCGGCACGCGGATGCCCGCGGCTAGCGCGCACCGCGGAGGTCGGCGTTGGATTCGTCCTCCTCGATCGAGCGCGTCTGGGCCTCCCGGTAAGCCTGCAGACGGCTTCGCAGCGCCGGGTCGGAGATCGCCAGGATCTCGGCCGCCAGCAGGGCCGCGTTCTCGGCCCCGCCGACCGCGACCGTGGCCACGGGGATCCCGCGGGGCATCTGCACGATCGAGAGCAGGGAGTCCAGGCCACCCGCCACCTGGGTCGGGATGGGCACGCCGACGACCGGGAGGATCGTCTTCGCCGCCACGACGCCCGGCAGGTGCGCCGCCCCACCCGCGCCGGCGATGAAGACACGGATGCCGCGCTCCTCGGCGCCGCCAACGAAACGGAAGAGCAGGTCCGGCGCCCGATGGGCCGAGATGGCGTGCAGTTCGCACGGCACCTCGAGCCTGTCGAGCAGCTCGACCGCCTTCTCCATGACCGGGAAATCCGAACGGCTGCCGCAGACGATACCGACTCGCGCCCTTGTCTCGTGTTCGGCCATGCTCGTCCTCTTCATCGTGCGGATGGGCAGATTATGGCGCCTCGGCGCTCCCCGCCCCGCCCGCCCCCGCCGTCGGGCAGGCCGTGGCCGGCTGCGCCCTAGCGGCCGCCCAGCCGGATCATGATGATCGAGACCTCGTACAGCCCGTACATCGTGACG
>Ga0187885_10003832_pt1 | contig 12800 bp, 8 predicted proteins | sample June2016WEW_20_1_3_FD_132970 | JGI IMG/M metagenome (GOLD analysis project Ga0187885, IMG submission 132970) | Peatland microbial communities from SPRUCE experiment site at the Marcell Experimental Forest, Minnesota, USA - June2016WEW_20_100 | ecosystem: Environmental > Terrestrial > Soil >... | reverse complement strand
GGCTTCTTTTTTGATCATGTGTGTCCCCTGTGGAGAAGTTGGGACCCCCGAGCCGGTCCAGAAGGGAAATAACGTCAGGCACAACGAGAGCAGAACAGAAATGCGGTGAATCATGGTCGCTCCTGGAGGTTTGAATCACGAGGGATGGGTTGGCGAGAATGCCTTGTCATGTCTCTGCGGGTTCGGTAGTGCTCAAGCCAACTAGCCCAAAGGATTGTTACAGGACTGTGGGCGAGAGTCAAGTGTCCTGCTCGTGGTTTTCCCAAACACGCGTGCAACTGTGTTGACCGGCCATTGCCAACCGGAGCGGCTGGAGGTGTGGTATACTAGCACTGTCTGGGGTGAGATATTGGGCTCCCGCCCAATGATCCAGGGCTAACAGGAACGTGCAAAACAGGAGGGGATGCTACCATGTCTAGCCAAACTTCTATCCACGGGCTGGGTTGTACCGGTATTGCCAGATTTTTGACCTGCCTGGCGTTCTGCGCAGTGCCAGCACGCGGACAGGCCATTAATGACTTAGGCAAAAATGAAAACATTAACGAAGCGCGCTATTGTCCACATGAACTAACACTAGCCATCGACGGCCAAGTGCTCACGGTCGACAAGTCGCCGATCCCTCCGGAAGTTAGGGTGCTCCTGGAAACGGATGAGGGCGCATTCAGCGATCAGCAGTTTGTGCGTGCCGACGGAAGATTCCATTTCCTTGGCGTCGAGGGGAAATCGTACCGGGTCGTCGTGACAGCCCAGGGGTTTCAGACCGTGAATCGTCAGGTCGACGGAACTTGGGGGGCTAGCTACTCCCCAACGATTTACTTGGTTCCCTTGGCAAAAAAGAACGCTCCCCCGCCGGCTGAGGCCACCACAGACCTGGCGGCCCCCAAGCAGGCGCGGAAAGAGTTTGAAAGAGGTTCTCGCGAGCTGGAAGGGGGAAACCTCGCGGAGGCGCGGATGCATTTGGAGAAGGCGGTGGCCGAAGATCCTTGTTACGCCCGCGCCCAGACGGCGCTAGGAGTGACGCTGGGCCAACAGCATCAGGATGCGGCGGCGGAATCGGCCTTCCACAACTCGATCAAGTGCGATGGGGGGTTTCTGGACACCTACCTACAGTTGGCGATGCTCCTGAAAGGCCAGAAGAAATATCAGGAATGTGCCGTGACCCTGGAGCAAGGGCTGCGCCAGTTTCCCAGCGAATGGCGCCTTCACTACCAGCTCGGGAATGCCAAGGAGGGCTCGGGTGATTACGAAGCCGCCGAGCAGGAATTTCTAAAGGCGCAAACGCTCAACCCTGAACTTCCTCCCGCCTTCCACCTGCGGCTGGCGGACCTATACCGCGACTGGAAGAAGTATGACCAGGCCCGTGCGGAAATGGAAACCTATTTGCGCGCCGATCCCAAGGGCCAGTTCGCGGAGGCGACCCGAACGGGGCTGCGGGAGATGCAAGCTTCCGGGCTGGTCTCAAGTGTCCCGAGCAAAGTAGATCAGGGGCAGCCCTAACGTGGTCCGTGAGAGCAAGAGGCAGCCGAGTCTTCCACACGCACCTTAAGGTTGCATGTAGTGGACGATCGTTCACCGCATTCTCCGTGACCTCTGTGTTGAGGCTCTGCCGGCCACGGAGGACCCCTACAGTTGCTGACCTCTTCTGCGGCGTAGCCGGAATTCGACGAGGCCGCGAACTCTCCCCGGCGTAAGCCCCCGTAGCACGCTTTCACGCTAACTTTGCTGCAAGACCAAGGCCTCCTGGCAACTGGACGTCCAGAGCCGACTGTTGTAGCATCAGGGAGGTTTTGGGTTGTGGAAATGAAATCACGGCGTGCTTGTTTACCGGGAATTGTTGCCAGTGTCTTGCAGGTTGTGGCGATCGCCAGCCTGCTGGCCACGGCGCGCGCCTCACCTGGACCCGAACCCACCCCACAACTCCGCGAGGGCACCCAGGCGTTTTATAAGGGCGAGTTCGACCGGGCTGCCTTACTGGCGCGGACCTATCTCAAAGCTCATCCGCAGGATCCTGCGGGGCTGGTTCTGCTGGCTCGAGCTGAAATGGCGCAAGGCAGGTACCCGCAGGCCTATCGAGAGCTCCGTAAAGCCCTTCGTACGGACCCTAAGAACCTTGACGCGCTCTACTATCTCGGGCAGGCTACTAAGACACTCGGGCAGCTTGAATACGAACGGATGTTCGCCCTAGCGCCCGACTCGGCTCGTAGCCACCAGTTTTTGGCCGAATCTTACCTCGCCCAGCGAAAGGACGAGAAGGCGGCGGAAGAATACAAGGCAGCGCTGAAGGCAGCCCCCCGTTCGGTAGAAATCCTGTGTGCCCTGGGAGATGTGGAACGATGGCTACTCCGCTTCGATGATGCCGTCGAGCATTACTCGCGAGCACGCGAGCTCGCACCGAACGACTATTGCGGTAATTTTGGCCTCGGGGTGGCGCACCTTCGCCGCCACGAACTGCCCAGTGCCATCAAATATCTCCGGCGGGCCGTGGTGTTGCAGCCCAAATCGGGTGAGACCCGGCTTGCGCTGGGCACCACACTACTCCAAAGTGGTGACGTCACCGGCGCATTGACGGAGCTGAAGGCTGCCGTCGCAAACAAGCCGGACTTGCGGCAGGCCTACGCGCTGCTCGCACGGGTGTATCGGACGTTGGGACAACCCACAGAAGCGGAAGAATCTCTGAAAAAGGCGCAGGAGTTGGAGCAACGCGAGCACGATTATGTGCGCAGGGCACTGGTTTTGGACGACTTGAGTCTGACTCCGTCTCCCGACGCGAATTAGACCGTCCGAACCGTGAGAGTTTGTTCGAGGAGGGGGAACGAATTGAACCCACTATCTCGGCAGGTTGGGCTGAAAACCTTGGGCGTTGCCGCCTTGACCCTCCTGCTTGCTGGCAGCGGTGCGGGGTCACAACAATCCACCTCTGCCGCCACCCCTCGGGCGGGCCTGCCACCTCAACTGCAGGAGGTGTTTAGTCAAGGCGTCGAGGCGTTACAGGCTGGTCAATTCGACGCGGCGGAAGAAGCCTTTCTAAAGGTGCTGAAGCAGGGGGGCCGGGTGGCATTTGTCTACAATAATCTCGGGATTGTTTACGAAAAGCGCGGAGAGCGCGAGCGAGCCCTCGCGCAGTTCCGGGAAGCCATTCGTCTCGAACCCGAATACGTAGCACCGCACGTCTTGATGGGGTCAACCCTGCTCGCCATGGGCAGGTTCCCGGAGGCGGCAGGCGAACTCGAGACAGCCGTGAAGCTGCAGCCCAAAGTCCCCTTGGTGCGTTTGCAGTTGGCGAAAGCTTATGGGCGTGAAGAAGAATTTCCGCGAGTCATAGAGCAGTTTGAGGCGCTGCAGCAACTCGAACCGCAGGAGCCGGAGTATATCTATCAGACGGGCAAGGCTTACCTGGACCTCTCGGCATGGTGCTACCAGCAGATTGTTCGCCTTCAACCTGCCTCCGCTCGAGCCTACCAAGCCCTCGCTGAGAATTTCCTGGTGGAGGGGAGACCCGAAATCGCCATTCCGGTTTTTCAGCGTGCCGCGCAGGCTGACCCGACCTTGCCCGAGATCCATCTGGCATTAGCGGAGATCTATTTTGAGCAAGGGAAGAAAGCTGAGGCCCGGAAGGAAATTGAGCAGGAACTCGCCATCGTCCCCGAAAGCGCGGGCGCGGCAGCGCTGAAGAAGAAACTCGACACGCCCTAACGCTGTGCTCGCTGTGTCCTCTGTGGTGGACTGTTTTGAGAGCAGCCGATCGACGGGGAAGAAGTTTCTTACCACAGAGGTCACAGGGGATGCGGAGAAAGATCGCTAACCGGAAATTCCCCCGCGCACCCTCGGCGCTTATCCCGGAGTCAGTTCAGGGCAGGCGAGAGGCCAGAGTTCTGGCGAGGGCGCAGGCTGCGGGGGCATTCGTCAGGTTGGCGTAGCCGGCAAGGTAGCGGCCTTTGCGGAAAAGGCACATGGCGCCGAGGTATGGGTCCTTGGCCTGTAGAGCCTCGTCAGCGATTGGGGCGGAGGTGGTTTCAGCAAGACGGGCTCGCAAGCGGTCGAAGGCGGCCGCGGCGGATGCGGGTGACTCTTCCCTCACTATGAAAGCCTTTCCCTCCACGTATTGCGCCACGTAGCCGCGCTTGAGCGCGCGCAAACCGAGAACGCTTTCAGGAATCAGCCGGACAGAAACCAACTTCTCGGCTGGGAACCATGAAACCGCTTCCGGCGGCGTGCTGCTCCCGCTGATCTGTTTCTCGATGGCTGCCGCAAAGGCCTGGAGCGCAGGCGCGTGGTTCCCGTCGGGAGTGGCGCTCAATTCCACGTAGTACATACCCTTGCAGAAGGCGGCGTGCTGCGACTGGATCTGGCCGCCCATGCCGATAGGTGCGACAGGCTGGTGCGGATCGAGACGAGCCAAGAAGAGGCCGTAAGCTCCTTCCGAGTCGGACATCTGCGAGACGTCGACCACGAGCGTGTCATCGCCCGACTTGCAGGTCAGGTTCTGCATCTGGAGGAAGTCGTAGATCAAGTATCCCTCCGCATCCCCATCCACGTACTCAAAAAGATTGTCCGCCTGGAAGGTGCGTGACGCTCCGTTCTGTTCCCATCCCGCCACCAAGCGACAGTCGGCCACCTCCGCCGCCAAGGCGGCGGAGGCTGCGACTAGGATGAGGAGAAGGCTTTTCGCTGCCTTCACGCAAACAGCTCCTGGGCGCGGCTGAGGCGTGCGGAGACGTGTACGCCGAAGGGGCATTTCACCGTGCAATGCCCGCAGTCGCCGCAGCGTACCGCCACGACGTCCGCTCCCAGCTTCAGGAACTCCTCGCGGCCTAGAGCGAACTGGCCGTAACCTTCTGCGTAACTGAGATGGCGCAGGATGTCGGCAACCGGCAAGCCCTTCACGCAAGTCCCCGCGCATTCCCCGCACATCCGGCAATAGAGGGGAGAGATGTACTCGAGTTGGCGGGCCAGGAGCCTTTCTTCGGCTGGTCCGTAGGGTTCGGCCATGGCCTTGAGGTTCTGATCCAGTTGCTCCATGTCGGTCATGCCGGGGATGGTGGTGTGGACGTTCGGATTCTTGAGCACCCACTTGAGGGCCGCCAACATGGCGCCTTCCCGCTGCAACTGCGATGGGGGACCGGGAGGAGGGCCACCGGGAGGCGGGCCTGGACGGGCGCCTTGGCCTGGGGGCGGAGGGCCGGGTGGCCTTCTTCGGAAGCCTCCCGCCATCACCTTCATTCCCACCACGCCCATGCCCGCCTTGCTGGCTTGTTCGATGGCCGCACCCACGCCTTCGTCCATGCTGAAATTGTAGGTTACGAGCACGACATCGATCCCGCCCTTCTGGACCAATGCCGGGATGAGCTCTTTGGGAGCATGGGTGCTCACGCCGCTGAAGCGGATTTTCCCCTGCTGCTTGGCGAGCTGCTGCGTCTCGATCAGCTCATCCGTCACCGCTTCCGGGCTGTCCTTGTGGTGGAGGTACCAGATGTCAAGGTGATCGGTACCGAGTTCCCGCAAGCTCGTCTCCAGGTCCGCCAACGCGCCCTGCTTGTCGCCCGTCGGCGATTTACTGGAGAGAATGATATCCTTGCGCTTGCCTTTGAGGGCTGCTCCGACCATGCGCTCGTTGTTCCCGCCCTGATAGCCGCGCGCGGTGTCGAAGTAATTGATGCCCAGGTCCGCGGCGCGTTCGACCACGCTGGCGTCGGAAGTAGTCATGCAACCGAAGCCCACCGTCGTGACCCGCAGGCCGGTCTTGCCCAGCACCCGATAACTGAGGCGAGCTGCTGAACCGGACTCGGTCGTTGCCGCACGTCCGTTTTGCGTCCAGAGGCCAGCGACGCCGGCCAGCGGGAGCGCGACCCCGGTGGTTAAAAAGCTCCTTCGTGAAGAATTGCAACTCATAAGAACGCCTCCCAAGCTTCCGAATGGAATGCCGCGCTGCATTATAGGTTTTCTTGGCAGCGGCGGCCAGCGAATTCCGGGCACAAAAAAAGCGGCCGGCGCTTTGGCGCCGGCCGCGGTAAGGCAGGACTGAGTGTTGCGTGTTAGCCTACCAATATAGCTTCAAGCCGAAGTCAATGTGTCTCGGCTGGTTGCACGTTCCGGTCACCTGTCCGAAGCTCCCACTGTCCCAGCTGGTGTTCGGAGTGCAGAACCAATGCCGGTTAAAGGCGTTGCCAAATTGCGTCTCGAACCGGAGTTTAACGTCCTCATGTCTAATGGGGAATTCTTTGAAGACGTTGAGATCCTCATTGTACGAGGGGAAGTCGCGGAGGGAGTTGTCGGTCCGGGGGGCATTGCCGAAAGTAAGCCCGTTCCCGCCCGGATCTGCCCAACCGCTCGTGCTGTAGTAGCGATCGACGGCGGGGTCGAACTTACCACCTCCCCAGCCGCCCCCGCTGAGCCGGTTAGGACGATGTTGATTGTTGAAGGTTATCGCACCCAGGGTCCCGTTGTCCATAGTAACGTCGATCGGGCGTCCACTGGAGTACCGGTGAATCCCTGCCACATGCCAGCCGCCGACGACTTGGTTCGCCACGCCGCCTTGGTTGACCCAACGCCGGCCCTTCCCGAAGGGTAAGGCATACGTGTAGGTCACGGTGACGACGTGAGGAACGTCATCCGCACTCAGGCCGCGTTCGGCGGCCATGTTGACAGGGTTCTGAACAACGACGCCCCAGAGCAGGCCGTTTTCCGCCCCGTTGTTGATGAGTCTGGACCAAGTATAAGCGACGCGGAACTGGAGTCCGTTCGAGAATCGCCTGTCCAGCTTTGCCTGAACCGAGTGGTAGGTGCTGTAACCGCCCGGGAAGCCGCTGCGCCAGTAAACGCTCGAATATTGCGGGTACGGTCGCAATGCCTGGGCTACACTCGGGTGGCCGGGAAAGTAAAGGGCCTCAAAACCCGGGAAGGGCGCGAGACGGTTGGTTGCGGGATCGGTGGTGGTCATCCCCTCAGCCGCCAGCGCGGCTTGACCCTCAGTGGTGTCGACGGCCGCGGTCAGTGCGGCGACCCCCGGGGTCAGGTCGGGACTACTCTTATTCGCAAGCAGCCCCAGCCCCTCGCCGTTCATCCCTAGACGGGTTCCCCGATTGCCGACGTACGCAACTTCAAACGACATGTTATCAGAAATCTGGCGCTCGTAGGCCAAAGTAAAGTTCTGATATCGGGGCAAGTTGAGGGCATCCGGGCGGACACCCCTCGCCTGTCCGCCATTAGCAATCGTAGGATCGATGACAGGTGGGGGGACCATGGCCGACGACGGGAAGCCGCAAGACACACCAGTCTGCGCGCAAGTAGTCGCATAATCCCAGTAGAACGAGGGGAAGATTCCACCGGTTAAGTTAGGTGCCTGGGGATAGGTGGATGAGGCACCCACGTCGGGATAGCCTTGACTGTAGTTGAAAGAAATGCCCGCATAGTACATCCCGTAGCCACCGCGAATAACGTCTTTGTTCGTGAGTCGGTAGGCGAAGCCAATACGCGGCCCCCAGTCGTTGGTCACGGGATTCTCAAAGGTCCTCTTGCCCGTGCGACCCGTGCCGGTTCCGGCGAAGGCCATAGCCCCGAGCACGCCCGGCGAACCAGGATTAACAAGCGTAGGATCAAAGGAGGAGTAGCGGTCGGCCGCCTCGTGCCTCGCGAACATGTAGTCGTACCGCAGGCCGAAGGTCATACTGAGTTTGGAGGTTACCTTGAATTCATCATTGATAAACGCAGCGGTATAAGCTTCGTACCAAGTATTAGGCTGGAACAGCGTAGTATTGGCATTGTCGACTTGGCCTAAAAGGAACGAAGCATAGGAATCGCCGGTCTTGTCGCCGAGGATTTGCCCGGCCCCAGTGATGCCGGCAGTCTCTGCTGACGCGAAATTCCAAACGCCCATTACTTGCCGACCCCATCCGTCTTGTGGGGTCTGGTGGTGCCGGTACTCAGCGCCCGCCTTGATGGTGTGTCGGCCTTTAATCCAGGAGATGTCATCAAGGAATTGCCAGCGGTTGGTGGTCTCAAAGCCTCGGACCCAGCCGGTGCCGTCATAAAAGACTCCCGGAGCCAGACCGTTGCCATAGTTGACCGCCGGGAAACCACCTGCCTTGCCATCCGCGCCGTAGAGAGGCATGGAGTCTCCATTCGACTGCTTCAGCCCCAGAACCTGATTCCAACCCACGCCCTCGGACAAGCTATGTTGGCCCATAAACCAACGGTCGAACCCGATCGTGGTGTGGTTGAAGAGATTGGGCTTGATCACCCAGTCGAATTGTTGATGAAGCACCCTGACGGAGATGCGTTGGTAGAAACCCGGCCCGATGTAGTCACTGTTGGATGCGGAATCGGAAATGGGATCGTGGGTCGTGTCGCATGCTTGTGGCCCGTTACAGTTGCGAATAGCAGGCCGCGAGTTTTGATACCAAGTGGTGTACATCTTGACGTTGGTTGAGATTTGATGGTCAACGCGGAGAAGAAACGTCTTGGGATCCAGTTTCCCATTGGGGTCCCCGAAAGAGGTTCCGAGGTGGTTGTTCCCGACCCCCGCTATCTGCGGTAGAGGCTGGATCGCATTGATCTTGCCAGCTATGCTGCTAAGCAGGGCATAAGCGCTGGGTGTGGTCGTGTCAATGATGTTCTTGTGCCCTGTGATTTCTAGACCGGTTGCAGGATCATAGCCGATCCCATCACGAACGTACCCCGAGGCCGTTGGCGTGCGGCCCGATTTCTCATCCAGTACGTCCGCCGTAACAAGCCTGGTACTGCTGGGGTCGAAGATTTCTCCCTGGTAGATGGGCCGCCCCAGGATGTCGGTTCCGACGTTCGCTCCGGGGTTAGTCCCGTAGGCGAGCAGTTCGCTGAAATTAGCACTCCTCATAAGGGTGGTTGGAACCGTATTGTCATAGTTGGTCGCCACGCCGGTTCTGAGGTTCGTGATGTCCAAATTGCCGAAGACGTAAGTTCGGTTCTTGCCGTTGTAGAGGCCCGGGATCACGACCGGCCCGCCCGCCGTAATACCATAGGAATTGTTCTGGAAAGGTACTCGGCTCGGGGGGTAGAATCCACGAGCGTTGAGTGCCTTGTTGCCCACATACTCGTAGATGCTGCCGTGAAATTGATTCGTGCCCGACTTGGTGGTGTACTCAATAAAGCCCCCACTGGTGTGCCCGTACTGGGCCGAGAAACTCCCAGTATCAACCCGCATTTCGGCAATGGCTTCAACCGGCGGGGTGCTTTCGTGTGTCTCATTGTGGCCATTGACGTACCCAAAGGCCGCGCCGTCGATGAAGCTTTCCGTCGACATGGTCTGGCCGCCGTTCAGCCGCGAGTTGAACCCGCTGCCACGAAACATCGGGTCGCCAGAGGTCGTGGGGACGAAGCCTGGCTGCGCATACAGCATGCTTTCTGCCAAGCGGATATCCGTTCCCATGACAATTGGAAGGTCCTGGTAATACCTCTGGTTGAGGGTGTGGGAGACGTCAGCGGTCTGAACGTTAATCATTTCGGATGCCGCCTTCACCTCCACGGTTTGTGTCACAGCGCCGAGTTCGAGCACAACGTCTTGCCGGTACGTGGCGCCGCTGGTAATATTAATCCCATCGCGGATGTAAGTTTTGAAACCTGCTTTCTCCACTTGCACCCTATACGTGCCGATGGCCAGCAGAGGTGTCCCGTAGTTGCCGTCGGATGACGAGTTAACAACGGTTTTGAATTGCGTCACTTGGTCGGTTACTGTGACGGTGGCGTCGGGAACAGCGGCACCCGCGGGGTCAGTAATGAGTCCCGTGATGATGCCGCGACCGGCGCGTTGGCCATAGAGCAGGCCTGCAAAGGCAAAGCTCAGTATGAAACCTAGTAAAAGGTTCAAACTGCGCCATCGCATTGTACCCCTCCTCAAAAGCAGAATTACGCGCAGCCCCTTCCGCAACACCGGATTCCCACTTGGCGAGGTCAGACAGGGCCGTCCGCTTTTTGCTATTATTTGCTCTCGAGCTTTGACCAGACCCCACGAAGACGAAGGAGAAGCTCTTGAGCTGACTACTCGGTGAGATCTAGGTACTCCGAGCTTCTCAGAAGTGTAACCGCTTACAATCGGCTTAACTTTTAACCCAAGAAAGGTGCCTTGTCAAGAGAAAAATAGTGTCCTTTTCTGGCTGGATACGATATTTCCTTTAGGGGGCACCTAGTAGAAAGGCATTACGCTCAGGACGGGAGCGCACCGTTGAACCCGCCCTGTCAAGCCATTTACAAGCGAAGGCCCAAGACATTCGCTTGAAACCATACTCTGCACTTGATAGCCTTTAAGCGGCTGAGAGAGGTGCAATCTTCGGCCCGAGATTGTCTTTCTCTCTCGAAGCTTGAATGCTGTGATTCCATCTGTGAGGAGCTCAGTCATGAGACAGACGTCGGGTGCGCCGTCAGCGGCGGCGGAGGCCTGCTTGGTTACGTTCGACACCAACCGGCTCGATCGAATGAAAAGCCGGGTGCGAGACGGCGAACACAAGCGGTTCCGGACAGACACAGTTCCGGAGGTGCTATCTGAATGCGACCGGGAAGGGCTCTCGTGGCCTCGGCGCGCAGCGCGGCTCATTGGCCGTATATGCGAGGCGGAGGGGCAACATCCAGTTATCGAGTCCGACGACCGCATTGTCTTTCTGCGCACCATCAGGACGGTTCCACCGATCTATGAGCCGCAAACTTGGTCTCAACTGACAAAGGACCGAACCCTCCACGAGCTGGGGCCGATCAGCAACATTTGTGCGGATTGGGGGATGGTGTTGTCGCAGGGCCTCGAGGGTCGAAGGCAGGCGGCAGCGAAGGCCCGGGAGTCAATCCAGGACGACCCGGACAGCCTGGAATTTCTCGACTGCGCAATTGAAACGATCGACGCGGTCTTGGCGCTGGCGAACAGCTACGCCCAGGAAGCCCGTAGATTGGGCCGAAACGATCTTGCCGATACCCTGGCGCATGTTCCGGCCCAGCGCCCGCGTTGCTTCTACGAGGCCTTGCAAGCGTTGCGGATACTCCACGCTGTCGTCTGGATGGGCGGGCACTATCACGTGGGACTGGGTAGGTTCGACCAATACATGTGGCCGTATCTCCAACAGGACCTCGATAGTGGGCGCCTGACGCTTGCTGCGGCCGAGGAACTGCTTGCCGAGTTTTTCATAAGCCTCAACAAAGACAGCGACCTTTATCCCGGCGTCCAGCAGGGTGACAACGGGCAATCCCTGATGCTGGGCGGTTCGAGCAGAGAGGGCGCCGATGCCGTGAATGAGTTGACCTGGATGGCGATCAGGGTTGCTCATTATACGAACATGATCGATCCGAAAATCAATCTTCGAATCACTCCCCACGCGGACTTGTCGCTGCTGACCTTGGCGACGGAGCTCACGCGCAAGGGACTCGGCTTCCCGCAATACTCGAATGATGCCGTAGTCATCCCCGCCCTAGTCGAGCACGGCTATGAACTGGAGGACGCGCGGGACTATGCTGTAGCTGCGTGCTGGGAATTCTTGATTCCGGGGAAGGGTATGGAGGTAGTCAACATCGGCGCGGTGTCGATGCCTGCCGCGGTTGATGCCGGCATCCGGAAGGGGCTCGGTCAGGGCGAGAATTTTGAGCAAATCTGCCAGAGAATCGCGGAGGATATTCGTCAGCAGTTGCAGCAGGTTGTCGACGCTTACCGCAAGCTGTTTCTTCCGCCTGCTCCTTATTACTCGGTGTTGATGGACGGCTGCCTGGAACGGGCACGTGACCTCGCTCACGGCCTCAAGTACAACAACTTCGGCGTGCACGGAGCGGGCTCGGCAAACGCCGTTGATGCGCTGGCGGCAGTCCGCCGGTTCGTCTTCGAAGACAAGTCGGTGCAGCCGCAGGAACTGCTCGCGGCGCTGGAGGCGAACTTCGAGGGATATGAGCCGCTTCGCCGCAAGCTCGCCGAGGACGGGCCGAAGGTCGGCAATAATGATGCAGCGGCTGATGCCCTGATGACCAAGTTGTTTGAGTGGTTCGCCGATGCATGCGAGGCGATCCAGGACAACGGCCGAGGAGGGCGCGTGCGACCCGGCACCGGTTCGGCGATGTATTACGTGTGGCTGGCCCGCGGCAAGGAAGGCATGCGGGAGCCGACCGTCGGAGCGACGGCCGAGGGGAGGAAGAAGGGCGAGTTTTTGAGCGCGAATCTCGCACCATCGAACAATGCCCCGATACGAGGACCTATAAGTGTCCTACAATCCTTCGCGAAAATTCCCTACCGCCGAGTGTTCAATGGCGGGCCGATCACCATGGAGCTCTCCGGGAGTGTCTTCAGTGATGCTGAGGCGGTCGGCAAAGTCGCAATGTTGGTACGGACCTTCGCACAGCTCGGGTGTCAACAACTCCAGCTCAACACAGTAAATCTCGAGACGCTACTCGACGCCAAGAAGCATCCCGAAAAGCACAAAAACCTGATTGTGCGCGTCTGGGGTTGGAGCGGCTATTTCTGTGAACTTGGGCCGGAATATCAGGATCACGTTATCGCCCGCCATCTCTACGCGATGTAGTATTTCAAATCCCGATTTACCGGCTGCTGGAATACGCGCCCGGGAGAGTTGGGAGCGCGGGTTTACCTAGGCGAACCATGAAATCCGGCGTGGTGTTCGACATCAGGGAATTTGCCCTTCATGACGGGCCAGGAATCCGCACCAGCGTATTCCTCAAAGGATGTCCGCTTCGCTGTTCGTGGTGCCACAACCCCGAGGGCTGGATTCGAGATCCGCAGATCATCCACGGGCAGGCAGGCGATCGGCTTATCGGGAAGGACTACACTTCGGAAGAGCTTGCGG
>Ga0187885_10003825_pt1 | contig 12825 bp, 17 predicted proteins | sample June2016WEW_20_1_3_FD_132970 | JGI IMG/M metagenome (GOLD analysis project Ga0187885, IMG submission 132970) | Peatland microbial communities from SPRUCE experiment site at the Marcell Experimental Forest, Minnesota, USA - June2016WEW_20_100 | ecosystem: Environmental > Terrestrial > Soil >... | reverse complement strand
GGTGGCCGTGCGCACGCTGCTCGAGAGCACCAGCAGCGACGGGACGCTCAGGCATCGCGTCGAGCTCGCCACCGACCTCGTCGTGCGCGAGAGCACGGCACCACCCGGGGGGTCGATGGGTCCTAAGCCGGCGGGTTGGCGCGGCCGTCAGCGAGCATGCCATCTCAGTCGAAGCCCCGACCGCAAGCTCGTGGTAGCGATGGAGCCGCGACTGCTTCTTCCCCGGCGATCCGCCTGCCAAGCACCTCCACCGCGCAGCCACCGATCTTCGCGAACGAAATGCGCACCTTGGAAAGGGGTGGGCCCTGTAAGCCGCAAAGGGAGGACGCCGTCGACGTGCCGCTCTGAGAGCCGCCGCGAGTACCTCACAAGCGTCGCCACCCTCCCCGGCCCAGGATCCCGACCAGTGCCGCGCGCCCTGGGCACCGAGCAGCTCGTTCAGCGGCCGACGACAAGCCCCGACGGGGCCAGGTCGGTCAGACCCCGAATGCGCTAGCTCCGCACCTCTCGCACGGCGACGTGTGCGGCATCGCCAACGAATTGAGAGATTTACTCCAAAGGCGCCTCGACAGTTGCCAGCGCACCGCCGGGTGCACGCGCACCTGCCCGTAGGGACGACCAGTCGCCGAACGGCACGACGAGCGCGACGAGATTGCTCTTCTCGACTCGCGGCGATCAGCCGGCTGCGTGGGCTCCGTAGCTGAGATCCCCGATGGACCGACGCTCTCGGACGCGAGTCACCTCCGCCATGCTTCGGTTGCCGTTTAGGACCTACGAGACCGTGTTCGTGGAGACATCCGCATGCACTGCCGCCTGCACGATGGCCGCGCTCGAAAAGGCCCCTCCTTGCTCGGTCCCGTCTGCCGAAGGGATTCGACGCCCTCGAAACACTTGTGAGCATGAATCGTAAGTGTTACGAATCGGTTATGCGCCTGGACTTCGCGCGCGCCAAATCATCGCTTGCGGCTACACAGGGCACGTTCCCGCACGTGTCGCCGGCGGGCCGCCCGGTGGCTGCTCCTGAGCGGACCGACGAGCGCGAAGCGCCAGGAACCCACAAGCAGGTGAAGTCAGAGACCGGGCTGCACGGCGGAAGGAGGCGGTGGGGCCAAGGCGTGGCAAAACACATGCAACGGCAGTTAGGGAGGTACGGAATCACCAGCGAGCAGGTGCCCTGCCGATGATGGCGCCCGCTGCCCTCACGAGGGGTCCCGCTGTGTCCAAAGTGACTCAGCAGAGCATCGAAGAGCGGATCGCAAAACCGGACCTTGTCCGCGGCCTCCCTGCTCCTTTCTTGCGAAGAGGCCGCCCTGACCTCAACGGCCCGACGGTGGTTTCATCCGGCTTCGCTCACGACGGGCTCCCCCGGCGGAGGTCCGTCGTCGATCCCGATGGCGTCAATCCGCTCCAAGTAGCCTGCAGGTGAGACCCGTGTGCCCCCTCGAGAGGAGCCGTCCAGCGCCTGGGTTCTTCAGTACCACTCGGGCCTCCAACTGGGAGGAGTGCCTCATCGCTGGTAACGGCCGCGTTGGCGCTCTGGTGCATGGCGACCCGGTCAATGAGATCGTGACCCTCAGCCATGAGCGGCTGTTCCTCCCACTTACGGCCCCGATGCCACCGATCCAGATGGCAACGGTGCTCGACGCGGTGAGGGCACTGCTGCTCGCCGGCAGGTTCGAGGAGGCGGCCGCACTACCTGTCCGGCTTGCCGGCGGGGCGGGCTATGGGGGTTTCCGCTGGACCGACCCGTTTGTGCCCGCGTTCGACTTGCATATCGCTCAACCCTCGCTCGGTGCCGTCAAGGACTACAGACGGGGCGTGCACTTTGACACGGGCGTCGTTGACATCAGCTGGAGCGACGACCGTGGCTCGTTCAGCCGGGACCTCTTTGTTTCGCGACCCGATGACGTCGTCGTGACCAGGGTCGTGGGGGCGACGTCGGGAAGTGTCGACTGCACCGTCGCCTTGTCGCCAACCCTGCCGCCGCCGGGAACGCCAGCCGAAGCGGCGTATCGGGAAGGGATCCGCGAGTTCGTCGTCGGTCGCGAAGGAACGATGCTCACCATCGGAGCACGCTTCGCCCACAGATGGGGGCACAGCGTTGCTGGTTACCGCGCCGTCGCCCGGGTGGAGGCACACGGGGGAAGCGTGCGGGCTGAGCCGAACGGAGTGGCCATCTCCGGCGCGGACAGCGTGGTGGTCCTCGTGCTCTTGGAAATGCTGACAGATCGGGTGGCTACCAGCTTTGCTGAGCTGGGCACGCGGCTCGCTGCTCTCGACGCGGACTACGCGCTGCTCGTCGAGCGTCATGGAAGAGAGCATGCCGAGCTGTTTGATCGGACGCGCCTCGACCTGCGAGGCGCCGTCACTTCCGAGGCGAGCAGCGAGCATTGGCTCGCCCGCGCTCGGTCGACAGCAGAGCCCGCGCTCGTCCAGATGGAGTTCGACGCCGGCCGCCATGCGATCATCTCGAGCGTCGGCCAGCTGCCCCCGAACCTCCAGGGCGTGTGGACCGGTACTTATGCGCCACCGTGGTCCAGTGACTACACCATGAACGGCAACGTTCAGTGTGCGCTGGCCGGTTTGCTCAGCACGCGCACGCCGGAACTGCTCCTGCCGTACTTCGACTACGTCGAATCGATGATGGACGACTACCGCGAGAACGCCCGTGCTCTGTTTGGATGCCGCGGGATCTTCTTGCCAGCACGGACCAGCACGCACGGCCTGGCTAACCATTTTGACGAGCGCTACCCCCATGAGTTCTGGACGGCAGGCGCAGGTTGGGCGGCGCGGCTGTATTTCGACTATTGGCAGTACACGGGCGACCGCGAGTTCCTCTTTAGGCGCGCGCTCCCATTCATGGAAGAGGCGGCGGCTTTTTACCAGGACTTCCTCATCGAGGGACCGGAAGGCCGGATGCTCTTCGTCCCGTCCCTCTCACCCGAGAACACTCCATCGGGGTCGCCGTCGCAAGCAGCCGTCAACGCCACTATGGACATCGCTGTCGCCAAGGGACTCTTCCGGAGTCTGCTTGACGTCGGGACCGAGGCCCAGGTACCTGACAACAAGATGCAGGCGTGGAGGGCTCTCCTTGGGAACCTTCCGTCGTATCGTGTTGATGTCGACGGTGCTCTGGCGGAGTGGGGATGGAACGGGCTGCGCAACAACGACGCGCACCGGCATGCGTCCCATCTATACCCGCTGTTCTACGAACCAGACCCGGAGATCGTATGCGACCCGCGGCTGCGGCGAGCGGTCCAAGCTGTTATCGAAGCACGCCTTCGTTGGCGCCAGTCGAGCGATGCTGGCGGCAGCATGGCCTTCGGCCTCGTGCAGCTGGGAATGGCCGCCGCCCATCTAGGTCTCGCAGAACTCGCGTACCAGATCCTCACGCAATTGGCGACGCGCTTTTGGCGTCCGTCGCTCGTCTCGACCCATGACGCAGACAGCATCTTCAACGTCGACCTGTGCGGAGGTTTCCCGGCGCTTGTTACCGAGATGTTGGTCCAGTCGTCCCGAGGTGCCGTGCACCTACTGCCCGCGCTGCCAGCAGCCTGGCCCAGCGGTTCCGTAGACGGTGTCGCTTGCCGAGGACAGGTGACTGTCGAACATCTGAGTTGGGAGCCGCGCCAGCTCACCGCCGTGCTGCGATCGGCTCGGCCGATGTCGTTGCGGGTAGCCCTTCCCGGTTCGGCCTCCGGGATCCGGGTTGACAATCGGCCGACACAGGCGGAGCGTTCGGTAGACCGCGGCGAAATCCTGTTGGAGCTCGCGAGTGCGCGAGCCGCAACGCTGACTGCGCTCCTCTAATAACCGGAAGCTCCTCCGCCCGGGAGTGTCGGGAGAGATGCGCACACACCAGCGGCAGCTCAGTCCCAGGACTGATCAGGCCTCACGTTCTTCGGAGGGAAGCTACGTTGGTGAGGTGAGTATTTTTCCCCGACCACACTTCCGTCACCTTGTCCGCGTGCTCGCGTTCGCAACCGGCGCACTCGTCATGTCGACCGCTCTCGAGGTGCCCGCATCTGCCGCAACCGTGACCACGAGCTCGGTGCTTGCAGCCGCGAAGGCGGCGATCACCGAGCAGTCGGGCGTCCACGTGACAATCACTTTCACGGCCAGCTCGTCCTCAAGCCCGAGAGAGGCGATCGCTGACTTGGGGAAGCAGAGCGGCGTGGACGTCCTCTCGCTGGGCAAGGCGACCGTGACGTTCGAGCTGACCCCTGCGTACGTCTACGTGAGCGGGAACTCCTCCGGTTTGACCACGATCTTCGGGCTGAACTCGGCGCAGGCAAAGAAGCTCGGCAAGGACTGGATCTCCGTCAACGCCGGCTCGAGCGAGTATTCCAGCCTCAAGTCCAGTCTCACGATCTCGTCGGTCACAGGCGTACTTCCAGCGGCAAAGGGGACGAAGCTGTCCACCGAGATCCACAACGGCGCCAAGCTGGACGTGCTTAAGTGGACGATCGCGGCCACGAGCTCGGGACCGAAGGCGTCATACACACTGACGGTCCCGGCCAAAGGCCCGACCCTACCGATCGAGGAGATCGGGACCGCCTCGAACGGAGGCAAGGAGACGAGTCTGTTCTCCAGATGGGGTGAGCGCGTCGTCGTGAAGGCCCCGCCGGCCAGCTCGACGATCACCTCATCCAAGATCACAGGCTGAGCAGCCGCCTGACACTTACTGGCTCGAAACGCTCGGGCGGCACCCACTCGGGTAGGCATTGTGTCCACGCGCCAGATAGGTGCCGTACCGGGGCAGTCGCGATCACCTCACACCGCCTGGCTGGACTCCTCGGCCAGCTCGAGCTGCTCGGCGACGTCGGGGAACTGGGGTCGCAGGGTGCCGGCGACCTCGGCGAGCTGACGGTGGATGTGCTCGGTGTCGGGCTGGACGAATATCGTCTTGATCGCGGCGGCGACCATCTGGGCCCGCGCCTTCGGGACCCGGGCCAGGGCGTTGCGAGGTAAGTGCACCCGACAGCGCTGCCACGAGGCGCCGAGGAAGACCTTCTCAATCGCCTCTTTCAGGCCGAGGTGCCTTCGGAGACGACGAGTCGCACACCCGAACACCCCCGGCCCCGCAGGCTGCGCAGGAACGCCGTCCAGAACGCCCCGTCCTCGGAGTCCCCGACGTCACAGCCGAGCACCTCGCGGTTGCCCTCGGCGGTCACACCGGTCAGACGACGGCGCGGAAGACGACGCGATCCCGGACACGACCCTTCACGCAGGTGGCGTCGCAGAAGAGGTAGGGGAATCCGACGTGGTCGAGCCAGCGGGTGCGGAAGCCCTCCACCTCCCGGTCGAGCTCGGCGAAGATCCGGCTGACCTCGGACTTGGAGATCCCCGATCCCACCCCGAGAGCGCCGACGAGGTCGTCGACCTTGCGGGTCGAGACCTGTGGGTGCCGAGAACCCATCCGCCTAGCTCTCATCAGCTCTTTCACTTTGTTGAACCAGAGATTTCATCAAAATATGAAAATAGCTAGTAGAGTGACAACTTAGGCGATTGAGCTTGATGTTTCGCTAAAACATGAAATATACTCTTCATATGCTATCGAAGACTGAAATCATTTGGCGCCATCTCCTCGTGGAAGCTCTCGAGAACCAGAACCGCCGTAGTTCCATCACTGAGCTGTCTCAGCGGTTCGGTTTCGCGATCTCGACCGTTCATCGATCTCTCGTCGTTCCCCGTGAGATCGGGGCCGTCGACACGGTTCGTAGCGGGTTGGTAACCCGGGATCCCATACGGCTGCTGCTCCATTGGGCGGGAACCCGCCGGCTCGTGCACGATCGCCCTTTCAAGATCCGTACCGGGCTCCCGGTGGTGGAGATCCAAAAGCGACTTCCCGTCGAAGCAGTGGTAACTGGCGCTGCGGCTTATGCCCGGCGCTATCGCAACGACGTGGCCGACTACTCGACCGTCTACTGCTACCACAGCGTCCCGAACGCCATTCTTGCTCGCGTCCCGAACAAGCTGGGGAAACCGGACCTCGTGGTCCTCGCTCCCGACCCATTCTTGGCTGACTACGGAAGAATCGCCAGCGTGCCGCAGATGTACGTCGACCTGTTCGTGACCGCGGGCTGGCAATCCCAGCGGTTCCTACACCGAATGAACGAGCGCCTCGAGGTGGCAAGTGCCGCATGACGAGTTTTACGCCGCGGCAGAAACCGAGCGATCGTGGGGCATTTACCTGGAGATCCATGCCTCTTATCCCGACGCGATTCTGATCGGCGGATGGGGAGCCTGGCTCCACAACAAGGCTGCTCGAAGTCACGACATCGATCTGATCGTGGACGCGGCAGCTCTCGCTGACATGAAACATGACCTCGGCCTCACCGAGAGCAACCACTTCGGAAGCCCTAAGTGGGGTGGGACGTACGACGAGATCCATCTCGACGTCTATACGACCTATCGGTCACGACTTGGAACGCGTCTCCAGCTGCCGGTCGAACATCTGGCAGAGCACCGGCTAGATATCGACGGTTACCCAACTCTCATCAAGGAGGCGCTTCTCGTGGCAAAGGCGGCTGCGCGATTGGATCGACCGGACACGCTGCCGGGCAGGAAAGACGCCGAAGACATGACACAGATGCTCCTTGACAGTCGCGAGCGGTGGAATCTCGACCTCGTGTGCCAAATAGCGGACCATGCAAAGGCAAGCGAAGGACCGGGCAGCGCACTAGTCCTCGAGGCCATCGCGGGCCTCGCGGATGAGGAGCTTGACAGGCTTCGGTCACGTCGCCTCAGAACGATTGCCAGTCACCTGCAGAAGATCGTCTCAAGCGACAAATGACGTCCGGATCAGCCCCGCGAATCCGTCTACGCCGTAGCACCGCGTCGAATACTTTGTGATAAGCAAGCCGACGCCGTCCACAGAGTCCGCCCGAAAACACTCCAGTCCGTTCCGCTGTTTAGCAGGTGATGAGCAAATCGCACGTACCAGCAAACTGGACGCATCGCTCGCTGCCGGGTCACGAAGAAGAAGACCACCTCAAAGGGCATTCTTGTCGTGTCGGAGAGCCGACATCCCCAATCTCCGACTGGCGACTGCAGCGTTGGAAGCAGTAGCGGTGTCGGAGAGCCATACATCTCGAAAGGTACTAGGAGGGATCTGCGAAACGATCGGCGAAACTCACCGAGGCGACGGTAGCGGCTCCTCGGTTCTGAGATAGAGGCGAGCGGCCATCCGCAACAAACCAGCGACAGTGCGCTCTTCCCGCTCGGCACGTTTCTTGAGTTGGTCGTGCAACTCTTCAGGAAGCCGAATCGTGATTGCTCTGTCCCTGTCGTCGGCCATTTTGCTTCCTCCCTTGTCCTAATTACAACAGTGTAGTTAATCTGAGTCTCAGCGCGTGTGAATGTCACCGTTAAGCGAGTTCGACGGTGAGTATCCCCAGAAGTGTCACAGCGACGGAGTACCTTCGCGCGTGCGTGCGGTGACGTTTGCCGCGAGTACCAACAAAAATGGCCGGTCGTGACGAAGTCCCTGGTCAGAGAATCGTCACGACCGGCCCCTACAACTAAGGAGTGAACACTATGCCCATAACGGGCGCAACGCAGCAATTCACGAAAGCCAACGTTGAAGCAGCCCCGGAAAAGCCCGGTGTCTACGAACTCATTGAGAACGGGACGACGATCTACTACGGGGAATCCAACGTGAGCATCCGTGCTCGCCTTATCAGGCACCAGGACGGCACAGAGGGCGCTTGCACAAGGGCAGCAACGCACTTCCGGTATGAACTGACGACGGCCTCGGCGTCGGTGACTCGGCAGAACGAACTTCTGGCGGAGTACCGGAGGCTGCACGACGGGAAGAACCCGCGGTGCAACGAAATGGGTCGCGGTTAGCCCACGACTCTCAGATTGACGGGGCACGCCCCCGCCACGCCGGTACCGGAACCCACCAGTTCGCCTGATTCGTTGAACTGAAAGTCGCGGTTGCCGAAGGGGAGGTCGCCGGTTATCCGTATCCGGCCCTCCCCGCCTGGCGTACGCCAGAAAGCCAACGTCAATCCTGATGCCCGCGTGTCGTCGATCACTTGTTCCTGAGTCGCGACTGTTCGCTGCTGTCTTTCCCGCTGACTCATTTATTCCTCCTACTACCCAAAGAAGGGAGTTGGTCAAATGCAATGGGAATACAAAGCACTGAGGTGGTTCGACATCCATGATGCCGTTGATCAGGGATTTCGTCAGACGTCCGCGAAGTTGACTGTTATGGGCGGCGAGTGCTGGGAACTGATCGGGACAGTCGATGATCGGGGAGAGGCTCCTGACTACGGGGCGAATCCGGTTCTCATCTTCAAGCGCCCGCGTGCCGCGTAGGGGGGTTATTCCTTCGGGTCGCTGGGGTCGAACTGATACGACGAGTAGCCTTCCTGCCGCGGGGATTCCCGATCCCAGCGTCTCAGGGCCAGCATTGCGACCACCCACAACACGGTCGCTGTGATCGTGACTGCCAGGACGGCGACGTGCATCGCCGCTAGGACCCATGCCCAACCCGCCAAAGCAACGGCAGTGAGGCCGGGAACGGCCTTGCGCACAAGCCAGCGCCACTTGAGGTGCCGCACGGGCTGGAGAATAGGCGGCGCCCCTGGGCCGTGCTCTGGTCAAACTGCACCACTACCCGGTGATTGCAGTACTCGGCGAGGATGCAAAGATTGAGCAGGTTGCCAGGTCGCTGGCGAAATGGCCACCGGGCTGGCTAGGCAATCGATAGGGGGTTCCGCGGTGGGTACCGTCGTCGGAATTGTCATCACTGTGCTCGTAATCGCTTTTGTTGTCCTGTTCATACTTTCCAAGTCTTTGAACTCCATTTCCAAGAGCATCCAGAAGATGCAGGGGCGCAACCGCTGTGTGGCATGTAAGCGTCGCCTGAAGGCAGTAAGTGGCGTGTACGCGACGACGTGCTCGAAGTGCGGTACAGCACAGCCAACTGATTTTGAGCGAGCCATCGCGAAATCAAAGCTCTCAATGCTCGCGGGCGAGCGTGGTCTCATGATTGGACCGGCCAAGTCCGGTGAAGTTAGGGGTCAGCTCATACTCACGTCGCGTCGGCTGCACTTTGCGCCGAGAGGTCGTGGCGCGCGAGCAAGTGAGTTCGCACTTGAAAGCATCAGGAAGGTGATCAATTTCTCCGATGCCGCGGGATTCGCAATCGAACTGGAATCGGGGTCGAGGACGAAGTTCTCTGGGGGCAAGAAGTCCCAGTGGTATGAGAAGGTGCTTGCTGCGGCCAATGATCCCGCGATCAAAGAACTGAGGTTGAAGAAAGCCGGAACTGTCCCAACAGCTTCTGCACCGCATGCGCCCAGCACTGATAAATCGGACGCACCCTCTAAGCAACTTGGTGTTGCCGATGAGATCGCCAAGCTGGTCGCTTTACGCGACTCGGGAGCCCTTACAGCTGAGGAGTTTGATAGACAAAAGGCGAAACTGCTGATGTAGCGGTCGGCTCAAATTGCTTGGTGCGACTCCGTGCCTCCGGCCGAGCTGGAGGACTTCCACTTCCGTCGGGCGCTACCGCTTACGCTCTCGGAATCCGATAACTGGTGTTTCTATCGAAGCGAAGGCAATTGATGCTGCCAAGGCATCAGGGTCTGGGGATAGGTCCCCAGTAGTGCGCAGACGCGCGGCCCTGGTGAGCAGATGACGCAAGCGGCAGAGACAGGTTCCGCGCTCCCCCCGACATCCCCCTTCAGCGCGTGGCGCTTCTGTCTCGGGTGAGTGGGTCCAGGAGGGCACGCCTGCCACCGCCGGGGCGGCGGGGGGTCCGGAGGACCGGCGCCGCCCCGGCGGCGGGTGCGCCCCCTGTAACACAGCACCCGCAAACTGCATGCGGTTGGGGCTGGTGGAGAGCATCCCCGATGCTGTCACGGCATCTGGGTATGCTCGTCGGGTCTTCGTTGCCGAAGATCTTGCCGACTGAATGGTGCGCTGACCCCCACCAGGGCCTGAGTTCGAAGGGCCCCTCCACTTACTGAACGGTCTGCAGGCAACAGGGACATCGCAATCGGTGATTGCGGCTGCGGCGTTGTTCGTGGCATTCAGTAAGTGGAGTTGGTGGATGTCAGGTCTTCCGGATTGTTCCGAAATCGTCGTTTCTGTTAGGCGTGGTCTCGCGCCCGCCGAAAGCGAGCGTTCCCCACTTGTCGAGCTGGCGTCAGGAGTGGACGCCCTCTACTGCTCCGGTCGTGTGGAACTACCTGCGGCCTTCCTTGCGAGTCTGGAACGGGCGCGTGAGGAAGCCGAGATCACCGGGGTGGACGTGCCGGTGGTGGTCGGTGAGACCGAGTTCCGAGTGCAGAGCCGCGGCTTCGGGCTCTACCGCTACTGGCTGGTCCACGCGAACGGGGCGGTCGGGGTCACGCCCTCGGCGTTTCTGCCTGCCTTCCGTGTCCAGCCTCGGGCGGCGTTCCTCCACGGCGTCGGGGCGCGGCAGGCGGTCGCCTGGTTTCGTGCGGTGCTCGGCGAGAGCTGCGTCTATCCCATCGAGTTCACGACGAGTCGGCTCGACCTGCACGCGGATTGGCAGGGCTGGGAGCTGACGGCCGAGGACCGGTGCAACTTCGTGTGTCGCTCGAAGATCCGGGTGACCCATGAGGACGGTGACGTGCTGAGCGGGCTCCGGTTCGGACAGCGTCGAACGGGGACGATCTCGGCCCGTATCTATGACAAGACGCTGGAGATCCGGACAACCGGTGACGCCTACTGGGAGGAGATCTGGGGCGATCGGTACGACCGTTCTCGGCCGGTCGTGCGCGTCGAGTTCGAGCTGGGACGGCAAGGGCTGACCGAGTTCGGGATCCGGTCGCCAGAGGACGCGATCGACGGTGCCGGCGCGTTGTGGAGCTATGTGACCGGCGCATGGCTGAGTCTGCGGACGCCGACGGAGGACACGACGAGAAGCCGTTGGCCGGTGGCACCGGCCTGGGAGCGGATCCGTCACGCTTCGATCGCCGACTCGGGCTGGGGCATCGAACGTGTCGGGGCTGGGCGCCGACGAGGGCAGGTCAGCAAGCTGGTGCCGTTTCTGGTCGGCTACGTCGTCAGCTACGCGGCTTGGTTCGACATCGACACGGTCGAGGACGTGTGCGAGCGACTAGTCGAGGTCGTGCACGGTTCGTGCACGGTTCGGGGTCTCAGCTTCGAGAAGCGGGTCGCCGCGCGTCGCCGGGAACTGGGGCTGCGATGAACGACGGCCCTGATTACGACCGGGTTGCCGACGTTCTGATCCGGATTGTGCTGAGGTTGTTGGGCAAGGACGACGACTCGGGAGGTGGTCTCGGTGCTGACTGTGGCGTACTGCCGGGTGTCGACCGAGGAACAGGCGGAGGAAGGGTTCTCGATCGCCGGCCAGGCGGACCGGTTGCGGGACTATGCGCGGTTGCATGAGCTAGGGCCCGTCACGGTCGTCGAGGATCCGGGGCGGTCGGGAAAGGACCTGCTGCGTCCGGGTCTGCAGCAGCTCCTGGCGATGGTCGAGGGCGGGCACGTGGCGAACGTGCTTGTCTGGCGGCTCGACCGACTGTCTCGCAACCTGGGGGACCTGATCCTGCTGGCGGACAAGTTCGGCACGGCGGGCGTGCCGCTTCACTCGTTCACGGAAAAGCTCGACTTGTCGTCTGCGACGGGGCGGATGTTCTACAACGTCCTCGGCTGCTTCGCCCAGTTCTTCCGGGAGCAGCTCGCGGAGAACGTTCGCATGGGGACGCAACAGGCGGTGCGCGAGGGGAAGTGGGTCAACCGTCCGAAGACCGGTTACAGCCTCATAGACGGGTCTCTGGTGCCGAACGACGACGCTGAGCGTGTCCGGATGATCTTCCGGCTGCGAGGAGGAGGAGCGAGCCACCGGCAGATTGAGGAGGAGACCGGGATCCGGTACTCGACGGTCGGATCGATCCTCAAGTCCCGCATCTATCTCGGTGAGGTGCTGCACAACGGGGCGTGGTATCCGGGCAACCACGAGCCGCTCGTCAGCGAGGAGGAGTTCAATGCGGCCCAACGGGGCTGGGTGGCTGGGCGACGGAGAGGCCGGGACCTGTTGTCGGGCCACGTTCGCTGCGGGCTGTGCGGCAAGCGCATGGCCGTCGAGATCCTCGGGGACGGGCGCTGCCTCTACCGCTGCTGGCACCGGGGCGTCGGTTGCGATCTGCCGTGTCGGACAAATAAGGGGCTACACCGGGCGGCAGTACTCGCGTTGCATGTGCTCGGGGATGACGAGGAGCTGCAGGCGGCGATCCGGCGACAGCTCGCCGCCGCGAGCCGGAGCGAGGAGGCGGTCGTTGCGGGCCGGGGCAACCGGCGCCGTCCTGGCGAGTCGATGGCCGCTCTCAGCGAGCGGCGGCGAAAGCTGCTCGAGCTGTACTACCGGGAACAGATTTCGGGCGAGGCCTTCGCCGAAGAGGAGAGCCGACTGGCTCAGCAGATCGAGGCAGTGCGGTCGGACGCGTCCGCCGAACGGAAGGCCGTGGTGGCGCTCGATGAGGTTGCCGCTCGCTTCGAGGCCGTCGCGTCGGCCCTGCGGGAGCTGGATATCAACGCGGTGTGGCAGGAGGCGTCAGAGGCCGAGAGGCGGGTCCTCGTCGACGAGCTCGTCGAGGAGGTCACCGTCTTCGCCGACCATTTGGAAGTGAAGGTGGCCGGCGCTCCTCGGATCAATGTTGGTCTCGGGGAGGTAGGACTGAAGGTGTCGGAGATTGGTGGTGTCGGAGAGGGGACTTGAACCCCTACGCCCTTGCGGGCACCAGCCCCTCAAGCTGGCGCGTCTGCCTATTCCGCCACTCCGACGCGGCGGGCAACGTGTCCCGCCAGGGACGAAACACT
>Ga0187885_10003819_pt1 | contig 12840 bp, 13 predicted proteins | sample June2016WEW_20_1_3_FD_132970 | JGI IMG/M metagenome (GOLD analysis project Ga0187885, IMG submission 132970) | Peatland microbial communities from SPRUCE experiment site at the Marcell Experimental Forest, Minnesota, USA - June2016WEW_20_100 | ecosystem: Environmental > Terrestrial > Soil >... | reverse complement strand
TTCCCAAGACGAATGCGCCGATCTCGCAATCCTCATGCTGCGGGAGTCCGGCGTAGAACGGCGAACGGGTCCCGAAAGCGAAGAAGGTGCAGACGGACGGTACCCCGCCGGCGTGCTCGGGAATGCCCTTCGGCGGATGCTCGAGGTAGGTGACTTGCACCGGCGGCATCTCGAGTCCGAGCTGCCGCGTGAGCTGCTCGGCGACCGTGCGGAGCTCCTCGCTCATCGCCACCTCCACAGCTCGAGGCCGTGGCCCTATAGATGCTTGTGTTCGCGCACGGCGCGACACTCCCGTTAAAGCGATCCACCACATCCGTTAACTGATGACATTTCACCTCGATGTTACTCCGGCCGCACATGAGAGGATTGCCGGCTTGGTCGCGGGCAGGAACGTCCGCGTTTACTGGCGTGAGGGGTACGGGTTGGCTCCGGTGGAGCGTACAAATCCGAGCGACGAGTTCGTCGAAATAAACGGCCTTCGCTTCGTCGTCGACACCTTTTCCCGAGACCACGTGGATGGGGCTACGATCGACTATCTCGAAACTCTGGAGTCCAGCGGCTTCAAGATCTCCAACCCGAGCCGCGCCCCCGATCCGAGCCCGCCTTGCGGGGGTTGTAAGGGATGTGGCACGGGCGACGGATGCGGGTCGACCGGCTGAGTTTCTCGCTGACAGGTGGGGCCGCAGGCCGCCGCGACCTTGATGTGGGACGCGCGCGGCCGATGACGGGACCGCAATCAGCGCACGGGACGAGGAACGAAGACCAAGGGACCGTGCGACCGAAATGTGCGGGGGATTCTATGGGGTGCCGAAGAACCGCCACTCCGAGGCCCGACTCGAGACACCCAGGTAGAGGCTGATTGTTTCCGGGACCGGTTCCCCGTGTGCACTTCGGGAGGCGAGAACCGCCAGACGGGTCAAGCCTTCGAAGACGACGAACGGGCCGAATCTACCCGTAGCGAAGACGGAAGGTTTGCCACGAACCTTCCTCAAGTCGAAAACCGATCTGAGCGCGCGGTAGCCAGCCGAGAATCCGTCGCCCGGGGTCTCTTGGCCGGCGTCCATTGCAGCAACCAAGGTGCCTAACCTCCGGTCGGGATCTAGGACGTCGAATGGTCTGAAGGAAATCGGGCAAAGGGATGGGAGTTCTTCCGGCGTGATCGCTGCCTCATACCAAGCGGGCTTTAGGGAGAGAATCTGCTCCAGAATCGGACCTCGATACCGACGGACGGCATCTGCTGCCACCCGCCGGTCCCGGGCTGACCAAACCGACGGATCCGACTTCAGTAGGCGACCCGGGTCAATTGAGCTGACACACGACGCGACCTTGCTTCGATGTCGAGGACTGGTGAATTCGGCTTCTGCGAAACTTGAGATGACAGTCTCCTCCTCGACTGTTTCACCAATTTTCATGATACCCGCTTCGTCCCGATAGCGCGAACACGACCTTAATGAGCGACGCGCGCGGCCGATGGAGGACCGCAATCAGCGCGCGGGTCGTAACAAGGTAGTCGCGGAGGCGTTCGGCGAAGGCTCGAAACGAACGACGGACCCATTCCGGGGCTGGCTCCTGAGGTAAAGCCACCGACTGAGCTATGGCGACGGGTGGTAGAAGATTGCAAATCTGCCTTCGTGGGGGGTCTGCCGGGTCAGTATTCGCCCGTTATTCGGATTGAATCCGTTCGGGGCCATGGGTCTGTCACCGCCCGCGTCGGCCCGAGGGTCGGGCGCTAGACGACCCGCAGGAGCCGGTAGGGAGCATCCTCCGTCCCCTCGATGAGAACGAACGAGGGAGTCACGGGGTGCTTGCCGTACACGAAAACCCGACCGGCCCGTGCCCGGAAATGGAGTCGCAGAGGAGAGACCGCGCGCAGAGAGTCCACGAGCGGAGTATCAACCTGCCCAATGAACACGCCGTACTTGTTGGCGCCGGACGCGTAGTCCAACATGAGGAGGGGGAGTGTTTCCGGCCGGTACGGAGCCCCGGTAAGCGCACCGAGCGTTGCCAGTCCCGACGCCCATACCACGATCAGCCCGGGAAGGTTCGCCTGGGCCCCCTCCCGCAGGAACCGAACCGCCTCGGGAACCCGAGCCTCGACGGGCGTCTCGGTCTTTCGGGGAAGGGGAAGGACAACGCCCTTGAGATCGGGGTCGGGCTCGGCAAGCACGGCGGCCGGAGTGAGGATTCGCACCTGCTCCACGAACTTCTCGTGAGTCATCAACGGCTTGCACGACTCCCAGATCGACTTCGGTTGCGTTCGCGGCCCAAGGACGTGGAAGACCCGGCCCCCGGATCCAAGAACTTGGGCGATGATCGGCCCGAGCACCAGGTTGATGGACGCATCCGGAACGTCCGGATCCCGTTCGATGAGACAGACCAGCCCGGTAGGCAGGTTCCCGAACTGTTCGGCGAACTCGGCATTCCCGGGCCACAGGCCCTCGGCGGGCGGAACCGGCTCGGGCTCAGGGGGTCGGAGGCGGTTGGGGGCCTCCCTTCCCACGGGGGTGATGCACTGGAATCGAGCCCCTTCGAGGGTGAACGGATATAACGCCTGGTTCAGGCGGACTCCGCGAAGTTTCTCGAGATGGAGCCAGCGTTCCCCCCGTTCGTCGACCAAGCGCTTTTCGAGGCGAACCACTCCGTCGACGATGTAGTCGAGTGCCGAGGGGTCGTTCCGTTCCAGGACCAATACGACGTGGAACGGTCCGGTCGAAAGTCGCGTCAGAACCAGTCGCTCTACCTCTTCCCGTGCGGGCGCCGGGGCACTCGCCGTCCTCGGAGCATCCAGGAAACGGTCCACGACAGCATTCCACGAATCGACCACCAGCATGGAGGGCGTGCCGCGGCGGGCGAGTTCCGTGGCCTCGCGAAACGGAGCGGGCATCATCGCTCCCATGGATTCATCGACACCGCCGCCGGGCCTGTTGGAACTTCGGAAGTACTCGAGGAGACGGGCCGAATCTCGAAGGCTCGACCCCCAATCGGTCGCGTCGACGATCGTCACGTCCCTCGACTCGGCCACCCCGAGCCAGGGATAGTTCCGGTTCAGCTTCTTGGCTCCGACACGACTCGAGACGTAGAGTTTGTTGCCGGGAAAGGCGCCGAGAAGGGCCAGCGCGAGGGTCGTCTTCCCAGAGCCGGCAGGGCCGCTCACGACGAGCGTCTCGGGAGGTGGCAGTGAGAGGAAGTTCACGAGTTCCGGCGGAAGTGGTAGAACCAAGCTCATCGTATAGGGGACCTACCGCCCCTGACGATGATGTGACAATGGCGCTGCCCCTAGTTCAACCTGCCGAGTCGCGACTGTTACGATCCCGGTATCTCCCCGATCCGGGAGACCCGGGGTCCTTTGGGAGTGCATCCGGCAGGTTGTGGGGCGGTCGGCCGGTGGGCTGTTCGCAAGAGTTCCGCGTCACGGACGGCCCCAGTGCCCAATTCCGAGTCCGTTTCGGACCGGACCGGCCCCGGATCCACTCGGATTCGAATGAGTGTCCGTGCACCTAGCATCGCTTGGAGAGGTCACGAGAAGAACGTCTCGAAAAATGAAGCGCCCCGGGTTGCCCCGGGGCGGAACGGGTTAGCTCCTATCGGTGGAGGACCGAAGGAGGAGCGTACGTCGGCAGGTCTCGCGCAAGGAGTTGGCGATCTCGGCTTCCGAGTAGGCGGGGCGGACGAATGCCGCTCCGAACGGCACTTTCCACGTCACGCGGCGGCTTCGTTGTAGAATCCGATGCCGCTGGAACTCCCGATTTGCCCATTACCACTCAGGGTGGATGGGTAGATTGACGCGGAGGAACCCGAGAAGTTCCAGACGTTATCGAGGAAGGGGATGTAGTTGTTCGAGGTGTTGAGAAAGGCCACGTCCTGAATCCAGTAGACATACCAGCTCCCGCCATTCTCGAATCCGAGGTTTACGTTGAGTTGGAACGAAAGCACGGTGCTCCCACATGGGGAGGAGGTGGCGCAGACACTGAGGCTGTCGATCGTCGCCGTCGCATCAAACGATGACGTCGTGTAGGAGACGGTGCCCCCTGAAGCTTGGCCGAAATCCGCGATTCGTATTGGGTCATCGCCGGCAGGATAGTATCCGGTGGCCATTCTGGGAGGGAACGAGGCTATTGCTGGAGACCCCAGTCTCGCAATCGAGGAAGAAGGCGCGATGGAAGACGGACCTTGGACCTGGACGGACGAAGGAGATTGAGAACGAGCTTGGTTGTCAGAAGAAGTGGCAACCCCGTTTGACGCTAGAAGCAGCGCCAAGACACAGAACACGAGGACTGCGGATCCGGACCATGAAGGCAGACCTCGCGAAGTGATCATGCGCGGTCACGCGTGTGCCGTTATGGCGAGATCCGCGATAAGGACCTTCGCGGAGTGAACCCAAACGCGACGGTGGGTCAGATCGGCGTGGGACGTTCGGCGGTTGGGTACTGGATACTGGCTTGCTGCATCGCTCGTTCCTCGCGAAGAGGGGAACGAGCGATGCGCGGCGCGTCTGACTATCAATTGAAATCTGCCGGCTAAGCACAGGACTATGGCGACCGCCGTTGTACGCCCGAATTGCCATGCCTGGGTGTGCAGGCATTGCACCCCGGAATGCGATTTACGGGATCGCGCGTCGCAAGTAACCATACCCCCGGCCGAACTCGAGCGCTCGCGCTGTCATCGCCGAAGCGCATTCCCTCACCTAGCGAAAGTGCCGCGTGCACTTTCGCGAGAATCCCTGGGAATGTCCACTATCTCAACCAAGGCGGTTCGGGTGAATCAGCGGGGTAGGCCCAAGGAAGAGGGGCTGGCTCATAAGACGCATCGAAGGAGGGTGCGCGGGAAAGACGACGCCCACGCGCCGGGTCTTCGGACTCCTTTAGCTGGGCCAACGAGTTGAGCTGCTCTGCGTCTGCGTCTGGGGCGCGGAGGAGGTCGACTGTCCCTTCCGTTCCGTTGCCGAGGGCGATTGCTGTGGGGTTTTGTGCTGGGAAGCCCACATCTTCTCTGCTTTCTGCCAATCCTCGAGGGCGTGCCCCTCAGGGCGGCCTTCCCGCTCCCAGATACCATAGGCGATGTATCGTATTTCGTCGTTTCGTCCCATTGTTCGTTACCTCTCGCCTATCCCGTGCCCTGAATAGGTGATAACCCAATCGGCGAGCTGTTACGGCGGGCGATTGCCCCAACGGTCTCCACTGCTGGGGGGAGGCACGAAATCGCCAGATCGGAGCGGGCTTCGTCGAACCCGCCTTCCAGGGTGCGGGAATCCACTCCCATTGCTATCGTTTTGGTCGTTGGAAAGGAACCCTTTTCCGGAGACAGGGACTAACCGCGCGAGACTTGACCGCGGCGTCCGCGCAGGCTTCATGCAGGCCGCGCGCGGCCGAGTCGGGGAGGCTTACCCGCCTCCGCGAGATGACGAATTCGCGGGGTTCGTCCAGAGACGGGACCGCGATCAGCGCGCGGGACGAGACGAGGTCGCGGCGTGACCGTGCCTCGCGCCGGACCCCCCGTTACAAAACCCCTCTCTTAGCAAAGGGTCTGAGCGGTCAACTACGAGGCCTTTGGTTACGGAAAGGGCCCGTTTCGAACCAGTCCACTCAGACGGCCCTGGACCGGGGCTTAATCTAAGGGAAGCGGTTTTCAGGTCGTGGCCGCGACCCGGCGGCTTGCCGCCATCATGTTCACCGATATGGTGGGCTTCACTGCTTCGGCTCAGACTGATGAAGCGAACGCACTGAAGCTATTGCGGGAGCAGGAGAAGCTGATTCGTCCCCTTCTCAAGACTCACAAGGGACGTGAGATAAAGTCGACAGGCGACGGCTTCCTGGTCGAGTTCGACAGTGCCCTGCGGGCGGTCCAATGCGCAATCGACATCCATCAACATCTGCAAGAACGCAACTCGCAGCCCGGTTGCACGCCTATCCGGCTGCGCATCGGGGTTCATCTCGGGGACGTGGAGGAGCGCGGGGGCGACATCTTCGGAGATTCAGTGAATCTCGCGGCTCGGATCGAGCCGCTCGCGGAGCCGGGAGGGGTCTGCATCTCCGAGCCGGTGTTCGGCCAGGTCCGAAACAAAATCCCCAACCAACTCGAGAAACTCGAGCCGAAGGTGCTCAAGAACGTGCGTTTCCCCATGGCGGTCTACCGGGTGATCCTGCCCTGGACCGTTCGGGAGTCTCCCTCCACGAACTCCGGGCCGACCGGCCTCGCTGTCCTTCCCTTCTCCAACATCTCCGCGGACCCGAAGGACGAGTACTTCGCGGACGGTCTCACGGAGGAGCTCATCACCGTGCTCTCTCAGCTAAGGGGGCTTCGGGTCATTGCTCGCACGTCGGTGATGCCGTACAAGTCCTCGTCCAAAGGGGTCTCCCAGATCGGGGCGGAGCTTCGCGTTGCGTCGATCCTCGAGGGGAGCGTACGAAAGGCCGGGAATCGCCTGCGGGTGACCGCGCAGTTGATTGACGTCGAGTCCGAGGGTCATGTCTGGGCCAAGACGTACGACCGGGAGCTCGACGATGTCTTCGCGGTCCAAGCGGAACTCGCAACGCAAGTGGCAGAGGCCCTAAGAATCGAGCTGGGGACCGCCGAAGCCGCACGTATCGAAGCGAGACCCCCGGTGCGGTCAGACTCCTACCTCGCTTACCTGAAAGGACGGACCCTCCTGCACGGTACTCGTCAGCAGACCACTCTCCGGGAGGCTAAGGAGCAGTTTGAGCTCGCGATCTCCCTGGACCCCAAGAACGCAGCTGCCTACTCCGGCTTGGCCGATGTCACTCACGAACTGGGTTGGCACGGCTTGGGTCTTCCTCGAGCGAAATGGGACGAGACGGGTCGACGTTTGGTAGCTCGCGCGATTGAGCTCGACCCGAATCTCGCGGAGGCCCACGCGTCTCTAGGGTACATCCTCTGGGACGATTTCGACTACGTTGGGGCGGAGAAGGAGCTCAAGCTGGCCCTGTCGCTCAACCCGAGCTACTCCGAGGCACATGGCTCCTTGGGAGCTCTGCTGCAAGACAAAGACCGGGCGGACGAGGCCCTAATGGAACTCACGCTGGCCGAGGGAGCTGACCCCCTTTGGCTGGCCAACCTCGGTCAACTGGCTATGTTGCTCACGTGGCTCGGCCGCTTCGATGAAGCGCTCGTCAAGCTCCAGAGAATCGGCGAACTGGCGCCCTCCTGGCCATTCTACCATGGTGTCCTCGCGATGTACTGTCTTGCCCGATCCGATCGCGAGCAAGGCCTGAAGGAACTCAATCAGTTCGTGGAACTGTCGCCAAATCCGCGCGCGAAAGCGGCTGTCCGCGCCCTCTCCCACGCGCTGTCCGGGGAGAAGGAACAGGCAATAGCCCTCCTTCAGCATGAGGAGACGTTGCCGGAGTCCCCGGACACCGATTGGGTCGTCGCCCGTGCGTACGCCCTACTCGGCGATCTTGACGGGTGCTTTCGCGTCCTCGAGAAGATGGTGAAGTATCGCTACCTCTCGTTCCAACAGTGGCGACTTGACCCGCGGCTCGAGCACGTCCGAAGGGATCCGAGATTTCAAGGGTTGCTGAAGAAGATGAACCTCTCCTAACGGAAATCAGCCCGGACAGAGGTCCTCGTTCGAAAAGGACAGGTTTCGTACGGTTCGAAAGGATCTAGGCCTAGCCCTTCACGAACCGTGTACGATTGGCTGTCGATTCCAACCCAGAAAGAAAAAAAATCTCGGTCGTAAGGTTTAACCCCCGACCGTATTACACCTGCCCAGGTCTCCCGAGCGATTCGGAGATGCGAGGAGAGAAGGGTCGTTATGGCAAAGTCAGAGCGGAAAGGTTTTGGAACCCCGGATGAAGTTCGCAAGTTCGAAAAGGGCAAGGTCGAGCTCGTCAAGATCGGAGGCGGGGTCGTCGGGCGGTTGACGCTCGAGCCCGGCTGGCGCTGGTCTACCCACGTCAAGCCCGTTGCAAAGACGGAGTGGTGCGAATCTCCCCATTTCCAGTATCACGCCGCAGGTCGGCTTCACGTGAGGATGCGCGACGGCTCGGAGTTTGACGTCGGTCCCGGCGAGATTACGGCGCTACCATCGGGGCACGATGCATGGGTCGTGGGAAACGAACCCGTCGTGCTGATCGACTGGGCCGGGGCCAGTAACTACGCGAAGGAGTAGTCCGGTCAGGCACCGATTTCCGATCGGATACGAACGTTCTTGAACTGAAGGTGCTAAGAACGGTCATGCCCCTCTACATGGACACTCACCGAAAGGTGAAGGGAGTCACCGCCGCGGCCGTCGCGGAAGCCCACGCCAAGGACCTCAAAGTGCAGGGCAAGCACGGCGTGAACTATCGAAATTACTGGGTCGACGAGAAGACTGAGACGATCTACTGCTTGGTCGAGGCGCCGTCCGCGGAGGCTGCAGCTCGGGTCCATAAGGAAGCCCACGGTCTCGTCGCCGACGAGATTCACGAGGTCCACCAGGGCTGAGTTGGTTCTCTCGGCAGTCCCTCACTAGGGCCTGGAAAGGTACCCCTTTCGAATCTGTTCGCACGATCGATTCCCCCGGACAGGGACTTAATCTAATGGAAGCCGTTCGCGAGCCGTGGCCGGGACCCGACGCCTCGCCGCCATCATGTTCACCGACATGGTCGGCTACACCGCCCTCACTCAGGATAACGAGCAGCATGCACTCGCCCTGCTCGAAGTCCACCACCGGCTGCTGCGGCCGATCTTTCTGCAGTTCGGTGGCAGAGAAATCAAGACCATCGGCGACTCGTTCCTGGTCGAGTTCGACAGTGCGCTCGATGCGGCGAGCTGCGCGATTGCGGTTCAACGGCAGCTTGAGGATTATAATGCCTCCGCGTCCGAGCCGGACCGTTTCCGGCTACGGATCGGAGTTCACTTGGGCGATGTCGTCCATACCGAGAACGATGTGCTGGGGGACGCAATCAACCTCGCGTCCCGGATCGAGCCGCTCGCCGAGCCAGGGGGCATCTGCGTCTCAGAGCAGGTTTTCGCGCAGGTCAGGAACAAGATTCCGAACTCGTTCACGAAGCTGGCTCCTGTGGACCTCAAGAACGTCAGGTTCCCCTTGGATGTGTACAAGGTCGACCTCCCTTGGCAACGGACGGCGGAGGACGAAGCGAACCTCCCGCGAGGAACCGCTCGACGCTTGGCGGTCCTTCCCCTGGCCAACATGAGCCCTGACCCGCAGGACGAGTTCTTCGCAGACGGCCTCACCGAGGAGATCATGTCCGAGCTTTCCTCGGTTCCCGGACTCCGAGTCATCGCCCGGACCTCCGTGATGCGATTTCGCGGCGGGGCAAAGGGGGTCTCCGAGATCGGAAAGGAACTCCGGGTCGGAACTATTCTCGAGGGGAGTGTGAGACGAGCCGGGAATCGAATCCGTATCACCGCCCAGTTGGTGGATGCCGGAACAGAAGAGCATCTCTGGTCCGGCAAGTATGATCGAGAACTGGTGGACATATTCGCGATTCAGAGCGAAATCGCGAAGGAAGTGGCCGCCGCGCTCCACATCGCGCTACCCTCGGCCCCCACCACGGGGCGGCGCCGCCCCCCGAACATCAGCGCGTTCAAGGCCTACCTCCGGGGGAGGCATCTGTGGAATCGAAGGTCGGACGAGCATATTCGGGCCGCACTCCGATGTTTCGAGGAAGCTCTCCAGCTCGATCCCCAGTACGCGGAGGCCTATTCGGGAATCGCGGATTGCTACTCGATCCTGGTGGACTGGGGATCGATGCACCCCCAAGAAGGCTCTACGAAGGCGAGGGTCGCCGCCGAGCGCGCAGTACAGCTCGATGAGACGATGGCCGAAGCTCACGCTTCGCTCGCGCTCGCACTAACGAGGGAGTATCGGTGGGACGAAGGCGACCGGGAGTTCCAGCGGGCCACCAAACTCAACCCGATGTACGCGTCGGCGCACCAGTGGTATTACATGAATCTGATGTGCCGTGGACGCAGGGAGGACGCGGCACGCGAGTTGGCGCAGGCTGAGGAAGCAGACCCGCTTTCGCCGATCATCCTCTTCCACAAAGGCTACCTCGCCTGGGTCACCGGCAACGACGACGCTGCCTTATCGAGCTGGAACCGAGTTTCGGAGTTGGGAGAAGACCAGAGTGTCGTGGAGTTCCACAAGCTGGTGTTCTTCGCGCATCGAGGAATGCAAGCTGAGGCCCGCGAGCTCCTGCCCAAGCTGAACGACCTAGGCCGCGGGTGGATTGGAGAAGCGTTGCCGGCCGTAGCCCATGGGCTTCTGGGACAGCGGGAGGAGGCATCTCGGGAACTGGACGCCCTCTTGGCCACCGCGAAGGAACGCTATGTTCCCGCGTTCCGAATCGCCTGGGTGTATGCGGCGCTCGGAGACGCCGACAAGTTCTTCGAGTGGCTCCTCCGGAGCGCCGACGAAATGGGGAATAACCCGTACGAGTTCATTTCCTGCCCTGCATTCGAGAGGATGCGGGCCGACCCCCGGTTTCAGGTGTACCTTCGACGTTGCGCCCTCACGGGATAGCCCACGATTCGGACGGGAACCCTCAACGATGCGCTCGACCCTCACAAGACCTGTCCCTTACAGAAGCCACCCTTTTCCGGACACAAGGACGAACCGCGCGAGACTTGACCGTGGCGGCCGCGCCGGCTTCTTGAAGGACGGGCGCGACCGATGGAGGACCGCAATCAGCGCGCGGGACCAAGGGATTTTCGCGAGCCTGCCAGCACGTACCACGTGCTGCTACGTCTTGTCGGTCAAGTCCTCCGAGGTCCTGGGTGCGGTTCGTAGCGTCCAAGCGCGGGTCGTGGTCAGCGGCACAAACCCGAGCCGTTCCAGGATTGGACGACTGGTATCCCGTGCATCTACGGTGAGGAATCGGTAGCCCTTGCTCCGTGCGAGAACCGCGCGAGCCGAAACGAGGGCGCGATAGACCCCCCGGTGCCGATATGCGGGGTTAGTTCCACCCCCCCAAAGGCCTGCAAACGAACGCCCCGGGGTCATTTCAATTCGCGCTGACGCGACCGGGGTTCCTTCCGCGTAGGCCACGAACAATCCCTGGTTCGGATCTCTCACCATCCTCGAGTAGAGGGAAAAGACATCTCGGTCATCAGGCCCAAATGCAGCGTCCTTCGCGGTCACCGCGTCGCGGACCCCCGCATCGTCCGTGACTCGCCGGACCTCGGTCCCCGCCGGGGCGGCTCCCCCGGGGAGGCCCTCCCGCAGGTCGAACACGACCAGCGTCTCGGGTTCGTCGGGAACAAAGCCCGCGCCAGCGAGGATGGCATCGAGGTTCGCCGGCCGATCGTGACCGAACACTTTCCACTCGACGTCCGCTCTCGCCTCACGGAAGAGTTCGGCCTGCTCAGCGACCGCCTCCCGAGCATTGGCTTCCGTCAGGTCCGAAAAGAGGACGTAGTTCTCCCGGCCGACGATCCGGACGATTGACCCGACTCGTTCGACGCGCGACCCGGGGTCGGGAACGGGGTCCCGACGCATCTCGTTGTCGTAGATCGCCAAGACCTCGGCTGGGTGGGTCATCGCGCGGTCCAGTTTCATGCCCATATAAATGGAAGCATTTCGAGGAAGAGAATCGGAGTCGACGCCGGAAGAACCCGACAATTGTCCTGATCAGCGGGAGAGGGCAGGGGCCGCGTCCGCGCAGGCTTCATGAAGGACGCGCGCGACCGATGGACGACCGCAATCAGCGCGCGCAGAGACCGTCAAGCGAGCCTGGATGGACCCGACCGCCGGGTCTTATCAGATTCCTGCTCTTCCTAGCGTGATGACCGCGACGGGGCAGGGCCAGATCTGGATCGGTTCGATTGTCGTAGACTGCAGCGACCTCCCGCGGATGATTGCCTTCTGGCAAGAGGCCCTCCATTACGTTCCGAGAGATCCCCCCGAGCCCGATGGTGTCGTCCTGAAGGATCCCCAGGGTCGAGGTCCTAACCTCTCGCTGAACCTAACTTCGGAGGCGCCCTTGGACGACTATCGACTCCACTTGGACCTCTATTCTTCCGTCCCAGAGAAAGAGGTCGAACGGCTTCTTCGACTTGGGGCGACCCTCATGAAACCCGCCGAAAAAGGGCACGACTTTGTGACGTTGGCCGACCCGGATGGAAACCTCTTCGACGTAATCGACAAGAAAGGGTGGTCGTTCAGCCAACGCGCGTGAAGGCGCAGCTCGAATCGGCGCCCCCGCCGGCTTGATGTGGGACGCGCGCGGCCGATGACATGACCGCAATCAGCGCGCGGGACGAGTAGCCATTGTCCGCTTCCGCCCCGGGGAAACTCGGGGCCGTCCTTCCACGTCTCTTCAGAATCACAGTATCGGGGAGCTATATTGGCCCGAAACATTGACCGAGGGCCCAGCGAACACATAGAACCATATTGGAGGTGCTGTGGTGAAGCTGAACGTACCGCAGGACGAATTGGCCAAGTAGACAAGGCCATAGGAATCTATGATTTCGAAGACGGCGGCTCCGCCGTCCGTCGAAAACGTACCCCAAACGTGACTGCCCGTAGGGGGAGATAGGGTTGCCCCAGGCGGCGGTTGTGCTGGCTGGTGAGACTGCTGGTAATCGAAATAGCTCGGGACCGTCAGGGAAAAGGAATGGGTGACTGGGATTGTGGACAAAGCAATCAACGCTGCGACCACGACGACCACAATCACCACCACGATGACGCGGTTTCGAGTCCGGTGGCCGGGTTTTGACGAGGGGGGTTCGGCAGAAGCCGCCACGCGCGGTCATGGCGCTCGAGCGATATCAGAGTTGGCTTACGTGAGGTCACGCAGACTTCCTGCGCGGCCCGCGCGTTCGATGACCGACCGCGCGGAGCGCGCGGGGAGCCGCGGCCGCGCAGGCTTCATG
>Ga0187885_10003800_pt1 | contig 12902 bp, 10 predicted proteins | sample June2016WEW_20_1_3_FD_132970 | JGI IMG/M metagenome (GOLD analysis project Ga0187885, IMG submission 132970) | Peatland microbial communities from SPRUCE experiment site at the Marcell Experimental Forest, Minnesota, USA - June2016WEW_20_100 | ecosystem: Environmental > Terrestrial > Soil >... | reverse complement strand
CCACGCCATCCCCATCATCGTGCAGGAAGAGGCTTCGTTTACCCGGGCCCAATTCACCAATTTTCTGGAAGAGCACGGCATCGAGACCCGGACCCTGTTCGCGTCCATGCCTACTCAGTGTCCGGGGTTTGCCTACCTGGGTTACCGGCTGGGGCAGTTCCCCCAGGCCGAGTTCCTGGGGCGCCAGGGGATTCATATCGGAGTCCACCATGGCCTGGAGTTGGCAGATATGGAGTACGTCCTGGACACTATCCGGCGGTTTTTGGAACTCCATCAAAGTTAACCAAACCGAAATGATGCCCTTCTCCGGACATTAGGCAATTTTAACTATGCACAGACCCCTGACACCGACTCGGTACTCTCTGCCCAAGGCGGGGGGCGCCTCCAAGGTCTCCAGGTCCTGATGGTTTATCCCCAAGGCCTGGATCTGGTGCTGGTAAATCCGGGAGGGCGGGTCCGGACTTACCAATCCCTGGGAGACACGCTGGCTGCAGTGGAGCCGCCGGTGTGGGCCGGCATGCTGGCCACCTACGTGCGCCGTCAAGGGTTTACGGTGCGATTGCTGGATGCCAATGCCGAAAACCTGGGGGTGGACGAGGTGGTGGACCGGGTCCGGGAAATGGCCCCGCGGCTGGCGGCTATCGTGGTTTATGGTCACCACCCCTCGGCTTCCACTCAGGTAATGCCGGCCACCAGCACCCTGTGCCGGGCGCTTAAAGAGAAGCAGCCCCACCTGAAGATCCTGTTGGTCGGCGGCCATGTGGCGGCGTTACCGGAACTCACCCTCAGGGAGGAGGAAGCCGATTTCGTCTGCGGCGGGGAAGGGCCGGTAACCCTGGTGGAATTGCTTCAGGCCCTGTCGTCCCCTCGGCCGGATTTCGCCAAGGTGCATGATCTCTGGTTCTTTAACGGTCCAGAGGTGTGCGCTACTGCGGCGGCGCCCCTACTTCTGGACCTGGATGATCTCATGCCGGGACCGGCCTTGGACCTCCTGCCCATGGAGAGGTACCGGGCTCACAACTGGCATTGCTTCGGCTATAGAGACCGCCAGCCTTACGCCGCCTTTTACACCAGCCTGGGATGTCCCTTTCGTTGCACATTCTGCTGCATCCAGGCTCCCTTCAAACGGGGGGAAGCGGCCGGGGGTTATAAGGCCGGGGTCAACAGCTATCGGCGCTGGAGCCCCCTCACGGTCCTGGCTCAGATCGACCAACTGGTGAATGAATACGGCGTCAGGCACCTCAAATTGGCCGACGAAATCTTTGTCCTGCATCGCCAACACGTGAAAAGTATCTGCGATCTCCTTATCCAGCGGAGCTATGACCTCAATATTTGGGCCTATGCCCGGGTAGATACGCTGCAGGATCCGTCCCTGGTGGAGAAATTGCGGCGGGCCGGAGTTCGGTGGTTAGCCCTGGGGATTGAGGCCGCCAATGCCCGGGTACGGGACGGGGTGCAGAAAGGCTACCGCCAGGAAGATATCTTCCGCACGGTTAACGCCTTGCGTGCGGCTGATATCAACATTATTGGCAATTTCATCTTCGGATTGCCGGACGATAACCTGGAAACCATGCAGGAGACCCTGCAGTTGGCCCTGGACCTGAACTGTGAGTTCGCCAATTTCTACTGCACCATGGCCTATCCGGGGTCGCGGCTTTATGAGGAAGCCCGGCGCCAAGGGTGGCCCTTGCCGGCCAGCTGGAGCGGTTACTCCCAACTGGCAGTGGACACTTTACCCCTGCCGACGCGGTTTTTGAGCGGACCGGAGGTCCTCCGGTTTCGGGACCAGGCCTTTCAGATTTACTTTAATGCTCCTGCTTATCTGGAAATGATCTCCTGCAGATTCGGTCCGGAAACAGTGGAGCAAATCAAGGAAATGACGGCAAACAAGATCGTGCGCCAGTATGCCGAAGATTGATCTCGCATCCGGCAGCCGTGGGCGAAGATGCTTATGATACGGCAATCCAAGTCAAGTACTTTTTGGGAAAAGCGAGGCTGGCGACGCTACATCGGGCCCAAGCGGCTGATCCTGCTCGGAATTTTTGGGGTCGGCCTGGCGGCCCTGCATTACCTGCGCCTCCATGGCTACCTGACCCCGGAGCTGGTGTTCCGGTTCATCCAGGGACACCCGGTTAGCGCCCCCTTGCTATTCCTCGCCTTTTACATCATCTCCACTATTTTCCTGGTCCCCACCTTTCCCTTGAATCTGGGGGCCGGGGTCCTCTGGGGCCCGTTTTGGGGCAGTATCCTGGCGACGTCAGGCTTCCTGGGCGGAGCCATCCCCGCTTTTCTCATTTCCCGGACGACCCTGGGGCAACCTCTGGCCACGCGGTTCAACAATCGGTTTCTCCTGTGGCTGCAAACCGAGCTGGATACCCGGGGCTGGAAGGTGGTGGCCTTTACCAGGCTCAATCCCATTTTTCCCTCCGGCGCTCTTAACTTCGTGTTCGGCCTGAGCTCTATTTCATTTGCCACTTATGTTTGGGCCACCTTGGTTTTTATTTATCCACCTTCCCTGGCTTTTGCCATTATCGGATATTCCTCCGGGCAGTTTCTGTTACAGGGGCGGGCTGGGGATCTGTGGAAGGCTATCATGTTCGTCTCCCTGGCGGTGACCGCCTTATTCCTCATCCGTCCCCTGGTATCCCTGTGGTATCAAAAAAACAACCAGCCTGCCGGCGGGAATTCCGCCAGTCAAAGGATTGGAGTGTATGAAAGTAAGCCTGTTGGTAATGACCCTGAATGAGGTCGAAGGCCTGAAGGCCATCATGCCTCGCATCAAGCGAGACTGGATAGACCAAATCATCGTGGTGGACGGAGGCTCCACCGATGGCACCATTGAATGGGCCCGGGAGCAAGGCTACCAGGTTTATATCCAGCAACAACCGGGCTTCCGGCACGCTTACGTGGAGGTCTTGCCCTATGTGGAGGGTGATGTCATCATTACCTTCAGTCCGGATGGCAACTCCATCCCGGAATTGATCCCGGAATTGGTGGCCAAGATGGGGGAAGGTTATGACATGGTCATTGCTTCCCGATACCTGGGGGAAGCCAAAAGCGAAGACGACGATTTGCTCACCGGCTTCGGCAACTGGCTGTTCACCAAAACCGTTAAGGTGCTCCTCGGAGGCAACCTCACCGATGTGATGGTCATATACAGGGCCTACAAGAAACAAATCATCGACGACCTGGAATTGGACCAGGATAAGTGGTACACCACACCGGAAACCCTCTTCGGTTGTAAAATCGGCTGGGAGCCTTTGCTATCGGCCCGGGCGGTCCGCAGAGGGCTGAAGATGACCGAGATCCCCGGCGATGAACCGCCTCGCATCGGCGGGGAAAGAAAGCTCCGCATCTGGCGCTGGGGGGCGGCACTCTATTTCCAGATCTGGAGGGAATATTTTCTGGCATGCCTGGAGGCTATTACCAAGCCTCGTAAATAACTACGGTAAATTTTCATGGTGCTCTAATCACTTTAACCTGGATTATGCCACAAGAATTGCCTAAAATAAGCATAACTATATGATATAAGAAGGAATAATAGGCAATTTCAGGAATCCAAGGTGCTCATCAATGGTGAAAGCCGGAAAGAGGTGGTGCGGCAGGATTTTAACCGGGTTATCAGGATCAATTTTCATGGTGCTCAAATCACTTAAAACACCGGTCTTCTCCTGATGCGAGAAGGGAACGGGCCTTCTTAATGTCAGACTCTCGGGCCGGAGAAATGGCAACAAAGGCCGGCAGATAGCCATCGTGGTCCAACAGGGTGTGCAGCTTGAGGCCGCCCTTGGTGCGGCGGAAGGCAGCCCGGGGATAGAGCGACAGACAAAGGCTCACCACGGTGGCGTCCACGCTGTAGAGCTTGTTTTTGGATTTGAACCTATTACACAACCCCAGGTATCGGCAGATGGTTAGGAGGAAGTTCGGATAGAAAACCATGCACCACATCAAAGTGATGGCGGTCAAAAAGCTTCCCAGAAAATACACCGTTTGTTATAAAGGACGAGGGTCGGTGAAGTAATCACTCCCCCCTTTTCGAGGGTCAAGAAAATTTTATCTTCATTTTGAGCGTATTAAGGATGCCCGAAGAAAACAAGCTTAAAGTATATTTTAACGAATTTAATGTCTTGATGGACAAAACGGCCTATCTGCCCCTGGTGTCGGGACTGCTGCAGGCCTACGCTCAGACCTCGCCCCTGGTGCGGCAATATTACGAGTTTATGCCATTTTTATTTCGCCGGGACAAGGTTGAGGCCATCCTGTCCCAATATGAGTCCCCCGGGGTGGCAGCCTTTTCGGTGTCGATGTGGAATGAACAACTTTGCCTGAGGGTGGCGAAAGAGGTGAAGGCCCGTTGGCCTGAGTGCCTAATTATTTTTGGAGGGCCGCAGGCACCTTTCCATCCCGCTTATTATTTTGTGCGCCACCCTTTCATTGACGTGACCGTGCGCGGGGAGGGGGAAGGGGCCTTCAGGGATATTTTGGAGCGGTGGGTCGAATCGCAGAATTTTGGGCCCATTCCGGGAATTTCCTGGCGGGAGCCGAAAACCGGCCACTGCATTTACAGTGAGGCAGAAAGGCCGCTGCCCCAGGACCTGGATATCTACCCGTCCCCTTATCTATCTGGGTTGTTCGACAGCCTGATTAATGAACCGGGCGGGTGGCAATACCAGGCCATCATCGAAACTAACCGGGGCTGCCCGTACCGTTGTACCTACTGTTTTTGGGGACAGGGGGGATTAAGTCGCAAATTCCGCTTCCATTCTCTGGAACGTATCAAGGCCGAGATCGAATGGGTCGCCCGTAACCGAATCCTTTATCTCTTCAATGCCGATTCCAATTTCGGATTCCATACTCGGGATTATGGAATCGCGCAGTTTCTTGTGCAAACTAAAAAGAAATATGGGTTTCCGGAAAAATTCCGGTCATGTTACGCTAAGAATTCCAGTACTAATATTTATCGGATCGCCAAGCTGTTACATGGCTATCAAATGGAGAAGGGTATTACTTTAAGCCTCCAGTCCAATTGTGTGGAAGCATTAAAAAATGTGCGCCGCCAAAATATCAAGATAGAGTCTTTTAAAGAACTCCAGTTACGGTTCAACCACGAAAATATCCCGGTTTATACCGAATTGATTCTGGGTCTCCCCGGCGAAAGCTATCAGTCAATGGTGGAGGGAATAGAGGAAATCTTGACGTCCGGCTTAAGAAATCAACTCTTTATTTATCAATGCCAGGTTTACCCCAACTCGGAATTGGCCGACCCGGAGTACCAGAAGCGGTTTGGCATCATCACCAGGCGTCTAACCCTGAACGAAGTGCACGGAGAGATCCATCCGGCTGACTCCATTCGCGAATACGAAGACATCGTGATCGCCACATACTCCATGACCGTGGAGCAGTGGCGGCAGATGTCCCTGTTGTCCTGGGTGACCATGCTCCTGCACTCCCTCAAAATGGGATATTTCATCTTGTTCTACCTGCATCATCGGTTTGGGTTGCGGTTCACCGATTTCTTGATTTATTTGAGCCGGGGTTCCCGGGAATGGCCGGCCGGTTCCATCTGGCAACGGGAAATAGGGCTTTTTGAGGAAAGACTGGACCGCATCATGGCAGGGCAGGGCCGGGGCAACGAAATGCCCGCCTATGGGACCATTTACTGGGATGAGGAAGAGGCCGCGTTCCTCAGGTTATCTTCTGAGTTGGAGGAATTCTATGGGGAGATGAACGCCATGACCGCCCGGTTTCTCGCCACCAGAGACATGCTATATGACCCGGCGGAACTAAAGGAGGCCATCTTATACCAGCGGTTATGCATGCCTTCACCTCGGGCAGTCTCTCTGACCGAATGGCGCTTTACTATTAATTTCCCTGAATACTTTGTCTCCGAATTGTCCGGTTTTCCCGTGGCCCTCAAACCCGAACCGCAAGTCATGGTGATTAACAGCCAGGATTATGGCGGCGATCTCAAGAGATTCGCACGCGAAAAGCTCCTGTGGGGGCGAAAAAGTGGCACTATCCTCCAGGAGCATGGGTTTACCGTTGACCAGCCATCATCCCCGGACAAATAATAGGCAATTTCAGGCAGTCCGAGATGCTCATCAATGGTGAAAGCCTGAAAGAGGTGATGCGGCCGGATTTTAACCGGGCCATCAGGATCAATTTTCATGGTGCTCAAATCACTTAAAACACCGGCTTTCTCCTGCTGCGAGAAGGTAATGGAAAACTTGAAGAACCTTGCAGCCAGATGCGATTCCGGTTTCCGACGGAGTTGTTGAGATGGATGAATCACCTGCTACTTCTTCCAAGTTGGGCATTATTCTATCTATAGGTCTCGGTTGCTGCCTCTTTTTATATCAATTTGGGGTACACATCCTCGATCCGACTAATATTGCTTTCATATTTCACCTGCGAGGCGATCTCGCGACGAGTTACCTTGGGTGGGCTTTTTCACGTGGTGAGCCCTGGTCTTTCCCTTTAGGAAAGATTACGAATTATATGGCTCCCATCGGTACTTACGCCGCATATGTCGTTCTTAACGAACTTGTCTGGATGCCATTCAAATTACTGTCCCCCCTTCTCCCGGTGGATTTTCAATATTTCGGTTGGTGGCTCCTTGCTGGTAATTGCCTGCAAGCTTATTTCGGTTATCGCCTCATGAGGTTAATAACCTCCAATATCTTTGAACAGCTTCTTGGAGTCGGTTTTTTCCTGCTTAGTCCGCCACTCTTATTTAGCATTTTTTATGGCAGTGATTTCCTTTATACTCACTGGCTCATATTGGCAGGTTTGGTTATTTATTTCGAAAATTATTCGGGAATTTATAGTAATAAGCTGATTTTATATTGGTCGATATTGATATTTTGTGCTTTTACGATTTGCGCCTATTTTGGCCCCATGGTGATTGGCCTTGCCCTGGCATTTTATATCCGCCTTTTCATCTGGTCTCCGGCTTACAGATCAAAAGCAGCGCTGAGTATATCTGTATTTCCATTAATAATATTTGCTTGTTATATTATCTTTGGTTATTATAAGGCAGGAATATATTATAATAACTTACCTGATTATGGAGTTTCTTCACTTAATCTCAATGCCTTTATCAATCCATTTGAATATTCTTCTTTTTTGCCGGGCTTGCCTTATCGACTGGGTCAGGCAGGTGGAGGTTCTAGCTATTTAGGGTTGGGAATAATGATATTAGTATGCTACGGAGTCATTCATTCAATTATTTGGCCACCAACGATTGAGCGTATCAAATACTTACTACCATTGCTTTTCGCGCTATTTTTATTCTTTATTTTCGCAATTTCTAATAAGGTAATTTGGGGCAATACGGTGGTTTTCAAATATTATCTGCCTGAGCCATTACTGAAAATAGCAAGTATGTTTAGGACATCGGGACGTTTCGGGTGGCCTTTGTTTTATGCCATACTCTTTGGATCACTATTCTGTGTCACCGCGCTGAAGCGAAAAAGCTTATCGGTCTCGGTGATGTGCATCTGTTTGGCGGTCCAACTGGCGGATATTCACCGATTGTTATATTTGCCCGATTTCCACACCACCGGTCCGGTGGTTTCACCTCTAAAATCTCCATTATGGCAGTCGGTGGGGACTAAATTCAATAGAGTCATTGTTTATCCCCCTTTCGTTCGAACAATGACCAATGATGAGGATTGGGAATATTTGGCGCTATATGCCTATAGACACCATATGTCAATCAATACTGGATTTGCTGCCAGATTTCCAATTAATGAAATGAACGTTAAAAAAGAAGAGCTAAGATCAGCACTACAAAAAGGAGATTTAGATACCCAAAGTATTTATATCTTCGCGGATCCCCCCGCTTCCGAGGCGGTGCAGTCATTTCCTCGCTGGAATCAATGCGCCCTGGTTGACGGCTTCATCGTCTATACGCGCGATGATCACTTCTTTAATGGATCTAACAGAATAAAAATTGAACCGCTTACTCTTTATGATTTCTTTAAAAAATTTGAGCAAGACACTATCCTGATTGCTGCCAGAGAATATCTTGCCCCGGTGTTGTTACCTGAAGATGTTAAGAAATATTTGCAAGAAAAGGATTCCAGGCTGCCGGGTCTCCTTTTTCCGGGATCTTATGTGGGGATATTTAGCCACGGCGCCAAGATTTTCGAGAAAATCGATGATAAGGGCGCGGTAAGGATTGAGCTGCGGAAGGGGGAACTTATCGGGAAGGACAGGTTAACCAAAGATATTGTCTTGTATTCCGCGGGCGTCCCCTTCGGCAACCAGGCATCCATAAAAGTGGCGGGAGTAGAGCAATCCAGGAACCGGGGCGGCCTCAATATGGTGGTTCTGAACGAGGATGGTGCTGTTCTGGCGTCCACCATTTTTGATGTAAAGACCGGCAGTAAGATAAATTTGTGCACCAGAGTGGTCTCGCCTGGAAATCTAGTGAAAAAGCCACCGCCGTTTTCTGCCCAACCCTCCGATTTTAAAAATTATTAACATTAACCTGGATTATGCCGCAAGAATTGCCTGAAATAAGCATAACTAAATGATATAAGAAGGAATAATACGCAATTTCAGGGGGTCCAAGATGCTCATCAAGGCCAGGCTGAAGATGGGGGTTTTGGCCTACAACCTCCTGCATATGATCCGGCAGTTCTATGTCAGGGTGGAAGAAGTTAAGCAGTCCATGGACTGGCTGATCAAGCGCTTGATCAAAGTGGGGGCCAAAGTCTCTTATCACGCCCGAAGGTGGTAAGTACATGAAGCCTCCGCTTATCCCCTGGCTCACCATTACAGGGCGGTGCTGGCCTGAGGTCCTTAAGCTCCATCGCAGTGAGGTATCCAGATACTGAGGAGCAGGTATGCCAAAATTTTTAAAAAAATTACTCTTTCAGAGAGATTTGTGCTGTCATGCCTTCCACGAAACAATTTGGTTAAAAAAGAGGAAACTTGTCGGGGTTTAACGTGGTTAGAGGGCTCCAAGAACCCATTTTTTCGACTGCGGGGCCAAGGCGGCCGCATAATCTCAGATGAAACAGGCCTTGAGCGCGGTATTATGCACAAAGGTTGAGAAAAAATTGGTGAACCACAAGATGAGAATGGATTTATGAAGACCCCCCAATTGGATCTATTATTAATAGCTCCCGCTCCCATCTTTTATGCCATTCCTTTGGGAATTATGTCAATCGCCTCCTATGTTCGGTCCAAGGGGTTCTCGGTGGAAATCCTGGTGGATAATATCTGGGGGCTGAAAAAGAGACTCGCAAAGATGGACCTGCGCCGAACCGTGGTGGGGTTTTCAGCGACCACGGACATCGTGGAAGACGCCATCGAACTGTGTGACTGGCTAAAAACCAGGCAATCGCCGGAAATTTATTGCCTGCTTGGAGGTGTCCACGCCACGTCCATGCCTCGAGAAACCCTGGCGGCACCTAGGTTGACTGCCTGGTTCAGGGGGAAGGCGAGGCCACGGTACTGGAGATACTAGAGCGCTTCTCGGGCGGTTCGGGCGGGCCGCACGGTATTGCTGGCACCTGGGAGCGGGGTTAGGATGGGCAAATCTTGCCGGGTCCGCCCCGGGGCCTGCTTCCCGACCTGGATGCCTTGCCCTTTCCAGCCTTTGATCTGGTGGATTTCAACCTCTGGAAAGGCGGTATTTGCACCGGGGAGGTTCATTTAAAGAGGGTGGGCACCTTGCTCACCAGTCGGGGCTGCCCTTATAATTGTGTTTTCTGTGGGTCAAAGAGCATGTGGCAGCACAAGATCCGGGCTTACTCCAGCCGCTATTGCCTGGATCTTATGGAGGAACTCATAGAACGTTATCAGCTGGATGGGTTTTCTTTTTTAGATGATGAACTGGTGGCGGATAAAAAGAGGATCCTGGAATTCTGTGGCGAGATCAGGCGTCGGGGTCTCCAGAAAAAGATTAAATGGGAAGCGCATTCCACGGCCACTTCCGCGGGTGAGGAAGTCTTTCGCGCCATGCGGGATGCGGGCTGCCTAAACATCCGCATCGGCTTGGAGTCAGGATCAGACAAGATATTAAAGTTTTTGAAGAAGGGGCAGGCAACAGTCGAAAAAAACTATAGTGCCGTAACATTGGCTAAAAAAGCCGGGCTTCCTGTTTTTGGCTCATTTATTATTGGTTCACCAGACGAGACAGTAAAGGATATAGTTGACACCATTCATTTCATCAAGGACAGTGGATTGACTAGTTGTGCGGTTTTTATAGCAGTTCCTTACCCTGCCACGGAATTATACGACATTTGCCGGCAAAAAGGATACCTTAAACCTGGCCTAAGCTATAAGGATTATGTGGTTGAAGGACCTAATGCCTCCTCCATCGTCCGCAATGAAACCTTTTCTTTTGAGCAATTGGATGCAATCAAAAGATTCATACATATTCATGTGGTTGAACCCCTGAATAATAATTTAAAAATTGAATCTCTTGATTTTAAGAATGAGATTGAGAATATAATAAGGGGCGATTTATCGCGTACTGATTATTCCCAGGCAAGAAAAGTTATAAAATCATGCATGAAGATTACTCACCGTATTACAACAGCTATAAGAGACCCTCATATGATTCTGTATTATTTCTCAAGACGCTATTAGTGTCCAATCATAAAGGCTTCTGGAGAATTAACCTCGGATTTGTTGGCGTTTTTCATCAATCTGACTAATAAGCGAGGAAGGACCGGGTAAAATAATTTCATCCGCCCATTGCGGGGATAACGTCTGCTGGGGATTGCCAGTTATTTCTTCTAAAATCAAATCTAGGGTCTTAAGTCTGAATCGAAATTAACATGAAAAGCAAAAAGCTTATACCAATAAAGATTAATTGGCATAATTCATGGAGGCATGGGAAAGGCCAGTAAATGATTAATGATTCTTCAGTCGGTTTTCTATCTGCTCGCTAATGTATTGCGCCGCCAGGGCTTGGCCCAGAGCCCTCCAATGCCCATCGCTGGGGAGAAAGTACAGCTTATTTAACGCCTCGCTCGAAGCTGCCAGGGTCGGAGTTAACGATAATAACTCTCCTCCTTGATTTTTGATAATACTCTCAATGGTTGCTTCATCCTGAGATTTCTCATGAGTCTTTCTAAATAGTTCCACCTCCGGTGCTATAGGCAAGTAAAACATCATAAACGAACTTCCGGAATTTCTAACCGATTCCAGCAAGTTCCTCAGATAGATTTCAGTCAGTCTCACACTTTCTTGGTTGGCGTAGCTCTGGCCCCGATTCGGATAGAAAATTACCAGGGAGCCCTCCTTAAGGGCTTTTGGGTTAGTATGATTGAGAAACCATGTAATGCCAGCTTTCTTGACCAAATTAGCCGCCTGGGACCAAGAAATCAACCAGTTATAGCCAGGCAGATTGAACAGCAGATTTTTGATAAGTCCTTTAGATCCCTGCAAAGATTTGGGGGTAATTTCCCCGTTGTCAGCAACCGAATAATACTGGCCGCGGGAGTCATCGACAAAATTTTTGCCCAGAAAGCTAAATACGGTCAGGTCAGGTTTAAATTTAGATCCCAGGACTTGAAAAAACTTCAAAGCATAATCAGTACCCCGACCGCTATTCCCGGCGTTGATCACTTCCACCGAGATCTTCTCAGAGATCAGGTGTTTTTCGGTCAGATAGGGAAAGGTTTGGTCGTCATTCACCCCGAATCCGTAGGTGAAGGAATCGCCCAAAAACAGAATGCGGTGGTCCGTATGCCTCTCAAATTTATATTCTTTACTGCCGCGGAGACCCAGCGAATTATGGCTATAGGTATGATCGAACACCCCGGGCCAGATCTTGCGGCCTTGCTGATTGGGGGTGGGAATTTCTCCCAGCTGCGGGTCAAAAACAAACCGGATAGGAGCCACTTCCTGGGGGTTATAAAATCTCACATATAATTCAATGATCCCAAAGGAGAATGCCACACAAACAATGACCAGGAGGACTTTGGAAAGAATATTCTTCACAGCGATACCCCGAGATTATGCGGCCGCCTTGGCCCCGCAGTCGAACAATGGTTACGGGGACCTCTTTGCTCCATTGAGAATCCCCCAAAGGTACCATGCCTTAAGCCGACTCCTATCCTCGATGGTATAGTTTCGCTATAAAATCCCAATCATTTTCTCCTCCGATTGATAATCTAGGCGACAGCCCTTGGCTATGCCGTCAAAAAATATTTTGAAAGCCTACTCCTAATGATTTTAACCAGAAATTATCCTCTTTTTGTCGCCAAATTTTCTCATGGGATGCATAATAGCATAAATTTCATTGGAAAAAATAATTTGCTAAAAAATTCACTCAGTTAACCTATGACCTGCCCCCAGCCCGCCGGCACCCAGTGCATACGGGGCAGGCCGAGCACGTCCCACCATCATGCCCTGAAATTTTTACCGGCCAATCCTTGCGGCCCCCGCTTCCCCTCGGGCCGTAGTGCCTCCTTGTTGTTAAAAACTTATGTTCTGGGACGTCTGACCCGGCAACAGGCCTGGCGAAGGGCTTTTACTACGAGATCCTGCTCCGTGTCGGTCATTTGGGGGTATAAGGGGAGAATAATTGACTGATCCTGCGCTTTTTCACTGTGGCGGAGATGGGGGCATGGCTGCCGAACCGGGTGAGGGCGTCGATTGCACTGAGGACAGAACCAAACCTCTTGTTGATAAGCCGGCTCCCGATGTGCGCACATGATGCCCCTGCGGGAGGCGACCCCCTGATTCAGGAGCGATTGCATGACCTGTTTCTGGTCCAATTGATCTGCCAACCGTATGCAGAAACTCTGCCAGTTGCTCCGGGCCCAGGATGGTTCCGCGGGTAAAATGACATCTTTCTGGTCCGAGAGCAGTTCGCGATACCGTGCCGCCAGCAGCCGCCGGCGCCTGAGAATCTCCGGCAACTTCAGCAGTTGTTG
>Ga0187885_10003783_pt1 | contig 12927 bp, 10 predicted proteins | sample June2016WEW_20_1_3_FD_132970 | JGI IMG/M metagenome (GOLD analysis project Ga0187885, IMG submission 132970) | Peatland microbial communities from SPRUCE experiment site at the Marcell Experimental Forest, Minnesota, USA - June2016WEW_20_100 | ecosystem: Environmental > Terrestrial > Soil >... | reverse complement strand
CACGCCGTCTCCCTTTTTCTTACGGGTAATTCTGTAAACGGATATTTTGTCTATTTGATTCCAGATGGAACTGGAGTCCATTGGCGTATGGCAATGACCGGGTCAGCCGCAGACGGAGGGCCGCTATACACCGCGCCGGGGACCTCTGGAGAGGTTCTGATAATGAGTACTGGAGGCGGTCCGGGTAATGTCGCTCCCTGGCCAAACAACTGGTTCTGGAGCCATCCCTCGCCTGATTGGTGGGCTACGCACGTAGTGTTCAATAATGCAGGGGACGATAATGCCCCAGGGGTCTCTTATCTAAATGTACTGACGCATGCATTCGATGCTGCTAATTATCTGAACGATTGGGGATTCGAGCATAATGACTGGCACGGTTTCACGGATTATTCCGTGTCTTCGTACACGCCTTATAAGACCCCCAATGACGGGCTGGGAGAAAGAATCACGAGCCAGCGTTACAACGACACGACTTTGCAGGACATTACGGTAGTCTGCCTCACCTATACACGATATAACGGCGGAACGAACTACAGCACGCTTCCCAGGCCCGCCACGAGTCCGGATGGCACTAAGGTCATGTGGTCCAGCGAATTTCTCAACTCCGTGCCGGACCATAACGACGTCGTCTGGGCTGTGGTTCGATATCCGTTGCCTCCGCTGAACCTGCGGGCGTCAGCATCATCGGGCGGTTTTCAACTCACGTGGGATCGCCCGAGCTACAGTACCAGAGGGTGGCCCAATGAGCAGTCGGATTCTCCTCCCAAATCGAAGGAGATCAAAGGATATCATGTGTGGACCAGCCCGGACGGCAGTTCGAATTGGAGTGAACTGACGGGTGCGGCGGTCACAATGGAATCGTTTACGGTTACACAATCGAGGGGGACCACGGGATACTATGCGGTCACCTCGGAGGAGTACAGCCGGCTCGAAAGCAGGAGTCTGTCAGAGATCCGGCGTGTGTCGATCGATGCCAGCGGCAACGTCAGCGACACTCAGTTTGCACCCTCAGGAAAGGTCAACTTTTGGACCACTCCACCCGCTGCGCCTCGGGAAAACACGGCTACGGTTCACGCCGGAGGGCCCTACCAGCTCTCCTGGACTGAACCCGGCGATTCCAAGATACGCTACTACAACATCTATTATTCCACCTCAGGAACCCCTTCCGCGATTCAGGCCAACCGGATTGCCTCGGTGCCAGTGGGCACATCCAAGTATCTGGATTGGCTTGCCGATCACAGCATGCCAGGATACTATCGCATCACTTCGGTGGATCGGCAAGGCAACGAGGGCCAGTCAGCGGGGCCGCAACCTCCTCAAAATCTACAGATCCGATAATCAGGCAGGATGATTCATAAAGGCGCCCGAGCGCCGATCAGGTACGGGCGCGGAGCACTTCTTGTCACCGTCGGCACCCCTGCAAAATTGGGGACAGTCACGAGTGGCACTCAGTTAAGCGTTCGCGGACGAGGTCAGGCAGGAAGATGACCCTGAAGGGTCAAACAGTGGAAGCCCAGGGCGCAAGCCCTGGGGAAACGGTGCAGTCCGAGTGGAGCCCTGCAAGGGCGGCACAGGCTGCTTCGTCCTTACAGGGCTCTCTCACTCTTTGTTTCCACGTTCTCCCAGGGTTTGCACTCTGGGCTGGCGCTGTTGAACCCCTTTGGGGTTCGTTATCTTAGTGCCGTTCGTGACTGTCCGCAGTTTCGAGATCAACAAGCCAAACCACCTCAATGTGGCGCTCGCAGGCCAGCGTTGGAGTGGTGTGATTCAGCATCGATAGGAATTCTATGGCAGCGCTTCATCTGGGAGATGAGGTAAAGCTGGTTGGCAAGCAGTCGGCGATTTACGGGCTGGGCCAGTCATTATCGCGCGCGGTCGGTTTCTTTATGATCCCCGTGTACACGCACTACCTCACGCCGGCCGATTACGGCAGCCTGGAATTGATCGAGGTTGTCAGCAACCTGCTGGCGCTGGTTGTGGCGTTGGGAGTCGCTTATGCCATGCCCCAGTTTTATTATGCAGAAAAGGACCAGCGCGCGCGAAATCAGGTTGTGTCGACCATCCTGATTGGCTTTGCCCTGCTGACTCTACCGATTGTCATTATCGGCATGCTGTTTTCGCGCCCTCTGGCGGGCCTGATATTCCAGGTTCCGGGTTTTGCTATTCCGCTGGGCCTGACCATCAGCTCTACCTGGTTTGGAGTTCAGTGCCAGGCTATTGCAACCTATCTGCGCCTGCGCTACATGGCAAAGACATTTGTCGTGGTTTCGACCGCTCAGTTGGTCCTCGGCCTGTTGCTGAACATTTATTTCGTCGTATTTCTCCGGATGAGTTTTGTCGGCATCTGTTATTCCACGTTTATCTCCCAGTTTCTAGTGGCTGTTCTGGCGACGTTTGTCATCCTCCGCAGGACCTACGTGCGGCCTTCATGGGGTATGCTAAAACGGCTGGTATTCTTCGGATTGCCTCTGGTCCCCTTGCGTCTCGCATCCGACATGGGCACAGTGACGAACCGATTCTGCCTGCGCTATCTGGCTTCGCCAGACCCCATGGTAGGATTCGCGCTCGTGGGACTTTTTTCTCTGGCTAACAAGCTTGCGGTTGTGATCAACCGTTTTGTCAATATCCCATTCAATTCCCTCTGGGTGCCGCGATGCAGGGAACTGCTCTACGAGAACGAATCTGATGCGAAACCCGTAATTGCAAGAATCTGCACCTATTCGACGCTGGTTTCCGCCTACATCGCCCTCTTTATCGCCGCTGGCGGGAAACCTGTCATCCAGATCATGGCCGATTATTCGTACCGCGACGCTTACGTCGCGGTGCCGATCCTCGCCCTGGCTTTCGTCGTCCTGGGCATGGAAAACCATTTTATGATAGGCATCACCTATCGAAACAAGACGGCATGGGGCCTGGTAATCGGTCTGATCACGCTTGCTCTCATCCTTCTGGCCAGTTTCATTTTGGTTCCCCGCTACGGATTGATGGGGGCTGCGATTGCGCATCTGACGGCGTACTGCAGCAGGACGATTCTGCTGTACATATTGAGTCAGCGTGCGTTTTCGATCCCCTTCGAGACGCGGCGCATCTTTGGCATTTATGGCATGGCGGCGCTTCTCTATGTCGCCGCCTCCACCATTTGGTTCCATTCCGTGATCGTGACCCTGATGATTCGTTTTTGCATCGCTGCCGTGTTTCCCGCCGCTCTGGCGGCCTTCGGTTTCTATCATCACCAAGAGCTGGTGGCTGCCCGGGAGTATTCGATGCAGATCTTGCGGTTCACTTATGCGAAATTTCATCCTGCGCTCAAGGCAGAAGCAAAAATGCAGGCGCAGGACTAGGCCTTGCCTCAGTAAAGACATATGAGCCATCCATGATGCGAGAAGAGAACGCGAGCACAGACAATGGGGTCGAAGTTGACAGTTTGGACGTTTGGCTGGCCGAGGAACCGGCGCAACCAGCGGAGGAAGCGGAAGGGGAAACCCGCAAGGGCAAGATCGGTCTGTGGATGACCTCGCTCTACGTCGGCCTGTTTATCATTCGTCCTTGGGAAGTGATGTTTCCGATGTTGGGCGCGCTGCATTTTGAGCGCTTCTTTGCGATTTTCATGCTGATTTGTGTTGCCCTGACCACCGGTTTTCGATTGCGCCTGACCTTTCAGAGCATCACAATCATCGGATTTGTGGCCGCGGGAGGGATATCGACTATTCTCTCCTATAACCCGGCATTGGCTTGGGAGAACTACTATCCTATTCTCACCGTCTTGGTCTGTTACATCGTCATGATCTCCGTAATTCGTCGTCCCAACGAATTAGTCTTCATTCTCATCTCCTACATTTTTTTCATGGGACTCTACCTTTCCAAGGCGCTGTGGGAGTACTTCGTCAATGGACAACGCTACTACGACCAGGGCGTTCATCGCCTGGGCGGAATCGAAACCTCGTTCGGTCACTATAATGCGCTGGCGGGCTCGATCGTCCTGTCACTCCCTATCTGGCTTTACCTTTGGGATAATCGCCGTGAGATCACGGCAAAATGGAAGGCGCTCCACCGACAATGGTTCCGTTACGGTGCAGTACTGTATCTGGTTCTAGCTTTGGTCAGTCTGGCCATGACCAACAGCAGAAAGGGAATGATTTGCTTTTGCGTTTTTATCGTGCTTTCAAGCGTTCGCAAGGCCAGGCTCGGGACGTTGTGGAAAAAGGCTCTAATTGCGGTTCTCATCATGTCAGCGGCTTGGGTGGTGCTGCCGGACGAGCAGAAAAACCGCTTGAGAACCCTCTGGGATCCTGAGGCGGGCCCGGCAAATGCGCAGGCCTCAACGGAAGGTCGTGTGGTTGCCTTTCAGGCGGCCGTTGCGATCTTCGAAAAGAACCCGCTCTTGGGTGTGGGCCCGGGAAACTTCAAGGACTATCGCCAGTCCTACGGTGATGGAATCTACCTCTCTCCCCACAATCTGCTCGGCAATGTCATTTCCGAGCTTGGCATCTTGGGAACCGCGACGTTCCTGTTGGTGGTTGTGGCTACCTTTTTAAATTGCGCAAAGATGAAAGCACTGGCGCGGCGCGTGCGCCACCCTGATGTCCTGGTGTTGAATGGTCTCGGCATTGCCTGCCGAAACGCGGTGATTCTCCTGCTCGTGGAAGGCATCTCTGACCACGATTTGTATCGATTCAATTGGTTCTGGCTTGCGGCGTTCTGCCTTGTGGCGCTGGAATGTTACAGGGAGGCAGAGACAGAGCTCGAGACAATTGCTGTGGATGCGGTCGAGGAGCCGGTTCCGGAGTTTGCCGAAGAGTTTTAGGAGACCCTCCGCAGAGGCATACAAATCATATTCTTGGGTTCCGTCGATGGATGAACGAAATTCACGTCAAGAAGGCTTGCTCAACGCCATACTCTTCAAATCGGAACGCCGCCAGAGCGCGTTTGCTGAAGCCCTGGCTCGATATGGCGTTGCCTGCGAAGTACTGGACTTTGGTGATCCGGCATGGCTGGATTACGATTTCCGGAAGATCGACATTGCCATCTATTTCCCAGCCTTCGAGTATAGTTCGAATCACCCTTTGGCTTTGTACAAAGTCCAGGACAATCTGCGCTGGATTCATGAAATGCATCCGCACATCCAGATGTTTCCGGACCCCGCGGGGATTTATTACTACAACGACAAGTACCGGCAATATCTGTGTCTCAAAGGATACAGATTTCCTACACCGGACACGCTGCCGCTCGTCGGACCGGGCAGCCTGGCGGAAGCGGAACGCACCCTCGGATTTCCTCTGGTTTTGAAGAACCGTTTCGGTGCCGGCGGCGGTGCGGTTTTTCGGGTCACGACTCGGAGCGAGCTGCGGGATTATTATAATCTCGCTACGATGAATCTGTTTTCGCGTGGGTTTTTACGTCACCTGAGCAGACTGCTCCTTACGCGCGAGACTTACTTTCAATTGATCAAGCTGAGAAGGGCAGAGTATCCCTTTTTGTCGCCGCCTTTGCTGGCGCAACGATTCGTCCGACACGATCGCGACATAAAGACGGTCGTCGGCGATTTTGAAGTGGTAGAGGCCCACTGGCGGCGCAAGGCCAGTTCAACGATGTGGAAAGTCAACATCGACGGAGGCGGAATCGGAGAGTGGGGATTTGTGCCCGAGCCAATCCTCAGGCTTTCGTGCGATTTGGCCCGACGCCTCAATGTCAGGTGGCTGAATCTGGACCTTCTGGTGAATGGGGAGGCGCTCTATATCAGCGAGTTTTCCCCCGTATGGCACCACTACCGATACAAGGAACAGGAATCCTTTGTATACAAGGATGATTACAATATCCCAATGCCTCTCGACCTGGCGCTCAACCTTGAAGAGATCATTGTGAGATCCCTGGTGGCGGCGGCAAAGGTGCAGAGTGTCGCTGCCGGGGCAGAAGGCCGGAATAGGGATTCGTTTTGATGTGGGCCACGAAAGCTTTTGCGGAGATGACAGCGGTTCAAGAACACCCTCTATCCGTTCCCATGGAAGATCTCGAAGCCGCGTTTGCGCAGTACTTCGGGAGAACACGGGGGAGGCAGGCCGCTGTCAGAGTCGAAATTGATCGGGTGGTGGAGCGTTCATTTTCCCGAGTGGCATTTCTCAAGGTTTGGGACACGGTTGAGCGGGAACTCTTTGTATTGAAGATGGTCAAGCACCACCCCATGATAGCAGCAACGACACGCAGTGAAAACCAGGCGGTTGTCGAATTCGAGACGCTGCAGAAACTTTATGAGGCGTTCAGTTCCGAGGCAAGATGCTCGGTCCCGAAGCCGGTCCTGCTGTTTGCCGAACATGAAGCCTATGTGATGACCCAAGTCCCTGGACTGTTACTGTCCGATCTGCTTTGCAATGCCCGGTATTGGGCTTCAAACAAGAAATTCCGGATGTTGCGCCGTCATTTTGGCGACTCAGGACGTTGGTTGCGCCGGCTTCAGGAGACTACCGCGAGCACGAAGCCTACCACTTCCGCATATGAACATGTGGTTGCGCGATGCGAGCAGCGGTTGCAGTTGATTGGAGAATCGGGCTGTCCGCTGATTCCGCGTGGTTTTTGCGAGCGGATTCGTGGTCTGATCGGTCAGTGTCTCTGCGCCTGTGGCTCGGGAAATTCTCGAGTAGCAGGAAGGCATGGGGATTTTGGCCCCTGGAACGTACTTGCGGACGACAATGGAGTGACGGTGATTGACTTTCTCGGCTATAAATTGGATCCTCCGGCCGTTGATCTGCTCAAAATGGACATAGCGATTGAAAATGAAGGCGTTGGGCTGACTTCCAGCCAGAAACGGAACCGGCTACTGCGGGCGGACTTTCTGCGCGGTTACGGAGCGCCGCCGTGGATGGAGCCGGAATCTCTCAAAATCTGCGAAATCCTCCAGAGAGTAGTCAGCCTTTGGGGATCCATTTCGATGCCGGCTGAGCGCCTGCATTACCGAATCGAGCGAAACCTTACGATCCGCCGCCACGTCTCCATACTCTGGAATGGACAATTTGTCGCCACGAATCGCATTCTGGGTTTTTGGAAGGGCGCCATTTTGTCAAGCTGATTCGACGCAACGTGACCAGGTGAGTATTTGAATGCCCTTTTGGGAACAGTCCAAGATTCTGGTAAAAACCGCTGTGAGCTCCTGTCTTGTTGGCAGCGGCTTGCTCCGGATCGTCGAGGGTATTAGCAAACCTGGCATAACGATTCTCATGTACCACAGAATCAATGATCAGGACGATGCGCTTGGCCTGGCGATCTGCCCGGATTATTTCGATGCTCAGTTGCAGTACCTGCGAAGGCGGTTTTGGGTCTTGTCGCTGCCCGACGCTATTTCACGCCTTGAGAGTGGCCGGCTCGACCGTCATGCCGTGGTCATTACATTCGATGACGGCTGGCGCGACAACATGACATTCGCCTTTCCGTTGCTGCGCAAGTACGAAATTCCTGCGACCATCTTTCTCGTCTGCGATGCCGTTGAAAAAGGAACATTCGGCTGGCACCCGTTTGATCGGGCGATACTGGCAACCAGGGAAGGTCTCCTCGATCTTTCAACATTTGGTTTTGGAATACATTCGCTGCGAAATCTGGGGGAAAAGAATGAGGCGATTGCGGTTTTGCATCAGGAATTGAAGATGGTAAAAAACGACCGCCGGCTAGAGGTGGTGGCGTGGGTGATCGGCAAGTTGGGCGGCGGCAGGGGCGAAAGGGTCATGCTTTCCTGGAAGGAGCTTGAGGAAATGGTGGCAAGCGGGCTCATTAACATAGGGGCTCATACTTTGAGCCACCCGATACTCACTCGTATATCTGCCGAGGAGGCTTGGACGGAAATCCACGACAGCAAACAGATCCTTGAAGAGAAGCTCAAGGTCCCGGTTGATTTTTTTGCCTACCCAAATGGCGGTCCACCTGACTTCAACGAGGAGATGGAACATCTTGTTGCAGCGTGCGGATTTCGTGCTGCTTGTTCCTCTATCCCAGGAAGAAACACGGACCTAACCTCACGATTTGCGCTGCGCAGGATGGATATCACCTATGGGATCTGTCGGGGGGCTGGAGGAAATTATTCGCGGAACATGTTTTCCACCAAGGTATCCGGAGTTCTCGAAGGAATCTTGTTCAGAACATGAAAGACAACGGGCCGGCAAATGTCTGCACGCTCAGCCATGCGAATGACGTTTCTATGAGTGGCGAGTCCGGAGAAGTCGTGAAGGCCTCGATCAAGATGCTGATCGAGCGGCTCAACGATCGTGATCCGAATCTTCTCGAAAAGTATCCCTTGGCTGACTTTGTCAAATTGATGGAGGATGCATCACACCGAAGAGGATACCAGGAGATAAGCGGCCCAATCCGGAAGGTCAGCAAAGAAATAGCAAGGTTCGCCGGAGAAAGCACTTTGGAATTGTACAACAGGGCCGTCTTGCTCATGCTTGTGTGCGCGATGCCTGAGAAGATCGAGGTCGAAAAATATACTGAACAGGTCCGCTCACTGTTTATAACCGAAATGCAGAGAATCGTGTCTGAACTCGATTCCAACAAGCCCGGTTTCTACTCCTTCGATAACGATCTGTTTTGTAAGGACCTGGCCATCAGCACGCTGCGGATGTTTTCGGTGGGTGTTTTGAAAGTGGAAGGGCATGCCGGCATTCCCAGAAGGTTTTTGGCGGTCGGTGGCATCAGGCAACTCCTGAGAGGTGCGCGCGTAATCGGGCTGCTGAAGGGATTTTACCCATACTATGAAATCCATCTGGATATTCGTTATCGCGCTGACTTTAACCCTGCCGGTTGGGACCGGGCATTGCTAAACACGGCGGAGATGTTGAAGCTCCACGAACAGATAAAGGGCATGATTGGAGCGAGTTGGTTTTTTGATCCACAGATCCCTTACGTAAGCCCGCATTTGACCTACCTGCGGCAGCACATCGAGGAAAATGGCGGAGAGTTTTTTTACATGAAGAGGGATGCCAGGACAACGCACCTGGCCATTTCTGCGTCGTCCACTCGAAAAAAGCTGTACGAGTGTGGGAAATATGTGCCGTGCAGCTACATGGCGATCTGGCCTCGGGGAAAAATGCTGCAATGGGCAGAGAGAGAAAAATCAACTCGGATAACGTTGCCGTCGGGAGAGATTGGTTGAGCCGTTCCCATCTCATCGCGAGGTTGCTGCGCATCGCTGCTGCTTTGGTCATCGCCTTGGCGACTCTTGAAGTTGCATCGCGTGTGGACGATGCGATTCGATACAATGCTCCCCTAATGGGAGAATATTCGAGCGAAATTCTCTTCACGTATGATGATGAGAGTATTCGACACAACGTTCCGCTTGCCCAGTATGAAAAGTGGCGAAACAACAGCCTGGGGTTTCGTGGACCGGAGATTTCGACGGCAAAACCTTCGGGCAAAATGCGCATCATCTGCATGGGCACGTCTGAAACTTACGGGCTTTACGAGAGCGAAAATGGCGAATGGCCCGCGCAGCTCCGGGCGTCCCTAAGGGAGTACTCACGCGCGGAAATCGTCAATGGAGCTACGGTTGGGATTCGATTCGAAGACTATGTGCACTACCTGCAAAAATACGTGTTTAAATACCAGCCAGATCTGGTTATTGTTTTTATCAACCCTATCGCCTATTCCAGGAACCGCATACGGTCACTTTCTGATGCTGATCCCGGAGCGGGTGGAATAAAATCGCGGAGCAGATCATCGCCGAGATCGGGAATTGAAGTCCTGGGTACCTCGCGCTTGATCCCGAAATTGACACAGCTTGTCAAGCAGAACACGCCTCAAGTTTTTCTGCGGAGCTGCAAGATCTGGTCGCTGCGCCGCGAAGTTGAACGGGCAGAAGAGTCACACCTCAGAGGACGACATCCTATCGAGGAGGTGCCGGACGATGTGGTTGTTGCCTTTCAAGAGGACGTCGCAAACTTTGCAGATGAGGTGGCGAAAAACGGAATCCGATGCATCTTCTGTACCTATCCTAGCTTGATTACTGAGGACAATCTCCAAAGGTATCTCGAAATATTTTTGGAGGACCGCGTAGCGCTGCCTGAGTTCAGCTTTAACTGGATGATCGATGCCGGCAGGCAACTCAACGGGGTGCTGCGCAAGCTGGCTGCGAGCGGAAAGATATCGGTGCTCGACTGTGATATGGCTGTGCCAAAAACAACAAGCTATTTTGCAGACAATTCTCATTATACTGATGATGGTGCAGCACGCGTTGCGGCTTGCGTCCACAGTTTTCTGATCGAACAATTCGGGCTGCGATAGAGTCCTAAATGGGGAGATCTCGAGGAGACCTACTTTACGCGCAGACAGGCGCGGTGTGCAACCGCTTCCTGCAGTATGCAGGGCAGAGGCCGGACCAGAAAGCAAATATTCATTCAATGCAAGTCGCCGTTACTCCTCTGCAGATCCTGAGTGTGTGTGGATACTACCTGTCAATATGTTGCGCACGTGACAGGCAACAGTTTATTCGTCGGGAGCCACGTCGAATCGTAGCGGATCTGTCGGTGGAGGCGTTATGTTTCGGGGCTTTGCCGTTACACGGCCACTTGATGAGGCTGCCTTGATGACGCTGCCTTGGATCCCGAATAGGCTCAGTGTATAGTGAAAAGTGTTGTGAATCATCTCAAAGGTTCGGAGTTTACTGATGGTCTCGCTTGCTGTTGAGTTTTCCTATCGACGAGCAACACTGGCGGATATTGAATTCATAGTGGCCGCCATCATTGAAGCGGAGCGATCCGGCGGTGGTTTCACGGCATATGAGCGAATGTTCGATATCCTACCAGATGAGCTCCCCGCAACTTTGCGGACCCTGCTCGAGGAAGACATGCCCGGCAGTGAACTGTGCTGCGATAACTTTCTGCTGGCAATCGATGGTACGGACCCCGTAGGCTGCCTCGCAACCTGGATCGAGGCAGAGGGAGCTTCTCCAAGCCATATTATTCGCGCAAACATGTTGGCTTATGTGCTTGGCGCGGAGCGTTGGAGCCAGGCACGACAGCGCCTGGCGGTGATCCACGAGATCGATATCCCGCGAGAATCCGGCACGATGCAGATCGAGGCCGTCTACGTTCGGCCATCCTACCGCGGTCGGCGCATTGTTGCGGGCTTGGTCAACGAAGCGATTGCCCGGTGCCGAATCGACCATCCGGGCGTGCGAAAGGCACAGATCCTTTCGGTCGTCGAGAACGAGACCAGTTCCAAAGCATTCTTGAATGCAGGGTTCTCGATCGTGAAGCAGACCCGCGCAACCAATCCAGCCGTGTCCTCGCTGTTCCCTGGAACCGGCCGGGTTTTGTGGGAGAAGGTGCTTTGACCAAACTCGACCCGACTGGTGCCCGTTTGACCCCGTGCAATACCCCGATGCGTTCACCTGCCATGCTCGATGGCGTGAGGCGATCCTGCGTTGAGTCTCCGGATCGGAATGCCTTCTTCATCCGCGATCGCTTCTATAGCTACCGTGCCTTTGCCGAGGCCATTTGCGCGATCGAAGATGTCCTTCGGAACAACTTTGCCGAGGAACGCAACATCGGCATTCTCGCCTACGATGATCTGGAAACCTATGCCGCGGTTTTCGCCACTTGGTTCGCCGGCAAGACAATGGTTCCGCTGGGCCCTTCGAGCCCCCCGGATCGTAACGCGCGCATCATTGAGGAGGCGGGCGTTAAGGTCGCGTTCTCAAGCCGCAGCACTGAGGGCTTGGCTGGCCCCTTGACACGGTACGGCACGGATTTTGTGTGCACCGCGAATCTTGCGCTGGCAGGCGCCGTGCCGGAAACACGCCGCATCTCTGAAGATGAGATCGCGTACGTGTTGTTCACGTCGGGCAGCACCGGCATCCCGAAGGGTGTGCCCATCAGTCATGGTGCTCTCCAGGGTTTTCTCGACGCGTTTTTCGCGCTCGGATATCAGATCGATGCCAACGATCGTTTTTTGCAGATGTTCGATCTTACGTTCGATCTGTCGCTGATGTCGTACTGTGTCCCGCTCATGATTGGAGCATGCGCCTACACAGTGCCTTCTGACGGTATCAAGTATACTCACATCTACCGCCTGCTAGAGGAGCAGGATATTACGTGCGCACTGATGGTTCCATCAATCCTTGCACATATTCGGCCGTTTTTTTCGGAGATCTCGCTCCCGCAGATGCGCTACTCTCTGTTCTGCGGGGAGGCACTCTACGATGATCTTGTTTCGGAATGGAGCCGATGCATACCAAACGCGCTGGTGCAAAACGTCTACGGCCCCACCGAGGCCACCGTGACCGCGACGTGGACGCTGCTGGACCCGGACCGGCCCGTGACGATCGGGGTGCCGCTGCCCACCTATTCCGTGGTCATCCTCGATCCGGATACCAGCCGCGCGCTGCCGCCCGGCCAGATGGGGGAGATCGGCATCGCCGGGATCGGCCTGGCCCGGGGCTACCTCAACCGCCCGGACCTGACCGAACGCGCCTTCATCGGCGACTTCCTGGGCATCCCGGGCAACCCGGGCGGCTGGATCTACCGGACCGGCGATCTGGGCCAGATCAACGCCGGCGGCGAAATCGAGCACCACGGCCGGATCGACACCCAGGTCAAGATCCGCGGTTACCGGGTGGAACTAGCCGAGATCGAATCGGTGCTGCTGGCCGTGCCCGGCATCGCCCAGGCCGCCGTCGAGGCCTACCGCCCTGGCGCTGGCCCTGGCGCTGCAATCGCCCGAACTGGATGTGCGTGCGGTGACCACGGTCATCGACGATACCGAAACGCGCACGCGGCTGGCGTGGAAGGAGCTGGGTCTTTACGGCCGCCACGACATCCCGTTGGGCACGGGCGCCTCCGAGCCGCTGCTCGATCCGGTGCGCCCGCAGCGCGCGCGGCAATTTGAAGTGCTCACGGATGCCGACACGGCGCCCGCGGCCGCCCACCGCCGCGCCGCCGGACTGATCAT
>Ga0187885_10003780_pt1 | contig 12932 bp, 10 predicted proteins | sample June2016WEW_20_1_3_FD_132970 | JGI IMG/M metagenome (GOLD analysis project Ga0187885, IMG submission 132970) | Peatland microbial communities from SPRUCE experiment site at the Marcell Experimental Forest, Minnesota, USA - June2016WEW_20_100 | ecosystem: Environmental > Terrestrial > Soil >... | reverse complement strand
GACGTCGAGTCCTTCGCGGGCGAGCCCCACGGAGAGCGCAAACAGCTGGTCCTCGTCATCTTCGACGATGAGGACGCGCGGCCACTCTGACGGTTCACGGTCGGTCGCCATCGCGTTCGTCAACGGGCACCCCTCGGCCTTGTCGCCGATGCACACGATGGTTATCCGGGCCGGTGACAGGACCGTGAGACGAGGGTGAACAAACCGTGACGGCGGGACGAATTCTCGGGGCGCCGGTTCCGTGGTGACCCGGGCAACGCGGTGGTGGGCTGTTCCCCTGTGAACAAAGGCGTTCCGGGCGGTAACCTCGCAGCTATGGCCTCGTGGTCATCGCGGCAGTTCGAAGCGGCAAAGGACATGCTGCGCTTCAGGACGAGTCCGGCGCCGTCGGGGCCGCGCTTCGTCGAGCACACGCACCGGGACGTGCGCGGCGGCGGGCTGCGGGCCGCTGTGTTCGGCGTGAGCGATGGCCTCGTTTCAAACGTATCCCTCGTCCTCGGCACCGCCGGCGCCCATCCCGGGGCCGGCGTCGTGCGGCTGGCCGGCCTCGCGGGCTTGTTCGGGGGGTCGTTCTCGATGGCAGCCGGGGAGTACATCTCGATGCGGGTCCAACGGGAGGCGTTCGAGCGCGAGCTCCACGTCGAGCGCGCGGAGATCGCAGCGCGTCCCGAGAGCGAACGCGCCGAGCTCGTGTACCTGTACGAGAGCCGGGGCCTCGACGCTGAGACTGCCGAGAAGGTTGCCGACGCGCTGATGGCGGACCCGAAGGTCGCGCTGGAGACCCACGCCCGCGAGGAACTCGGCCTCGACCCGGCCGCGCTCGGCTCGCCGCTTCAGGCGGCGTTCTTCTCGTTCGTGACGTTTGCCATCGGCGCGCTCATCCCGCTCGCCGCCTTTCTCAGCGGCTCCGCGGGACCGGGCACGGTCGAGATCGCGATCGCAGCCACCGGGGTCGCGGCCCTCTTAGTCGGCGGGGCGATCTCGTTCCTCACGAATCGTTCCGTCGTGTGGTCGGCGCTGCGTTCCCTGTGCCTGTGCGCGGTCGCGGGTGCGATCACGTACGGCATCGGCGCCGCCGTCGGCGCAACCGCGGGATAGCCGACGACGCATGCTGCGGCATCAGCGGGCGGGCCACCCTGCCGCGCCGGTCGTCACAGTCCACACCTGTCTCGTCGTCCGGCACGCCGTCGCACTTCCCCGGTCAGGCTGGCGGGGCGACGACGTGCTGCGGCCCCTGTCGCATCGTGGTGAGCGCCAGGCGGCCGCGCTCGCCGAGAGTTTCTCGGATCAACCGGTCAGGCGAGTGCTCGCGAGCCCGGCAGGGCGGTGCGTCGCGACGGTCGCCGCGATCGCGGAAGATGCGGGGGTCCTTGTGGAGATCGCGCCGTTCCTCGCCGAGGGTTCGGACGGGCTCGTCGCGCTGCGCCGCATCCTCGCCGCGACCGAGTCGCTCGAGAGGCCCGGCGTCGTCGTCGCCTGCACGCACGGCGACGTGCTCACCGGCGTGGTCGACGGACTCGTCGGATCGGGCGCGATCGCGGATCACCCCGGAGTGATCCCGAAGGGCGGCGCGATCCGTCTTGTCGTCGCCGAGGGCGAGGTCGCCGCCGTGTCGGTCGTCCCCGCCCCGGACTAGTGCCGGCGCGGCGGGCGGCGGGCGCCATGCGGCCGCGTCCGGCGAGGCCTTGGTCGGACGCGGCCGGTTTGTGCTTGGATGCTCGTTTGTGGTCGGACCCGACGGGACCCGACCGGCGTTGTGGGCTCTGTGAGCCGGGGGAGTGAAAAGGCGTGAGCGATCGATGAGTGCCGACGCGTCGGCAACGACCGGTTCAGACCGGCTCGGGGTGAACCCCTACGGCTACTTTGACGTCGCGAGCCGCGAGTACGTGATTACCCGTCCGGACACGCCGACGCCGTGGATGAACTACCTCGGCGAGGGCCGCTATGGGGGCATCATCTCGAATACCGCCGGCGGCTTCTCGTTCGACCGGGACCCGCGTGACCGCCGGGTGAGCCGGTACCGCTACAACTCGCTCCCGGCGGACCAGCCCGGCCGCTACGTCTATCTCCGTCGCAAGGACTCCGGCGCCATCTGGGGCGCCACCTGGCAGCCGGTGCGGGCACCGCTCGAAAGCTACGAGTGCCGCCACGGGGCCGGTTACACGAGGATCACGACGACCAACGCCGGCGTCCGCGCCGAGGTGCTCTACTTCGTCCCCCCCACGCCGGGGGATGATCCCTGCCCGGTCGAGCTCTGGGTCGTCCGGCTGGCGAACACGACCGACGCGAGCATCGTCCTCCAGACCTTCAGCTACGTCGAACTGAGCTTCTTCGACGCCTTCAACGACCTCCACAATCTCGACTGGGGCGGGCACATCGTGAGCTCGCGTTACGACCCGGACCATCGCGCCATCGTGTCCGGGACGAAATTCCGGACGACGCGGGGGTTCTTCGCCTCGGACCGGACGCCGAAGGGCTTCGACTGTGACCGGGAGGCCTTCGTCGGCCGCTACCGGGGCTTGGAAGCGCCTGAGGTCGTGGAGGAAGGCAGGTCACGTCGGAGTGAGTCCGCCCGCGGCAACAGCATCGGGTCGCTCAGCCACGAGTTCCGCCTCGGGCCCGGGGCGGAGACGCGCCTCGTCTACATGCTCGGGGTCACCGACGCGCCGGACGCGATCGGCGCGGTCGTCGACCGCTACAAGAGCCGCTCCGAGGTGGCGGAGGCCTTCGCCGCGCTGCGGGCCGATTGGGACTCCTACCTCGGCACGCTCAGCGTCTCGACCCCGGACGCGGAGACGAACGCCACCATCAACTACCTGGCGCCGATGCAGTGCCGCACGACGCTGTACTGGTCGCGGTTCGTGTCAGGCTACGAGACGGGCCTCGGGCGCGGCATGGGAACGCGCGACACGGCCCAGGACACCTTCGGCGTCGTCCACGCCGCACCCCGGGAGGTCGCCGCTCGTCTCGTGCGCGGATGGGGGATGCAGTTCGGCGACGGCCACGCCTGGCACCAGTACTTCCCCCTCGCCGACGAGGGCGGTCCGGGACTCGCGGCCGAGCGGCCAGACCGGCCCCAGTGGTTCAGCGACGATCACCTCTGGCTCGTGCTGGCCACCTGCAACTACCTGAAGGAGACCGGCGACTACGGATTCCTCGATCGACGTGTCCGCTACGTGACAGAACCCACCGGCGAGGCGGAACCCGCCGCGAGCCGGAGCTCCGGGGTCGACGACACGGTTTGGGGCCACATGATGGCGGCGATCGGCTTCACCCTCGCCCACCTCGGTCCGCACGGGCTCCCGCGGTCGGGGTACTCGGACTGGGACGACACGCTGAACGTCGACCACGGGTCGGGCCGCTCCGAGAGCGTCTGGTGCGCGATGCAGTTCTGCCGGGTCGCCCTCGATCTCGCAGAGCTGACCGGCCATCTCGGGAAGCAGGCCGAGGCGGAGCGGTTCACGGCATTGCACGAGGAGATGGCGCGGGCGATCAACGACTGCGCCTGGGACGGGCTGTGGTACGCGCGCTCGTTCGATGACGCGGGCAAGCCGGTCGGGGTGTCGGCCGAGACGCGGCACCGCATCAATCTGATCCCGCAGAGCTGGTGTGTGATTGGTGAGGTCGCGCCGCCCGAGCGCGCGCTTCTCGCTATGGACTCGGCGCACAACATGCTCGACACCCCGTACGGGCCGAGCCTGCTGTGGCCGCCCTACGACGGCGACGACAAGAGGGTCAACGGGACGAGCACGTACCCGCCGGGCGCCAAGGAGAACGGGGGCATCTTCTGCCACGCGGCCGCCTGGTCCGTCGTCGCCGCGGCCCAGCTCGGCGACGGCGCGCGGGCGTACGAGTACTACCGTCAACTCCTCCCTCTCGCCCGGCCCGACGTCGAACGCGCCGCGGTCGAGCCCTATGTGTACTGCCAGAACATCTGCGGCCCGGCGCACCCCCAGTACGGCCTGGGCCGCAACTCCTGGTTAACGGGCGCCGCGGCGTGGATGTACGTCGCCGCGACGCAGTGGATCCTCGGGATCAGGCCGACCCACGACGGATTGCAGGTGGCGCCGGCCATCCCTCCGGGGTGGCCGGGCTTTACCTGCCGACGTCGGTTCCGCGGGACGACCTACGACATCACGGTCACGCGCACGGGTCCGGGCGACTCCGTCCGGCTCGTTGTCGACGGCAAGCCGGTTCCGGGCGACGTGATCGCGCTTCGTGCGCGGCGCAAGGCCCGTGTCGTCGTCGAGGCGACCGTCGGCGACTAGGACGCGAAGCTGGTGACCCGCCAGGATCGGTCCGTGTCGCCGGGGGCGTCCCGCGACCGTGCGGCCCGCGGCGGGCCGGCGCGGGCTCGCGGTCGGGTGTGTCGTGGCTGAGCTGGGCCGCCCGGATGGTGCGGCCGGGACCGCCGGGCGCGTCGGTCTTCTCACGATCGCCCGCGAGTGGGGGCGCATCGGCTGCATCGGCTTCGGCGGCCCGCCGACCCACATCGCGCTTCTGCGCCGGCTGTGTGTCACCGAACGCGGCTGGATCGGGCCGACCGAGTTCGAAGACGGGATAGCGGCGACGAACCTTTTGCCCGGACCGGCCTCGACGCAGCTCGCGATCTTCTTGGCCTGGCGTGTGCGCGGCCGCCTCGGCGCGCTGGTCGGCGGGGTCTGCTTCATCGTGCCGGGGCTCGTCGCCATCCTGGCGCTCTCGGCGTTGTTCTTGTCACACGACCCGCCGCAGTGGGTGAAGGGCGCCGCCGCGGGGGCGGGGGCCGCGGTCGCCGCGGTCGCGCTCAACGCGGCGATGGGTCTCATGCCGTCGAGCTGGAGGCGGATCAGCCGGCGGCCCGCCGAGCGGGCGCGCTGGATCGCCTACGCGCTCGCCGGGGGTGTCGCGGCGGCGACGATCGGGCCGTTCCTCGTCCTCGTCCTCGCGGCGTGCGGCGCGGTCGAGGTCGCCGTGCGCGAGCTGCGGAACCGTCCGCCGGTGGCGCTGCGCGGGTTCGTCGTCCTCCCCCTGCTCGCCGCGGTGGCCTCGGTCGGGGGCATCGGCGCGGTGGTCTGGGAGGCGTTCAAGATCGGTGCCCTCTCCTACGGCGGGGGCTTCGTCATCGTGCCGCTCATGCAGTCAGACGTCGTCCATACGTACCACTGGATGACGAACGCCCAGTTCCTGAACGCGGTGGCGCTCGGCCAGATCACCCCCGGTCCGGTCGTCCAGACCGTGGCCGTCGTCGGCTACGCCGCGGCGAGACTGCGCGGGGGTCTTGTCGCCGCGCTTGTCGCGTTCGCGCCGTCGTTCGGGTTCGTCCTGTTCGGGGCCCCGTATTTCGGGCGGCTCCGGACGAACGGCGGTGTCCAGGCGTTCCTCACCGGGGCGGGACCCGCGGCGATCGGGGCGATCGCCGGGGCGTCGATCCCGCTCGGGCTCGCGCTCTCCCACCTCTGGCAGGTCGGTGTGCTCGCCGCCGCGCTCGTCTGGGTCGTGGCGCTGCGGCGCAACGTCGTCTTCGGGCTGCTGGCTGCCGGCGCGGTCGGCGTCGTTGTGTCGTTCGCGGGCCTGCCGGTCGGTGGTTAGGCGCGGGCGCCGACCGCCGGACGCCGCGGCGCCACGGCGCCGTGCTATGTGTGTGGCGTGACAACCCAGCGCATCCTTTTCATCGGCGGCACCGGCATCATCAGCTCGGCGTGCGCGCGGCGCGTCGTCGAGGCGGGCGCGGATCTACACGTGGTGAACCGGGGCGTGACCCGGCTGCGGCCGCTGCCGGCAGAGGCCCAAATGCTCGTCGCCGACGCCCGGGACCCGTCGTCGATGCGCGACGTGCTCGGACGTGCCGAGTTCGACGTCGTCGTCGACTTCGTCGCCTACACCCCGGACCACGTCCGGGCCGACCTCGAACTGCTCCGGGGCAGGATCGGCCAGTACGTCTTCATCAGCTCGGCCTCGGCGTACCAGACGCCGCCCGCCCACCTGCCGGTCGTCGAGTCGACCCCGCTGCGCAACCCTTACTGGCGTTACTCCCGGGACAAGATCGCCTGCGAGGACGTCCTCGTCGCCGCCTACCGTGACGAGGGCTTCCCGGCGACGATCGTGCGGCCCTCCCACACCTACGACCGAACCTCGGTGCCGTTCACCGGAGGGTGGACCGTCGTCGACCGCATGCGCCGCGGGGCGCCGGTCGTCGTCCACGGCGACGGCACGTCGCTGTGGACGCTCACCCACCACGACGACTTCGCCCGGGCCTTCGTCCCGCTCCTCGGGGAGCGGCGCGCCGTCGGCGACAGCTTCCACATCACCTCGGACGAGGTGTTGACCTGGGACGAGATCGCGCGCACGCTCGGTGCCGCCGCCGGTGCCGAGCCGTCGATCGTGCACGTCCCGTCGGAGGTGATCGCCGCCGCCGACGCCGAGTGGGGCGATGGGCTGCTCGGCGACAAGGCGCATTCGATGGTGTTCGACAATCGCAAGGTCAAGTCCCTCGTGCCCGGATGGGTGGCGACGATCCCGTTCCGGGTCGGCGCGGCCGAGATCGTCGAGTGGCACGACGCCGATCCGGCGCGACGCGTCCTCGACCCGGCTTACGACGCGGCCTGCGACCGGTTGGTGGCCGCCCGTCCGGCCCCGGGGGGCTGAGCGGGACCGCGGGGCTACTCGGTCGACTCGGCGATCGTCACGGACTCGATGACGACGGCTTCGCCCGGCCTGCCCGACGGGCTGCCGGTCGCCTCGATCGCGGCGAGCACGTCGAGGCCCGAGACGGCCCTGCCGAACAGCGAGTACAGCGGCGGCAGCGCCGTGCCCTGGTCCCCGGAGATGACGAAGAACTGGCTGCCGTTCGTGTTCGGCCCGGCGTTCGCCATCGCCAGCGAGCCGATCTCGTAGCGACCGGGCTTTGGCAGCTCGTCGGCGAAGCGGTACCCCGGGCCTCCCGTCCCCGTCCCGGTCGGGTCGCCGCCCTGGACGACGAATCCGGGGATGATGCGGTGGAAGGCGATCCCGTCGAAGAAGTGGTAGCGGGCGAGGAAGACGAAGCTGTTGACGGCCACGGGCGCGCCCGTGGCGTCGAGCGCGAAGACCATCGTCCCTTTCGAGGTGACCATCGTCGCCGTGTAACGGTGGACCGGGTCGACACACATCGGCGGCGGTCCGGCGAACCGCACCGTCTTGGGGGCGGAACCGTCCGCCGGGGGGCACTCGCTCGGCATGGTCGTCCTTTCGTCGGCGCCTCTAGGAGGCGACCTTCGTGATCGTCACCGAGATGATGTGGTGCGTCTTCGACGGCGTGCCACCGGCCGTGCCGTCCTTGGCGATCGCTTCGAGCACAGGCCGCCCGGTTATGACTCTGCCGAAGGACGTGAAGATGGGGTCCCCGCCGATGAGCGCCTCGTACTTCGGCAGGACGACGAAGAACTGGCTCCCGTTCTCGTCCTGTTTCTTCTTGTTCTCCCGCGTCGCGTACAGCACGCTCCAGCTCGGGTAGCAGCTCTTGTTGGCGGCACACGACGACTTCGGGGGCTCGCTCAGCCAGCTGTAGCCGGCCTCGCCGCTCGCCTTTCCGGTGGGCGAGCCGCCCTGGACGAAGGTGCCGGGGACCGCCCGGAAGAACTTCGTCCCGTCAAAGAACCGGTATCTGGCGAGGAAGACGAAGTTGTTCACCGCCTTGGGCGATCGAGACGCCGGCATGGAGATGACGAACGACCCGAGGTCCGTCTTCACGGTCGCGTCGTAGGTGGCCTTGGCCGAGATGCACATCGGAGGCGTGCCCGTAAAGTTGACGTGCCGGGACTTCGAGACCGTCTCGCCCTTGGGCAGGCAGGTCGGCGCGACCGCGGTGAACGCGGTCGGCTTGGGGTGCTGGCTCACCAGCGCGATGACGCCGACGAGCGCGGCAACGATGACGATTGCGCCGAGGGCCCGGCGCAGGCGCCGGGAGCGGCGCTTGTGCTTCTGGACCTGCTCGACCTTGACCTGTCGCATCGCGCGCTGTCGGGCGCGCTTTTCGCTCGGCACGGCCAGCCAAGTTAGTCGCGACGGAGCACTAGGTTGTCCACGTGGCCCGCATCGTGCAGAAGTTCGGCGGCACGTCGGTCGCCGACTCCGACCGGATCCGCGAGGTCGCCAAGCACGTGGCCTGGACGCGTCAGAACGGCGACGAGGTCGTCGTCGTCGTCTCGGCGATGGGCAAGACGACGGACGAGCTCGTGCGGATGGCCGAGGACGTGAGCTCGGTGACGCCGGGACGCGAGCTCGACATGCTGCTAACGGCGGGCGAGCGGATCACGATGTCGCTCCTTTGCATGGCGCTCGCCGAGCTCGGTGTCGAGGCGGCGTCGTTCACCGGCAGCCAGGCCGGCATCATCACGGACACGACGCACACGAAGGCGAAGATCGTCGAGGTGCGCGCCACGCGGCTGACCGAGGCGCTCGCCGAGGGCCTCGTCCCCGTGGTCGCCGGCTTCCAGGGGGTGTCGACCACCCGCGACATCACGACGCTCGGCCGGGGAGGATCCGACACGACGGCCGTCGCGCTCGCCGCGGCCCTCGGGGCGGACCGGTGCGAGATCTACACGGACGTCTCGGGGGTGTTCACCGCCGACCCGCGGGTGGTGCCGAGCGCGCGCCGGCTCCAGAAGGTCTCGTTCGACGAGATGCTCGAGATCGCCTCGACCGGGGGCCGGGTTCTCGCGCTCCGGTCGGTCGAGTTCGCCCGCAATCATCACGTACCGGTCCACGTCCGTTCCTCGTTCACCTGGGAGCCCGGGACGTGGGTGACCGAGGAGGACCCGTCCATGGAACAGCCCATCGTCTCTGCCGTGACGAGCGAGGTCTCGGAGGTGAAGGTGACGATCACCGCGGTTCCCGACCGTCCCGGGGTGGCGGCCGCCGTGTTCCGGGCGCTCGCCGAACGCGCCGTGAACGTCGACATGATCGTGCAGAACACCTCCCGGGAGGGGCTGACGGACATCTCCTTCACCGTCCCGCGTGCCGAGCTTGTCGCGGCCCGCGAGGTGACGCAGTCGCTGTCAGCCGGGATCGGGGCGCGCGAAGTCCTCGTCGACGAGGGCATCGCCCAGGTCTCGATCGTCGGAGCGGGGATGAAGACGCATCCCGGCGTGACGGCGATGATGTTCGAGACGCTCGCCGAGGCGGGCATCAACATCGAGATGATCTCGACGTCGCCGATCCGCATCTCCTGCGTCGTGCGGGCGGAAGCGGTCGATAAGGCGGTTCGCGCCCTGCACGACGCCTTCGGCCTCGGAGGCTGAAGCCGATCTGACCGTCCGGAACGCGTTCGCTAGCCTGACGCCATGCGTGTCGGGATCTTTGGGGCGACGGGGCAGGTCGGCGGTGTCATGCGGCGCCTCGTCGAAGAGCGGGACTTCCCCGTCGACGAGATGCGCTACTTCGCGTCGCACCGTTCCGCGGGGTCGAAGCTTCCCTGGCGCGGGGCGCAGGTTCTCGTCGAAGACGCCGACGGGGCGGACTTCACCGGGCTCGAGATCGCGCTCTTCTCCTGCGGCAAGACGACCTCGCTCTGGCTCGCCCCGCGGGTCGCGGCCGCCGGGGCGGTCGTCATCGACAACTCTTCTGCCTGGCGCATGGATCCCGAGGTGCCGCTCGTCGTTTCCGAGGTGAACCCCGAGGCGCTCGCGTCGATCCCGAAGGGGATCGTCGCCAATCCGAACTGCACGACGATGGTCGCGATGCCCGTCCTCAAGCCGCTCGACGCCGCGGCGGGGCTGCGGCGCGTCGTCGCGGCGACCTATCAGGCCGTGTCGGGCGCGGGGCTCGCCGGTGTCGCCGAGCTCGACGCGCAGGTCCGTGCCGGCGCCGACCGAGCAAGCGTGCTCACTTTCGACGGCTCCGCGGTCGAGTTCCCCGCGCCGTCGAAGTTCGTCGCGCCGGTCGCGTTCAACGTCTTGCCCCTGGCGGGCGCCCTCGTCGAGGACGGGACCGGCGAGACCGACGAGGAGCAGAAGTTCCGCAACGAGAGCCGCAAGATCCTCGGCCTCGCCGAACTTGGCGTCGTCTGCTCGTGCGTGCGGGTCCCGGTGTTCACGGGGCATTCGCTCGCCCTCGCGCTGGAATTCGCGCGGGCGCTCTCCCCGGAGACCGCCCGCGAGATCCTCGCCGCGTCCCCCGGCGTCGTCCTCGCCGACGTGCCGACGCCGCTGCGGACGGCCGGGTCCGATCCGGTGCTCGTCGGGCGGATCCGGCGCGACCCGACGGTGGCGAACGGGCTCGTGCTGTTCGTCTCCGGCGACAACCTGCGCAAGGGCGCGGCCCTCAACGCCGTGGAGATCGCTGAGATCCTCGCCGCGCGTCGCGAGAGAGCTCAGTAGGCGCGGCCGAAGACGAGCCGGCGTCCGTAGCCCGAGGACCCGCCGCACACGACGCACGGGCCCGATTCGTCGGGTCCGTCGCGGGGTATACAGCGCGGCGTCGCGCCGGTCCGCTCCTGGATCGCCTTCTCGCAGCCCGGCTCCTCGCAGATGAAGGCGTAGGCGAAGCCGGTCGCGACCGCCCCGGCGAGCTCGTCGAACGTGTCGACGCGGACCGAACGCGAGTCGCGGAACTCCCTCGCCCGCTCGAAGAGCGCGCCCTGGAACTCGTCGAGGCGGGCCGGCATCGTCGGTGCGATCGCGGTCGCGGCGACCGACGCCTTCTCCCCCGTCAGCCGGTCGACGACGACGACGGTGCCGGCGGCGAGATCACGCGGGCCGAGCTCGATCCGGACCGGCACGCCGCGCAGTTCCCATTCGTTGAACTTGAAACCGGCCGACACGTGGGTGCGGGCGTCGACCGTGACCCGGACGCCGTGGTCCCTGAGCTCGGCCGCGAGCGCGTCGGCCGCCGCGGACACGGTGCCGAGTTCGGTCTCCTTGCCGATGGGCACGATGACGACCTGGTACGGCGCGATCCTCGGCGGCAGCACGAGACCCCGGTCGTCACCGTGGGTCATGATCACGCCGCCGACCATGCGGGTGCTCATCCCCCACGAGGACGTGTGGCAGAACGTGCGCACGCCGTCGACTCCCGTGTATTCGATGCCGAAGGCCCGGGCGAAGTTCGTCCCCAGGTAGTGCGAGGTCCCGGCCTGCAGGGCGCGGCCGTCGCGCATCATCGCCTCGAGCGAGACGGTCCGCACCGCCCCGGCGAAGCGCTCCGAGGGCGTCTTGTCCCCGACGAGGACCGGCATCGCCGCGAAGTCCTCGGCGAGCTCCCGGTAGAAGTCGGCGGCCACCAACATCTCGGCGACGGCGTCTTGCTCGGTGGCGTGGGCCGTGTGGCCCTCCTGCCAGAGGAACTCGGTCGTGCGCAGGAACAGCCGCGGCCGCAGCTCCCAGCGCACGACGTTCGCCCACTGGTTGATCTTCACCGGAAGGTCGCGATACGAGTCGATCCATCGGGCGTACATCTCGCCGACGACGGTCTCCGAGGTCGGCCGGACGACGAGCGGCTCCTCGAGTTCCTCGCCGCCGGCGTGGGTGACGATCGCCAGCTCGGGCGAGAACCCCTCGACGTGCTCGGCCTCGCGGCGGAGGTGGCTTTCCGGGATGAAAAGCGGGAAGTACGCGTTCTCGTGCCCGCTCGCTTTGATCAGCCGGTCGAGCTCTCCCGACAGGAGCTCCCAGATCCGGTAACCGTAGGGGCGGATGACCATCGTGCCGCGCACCGGGCCGCGATCGGCGAGCTCGGCGCGCAGGACGAGCTCGTTGTACCAGGCCGAGAAGTCCTCGCTCTGCGGGGTGATCCCGCGCTCGTTCGTCTTCGCCATCGCCTGACGGGTTCCTTTTCGGTGGCGCAACCGTTGCGCTGGGTGGCGAACGTAGCGGATCCTCGGGCAGACCCGCGGCCACGCCGCGGCGCGGGGCCCCGCCCGGAGCCGCTTGGGTTCACGGAACGTGATCTTTTTCACACACACCGTGACGGCCCGAACGGTGCCGCGACGCTGTGCGCAGGGTCGGGTCATCGTCACGGAATCGTCATGTCGATTCCCTTGCGGCGTTTCGGAGCGGCTTCGTACAGTCGCCGGGACACCAATCCGGGTACTACCCGTGGCTTCTTGCGCCTTTTCGGGCGGTAGGTCGCGGCAATTCTCGAGTCGATTGGAGAGCGGATGCACAAGGGACCGCTTGGCCTGCTACTCGGGGGGATGGGGGCGGCACTCGTCGCGGCCGGGATGACGGCCGTCGGCGCGTTCGCCGCGGCGCCGTCCGGCGCCTCGGCGGTTCCCGGCACGACGCCGTCGTGGTGCAGCCAGTACGGGGCGTCGGTCGTCGGCTGGACCGGGACGAAGCCGAACCTGCCGATCTGCGGGCCCGGACCTGAAAACGGGGGCACGTGGGCGTTGGTCGACCTGCCCGGCCCGTACGGCGCGGACCGCGGCTATTACAACGCGACGCCCGGGTTCCAATGCGTCGAGCTCGCCGACCGCTTCCTCGCCGTCGTCGACGGGCTGGCGCCGGTTCACGGCAATGGCCAGGCGATCGCCGCCAACTACCACGCCGCCTATTCCAACACGAGTCTTTACGTGAACGGTTCGCCCCAGGCCGTCGGGCATCCGCCGGTCGCGGGCGACGTCATCAGCTTCTCGGACGCGCCGGACTTCGACGCCTGGTCGGCTGGTCACGTCGCCGTCGTCACGGCGAGTTCGTTCAACCGCGCGACCGGCAACGGGACGGTGACGGTCGCCCAGGAGAACGTCGGCCCGGGCTTCTGGAACTACACGCTCCACCTCGTCAACTGGCGGGTCGAGGACCCGACCACGGCGCCCGACGCCGAGTGGGGCTTCCCGTACGCCGAGTGGCTCCAGGTGACGCCGTACCGTGCCGCGTTCGGCGCCCCGCCCGCGGGGCTCGTCGCGAAGCCCGCGCAATCGGCGCTCTCGCCGGTGGCGGCGAACGTCACGGCGCTCGGTCTCGGCCAGCGCCACG